>WNGG01003573.1_pt1 | contig 19031 bp, 15 predicted proteins | sample 5400661 | NCBI WGS metagenome assembly WNGG01 (sample SAMN13153372, study PRJNA577476) | soil metagenome | isolation source: 100 cm soil or saprolite under Garry oak tree replicate 1 | place: USA:California | collected 2016-06-15
AGATCCACCACAACAACTTGCTGCCGTCGATCCTGGCCAAGATCGAGGCGAACCACGCGGGCGCCGATGATGCGGTCATGCTGGACCATCGCGGCTTCGTCGCCGAGACCAACGCCACGCACATCTTCCTGGTCACCGGCGGCCGGCTGGCGGCGCCCACGACGGCTGCCTGCCCGGAGGGCATCACCAGGGCAGTCGTCCTCGAGCTCGCCGCGGGTGCCGGGATCCCGCACGAGACCGGCGACTACAGCCTGACCGAGCTCTACAACGCCGACGAGATGTTCGTCACCGGCACCATGGGCGGGATCGCGCCGGTCATCAGCCTGGACGGCCGGACGATCGGCACCGGCAAGCCGGGCCCGGTCACGCTCCGGCTGACCGACCTGCTAGCCGAGCTGACCGCCACCACCGGAACCCGGTCACCTGACGTCTGCTTGTAGTAGCTGGGAGAATCGGGCTGTGACCGAGGATTTCCCGGCGGAGTACCTGGCCGGATTACCGGACGATCAGCGGGCGACGCTGGCGCGGGTGAACGGCCCCGGGCTGGCGGCGCTGCGCCGGTACCTGGCATCCCGGGAGGCGGTGGCGTTCCTCGGGGCGGGGGTGTCGGCGCCGCTGTATCCGCTGTGGGATGCCCTGATCGGGGAGCTGGTCGACGCGGCGGCCGGGCGGCTGACCGAGGACGAGGCGGCCACGTGCCGGGCGCTGGCGTGGCAGAGCCCCGAAGAGGTGGTGGAGATCGTTCGCCGGGGCCTGGGCGCGGCCGCGTACCGGGAGGTGCTGCGGGAGGTGCTGCGGGTGCGGACCGACCCGGAGTCGGGGCGGTCCTGGACGCCGGCCCACGAGCTGGTGTGCCGGTGCTCCTTCAAGGCCGTGGTGACCACGAACTATGACCCGGGAATCGTCGATGCCCGGATGCGGGTCCGGCCTTCGGCGTCGGCGACCGGGTTCACCACGTGGGAAGACGAGCTGGGGCTGGACCGGTGGCGGACCGGGGATGTGTTCGGCGAGGCGGAGCTGCCGGTGCTGTTCGCGCACGGCCAGCACAACCGGCCCGACAGCGTGGTGCTGGCCACGACGGAGTACCGGCGCGCGTATGCGGGCAAGCTGCCGCATGTGCTGGCCGCCCTGGTGGATGCCGGGCACCTGGCCTGGATCGGGTTCAGCTTCGCCGACCGGCGGATCGCCGCAGTCTTGCGGGAGATCGCCGAGCGGACCGGCACTCGGATCGACCCGGGCGGAGCGCCGCGGCATGTCGCGGTGATGGCCTGGGATCCGGCCGAGCCGGGGAACGACCCGGGCGTGCTGGCCCGGCGGGCGGAGATCGGCTACGGCGCGCACGTCATCCTGTATCCGGCGCCCGGCCGTGATCACTCCGCGCTGGGCGTGCTGCTGTCGGCCCTGGCCGATCCGCAGTTCCCGCCCGCCGCTGTGCTGCCTGCCCGGACCAGGCCGCCGCTGGCCGGGGCGGCCCAGGAGACAGGCGCAGCCGGGCCAGGAATTCCGGTGGCCTGGGTTCCGGCGGCCGAGCCGGGCGGGTCGAGGAGCTGGCCCGGCTGGACGGGTGGGCCGCCGACGCGCAGGTCGCGCTGGTGGGGGTGACCGCGTGGGGCGGGGCAGGCAAGACCTCGCTGGTCACCCACTGGATCCAGGACGCGGGCGGGGCAGCGCGGCGGCCGGGCCTCCGGGGAGTGTTCGGGTGGAGTTTCTACGCCGACCCGTCCGCCGAGCACTGGGCTGCCGGGCTGCTGGACTGGGCACAGCGCGAACTAGGGATCCGGGTGGCCGGTGCTGGCCGGGTGGCGGCGGCGGTGCTGACGGTGCTGCGGGCGGTGCCGCTGCTGCTGGTGCTGGACGGCCTGGAGGTGGCGCAGGAGGGCCCGGCCGCCGGCGGGTTCGGCCGGCTGCTTGACGGCACGCTGCGCGAGGTGCTGGCCGGCGCCTGCCAGCAGCGCCATGGCGGGCTGGTGCTGCTGACCAGCCGGTTCCCGTTCGCCGACCTGGAGTCATTCGACGGCGGCAGCGCCCGGATGCTGGCGGTCCCGCCGTTCACCCCAGCGGAGGGTGCCGCGCTGCTGGCCGCGGCCGGCGGAGACTGGCTCGGCGAGGACGACCGGCGGGATCTGGTAGCGGCGGTGGACGGGCACGCCCTGGCGGTCGGGGCACTCGCCAGCCTGCTGGCTGACCGGCCGCCAACCAGCGACCTGGTAACACTGCGGGCGGAACTGGCCGAAGCGGCGCGCACCAGCGCCCGGGTCAGCCGGGTCCTGCAGTTCTACGCCGACCGGCTCAGCGAGCCGGACCGCTACCTGCTCGCGGCGGTCTCCCTGTTTGCCCGTCCCGTCTCCGCGCAGGCGGTCCTGGTGGTCGCTGCGCACGAGGCGTTCGCCGGGCACCTGACCGGGTGGACGCCCGTCATGGTCCAGGCCGCCGTGCGCAACCGGCTGAGCGGGCTGGCCGCCCTCCATCCGGACCGGACGATCTCCGCGCATCCGCTGGTTCGCGGCACGTTCCGGCCGCTGGTCATGGACGCGGCCGGAGCCGCCGCCGAAACCGCGCTGACTGGGATGCCCGAAGGGCTGGTGACCAGCCGCGCGGACGCGCTGCGGCTGGTCGAGGCCATCGAGCTGCTCGTGGAAGCGGGGCAATGGCAGACCGCCGACAGCATGTACGAGGCCCGCGGCGGCAGCGGTAGCGGCAGCGGCAGCGGCAGGATCGTATGGAAGCACCTGCCTGCTGCCCGGCTCGGGCAGCGCGCGGCCACCGCGTTCGTGGCCACGGCCGCCCGCCGCGACGCCTGTGCCGCCAGCCTCAGCCCGCGCCATAGGAGCTACTACCAGACCAGTGCCGGCCTGTTCGCGATGAACGCGGGTGACCTGGCCACCGCACGAGATCACCTGACCATCGCCGCGCAACATGATCGCGACGCCGACGACGTGCGGAACCTGGCCGCCAGCCTGCAGAACCTGGCAGCGTGCCTCGCGTATAGCGGGCAGATCGACACCGCCCAGGAGGCCGCGGCCAAGGCCCTGCGCGCCGCCGAAAGCTACGGCGGCTGGGGTTATGTCTCCCACAGCCATATGTACCTGGGATGGCTGACAGGGCTCAGCGGCGACGCCAAGCAAGCAGAGGAACACTTCACAGCCGCTGACCAGCTGCAGGTCGCCAACGACCCAGACGGTGACCACATGTATTCGTTGTATGGCATCCGTTGGGCGGAGTGGCTTGCCCGCACTGGCCGGCCCGGCCCGGCCCGGGCAATGACCGACCGCAACCAGGACATCTGCCGCCGAAACGGCTGGAACGAAGACGTGGCCCGGTGCGACCGGATGCTCGGCCGGCTCGCCCTCGCCGCCCGGCACACCACGGCATCCGGCGAGCGCCTCACTTCGGCGGTCGACTGCTTCCGAGACGGTGAACTCCTCACCGAACTCGCCATCACCCTGGCAGACCTCGCCGAACACGCGCGCATCGTTGGCGACCTGGACGCCGCCGAACGGCATGCGGCCGAGGCGATCACCATCGCCGCCCCCCGCGGCATGGTGCCCGCCCAGTCAGCCGCGCTCGCGGCGCGGGCCCGCATCCACGCCAGCCACGCCGCGGCGGCCCCCAGCCCGGATCATTTCACCCAAGGCCGGGACGCGGCCGACGCCGCTCTGCGGCTCGCCACTCGCCACAACCTGGCCTGGCACGAACTGGACGCGCTGCACGTCCATGCCGCCCTGGATGAGGCCGAGGGCGCTGACCACGGCTGGGCCGCCAAGGCCGACGACCTGCACGTCCGGCTCGTCCCGCCCGGCCTGGATCCCGACCCCCTCACTACTGTCGAGAAGCTGGTCGCCGCCCAGAAAGCCGCTGATAAAGCCGCCGCGCACCACCCACCGGGGCAGCTACGCCGCGGGAGACGGAAATGAACCCCTAATCACGGCGTCCTGGGCCAGTGGAGATATCAACCTGGCAACCGAGGCATGCTGACCTGCCGCCCGCACCCCGCCGGGCGTAACCGGCCGGGCTCGCTGCCAGCGAGCCCGGTCCCGGCCGCGGCGGGCGAAGGCATCCGGTGACCGTTTAATGCCTTCGGTTACCCGATGCCCGGTTCAGTCCCGAGACGGAACGCCATTCCGCATTGTGGATGTGCCGTTGCTGTCGTAACAACAGCAGCAGATTCCCATTCACGCGGTTCGGGCTGCGCCCGGGGGTCGGGAGCCGGGGGCGGGCGCGCTGTCCGGCCCGTTGAAAAGCGCCTGTCGGCCGGCCCGCTCCAGCGTTCAGGTGCTACGGCTTGGCGCGGCCGGGCCTGCCGGGTGGCCTGACGGCAGAATGAGTGCCATGTCAGAACTGCCTCAGATCCCGGGCGTGACACTGGCCAGCGGAGTTGTTATGCCGCTCGTCGGCTTCGGTACCTGGCAGCTTCGCGGCAGCCAGGCCTATCACGCGGTGCAGACCGCGCTGGAGGCCGGGTACCGGCACATTGACACCGCGACGATGTACCGCAACGAGAAGGAGATCGGCCGGGCCCTGCGCGACAGCGGTCTCGATCGCGGGGACGTGTTCATCACTACCAAGCTTCCGGCCGAGGGCACCGGGCGCGAGCGGGCCACTCTCGCCGCCAGCCTGCGGGCGCTCGGCACCGAGTACGTGGACCTCTGGCTTGTGCACTGGCCGCCGCACGGGTCGGCAAGCCCGGCGGTGTGGCGGGAGCTGCTCGCGCTATCCGCCGAGGGGCTGGCCAGGGCCGTCGGCGTCAGTAACTACTCCGTCGCCCAGATCGACCAGCTCACCGAGGCGGCCGGCGAGGCTCCCGCGGTGAACCAGATCCCGTGGAGCCCATCCCGGCACGACCCGAAGCTGCTCGCCGCGCTGCGCCAGCGGCAGGTGGTGGTCGAGGGCTACAGCCCGCTGAAGGGCACCAGCCTGCGCAGCCCAGTGCTCGCCGAGATTGCCGCCCGGCATGGCGTGACGCCGGCCCAGGTCGTGCTGCGATGGCATGTCGAGCACCAGATCACGGTGATCCCCAAGTCGGCCGACCCGGGCCGGATTGCCGCCAACATCGACCTGATGCGCTTCTCGCTGGACGCCGACGAGATCGCCAGGATCGACGCCATGTCCCGCCGCTAACTCCGCGCTCCCCCGCCGCCGGGCCGCCGCTCCGCTATCGCCCCACGCGCCCGAATCAGCGTGGCCCCGGTGCGGTCTCGCGTGGCGGGGAGGACTGCGCGCGGACCCGGGCGATCAGCGCGGCGACCTGGCCGCGCGTCCGCAGCCGGATGAACTCCAGGTGCGCATTGGCCGGGTCGGCACTGGCGTGCTGGTACCGCCGCCGGTACCGGTGATGCTGGGTCCACGACCAGGCAATGACCGACTCCATCGGGTCTAGGCTGACCAGGTTGGCCCAGCGCTCCCGGTTGCCGTTCCACAGCTCGGCCCGCAGCGCGGCCCGGCGCAGCGACCGCCAGATGATCCGCGGCATCACCCGGTGCCGGGGCAGATCCAGCCAGATCACGGTGTCGGCCCGGGCCCAGACCAGGTCCTGCACGGCGGAGTAGTTACCGTCGGCGACCCAGCTCGGCGCCGCGATGAACTCCGATACCCGGCGGCGGAACTCCTGCTCTTCGAGCTGCTCCCACCCCGCCTGGTGGTAGACCCCGTCGAGCTCCAGGTGCGGCACGTTCATGGCCGCGCTGAGCGCCGCCGCTACGGTTGTCTTGCCCGACCCGCTGTTGCCGACTACAGATACCCGTTGCACATCGTCCAGTATGTGCGCGCACCCGAAAGCGCGCCCGAATACCGCCGCGGGGCGGCTGCCAGGCGGCCGGGCTGCTCCGCTCCGGCCGTGGTCATGCCGCCCCTATCCGGCCAGGCTGACCCGCAGCGCGATGATCCGCCGCACGGCGGCCCGGAACGCGGTCTTGCTCAGCGTGCCGTCGCGATAGCCGCCGAGCAGCCCGTCCAGCCCCTGGATGCCCTGGCCGACCCGCTCACTCGCGCAGAGCAGCAGGTCCATCCCGGCCGTTGCCGCGAGCACGCTGCGATGGGCGGTGGTGCCGTAGTGCACGAGCGCGCCTGCCCCCATCGAGTCGGTGATCGTGACGCCGGTGTAGCCGAGCCGCTGGCGCAGCTCGCCCTGCACGATCTTGGACGAGAGACCGGCCGGCCGGTGCGAGCCGAGCGCCGGGTACGCCGCCCACGAGGCCATGACCAGCTTCACCCCAGCGGTGATGGCCGCCTTGTAGGGCAGCTCGTCGATCGCCCGGATGGAGTGCTGCGACAGGCGCAGCGTCACCGGCCGCTCGTCGGTGTTCTGCGACCTGCGCGCCGCGCCCAGGCCGGGGAAGTGCTTGCCGGTTGCCGCGACGCCGGTCTGCTGCTGCGCGGTGATGAACGCGGCGCCGAGGGCGGAGACCACGTTCGGATCCATGCTGTAGGAGCGGCCGAACTCGTCGATGAAGTTGCCCGCCGTGCGATACACGTCGAGTACCGGCGCCAGGTTGACGTTCAGCCCGGCGCTGAGCAGGTTCTTCCCGGCGCCGGTGCCCGCCGTGGCAGCCGCGGTGACCGGGTGGGCTGCCTCGCCGATCTGCTTCTCCGACCGGAACGGCCGGCCGGGCAGCCGGCGAACGGCGCCGCCCTCCTGGTCGGTCATCAGCAGCAGCGGCTCCCGCACCGGGTTGCGGCTGCTCATCGCCGCGTGCTGCAACTCGGTCGCGACCTGCAGGAGCTGCGCCCGGCTGGCGATGTTGCCGGAGAAGAAGATGACTCCGGCGGCCTGGCCGTTGCGGATCCGGCGCAGCAGCCTGGCCGGCGGCGTCAGGCCGCTGTAGCTGTAGATGATCCGCTGCCCGGCAAGCTGCCGGTCCGTCATCGCGGGCAGCGCGCTGGCGTGCCGCAGCGGGCCGGCCTGCCCGCCGCCGACCGGCCGACGAGCGGCCACCCGGTCGAACACGGCGAGACGGGCGACTTCCCTGACGGCCACGGCCAGCCGGGACGGGTGGCCGGGGGGCCTGGCGGAACCGGTCGTCCCGCGAGCGTCCGCGCTGCCGCCGGGGGCGCCGCTACGGGCTGCACCCCGCTGGGCGGGCCGATGCCGCGGCCCCGGCGGCTGGCTGGCACCGCCCGCGGCGGCGCTAGCCGTGCAGCCGGCCAGCACGGCGATGGCTGCGACAGCACAGGGAATCCTGGTCCAGTACCGAGTACGGCGCACAGGGAATGCCTTTCCGCAGGCCTGCCGTCGGCAGCGAGCCCACGTCGTTGACGCTCGACGGCCCGGGACGGCACCCAGGCTCGTATCTCAATCTAAGGCAAGGCCACCGTCTGCGGTTTCCGCAATGCCCAGGACAGCGGAAAAAACCACCCGATCCGGCCGCCGCCGCCAGGCAGCCTCCCGGCCGCCGCGAGGCAGCTTCCCGGCCGCCGCGAGGCAGCCCCGGGCCGCCTCCGCCGGCGGCATTTCACCCGGTTCCGGCGTTGACATCGCGTCCGGCCGTCACGGAGACTGCCCGCATGGCCGGGGATCCCGCCGCCAGCCGGGCGGCGCAGACCGAGCCCGGCCCCGGCAGCGTGATCGGGCCGAGTTCCTGACTGCCGGGCTGGCTCGTCCCAGCGCCGGGGCAGCATCCGCGAAGAATTCCTATATCCCCAGACGACTATGAGGGGTTGTGCCATGTCTGATGAGCACGAGCACCACGCCGACCCGACCTTCTACCGCTCGCCGCGCGACGCGGCCGCCGCGCCGGCCGAGAAGCTCGCCTACGTGGCGACCTTCGCCCGGCCTGCCGACAAGCCTGATGCCATCGCCGTGATCGACGTCGACCCGGCCTCGGCCAGCTACAGCTCGGTGGTCGGCTTCACCGAGCTGCCCAACCTCGGCGACGAGCTGCATCACTTCGGCTGGAACGCCTGCTCGAGCGCGCTCTGCCCGGGCGGCGGGCACGACCATGGCGGCCGCCAGTACCTGATCGTGCCGGGGCTGCGCTCATCGCGTGTCTACGTGCTGGACATCAAGGACGACCCGGCCGCCCCGAAGGTCGTCAAGGTGCTCGGCCCGGAGGAACTCGGCAAGCGGGCCGGGTACTCGCGGCCGCACACCGTGCACTGCGGCCCGGGCGGGCTGTTCGTGTCCTGCCTCGGCGGCGACGGCCAGGAAGGCCCGGGCGGCGTGGCGCTGCTCGACCACAACTCGTTCGAGGTGACCGGCCAGTGGGAGGCTGACCGCGGCGACCAGTACCTCGCCTATGACGTGTGGTGGCACCTGATGGACGACGTCGCCATCACCTCGGAGTGGGGTACCCCGTCGATGATCGAGGACGGGATCGTGCCCGAGCTGCTGCTCGGCCGCAAGTACGGCCACCGGCTCCACTTCTGGGACATGAAGACCCGGACCAACATCCAGACCATCGACCTCGGTGACGAGCACCAGATGGCGCTGGAGCTGCGGCCGGCGCACGACCCGACGCAGAAGTACGGCTTCGTCGGCGTCGTAGTCAGCGTCGAGGACCTGGCCGCCTCGATCTGGCTGTGGCACCAGGGCGGCGACGGCCGGTGGGCCGCACAGAAGGTCATCTCGATCCCGGCCGAGCCCGCCGACGCCGCGGACCTGCCGCCCGCCCTGCAGCCGTTCGGCGCGGTCCCGCCGCTGATTACCGACATCGCCCTATCGGTCGACGACCAGCGGCTGTACGTGTCTTGCTGGGGCACTGGCGAACTCAAGCAGTTCGATGTCTCCGATCCCTTCAATCCGCGGGAGACCGGCTCGATCCGCATCGGCGGAATCACCGGCCGGGCAGCCCACCCGGCCCGGCCGGGCCAGCCGCTGTCCGGCGGCCCGCAGATGGTCGAGGTCAGCCGGGACAGCAAGCGGGTCTACTTCACGAACTCGCTCTACGGGTCGTGGGACGAGCAGTTCTACCCGGACGGGGTCGGCGCCTGGATGGCCAAGCTTGATGTCGCCGGAGGCGGCGACGGGATGACGTTCGACGAGCGGTTCTTCGTCGAGGGCGAGGCGTTCCGCGGGCGGCGAGCGCACCAGGTCAGGCTGCAGGGCGGTGACGCCTCCAGCGACTCCTACTGCTACCCGTCATGACCAGCGCAGGCGCGCCCGGCCGCCATTGCCGCCGCCATCCGGGCAGCCCGGGCAGAACATTCATCGCCGGTCCGCCGGGCCGGCCCCGTAATACGCTGCCAGCATCGCCGCCGCGCCGATGACGCCATGCTGGCGGCCTGAGACCTGGAGGGGACCATGGTTACCCGCGATACTGCCTGGCCCGGCGGGACGCCGTGCTGGGTTGACCTCGGCGCCGAGGACATCGACAAGGCAAGGACGTTCTACGCCGGGCTGTTCGGCTGGGACATCCCGCCCGGCCCGCCGGAGGCCGGCGGCTACTCCCTGTGCATGCTGCGCGGCAGGCCGGCGGCCGGGATGGGCCCGAAGATGATGGCCGAGATGCCGAGCACCTGGACCACCTACCTGGCCGCGGAAAGCGCGGACGACGTGGCCGCCCAGGTCAAGGCGGCCGGCGGCCAGGTGCTGATGGAACCGATGGACGTGATGGACGTCGGCCGGATGGCGGTCGCCGCCGACCCGGCCGGCGCGGCCTTCGGGATCTGGCAGGCCCGGGCGCACAACGGCGCCGGCGTCGCCAACGAGCCGGGGGCGCTGTGCTGGAACGAGAACATGAGCCGGGACTTCGACCGCAATAAGGCGTTCTACCAGAGCGTATTCGGCTATGGCTATGACGACATGAGCGGCGAGGGGTTCAAGTACGCCACGCTGAAGGTCGGCGACGCGATAGTCGGCGGCATCGGCGAACTTCCCGCGGACGTCCCGGCCGCCGTACCGGCTCACTGGTCGGCCTACTTCGCCGTGGCTGACACCGACGCCACAGTCGGCAAAGCCGGCGAACTAGGCGGCAGCGTCGTGCGGCCCGTGTGGGACAGCCCGTACGGCAAGATGGCCACGGTCAGCGATGACCAGGGCGTCCAGTTCTCGGTGATCGGCATCACGGCGGACGCCGGAGGCTAACCGGCCGGGCCGGCGGCCGCCGCATCAGGGCGCTGCCGCCGGGATCTTCGTGCTGGCCGGCGCGAGCCGGTCCGCCGTTGCGGCCGCCGTCCGCCTGGCCCACTGGCCGCTGGTGAGTAGGCCGACGGCCAGCACGGCGGCACCGCAGCCCGCGATGATCCACCAGCCGACGTGGCTGGCGCTGGCGAAGCTGCTCCGCAGCGGCCCGGTCATCGCCGATATCACCGCCGTGCCCATCACTGCGACGCCGAGTGATATGCCCACCTGCCGGCTGGTGGAGGCGACCGCAGCCGCGACGCCCGCCTGCGATCTCGGCATGCCGGACACGGCGGTGTTGGTGATAGGGGCGTTGACCATGCCGAAGCCGAGGCCGAAGACCAGGTAGGTGAAGATCAGCCAGCTCATCGGCGTCGTCGGGGTGAGGCGGGTCAGCATCAGCCCGGCCGCGGTCAGCGTGATCCCGGCCACGGTCAGCGGCAGCCGTGGTCCCCTGGCCCCGACGATCCGGCCGGACAGCGGCGCGAAGACCGCCGTCATCGCGGCCATCGGCAGCGTGTACAGGCCGGCCTGGAATGCTGAGTCCAGGCGCACGTCCTGCAGGTACAGGGTGTTCAGGAAGAGGAACCCGCCCAGCGAGGCGAACGCGCTCACCGCGATCACGGTCGCCCCGGAGAATGGCGCGCTGCGGAAGAACCGCAGGTCGATCAGCGGCTCCTGGCGCCGGGGCTCGTAGCCGACCAGCCCGGCGGCGGCGACCGCGGCCAGCGCGAAGCAGCCGAGGATGCGAGCCGAGGCCCAGCCGGCGTTGGGGCCCTCGATGATCCCGTAGGTGAGCGACGCCAGCATGACGACCACGAGCACCTGCCCGGCCGGGTCCACCCGGCGCGGGCGCGGCGCCTTCGACTCGGGGACGAACAGCGCGGTGAGCACGAGCGCGGCCAGGCCGACCGGGATGTTCACCCAGAAGATCCCGCGCCAGCCGACCGACGCGACCAGGACGCCGCCGACGATCGGACCGAGCGCCATGCTGAGGCCCACTGTGCCGCCCCAGACCCCGATCGCGCGGGCGCGCTCGGCCGGCTTGGTGAACGTGTTCGTGATGATGGACATGGCCACCGGGTTGAGCATCGAGCCGCCGATCGCCTGCATCATCCGGAACGCGACCAGCCAGCCGAGACCGGGCGCCAGGCTGCAGAGCAGCGAGCCGAGCGTGAAGACTGCCAGCCCGGTCTGGAAGGTCCGGCGCCGCCCGACCCGGTCGCCGGTGGAGCCGGCCAGCATTAGGAAGCTGGCCAGCACCAGGGTGTACGCGTCGATGGTCCACTGCAGGCCGGAGACCGGCGCGTGCAGGTCGTGCTGGATGGACGGCAGCGCGACGTTGACGATCGTGCTGTCCAGGCCGACGATGAGCAGGCTCATGCAGCAGATCGCCAGGATCAGGGCCCGCCGCCGGTTGCTCGGCTGGCTGCCGGGCGCCGTCCCGCGCTCGCCGCCAGGAGCGCCGTGGTCGTCGCCGGGCGGCGCCCCGCCCTCGCTGCCGGGGGTGCCGCGCTCGCTTTCGGCCATCACAGCAGTATGCATCCCATCATTTGCGAGACGAAAACTAACTTCCCAGGCCAGCGCCGCGCGGTTCATGCGAGCCGGGGCCGGGCGTGCCGTGCAGGCCGGGCGGGGGCCGCCGCGTGCAGGCCGGGCGGGGGCCGCCGCGCCGGGCGCCGGGCGTGGTTGACTGGCGGCATGGCGCGCGACAGCCTCCCCCTGATCAGCTTCACGTCCGGGGCGGCCTGGGAATCGTGGCTCCAGGCAGAGCATGCGTCCTCCCCTGGCGCCTGGCTCAAGATCGCGAAGAAAGGCGCGGGCGCGCCGACGGTCTCGTACGCCGACGCGCTCGACATTGCGCTGTGCTTCGGCTGGATCGACGGCCAGAAAGGCAGGCTCGACGACGACTACTGGCTGCAGCGGTTCACGCCGCGCAAGCCGGGCAGCCGGTGGTCGCGGGTCAACACGGAGAAGGCGGCCAGGCTGATCGAGGAAGGCCGGATGCGGCCCGCCGGGCTCGCCGAGGTCGAGAAGGCCAAGGCCGACGGCCGGTGGGCAGCCGCCTACGAGCCGCAGTCGGCCATTACGGTCCCCGACGACCTCGCTGCCGAACTGAACCGCAATGAGCCAGCCAAGGCATTCTTCGAGACGCTCACCGGAGTCAACCGCTACGCGATCTTGTACCGGATCACCAGCGCCCGGCGGCCGGAGACGAGGGCGCGGCGGATCGCCCAGTACGTGGCGATGCTGGCCGAGCACAAGACGATCCACCCCTAGCCGCCCGGGCGCGGCGCCCCGCGGTGGTCAGCCGATGTCGCGGCGCCGCAGGCCGCCGAGGCCGAGCACGGCAAGCCCGATAGCGATGACCGCCAGCCAGGCGAGCGGGGCCGTGCTGACCGTGCCGCCGGGCAGCTTCGGCAGGTGCGTGAACGGCGAGATGTCCAGCACCCAGTGCGAAAGCTGCATCAAGGCGCCGAGGAAAAGCAGCAAGACGACAGCGGCGAGCGCCGTCCAGCCGCCGGCCACGCTGACACGCGGGACGAGCCCGAACAGCGCCACGGCGATCCCGGCCAGCACGAGCACGGCGGGGAGCTGGGCGAGCGCGGCGCCAAGCATCCGCGGCAGCTGGCCCGCCAGCCCGCCTGCCCGCAGCCCGTAGCCGAGGCCGGTGCCCAGGCCCATCGATGCCAGCACGAGAGCCGCGCCCGCCGCGGCGATCGCCGCGTGACCGAGCCCCCAGCGGATCCGCCCGGTGCCGGTGGCCAGCACCGGGTCGGCACGTCCTGCGGTCTCCTCGGAGCGGAGCCGCAGCACGGCCGAGATCGCGTAGCCGGCCGCGATCAGGCCGGCGAAGCTCATGATCGCGGCCAGGTAGGCGTCGGTCACCGCGGCCTGGCCGCCAAGGTTAATCATTATCCGCCTGACCGTGCCGCTGCCGAGCAGGCCGCCGATCCCGGTGGCAGCCGATCCGACGACCGCGCCGTACACCAGCGCACCGACGACCCAGCCTGCCAGCGTGCCGCGCTGCAGCCGCCAGGCCAGCGCCAGCGGGCTGCGCAGGGACGCGGCGGCACGCGGCGGCCCCGGCCGCTGCGGCAGCAGTCCGGCGCCGTAGTCACGGCCCGTGGCCAGCAGGCCGGCCAGGCCGGCCAGGATCAGCGCGGACCCCAGCGGCAGGATCAGCACCCACCAGCGGATGCCGCCGAAAGACCGGGTCAGCTCGGCCCAGCCGACCGGCGAGAGCCAGCTCAGCCATCTGGGGCCGGACGCGCCGGCCGAGTCGCCGGCCGCCCGCAGCAGGTAGCAGGCGCCTAGCACGCTGATCGCGATGCCCCTGGCCGACCGCGCAGTGCCGGCCAGCTGGGCGGCCGCCGCGGCTGCCGCGGTGAACACGAGCCCGCAGCCGGCGATGGCGGCCGCCAGCGATAGCGAGCCGGCCGCTGGCAGCCCCAGCGCGATCAGGCCGGCCGTCGTCAGCAGCACGAGCCCGGCGTTGGCGCCGACGGCGATCGCCACGGCCGCGGCCAGCGCCGCGTGCCGTCCGACCGCCGCCGAGCCGACCAGCTCGAGCCGGCCAGTCTCCTCGTCGGCCCTGGTGTGCCTGATCACGATGAAGATGCTCATCAGCGCGGCGCCGACGGCCGCGAACGCGCCGTACCGCCAGGCCGTCAGCGACCCGACCGAGTTGCCGTACAGCGGGCCGTAGAGCGAGAGCAGCGCCGGGTTGTGGCCCGCCGCCGCGGCGAACTGCTCGCGGCCCGCGGCCGTCGGGTACAGCTTCCTGAAGCTGTACGCGGTGCCGACGACGAGCACGGTCAGCACGTAGATCCAGGCGGGCAGCATGGCACGGTCGCGGCGGCCCGCCAGCCGGGCAAGCGCGCCCGTCCCGGCCAGCGTTCCGGTCCCGGCCGTCGCGCCCGGCCCGGCGGTCGCGCCCGGCCCGGCGGTCGCGTCCGTCCCGGCCGGCCTGCTCACGTCCGGATCCCGTCCTGCCCGGCGGGCGCGGCTGCCGGCGGGCTGTCGTCGGCGTAGTGCCGCAGGAACAGTTGCTCCAGCGTCGGCGGCTGGCTGGTCAGGCTGCGTACCCCGGCGGCGGTGAGCTGCCGGAGCAGCGCGTCCAGCTGCTCGGTGTCCACCTCGCATCGCACCCGGACGCCCTCGACGTCGAGGTTGTGCACGCCAGGAACCTGGTCGAGCCCGGCGGGCGGGCGGGCGAGCTCGGCGGCGACCGAGGTCCTCGTCAGGTGGCGCAGGTCGGCCAGCGTGCCGGATTCCACTGCCTGCCCATCCCTGATGATCGTCACCCGGTCGCAGAGCGCCTCCACCTCGGACAGGATGTGGCTGGACAGCAGGACGGTACGGCCGCGCTGCCTTTCCTCCTCGATGCAGGCGCGGAAGGCTGCCTCCATCAGCGGGTCGAGCCCTGCGGTGGGCTCGTCGAGCAGCAGCAGTTCGACGTCGGAGGCGAGCGCGGCGGTGCCGACGGCGGCGCGCGCCCGGATGTGGATGCAGTGCGGAGCTTCATCGACCGGCTGGCGTCGGAGCTGAGCCAGGCCGGCTTCCCGCGCATGCCAGCGCGCGTGTTCGCCGCCCTGCTGGCCAGTGAATCCGGCCGGATGACCGCGGCCGGGCTGGCGGACCTGCTCAGGGTCAGCCCGGCGGCGGTGTCCGGCAGTGTGCGCTATCTCAGCCAGGTGGGCCTGGTCAGCAGGCAGAATGAGCCGGGCTCCCGGCGGGTCGCCTACCTTGTGCCTGATGATGTGTGGGACCAGATCATGCTGCTGCGCGACCAGCTGATGAGCCGGTGGGTCGCGACCATGCGGGAAGGGGTCGAGGTGCTCGGCGCGGACTCGGCGGCGGGACGCCGGCTGACGGAGTCGATCCGGTACTTCGAGTTCATCGGCGCCGAGGTCCACCGGCTGGCCGAGCGGTGGCGGGACCTGCAGGCCCGGCGCCGGGATGCGTGACACGCGGTCAACTGCTGATAGAACTAATGAGTAACCGATGCGGAAAGGGCTGGAAACGTGGCGCGTGATCCGGGAGGCCTCTACGCGGTGCACCCTGACGCGCCCGAGCTCAACGACATCGTGCTGCTGTACTACCTGGACGGCTTCATTGACGCAGGCGGCGCAGGGCGGCTGCTCGCCGCGCACCTGCTCGGCACGCTCGATCACCAGGAAGTCGTCACCTTCGACGTGGACGAGCTGATCGACTACCGGTCCCGCAGGCCCACGATGAACTTCGTCAAGGACCACTGGGAGGGCTACGAAGCGCCGGAACTGGCCGCCTACCTCATGCATGACAGCGCGGGCGTCCCGTTCCTGCTGCTCAACGGGCCGGAGCCGGATCACCTGTGGGACAGCTTCACCACCGCGGTCCGCGCCATGTCGCGGTCCCTGGGGGTGCGCCTTGCGGTCGGGTTCCACGGCATCCCGATGGGCGTCCCGCACACCAGGCCGCTGGGCATCACCGCGCATGCGACCCGGCCCGAACTCACCGAGGGGCACCGGCCGCTGGTGGACCGGCTGCAGGTGCCTGGCAGTGCCGCTGGCATGCTCGAGCTCAGGCTCGGCGAGGAGAAACGGGCCGCGCTCGGGTTCGCCGTGCACGTGCCGCACTATCTCGCGCAGGCGGCCTACCCGGCAGCGGCGGTGACCCTGCTGGAAGCCATCGAGCGGGCAACTGGCCTGGCTTTGCCGTCGGATGCCCTGCGCGAGGCTGCCCGCCGGACCGACATCGAGATCGGCCGGCAGGTCGATGGGTCGGCCGAGGTGGCCGAGGTCGTCCGGTCGCTCGAAGAGCAGTACGACGCGTTCACCGCGGGGCAGGAGGGGCTGCTGGCCGACGACGCGGACAACATGCCGACCGCCGAGGAACTCGGCGCGGAGTTCGAGCGGTTCCTTGCCGAGCAGCAGGGCCGCGGCGACCTGCCCGAGCCCTAAGCCAGGCGGCCGTCCGGCGGACCCGCTGCCTGGCCAGCGAGCGGGCCACCCGCCGCGAGTGCGCCGGGCTAATGCACCTCGTTGAGCCTGCCGGTCTCGACGTCGAAAACGAACCCGCGGATGGCATCCTTGTGCGGGATGAACGGGCTGGCCTTGATGCGCGCGATCGACTGGAGGACATCGGTGTCCGGGTCGCCGAACGCCTCGGCGGCCCAGTTGGGCTTGATGCCCGTCTGCTCCTGGATGTCGGCCTTGAAGGCGTCGTCGGTGAAGGTAAGCATGCCGCAGTCCGTGTGGTGGATCAGGATGATCTCGCGGGTGCCGAGCAGTCGCTGGCTGATAGCCAGCGACCGGATCTCGTCGTCGGTGATGACGCCGCCGGCGTTGCGGATCACATGCGCGTCGCCCTCGGCGAGGCCGAGCATCCCGTAGACATTCAGCCGGGCGTCCATGCAGGCCACGACCGCGACGTGCTTGGCGGGCGGCATCGGAAGCTTGCCGCCGAAGTTCACGGCGTACTGCTGGTTGTTGGCGAGGAGATCGTCAGTGACGGACATATGCGCCGGTCCTCCTAGGTCACGCCAGGCAAGGTCACGCGGGCAAGCTCACCAGGCACAGACTCCTATAATTCCTACTGGTTTGATCACAATATCCCGGCCGGGCGGCCTGGCACGCCCCGACTTATTCGGCTATATCCCCCGGCCCGTCTGGCGCCTAACGCGCCCTGCCCGGCCGCGGTCGCCCGTTTTGCAACCCGACGGGGGCCGCGAGCCCGACCCGTGACGCGCTCCCGGTCTCGCGGCCAGCGATACTGGCGGGGCACGCCCCGAAGAGGCGGTGCCGCACTGCCAGACCCAGCCGGAGGCCCGAGATGCTGTTCCCCACCTCGCTCGTCGGCAGCTACCCGCAGCCGGACTGGCTCATCGACCGGGAGCGGCTCGCGCACCGGTTCCCGCCGCGGGTCAGGGCGCTGGACCTCTGGCGGGTCGACCCTGCCTACCTGGAGCAGGCACAGCAGGACGCCACGCTGCTGGCCATCCGGGCGCAGGAGGAGGCTGGGCTCGACATCATCACCGACGGCGAGATGCGCAGGGAAAGCTACTCGAACCGGTTCGCGACCGCGCTGGACGGCGTGGACATCGACAACCCGGGCACCGCTCTCGACCGGAGCGGCCACCCCAACCCGGTGCCGCGGATCACCGGCCCGATCCGGCGCCGTCACCCTGTCGAGGTGGGCGACGTGCGGTTCCTGCGCGAGCACACCAGCCGGGCCATCAAGATCACCGTGCCGGGGCCGTTCACGATGGCCCAGCAGGCGCAGAACGACTACTACCCGACCAGGGAAGCGGCTGCCTTCGGCTACGCGGAGGCCGTCAATGACGAGGTCAGAGACCTTTTCGCGGCCGGGGCCGACATCGTCCAGCTTGATGAGCCCTATCTGCAGGCCCGCCCCGAGGAGGCCCGCGCCTATGGCATCCCGGTGCTGAATCGGGCGCTGGAAGGGATCACCGGCACGACCGCCGTGCACATCTGCTTCGGGTACGCGGCGATCATTCATGACCGCCCGGAGGGCTACTCCTTCCTGCCCGAGCTGGCCGGTGCCCGGTGCGATCAGGTCTCCATCGAGACGGCGCAATCCGGCCTCGACTGCTCCGTGCTTGCCGGACTGGACGGCAAGACGATCATCCTGGGCGTGCTCGACCTGAACGACAAGACGGTCGAGCCCGCCGACCAGATAGCGGCCAGGGTCCGCCGCGCGCTCCCCTACGTCCCCGCCGAGCGGCTGGTGCTCGCCCCCGACTGCGGGATGAAGTACCTGCCACGAGACGCCGCCTTCGGCAAGCTGTCTGCCATGGCCGGGGCCGCGGCGCAACTGCGCGCCGGAACCTGACCGAACCCGCCGGACACCGGCACCCAGACCAGCCAGCCGTGCCGGTGCACGAAATACGCCTGGCCGGGGGTGATGTCCACCGGAACTATGTGACCGGGAATCTTGGCCGCGAACGTGGTCGCGCCGGGGCCCTCGTAGCGGGTCAGGACAACCGGTGTGCGACCGTTGTGCCATGACGGACTACCGGGCGCTGAACAAGGCAAGCTGGGACGAGCGGGCGCCGGCCCACGCCGCGTCGCCCGACTACGCGATGGAGCGGTTCGCCGCCGACCCTGAGTTCCTCAGCGACGTCGTCCGGTTCGACCTGCCGCTGCTCGGTGACATCGCCGGGCTGCGCGGGGCGCACCTGCAGTGCCATATCGGCACGGACACGATCTCGCTGGCCCGGCTGGGCGCGTCGATGACCGGGCTGGACTTCTCCCCGGCAGCCGTGGCGGAGGCGACCAGGCTGGCCGCGCGGACCGGCGACGACGCCAGGTTCGTGGCGGCCGACGTGTACGACGCGGTCAGCGTGCTCGGCGCCGGCCGGTTCGACCTGGTGTTCACCGGCATCGGCGCGCTCGGCTGGCTGCCGAGCGTCCGGCGCTGGGCCGACGTGGTAGCCGGGCTGCTGCGGCCCGGCGGCCGGCTGTTCATCCGGGAGGGCCACCCGATGCTCTGGTCGGTTGACGACACCCGGGAGGACGACCTGATCGTCGTGGACCACCCGTACTTCGAGCGGGAGCAGCCGGTGGTGTGGGACGAAGGCGGCACGTACGTGCAGACCGACGCCGTCTTCACGCATAACACGACGCACGAGTGGAACCACGGCCTCGGCGAGATCGTCACCGCGCTGCTGGACGCCGGGATGAGCCTGACCGGCCTGACCGAGCACGACAGCGTGCCCTGGGAGGCCCTGCCGGGGAAGATGGAGCGGGTCGCGGGCGGCGAGTGGCGGCTGGCCGACCGGCCGTGGCGGCTCGCGCACAGCTACACCCTGCAGGCGGTCAGGCGCGGGCCCGGCTAGTACTACAGGGCTAGATGCTGACGCTGGTGCAGTGCTGTAAGTGAATTCGGCCGCTGCTTGTGCCATTATTGGAAGCGTGGCCAAGCTTCTCGCGGAACAGGCTGATCTCCCGGACGACGCGGTAACGAGAGAAGA
>WNGG01006676.1_pt1 | contig 19029 bp, 16 predicted proteins | sample 5400661 | NCBI WGS metagenome assembly WNGG01 (sample SAMN13153372, study PRJNA577476) | soil metagenome | isolation source: 100 cm soil or saprolite under Garry oak tree replicate 1 | place: USA:California | collected 2016-06-15
ATGTGTGTTCGGCTGAATGGGCGCAAGGAGAGGATCTGCAAATCACCGCCCGTGATGGCGACGTGAACACCGGCGGACGTCTGGACCTGGTCGATCTGCCGCTGCCACTCGTTCGCTACCGATGCGCCGACGTCGACGAGGGCCGTGGCGCATTCGAGGGCGCGGCCGGCGTCCTCGTCCGATCGCGCGGGAAGGCCGAAGAACGCGATCACGGCATCGCCGAGGAACTGATAGACCATGCCGCCGTCGTTGATGATCTGATACCGAGCCTTGGACGAGAACGACGTCAGGGACTGTCGGATCACCTCATCGTCTCTCGTGTCCCGGACGTAACTCGAGAAGGAGGCGAGGTCCGCCATGATCACGATCACGCCGGGGTAGAGGCCGGGCGGCAGGATCGAGCGCGGCGTGCCACGGGCGGACTCGGCGAGCTGCCGCAACTGCCAGAAGCCGAAGTGCCAGAGCAGCGTCGCTTGGAGAGGATCGCCCGTGTAGGCATCGCCGAACGCGTAGCGCCCTTTGGCGCGATCGATCGCCAACCGCAGGTCGAGCAGGGCGCTGTCGTCGAACGAGTCGAGTGTGACTTCGAACCGCTCTCTGACCAGGGTTCGGAGGTGCGCCTCGTCCCAGACCTCGAGCGGAAGTCCGGGCCGCAACGCGCCACGGGCCTCGGCTTCCACGGTTTTCCAGCTCCGGTGCCGGCTCGTATCGGCGACGAGCACGACTTTGGAGGCCTCCGCGGATACAGGTGTGTCGTGCCCGTACTTCCGGCGCAGACTCTCGAGGATCCGTTCGGCGGAATAGCCATAGTCGACCTCGACAAAGTACGAGGGCGCGCCCGGAACGGTGACGCGGATGTCGGCAAACGCGCGCTCTCCGACCGGGACCTCCTGGTGGATGCGAACCTCCCGTGGCGGCACGCCGTCCACGACCACATGCTGAAAGCGGCAGAGATCGCAGCAGACACTCTCCAGGAACAGGCGGAGCTCGGTAAAATAGCCCTCGGTTTCTGCGCGGTCACTTGACATGATCCCGTCCTCCGTTCGCGATGCGGCCGGCGACCCGTTCGTGCGACGCTCCATCATGTGGGGCCTCGTCGCCGCGATCGCCGCGCTGCTCGCCAATCTCCTCCACGTTGCCTTCGCGTACGAAGGCATACGTCTTGTCTTCGCTCCAAAGGTCCCGCTCCTCGGTCTGATCATCGCGGCAGGAACCTTCCAGTATCGGATCTGGCGTGAGATCGCAGATCACGGCCAGAAGCACATCACCGACCCGCAGTGGCTGGAGTTCGAGCGCCGGGTAGTCGCGCGTCGAGCCGCCGTCACCGCAGGGACCGCGGGAGGCATAGAGGCCGCGGAGCTCCAGAGATGGGAAGTCTCCCTCAAAGAGTGGAAGGCGAGCAACGCTGAAGTAGCGCGCTGGACGCTCCAAGGCAGTCTGCCGCATCATGTGGCGTTGCTCGGTAATTTTCTGTTCATTGGTCTGTGCCTTTTGTTGTCCTCGGCGGCCGACGCCACGCTGTTCCTGGTCGGACGCGACATCCAGTGGCTTCGCGAGACTTCATCGGCGCTCTTTGTCGTCCTCATCCTTCCGTTCCTCGAAGGCATCGTCCGATACTGGCTCGCGCTCCACTTCGAATTTCGCCGGGACCGGAAATGGTTCAAGGAGCAGTACGACAAGGCCAGGCGGGGGCGCCAGTGACCGCGAAGACGTACTCGGACGAGCGCGGCGAGTCCGCAATCGAGCTTACGGCCGAGTGGGGCGCGGCGGGGGCACGATCGCGGCGAGGCCCCCGTCGCGACAGAGCGCGTTGAAGGCGGCGACGTCGTCGGCGAGACAGCGGTCGAGCTCGGCGAGCTCCATCTGGGCGCGGAGCGCCAGGCTCTCGTAGAGCTCGCGGAGCGCGCGCGTCGGGGCGGCGTCCGAGTAGTCGACGAGCGTCACCACCGTGCCGATCCGGGTGTTGAGCTTCGCGGGAAACATCCGCGGGTCGTCCGCGCGGATCACGATGAGCTCGCCCTCGATGGCGCCGAGCGTCGCCGCCAGCGCTCGCGCCCCGTCCCGGATCGCGGGCGCCTCGGTCCGGCCGGCCCAGGCTTCGGCCTGCGCCCTCACGTCGCGGATCGTCAGCACCCCGTCGTGCACCAGGGTCAGCAGCTCGTGCGCCTGCTTCGCCAGCGCGTACTGCTCCCGCAGCTCCGCGTCGGTCGCCGCGACGCGCGGGTCCTTCACGACCTCGAACGGCTGCGTCAGTGTCCTCCCGCCGACGGTGAGGCGCGCCTGGTAGGCGCCGGGAGGAACGCGCGGCGCGGCGAGCATGTCGGCCGTCCCGCCGCGGCCCTTGTTGTCGGGTAGCTTCGTGGCGTCCGGGCCGCGCAGGTTCCAGACGAAGCGGTTCGCGCCCGCGTTCTTGGTGGGCCGGGGCTCGTCCTCGCACGCGTCCGTCGTCGTCTTTGGCGTCGCCGGTGACGCGCCCGTGGGCCGGCTCGTGAAGGACCGGATCTCGCGGCCCTCGACGTCGTGGAACGAGAGCGTGAGATCGCCCTCCGGCGCCGCCTGCAGCCAGTAGTGCACGACGACGCCGTTCGGCGGGTTCTCGCCGGCGTCGAGCAGGCGCTCCTTCTTCTCGCCCGTCGGCGCCTCGACCTGCCGATACGCGTAGCCCATCGAGCCGACCATGCGGTATGCGACTTCGCGACCGGGCCCGGGCTTCATGCCGTGGCCCCGGTAGGCGCGCCAGCGCACCGTCGGGCGCGGCGCGAACAGGTGCGCGTCGGCGTTGGCGACCCCGTCCGCGATCTGGTGGAGCGGCGTGAGGTCGTCGAGGATCCAGAACGAGCGGCCGTGCGTGGCGACCACGAGGTCCCCGTCCTTCACGATCAAATCGTGGATCGGTGCGACCGGGAGGTTCGACTGGAGCCGCTGCCACGAGCCGCCGTCGTCGAGCGACACCCACAGCCGGGTCTCGGTGCCGCAGTAGAGCAACCCGCGCCGGCTCGGATCCTCGCGGACGACGCGCGTGATCTCGCCGTCCGGCAGGCTGTTCGTGATGCGCTTCCACGTGCGCCCGTAGTCGCTCGTCTTGAAGAGGTAGGGGCGCGTGTCGTCGAGCTTGTAGCACGTCGCCGCGAGGTAGCACGTGGCCGCGTCGTGCGGCGAGGGCTCGAGAACGCTGACGAGCGCGAACGCGGGCAGATCGGGCGGCGTCACCGGCTCCCACGTCCGGCCGCGGTCGCGGGAGAGGTGGACGAGGCCGTCGTCGGTGCCGGCCCACAGCACGTCGCGCTCGTGGTGCGATTCGACCAGCGCGAAGATCGTGCAGTAGACCTCGGCGCCCGTGTTGTCGCGGGTGACGGGCCCGCCCGAGAGTCCGAGCTTCGTCGGGTCGTTGCGCGTGAGGTCCGGGCTCACGGTCTCCCAGCTCTGCCCCTCGTCGACGGAGCGGAAGACGCGGTTGCCCGCGATCCACAGCTCGCGCGGATCCCAGCGCGAGTAGAAGACCGGGAACGTCCACTGGAAGCGGTAGCGATGCTCGGCGGGCGCGATCCCCATGCCGTACGCCTCGGGCCAGACGCTGATGATCCGCTCCTGCCCGCTCCGGTGGTCGTAGTGGACGAGCCGGCCCATGCCGGGCCCCGTGCCGATCGAGCCGCCGACGACGATGGCCGGGTCGCCCGGCTTCACCGCGATGTAGCCGCTCTCGCCGCCGCCCGGCTGGACCCAGTCGATCGTGCTGATGACCCCGCGGTGCGACTGGCTCGGGAGGCTGATGGCCCAGTTGTCCTGCTGCGAGCCGTAGATGCGGTACGGCCGCTGGTCGTCGGCGCACACGTGATAGAACTGCGCGGTCGGCTGGTTGTAGATGGTCGACCACGACTGCGCGCCGTTGAACGACACGCACGCGCCGCCGTCGTTGCCCTCGATCATCCGGCGGTTGTTCGCGGGATCGATCCAGAGATCGTGGTTGTCGCCGTGCGGCGTGGCGACCTCGCCGAAGGTCTTGCCGCCGTCCGTGGATTTCCACAGCGAGTAGTCGGCGACCCACACGGTGTCCACGTCGACGGGATCGGCGAAGACGTGCATGTAGTACCACGGCCGACCGCGCAGCCCCGGCTCCTCGCTGCCCCGCTGCCACGTGGCGCCGCCGTCGTCGGAGCGGAAGAGCGCGCCGTCCTCCGCCTCGACCACGGCGTAGACGCGCCGCCCGTCGGCCGGGGACACGGCGACGCCGATCCGGCCGAGGACGCCGCGCGGCAGCCCCGGGTTCCGCGAGATGTCGATCCACGTGTCGCCGCCGTCGGTCGACGTCCACAGCGACGAGTCGGGACCACCGCTCGTCATGCTCCACGGCGTGCGCTGCGCCTGCCAGATCGCCGCGTAGAGGATGCGGGGGTTCGCCGGGTCCACGGAGAGGTCGGCGGCGCCGGCGCCCTCGCTCCGGAAGAGCGCGTGCTTCCACGTCCGGCCGCCGTCGCAGGAGCGGAACACGCCTCGCTCGCGGTTCGGGCCCCACGCGTGACCGAGGGCTGCCACCCACACGACGTCGGGCTCGCGCGGATGCACGCGTACACGGGCGATGTGCCGGGTGTCGCGCAGTCCCACGCTCGTCCAGGTGCGACCGCCGTCCGTCGAGCGGTAGACGCCGTCGCCGTGCGACACGTTGCCCCGGATGCACGCCTCGCCGGTGCCGGCGTAGATCACGTTCGGGTCGGAGGGCGCGACGGCGAGGGCGCCGACGGCCGAGGTCTCGAAGAAGCCGTCGGAGACGTTCTCCCAGTAGACGCCGCCGTCGGTCGTCTTCCACACGCCGCCGGCGCAGCCGCCGAAGTAGAACGTCGTGGCGTCGGTCGGGTGGCCCGCGACGGCGACGACGCGTCCGCCGCGGTACGGCCCGACGAGACGCCACTGGAGCGAGCCGAGCAGCCGCGGGTCGACGGTCAGGGTGTAGTTCCCGGCGTGCCCTCGTCGCGGGCGCCGGAGGTGCGCTGGCGGAACTCTGCCGGGATCTCGCGGCCGGCGTCGGCGAAGGCGCGGCGGATGGCCTCCACGTTCGGGCTGAAGATGGTCTTCCGGTTTCCGCGCGCCCACTCGTTCGAGCCGCGCGGGCCGTCGGCCGAGCCCTGGAAGCGCGGCATCACGTAGCGCGCGAAGAGCTCGTACGAGTGGAGCGTTTGCTGGCGATCGGCCCAGTTGTGAGCGCGGAAGAGCAGGCCGCCGAAGCCGCCCGCCGAGAGCTCCCACAGCTTCTCGATGCCCTTGATGACCGTCTCGACCGAGCCGACCAGCGTGGTGCCCATCTTCACACCCTCGGTCAACGGGTCGTCCGAGCGGCCCGGCGGACGGCCGAGCGTCTCCTCGAAATACGTGATCGTCTCGTGACGCTCGGCGCGCTTGACCTGGCGGAGCGCCTCCTCGTCGTCCTCGGCGACGTGGACGTTGACGACGAGCTTCCAGTTCTTCCGGTCCATCTTCTTGCCGTGCTTGGCGGCGGTCTCCTCGCCGATCTTCCATTGGTTGGCCAGCGCCTCGGGCCCGCCGGGGATCCCGGCGCCGAGCGAGAGCACGCCGAGGCCGTGGCGTCCGGCGGCGATCACACCCGCCGGCGTCATGACGCTCGCCACCGCGATCGGAAAGTGCGGCTCCGTGTACGGAGCCAGGTGCAGCCGCGCTTCCCGGAGCTCGAACCAGTCGGTCTTCAGCGTGACCGGCTCCTCGCACTTGAGGAGCAGCATGATCGCGTCGAGCGCCTCGTCCATGCGCGGGCGCTGGGTCACCGGCTCGATGCCCATCATGTAGGCGTCGGATACCAGCGCGCCCGGGCCGCAGCCCAGCATGGTGCGACCGCGGGTCATGTGGTCGAGCTGCACGAAGCGCTGCGCGACCAGGAACGGATGATGATACGGCAGGCTCGTCACGCCCGAGCCCAGCCTGATGTGGCGCGTGCGCTCGGCGGCGGCGGCGATGAAGATCTCGGGTGAGGCGATGAGCTCCCACCCCGCCGAGTGGTGCTCGCCGACCCAGACCTCGTCGTAGCCGAGCCAGTCGAGCCACTCGATCAGCTCCATGTCGCGGTTGAGCGCGAGCGTCGGATTCTCGCCGATCCGGTGGAACGGCGCGAGGAAGATGCCGAACGTCATTCCTTTATGGGCCATGTCACGACAATCGGCGAGACGCCCGCGCTTGTCAACTCGCCGGTGGCGGGGTCTCGTATCCGGCGTGCTATGCTTCCGCGCGAGGAGGTCGCGCATGCGCGTCGGCGTCCTCATCCCGACCCGCGGTGTCGTGATGCAGTCGGCGCGGCGGCCGCCGGTCGACGAGTGCTGGACGATGGCGGTGCTCGCCGACACCGCGGGGTACGACGCGGTGTGGGTCGGCGACAGCATCGTCGCGAAGCCGCGCCTCGAGCCGCTCACGACGCTCGCCTACCTCGCCGGCCTGACCTCGCGCGTCCGACTCGGCACCGCCGTGCTCCTGCCCGCGCTCCGTCACCCCGTGGTCCTCGCGCATCAGATCGCCAACCTGGACCAGATCTCGCGGGGCCGGGTCGTCCTCGGACTCGGCGTCGGCTGGAGCCTGCCGGCCGCCGAGCGCGAGTGGGCGGCCTGCGGCGCCGATCACAAGCGGCGCGTCCGGCGCCTGGAGGAGCACGTCGAGGTGTGGCGCATGCTCTGGCGCGGGGAGCCGGTGACGTGGCGCGGCGTCGACGCGGACTTGAGCGACCACACGCTCGGCCCGCTGCCGTGGAAGACGGAGGGTCCCCCGGTTCTGATCACCGCGGGCAACCGTGGCGAGCTGCTGGACGCCCAATTCGATCGATTCGCGCGGCTCGGCGACGGGATCATCACGACCTACCTCTACGCGGAGGAGTGCCGGCGTGTCCGCGAGCGCGCGCTGGAGGCGCTGGCGCGGCACGGTCGCGCGCTCCCCGACTGGGCACTCTGCGTATACACGACGGTGCGGCTGGACGACGACGCGCGCGAGGCCGAGCGCGTCACGGCCGAGTTCCTCGCGACCTATTACGGCGGCGGTGTGCACTCGCGCGGGACGATGGGTCTCGGCCCAGCCGACGCGGTCATCGCGGCGCTCCGCTCCTACGCCGACGCCGGCGTCACCGATCTCTGCATCCGCTTCGTCGGCGACGACCAGCTCGCGCAGATGGAGCGGTTCACCGGGGAGGTGCTGCCGGCGCTCCGCTGAGCTTCTACCTCAGGGCCGGTGGGTCAGCCGCCTGACGCGGCGCGCGCCGAGCGCCGCCAGCCCGAGCGCCATCAGCACGAGGCTCGACGGCTCGGGCACGAGCTCCAGGTGGACCGCGCCGCCGCTGGAGGGAATGAAGTTCATGCCTCCGTCGAGCGACAGCTCGGTGAAGACCTCGAAGAAGCTGTCGATCCGGAACTGCCCTCCTCCCAGGCTGGTGATCGTCGTCTGGCCGTTCGACGCGAGCGTGGGGCTCTCACGGAAGAGCACGGGACCGATGGGAGTGTTGCCCGACAGACTGAGCGACAGCATCTCGGTGTTGAACGCTCCGGTTGGGAAGCCGACCTTCCCGAAGACGTCGACATCGACCGGGCCCGAGAGCGTGAACGGGCCCTGCAAGACATTGTTCAGGAGGAGGTTCCCGGTGAGCGTCGACCCGAACTGCTCCCGCTCGTCGGCGCCCACGGGCGTGCGCACGATGGACGTGAAGCCGAAGTGCGCGATGTCCGTGAGCGTGATCGTGTTTCCGAAGATCGAGTAGTCAGCGTGCACGCGCGCGGAGGTGCGGTACACGCCGGCGGGGGGAAGGCTGGGGTCGTTGGTGATGAGGCTCGCGGACGCCAAACCGGGGAACCCCAGCACGGCGACGAACAGGCCGAGACGCAGTGAGTTCATGGCTACCTCCATACGGACCGGGCCTGAATCATGGAAGACCGCATACCATGTGCCTACCGCGTGGCCCGATCGAGATCGCTTGAAAAGCGGATGCTTGCCGCGCGGCGGCGGCGCCTCGTCCCGTCGCTCGTTCGGAAGTGTAAGGAGTTCCGACAGTTGCTTGGGTCGCCCGGCTCAGGGGCGGCGCCTCGGAGTAAAGCCATCACTCGCGCCGTCGCGTCACGACGAGCGCCTGGTTGCCCCAGCCGATCTGGCCGCGGCGGTCGAAGAGGCGGCTCGTCGAGAGACCCACGCCGCTCGGCTCCGCGGCCGTGACCGCGTCGAGGCACACCCACTCGCCCTCCGGCGGGCGGTGCAGATAGACGGTCAGGTCCGCGTTGACGAAAGTGTAGCGGGTGGGGTCGAGCACGACCGCCACGCCGTTGCCCGAGTCCGCCGCGATCATCACGCGCTGGAGCGGGCTCGGCGTCTCACCGTCCACGAGGGCGACGCGCGTGCGGATCCAGACCGTCGTCGGGTTGTGCCCGTAGCCGCCGCGCACGCAGCGCGTCTCGACGGCGGTGCCGTAGCCGACGTCGAAGTTGAACACCGGAAATTGCCAGGGCGTTCCGCGCTCCGGGGGCTCGGGGACCTCGTGAGGGTCGAGCGTCACGGGCGGAAGCTCGACGGGCTCGGTACGGATGGCAAGCCCGGCGGCGCGCGCGATCGGCCGGCCGTCCACGACGAGCGTGGCGTCGAGCCGCCGCACCGTGCGGCCGGTGCGCAGGACGGAGGTCGTCACGGCGAGCGTCGCGATGGGCACCGGCGCCATCAGCTCGACGGACAGACGGACGACTTGGAGCGCCGGGTCGTCCGCGACCGCGTGCTCGATCGCCCGCGCGAGCAGCGCCGACGGGGGACCCGCGTGCTGATGCTCGGCGCTCCACGGGCCCCGAGTGTGCTCGGTCGCGACGAAGCGGGTACCGTCGAGGCGGAAGAAGGCGTCGGAAAGCACGCCGGGAAAGTATAACCTTGCCTCGTGCTCCGTCCGCTGTGAACCCCGCATCAGGGAGACCACGCGCATGAGTCTCAAGGGCAGGGTGGCATTCGTCACCGGCGCCAGCCGTAACATCGGCCGCGCCATCGCGCTGGCGCTGGCGTCGGAGGGGGCGGACCTCGCGCTGAACACGCGCGCCAACCGCGACGAGCTCGAAGCCGTCGCCGCCGAGTGCCGGAAGGCCGGGGTGCGGGTCGCCCCCGTGCTCGGTGACATCGCGGATCCCGCCGCGGTCCAGACGATGGTCGCGGAAGGGCTCGCCGCCCTCGGCGCGATCGACGTCCTCGTCTGCAACGCGGCGATCCGGCCCCACAAGGCGTTGACGGCCACGTCGCCCGAGGACTGGCATCGCGTCCTCGGCGTGAACCTGCACTCGGCCTTCTACCTCATTCGCGCCGTCGTGCCCGGGATGATCGAGCGGCGACGCGGCAGCATCATCACGCTCGGCGGCCAGTCGGCGATCACCGGGCGAGCGAACACCGCGGCGGTGACGGCGGCCAAGCACGGGCTCCTGGGTCTCGTGCGCGCGCTCGCCGTCGAGCTGGGGCCGTCGGGCATCCGGGTCAACATGGTGGTACCGGGGACGATCGACACGGAGCGGCGCTACGCCGAGTGGTATCCGGAGTTCCGCCAGGCACCGCCGGGCTCGCAGGAGCAGCTCAAGCGCATCCCGCTCGGGCGGCTCGGCCGCCCGGAGGACATCGCGGACGCGTGCGTGTTCCTCGCGTCCGACGCGTCGGCCTACGTGACCGGCGACACGATCCGCGTGATGGGCGGGAGCGTCATCGGATAGCCGTCACTCGGCGAGCCACACCGCGTCGAGCTGCTGATTCAGGAAATGGGCGGGGGTGATGGTCCAGCCCCGGAGCTTGGCGCTGTGGGGCACGATACGGTGAAACTGGAGCGTGTAAATGTAGTGGGTCTCTTCATCGAGGAGCCGCTTCTCGAAGGCACGGAGATGGCGCTTACGCTCCTCGGGGTCCGTGGCGCGCGCCTGCTTCTTGAAAAGGTCGTCGAGCACGGGGTCCTTGTACCGGCCGAAGTTCCGGTCGGAGACGCCGAGGGACTGGAACTTCTCGATATCGACGTCGGGCTCGACGACGAAGCTGCACTGGAAATCCATCGCGACCTCGAAGTCGCCCCGCCGCAGCAGCGGGTGGTACGCCGATGCCTCGATCACCTCCTGCCGGACGTTGAGCCCGATCTGGCGCCACTGATCGATGAGCCAGATGCCGAGCGGCTCGTACGGGTGCGGGACACCCCGGTTCTTGAAGGTGAAGGTGAAGCCGTCGGCGACGCCGGCCTCGCGCAGGAGCCGCTTGGCCTCGGCCCGGCTGGCGTTGATGTCCCGGCCGTAGCCGGCGAGCTTTTCCAGCTCGGCGGGCGGCGTCGCGTATGGCGTGCCGGGAACCTGGATGCCCGCCACGTCGCGCACGATCGTGATGCGGGCTAAATTCTTCGACGCCTCGTAGCGGTCGAGGGCGAAGGTGAGCGCCCGGCGGACACGCTTGTCGTCGAAGGGCTTGCGCTCGTGGTTCATCGCGACGAGGAGCACGCAGTCCCACGGGCTCTCCTGCACGGTGATCTTCGGCCCGAGCGCCTGGACGAGGGTGTCACGCTCGGGCGGGCTGAAGCCGCGGAACTGGACGTGGGCGCGCTCACCGCGGATCGCTGCGACCTGGGCCGCGGATGACGACATGAAGATCGCCCGGTAGCCGTCCAGGTAGGGCTTGCCCTTGTCCCAGTAGTCGGGATTCCTTTTCCCGACCCAGTGCGAGCCCTTCACGTGCTCGGCGAACTTGAACGGGCCCGTTCCCATCACGTTCTTCTCGTACCAGTGCTGGTCGCGCGCGAGGATCTCCGCCTTGTAGATCCACGAGTAGGGCGAGGCGAGCACCGTGAGGAACGACGCCTGGGGCCACTTGAGCCGGAAGCGGATGGTATTGGGATCCGGCGCCTCGACGGCCTCGACAGCGTTGTACGAGCCCTTGCGGTACGACGTGATGCCGGGGGGCGGGGCGACGATCCGGTCGTAGGAGGCCTTGACGTCGCGCGACGTCATGACGGCGCCGTCGTGGAAGCGCACGCCCGGACGCAGTCTGAGCGTGTAGATGATCCCGTCCGGCGAGATCGTCCACGACTCGGCCAGACCCGGCACGACGCGCGTGCCCGTGCGGTCGGTGGGATCGATGCGCAGCAGCGTGTTGTAGTGCGGCGCCACCGGGTGAACGACGCCGAACGTCGCCTCCTGGTGGCCGTCGGACGACGGCATCTCGGAGGGGACGACGAACACGAGCTCGCCGCCGTGGCGGGGCTTGTCCTGGGCCTGCCCCGTTCCGAAGGCTGCAAGTGTGAGCGCCGCGACCAGCGTTCCGAGGAGCGCGCGCATCAGCATGGGAAACGTTTGCCGTCTCACGTCCGCTCGCGTGGCCGGAGCAGCTTCACGCGGAGCGCGTGCAGTTGTTCGTGAAAGGGCCTGCCGCCCCGGTCGGTCATCGGTGTCTTCTCGGCGAGGCCGGTGTGGAGCTCTGCCATGACCGGCCCCTCCGCCTCGAGGAGGTCCGGGAAACGCCGGCGGAACTCGCCGATCTCCGCGATCGCGAGCGCCGTCCGATATCCGGCGCCTTTGGCCATCGTGACGAAGTCCACGCTGAGCCCGCCCGGGATGCCCTGTGCGCCCGAGGTGTGGTACACGCCGTTCTTGAAGACGAGGTGCAGCAGGTTCCGCGGCGCGGCGCCGGCGATCGTCGCGAGCGTGCCGAGTTGCATGAGCAGAGAGCCGTCGCCGTCCAGCACGATCACGCGCCGGTCGGGGCGCGCGAGCGCCAAGCCGAGCCCGAGCGAGGAGGCGCCGCCCATGAAGCCGACGCATCCAACCGAGAGGTCATCGGGCGCCAGCGTCCGCCACGCCGGCGACGTCGTCATCGTCGGGATGACGATCGCGTCGCCGCGAGCCGCAGCGATGGCTTGCAGGACTTCCTCTGGCTTCATCATTTATTGACGTTGGGGGGGAGCGGCGTCGCTCCTCCCCCAAGCCCCCCCACCACATTCTTCTCCCCGCCGGCGGCCATCAGATCGTCTCCAGGCCCACGAGCACCGCCGTCGGGCCCTTCCGCTCCCGGCTCAGCCTGTAGTACTCGGGGATCAGGTGGACGTCGTCCGGCCCCTCGAGGCGCGCGTGCGGCACGCCGAAGGTGTCGAGCAGCGGCTCCGCGTAACGGACCATCGAGTGGCGCGACTCGCGCGGGTCCTTGTCCTTCTCGCGGCTCAGCAGCCCGATCATGTAGAAGGTCGGGATCTTCCCGTCCATCGCGACACCGCGCAGCGTGTTGATCGACGCGTAGAGCCCGGCGTGCTGAATCATCAGGACGACCGGCTCGCCGCCCGCGTACAGCCCGGCGTTGATCGTGGCGGCCTCGTCCTCCGTGGCACACGTCACGACGCGGATCGATTCTTCCTTGTCGAGCGCCGCGAGCACGGTCTTCTGGTGGGTGTCCGGCACGCTCAGGATCCAGCCGAGGTGGCTGTGCTTCGGCGGCTCGGCGACCTCGGCAGCGAGCGCGGCGCGCGCCGCGCGGAAGGTGTCCTTCAGCGTGTCGATGACGAGCGGTGCGGGAATGGATTCGGGCATCGCGCCTCCTGGGGAACGGTCGCCCCATACTACATGAGGCCGCGCCCGTCGGCGTGCTAGCCTAGGCCGCCGTATGGACCGGATGAGCCGGCTGTCGCGAGGCGTCGGCGTCGCCGTGCTCGCGGTGGCGTCCGCCGCCTGCGCGCTCGCCGCCTCCGCCGCGGGGCCGCCGCCGCCCCTCGAGCGGATCAAGCTCCCGCCGGGGTTCGCGATCGCCGTCTTCGCCGACGGCGTCCCGAACGCGCGCTCGCTGGCGCACGGACGCGGCCCCGTCGTCTTCGTCCCGAACGGTGTCGCCGTGCGCGACGGCGCGCTGTACGTGGCCGAGGTCAACCGGATTCTCCGCTTCGACGACATCGAGGCGCGGCTGGACAATCCGCCGAAGCCCGTCGTCGTGACCGACCGGTTCCCGCGGGACGGCCACCACGGGTGGAAGTTCATCCGCTTCGGCCCGGACGGTCAGCTCTACGTGCCGGTCGGCGCGCCCTGCAACATCTGCGAGCCGGACCCGGACCGGTACGCGCTCATCTCGCGCATCTGGCCCGACGGCTCGGGCTACGAGGTCGTCGCGCGCGGCGTGCGCAACTCCGTGGGCTTCGACTGGCATCCCCGGACGGGCGAGCTCTGGTTCACCGACAACGGGCGCGACTGGATGGGCGACGACATGCCCGCGGACGAGCTGAACCACGCGCCGCGCGCGGGCATGCACTTCGGCTACCCCTACTGCCACCAGGGCGACGCGCCCGATCCCGAATTCGGCCGTCGCCGTCGCTGCGCCGAGTTCACGCCCCCGGCGGCGAAGCTCGGGCCGCACGTCGCCGCCCTCGGCATGCGCTTCTACACCAGCGACCAGTTCCCCGCGGAGTTCCAGCACAATATCTTCATCGCCGAGCACGGCTCGTGGAACCGCTCGCGGAAGATCGGCTATCGCGTCTCGCGAATCGTGCTGGACGGTGCCCGCGTGGCGCGCCAGGAGGTCTTCGCCGAGGGGTGGCTGCAGGGCGAGGACATGTGGGGCCGGCCGGTGGACGTCGAGGTGCTGCCCGACGGCTCGCTGCTCGTGTCGGATGACTGGTCCGGCGTGATCTACCGGATCACTTACCGGAAGCCCGCGGCGTGACCCTCAAAGGGCGACGTCGCCGAGGAAGATCCGCTTGACCTCCGGCGACCGCAGCAGCTCGGCGGACGTGCCGTCGAGGATCGTGCGCCCGCTCTCGAGGACGTAGCCCCGGGTCGCGAGACGGAGCGCGAGTTCGACGTTCTGCTCGATGAAGAGCACGGCGACGCCCTCCTCGTCGCGAATCCGGTGGATGAGCGTCCGGATCTCGGCGACGACACGCGGCGCGAGCCCGAGGAACGGCTCGTCGATCATCAGGAGGCGCGGCCGGGCCATGAGACCGCGGGCGATCGCCACCATCTGCTGCTCGCCGCCCGACAGCGTGTGCGCGAGCTGGGAGCTCCGCTCGCGCACGACCTCGAAGAGCGCCTCGACCCGCGCGAGCGTCTCCTCGCGGTGGGGCCGCGCGCGGGGATTGTGCGCGCCGAGCAGGACGTTGTCGCGGACGCTGAGGAAGGGGAAGAGGCGGCGCCGCTCGAGGATGTGCGCGACCCCCTCGGCGACCGTCCGATGGGGCGGCAGGCCATCGAGGCGCCGGTCCAGAAAGGTGATGCGCCCCGCGCGCGGCGGCAGGAGCCCGGAGATCGCGTTCATCAGCGTGGACTTGCCGGCGCCGTTCGGGCCGAGCAGGCACACGATCTCGCCGGCGTCCACGCGTATCGTCGCGTCCCAGAGGACCTGGAAGTCGCCGTAGGCGACGTCGAGCCCCTCGACGGTCAGCACGCCCAATTCCTCACTGCGCGTACGACTGCCCGAGGTACGCCTCGACGACCCGCCGGTCGCGCGCGACCGCGTCCGGGGCGCCGTCGGCGATCACCTCGCCGAGGTGGAGCGCGACGATGCGCTGGGCGACGGCGGTGATGACGCGCATGTTGTGCTCGATCACCAGCAGCGTGAGACCGCCCGCGTGCAGGTCGCGGACGAGCTGCACGAGCTCGGGGATCGTACGCTGGTCCACGCCGCCCGTCACCTCGTCGAGCAGCAGGATGCGCGGCTCGGTCGCGAGCGCGCGCGCCAGCTCGAGGCGCTTGCGCTGGCCGGTGGACAGCGTGCGGGCGTGCGCGGCGGCCTTCTCGGCGAGCCCCACCTTCTCGACCAGCTCGCGCGCCCGCTCGCGCGCGTGGCGCACGTCCTTCGTGCGGGTGAGCGCGCCGACCATGACGTTGTCGAGCACGGTGAGCCCCTGGAACGGCCGCAGCTTCTGGAAGGTCCGCGCGATCCCGCGGCGACACACGACGTCCGGCGACAGCCCCGTCAGGCGCGCGCCGTCCAGCCGCACTTCACCCTCGTCCGGGTGGTAGAAGCCGGTGACGATCTCGAACAGCGTCGATTTGCCCGCGCCGTTGGGTCCGATGATGCCGACCAGCTCGCCCGGCGAAACGTCGAACGAGATGCCGCGGTTGGCGATGATGCCGCCAAACCGCTTCGACACGCCCGCGACGGACAGGAGGCTCACGACGCGGCCCCGCCGACCGGGCTCCGGCGCAGCCGCTCGCCGATCCACCCGACCAAACCCTGGGGCACCCACCGCACCATCACGATCAGCGCGACGCCGTAGACGATCAGGTAGATTCCGACGAGTCCGGCGCCGATACCGCCGAATTGCGCGCGCAGATACGTTTCGACGGTCGTGACGAGGGCCGCGCCGAGGAAGGGCCCCAGCGCCGTGCCGAGCCCGCCGATGATGGCGGCGAGCGCGAACTTGATCGAGAGGTCCACCGAGAAGACATAGAACGGATCGACGAACCCGATGTACTGCGCCCACAGGGCGCCGCACGCGGCCGTGAGCGCGGCGCTCACGCAGATCGCGGCGACCTTCAGCCACCGCGCCGGCACGCCCAGCGAGAGCGCCGCGTCCTCGTCCTCGCGCACCGCCACGAGCTGGTAGCCTCGACGCGCGCGCTCGAGGTAGAGCTGGACGAGGTAGGCGAGCACCGCGAGCACCAGGACGATCCAGACCCACACGCGCTTGTCCGCGATGCCCAGCGTCCAGAACCCGGGCCGGAACGGGACGGGAATGCCCTCCGAGCCGGCGGTGAAGCCGCGCCAGCGGCTGCCGACGATGAGCAGCACCTGCGAGAACGCGATGGTCGCGAGGACGAAGTACGGACCGCGGAGGCGGTTCGACAGGTAGCCGATGAGGAGCGCGATGACCGTCGCGACGAGCGCGCCGACGCCGAGACCGAGCCACGGCGACAGCTCCCACCGCGTCGCGAGGAGCGCGGCGGCGTAGGCGCCGAGGCCGAAGAACGCGGAATGGCCGAGCGAGATCTGGCCGGCGTAGCCGCCGGCCACGTTCCACGCGGCGCCGCAGGTGCCCCAGATCAGGATCAGGACGAGACTGTCCAGGAGGAACGCGTCGCGCACGACGAGCGGTGCCAGCCCCGCCAGGGCGAAGACGCCGACCGCCGGCGCGATCGCCCTCACGTGCCGAGCGCCTCGGCGCCGCGCTGCCCGAAGAGTCCGGCGGGCCGCACCACGAGGATGGCGATGAACAAGACGAGGTAGAGCACTTCCTTCCACGCCGTGCCGATCACGTACGAGCCGATCACCTCCACCGCGGCGACCACCAGCGAGGCGATCAGCGCGCCCGCCATGTCGCCGAGGCCGCCGAGGACGACGGCGACATACGCGATCAGCACGAACTGCAGCCCGGCGGTCGGGTACACGGGATAGACCGGCGCCAGGAGCACCCCGGCAGCGCCGACGCAGGCGATGCCGAGCGCCCAGGTGACCGCGTAGACCCGGTCGGTGTCGATGCCCATCAGCGCCGAGGCGTCCCGGTCCTGTGCCGTCGCGCGCATGACCTTGCCGGTGTACGACCAGCGCATGAACGCGAAAAGGCCGGCGGTGAGGCCGACGGCGACCCCGAACGCGACGATCTGCGCCACGTTGAACGCGGCGCCGCCGATCCGCACGACGACCGCGTAGTACTCCGTGCGCACGAAGCGCGCATCGCCGGTCCACAGCACGAGCGCCAGGTTCTGGAGCGCGATCGACAGCCCGACCGTGGTGAAGATCTGCACGTTGTGCGAGGCGTGGATGACCGGACGCATCACGGCGCGGTAGCTCGCCCAGCCGACGGCGAAGCAGAGCGGCAGCGAGACCACCAGCGTCAGGTAGGGATCGAAGTGGAGGAGCGAAAACGCCCAGAAGGCGAGGTACATGCCGAGCATGAGGAACTCGCCGTGCGCGAAGTTCACCACGCGCATCACGCCGAAGATGAGCGTGAGCCCGACGGCGATGAGCGCGTAGACGCCGCCGAGCAGGAGCGTCGAGACGATCAGCTGCGGGAGCGCGCTCGCGGCTACTTGCGCTGGTCCCACGCGCCGAGCGGAATCCACTTGGCGCGATTCGTCGTGAACTCCTCGGGCCACACGGTGACGAGAGAACCGTTCTGCCACTGGAGCATGTAGTGCTGCACGCGCGCGTTGGAGTTCTGGCCGGTCTCGTCGAACTTCACGCCCCACCCGTTGACGGCGGAGCCGACCGGCAGGTCCAGCGATATGACGGCGGCGCGGAACTTGTCGAGGTCGTCGGTCTTGGCGGCGTCGAGCGCGAGCTTCAGGACCCAGAGGCCGCCGCCCGCGAGCTGGTGCCCACCCGCCAGCACGTCCGAGCCGGTCTTGGCCTTCACCGCCTCGCGGAACGCGCGCTCGACCTGCTGGCCCTCGGGCCGGAACTTCTCGATGATCAGGCCCGGGCCGGGCTCGAGCAGCGCGAAGGGGCCGTTGGCGTCGTTGCCGAACGCCTTGCCGAAGCCCGGGTTGCCGTAGCCGGTCGCGCCGGCGTGCACGACGGCTTTCACCTGGAAGCTCTGCTCGCGCGCCTGACGCCAGAAGAGGATGGCGTCCTGGTCGCGCGCGATGTGATGCAGGATGTCGGGGTTCGCGTTCTTCAGCTTGAGGATGATCGGGGTCAGATCGTTGGTGGTGAACGTGTAGTACTCGAGCCCGACCTCCTGCATGCCGAATTCCTTCTTCGCGCGCTCCCGGGCGGACTCGGTCACGCTCTGGCCGTAGGACGAGTCTTCCGAGAGGTACGCGATCTTCAGCTCGTTCGTCTTCTTGCCGAGGCGGTGCGCCAGGTGCTTGGCGATGAACTCGACGTTGTACCAGCCGAACCCGGTGCCGTCGATCTCGGTGCGGAACACGTTCTTGAGATTGCGCCGCGTGAACCGCGGATCGACGCAGGAGGTCTCCCAGTAGATGACGTTCTGCCGCGACGCCGCCTCGCTGGCCGCGCCGCAGAGCGTGGAGGAGAACGTTCCGGTGATGATCTTGACGCCTTCCCGCGTGGCCAGACGCGTCGCTTCCGAGGCGATCGTCGTGGGATCGGGGCCGTCCCCGACCGCGAGGACCAGCTTCTTCCCCATCACGCCGCCGAAGCGGCTGTTGATGAGGTCGCGCATGATCTCGTAGCCCTCGAGGTGGAGCTTGCCCTGGACGGCGAGATTGCCGGTGAGCGGCTCGAGCACCCCGAGCTTGTACTCCCCGCTGAGCGATTGGCCCTCGACGGCGGCCGTGCCGACCACCACCGCGCCGAGCGCCAGGACCGCGAGCGCTGCCCTCACATGGCTCATCGTCGATTCTCCCTTCCTTGGCGAGCGGACGGATTCTAGGGGCGACCCGGGGGGCGCTGTCAAGGTGCCGGGCCGCGCCTAGCGGACGATGACGTGCTCGCGGGTGACGATCGCGCGCGTGGGGTCGGGAGCCACGAAGTTGGCGCGGTCGGCGAGCGAGGCCGCGTACCGCTGCGTCGCGGTGAGGTCGGCGATCGCGTCGGTGGAGTCGAACCACGCGCTCGCCATGCCGTCCCAGGCCGGCGTGCGACCGCCCTCGTACGCGGCCCGTCGGGTGTGGCTCTGCACGTAGCGGCGCAGCGATGGGATGCCGGCGGCGAGTGGTCCGTGGATCTGACGCCAGTAGCGCTGGAACTCGTCCACCGACAGGCCGGCTCGCCGCGTGATGAACGTCACCCGCTTGATCGCGTCGGCCGGGACCGGACCGTCCTTCACCACGTGCTCGTCGGTGACGACGAAGCCCATCGTCGCGCGGTCGATGAACTCGGCCTCGTCGGCTTGCACGCGCGCGTACTCCGGGCTCCGCGTCATCGCGCGCAGCGCATCGGTGCCGTCGGCCCATACCTCGGCGATGCCGTCGTAGGCCGGCTCGTCCGCGCCGTATGCGGATGCGAGCGTGTGGGACTGGACGTAGCGGCGGACACCGGGCAGCCGCGTGACGACCTCCGGGTGGCGCTCGCGCCAGTAGGCCTGGAACGCCTCCACCGGCATCCCGGCCTTGCGCTTGAGGAACGTGACGACCTTGATCACGCCCGGGCGGCGACGCTCAGATCTTGAAATTCGGCCTGAAG
>WNGG01003021.1_pt1 | contig 19022 bp, 18 predicted proteins | sample 5400661 | NCBI WGS metagenome assembly WNGG01 (sample SAMN13153372, study PRJNA577476) | soil metagenome | isolation source: 100 cm soil or saprolite under Garry oak tree replicate 1 | place: USA:California | collected 2016-06-15
CGGAGCTACGGCGCCGAGATCGTGTTCGCGGCAGACATGACGAAGCTGATCGCGCTGGTCGGCGAGCTCAAGGATCGCTCAGGCGCCTACTTCCTTCATCCCTACGACGATGCCGCGATGATCGCGGGCCACGGAACGTGCGCGCTCGAAGTCCTCGACGACCTGCCAGACGCGGACCTGTTCGTCGTCGGCGTCGGCGGCGGCGGGCTGATCGCCGGCATCGCGGCCGCGGTCGCGGCGAGGCGACCCGGCGCGCGGGTCATCGGCGTCGAACCCACCGGCGCCGCCGGGATGCGCCGCGCACTCGACGCGGGCGTTCCGGTACGCCTCGAGCGCATCGACACGATCGCCGATGGGCTCGCGGCTCCGATCGCGGGAACCATCCCGCTCGAGATCATCCGGCGCCTGGTCGCGGACGTCGTCGTTATCGACGACGACCTGATCGCCGAGGGAATGCGCTTCCTCGCGCAGCGCGCGAAACTTGTCGCGGAGCCGGCGGGCGCTGCCGCGACCGGCGCGCTCCTCGCCGGGAAGATCGCGGTGCGTCCTGGCGAGCGCGTCGTCTCCATCGTGTCGGGAGGGAACGTCGACCTCGCGCGGATGGCGCAGATCTTCGGAGAGTGAGGCTCGTGCTCTACGCGGACGGCGCGGCACGCGGGAACCCCGGTCCGGCGGGCGCCGGGGCCATCCTTTACGACGAAAACGGGAAGGTCGTGGCGGAGCTGGCCCGTCCGCTGGGCCGCGCCACGAACAACGTGGCCGAATACAACGCGCTGATCCTCGGCCTCGAGGAGGCGCGGCGGCGCGGGGCGACGGCGATCGACGTGCGGATGGATTCGCTCCTCGTCGTGCAACAGATGCGAGGGCTGTGGCGCGTCAAGCATCCCGGCCTCACGCCGCTTGCGCTTCGCGCTGGCGCGCTTCTCGCCTCCTTTCCGGAGCGCGAGATCCGTCATATTCCCCGCGAGGCGAACGGCGCGGCGGACGAGCTGTCGAATCGCGCTATCGACGAGGGCGAGATCACGGCATGAGTCAGGACCCGCTCACCGCGTTCGTGGCGCGGAGTCTCCGCGCGGACGTCGGCGACGTGCGGAGCGAGCTCGTCGCGAAGAACTCGCTGATGGAGGTGGAGCGCATTCGTTTCAGCCAGGAGGGAGTCGAGCGTTCCCTCGCGCTGAAGCGCGTGCCCCCCGAGGACTCGCTCGAGGTGCAGCTTCTGCCATTCCTCGCGCGGAAGACCGACCGGGTGCCGCGAGTGCTCTCTCGTGGCGTCCCGCCGCCCGCCGTGCCGGCGTGGCCGTGGGTCATGACGGAGGACGTCCTCGACACCACGAGCGCGTGTCACGAGGATTCGCGCGCGATCGTCTTGACGAAGGTCGCGATCGAGCGCGCCGTCGCCACGGACGCTCCGGCGCTGCGCGCGCTCGGCGTGAAGACGATGACGCCGGTCGATCTTGTGGAACGCGCCGTCGAGCGGGCCGCGACGGATCGCCCGGTCGATGCGGAGGCGCGCGCCGCTGCCGCGGCGCTCTCGCACCTTCCGACCGTGCTTTGTCATGGCGAGCTCGCGTGCACGCACGCGCGCCTCACCGCGCGCGGCGTGATCATCGTGGAGTGGCGCCGCGCGTATCTCGGGTGCGGCCTTCTCGACATCGCGCAGCTCTCAGAAGACGTGCGTCACTTCAGCGGGGAGGATCCGGGCGAGAAACTATTCGAGTTCTACGGGGAACTGACGGGGAATACGGTGACCAAAGAAATGGCGCGGGCAAGCTGGCTCGTAAACCGAGTCATGCGCATGGCGATCAAGTAGTGAAATCCGCGCGCCGAAGGCGCGCGATCAAAGGGAGGCAGGGTAGAATTATCCTGCCGAGCAGGCTGGACGTTCGCGTCGGCGAAAGCCGCCGAGGAAAGTCCGGACTCCACAGGGCAAGGTAAGGGGTAACGCCCCTCCGCCGTGAGGCGAGGCCAGCGCCACAGTGACGAACCCGCGCAAGCGGGGTGAAACGGGCAAGCGCTACCTGGAGCAAGGCCGCGTAAGGGGACCATGGCGTGGCCCGCGCCGTCCCCGGGTAGGCCGCTAGAGGCGGAGGGTGACCTCCGCTCGAGAGGGATGACCGTCCTCGACAGAATCCGTGCTTATAGGCCTGCTCGGCCTCGTCATCCGAACGGCGCGACCAGCCGTATAAAGGATGAACCCACAAGGAGGATCGAATATGCGCGTATTCGCTGGCATAGCCGCCACGGCGATCCTGATCGCCGCCTGCGGCGGTACGGCTGCCGTGTCGACCCCGACCCCGACGGCCTCGCCGACACCAACCCCGGCGCCGACGGTGGCGAACGTCTTCAAGGCGGACCTGAAGGCGTCTAACGAGAACCCACCGATCACCGACGCCGAGGCAACCTGCAGCGGCGCCGCGACTGTGACCTTCACGAGCACGACCGCCAAGTTCGACGTGGCCATCACCGGTTGCCCGGCGACGACCGCGATCAACATCGGTCACATCCACGAGGGCGCAACCGGCGTCAACGGAGCCGTGAAGATCAGCACTGGGCTCGTGGCCGGCGACCTCACTCTCACCGGCGGCGGCGTCACGTTCACCAGGACTGCAACTGCCGACGCGGCTCTAATCACCGCCATCATCGCGAACCCCTCCGGGTATTACGTGAACTTCCACTCGACCGTACACGCCGGCGGTGTGATTCGAGGCCAGCTCAGCAAGGCGTAAAGGACTTTTCGCCTACCGCAGCAGAAGGACGCCCCGTAAGAACGGGGCGTCCTTCGCAGTTTGGGCGGACGTCCAGCCGAGCGACGGCAGTGGCATGGTGCTTGCGTGCCTCCTCCGGAAGACCATCCGAAGGAGGTAAGTGGCAAATGCTCTGGACGATCGTCCTCATCCTGTTGATCCTGTGGGCGCTCGGCGGGTTCCTCGCCCTCGGGCCCCTTATTCACCTGCTCCTGGTGATCGCGCTCATCGTGCTGCTCGTGCAGCTGATCTCGGGTCGCAGGGTGGCTCTCTAAGATCGCGCTTCGCGCACGCTCGTCGCTCGCCGACGGGAAGTCATTGACGCGACGAGCGTGCGCTTGATATCGTCCCCTGGCCACGTTGACGGCGTGGATTTCACGAAAGGAAGTGGCGCAGTGCTGAGCTTCATTCCCAATCGCACCGGCTCCGGCCCGCTCGCCGGTCGTCGGCGCAGCCTGCCCACTTACCGGATGGCCTAGAACCCAGCTTTTCGCGAGGCCGCTCGGACCGTGGGCAGAGGCCCGCGGTCTTTTGTTTTGTTTGAAGTAGGTGAAGAAATGGCCGTCCAAATACGCGAAGGGGTACGAACCGAAAAGAAAACAGCGGCCCTCGCAGCGAGTGGGGTCTGCAAGGCGTTCCGTCCGGCGCGGGTCGTTCCGGGCGGCGGCACGAGGGTGCGCGCCGTCGACAGCGTCAGCCTTTCGGTCTGGCGTGGTGAGATCTACGGCCTCCTCGGCGCGAACGGATCCGGGAAGTCGACGCTCATCCGTCTCTTCTCGACGCTGCTGACGCCCGACGCCGGCACCGTGCGGGTCTTTGGCCTGGACATCGATCGGGACGAGCTCGCCGTCAAGCGTTTGATCAACCGCGTCTCGGTGGAGGCTTCGTTCTTCAAGAAGCTTTCGTCGATGGAGAACCTCGTATACGCGGGCCGCCTCTACGGCGTCGCGCCGGAAGAGTCACGCCCGAAGATCGTCTCCATACTCCGCCGGCTCGGCATCGAGGACGCTCGCATGACGGAGCCGCTCGAGAAGCTCTCGCGCGGCATGCAGCAGAAGGTCGCGATCGCTCGCGCGTTCCTGTCGACGCCGATGCTGCTGCTCCTCGACGAGCCCACGACCGGCCTCGACATCCGGAGCAAGCGGGAGGTGCAGACATTCGTCCGCGATCTGCGTGACGAGCACGACGCGACGATCCTGCTGACGACGCACGACCTCGATGAGGCCGCGAGACTCGCGGACCGCATCGGCATCCTGCACCAGGGTCGTCTCGTCGCCGAGGGCACCGCCCTGGAGCTCGCGGCGCGCCACGGAGGCGGATCGCTCGAGGACGTCTTCATGACGCTCACGGGTCGTCGCCTCGACGATGCGGACGCGGCCGAGCCTCTGCGACCGACGTGATCGCTGACGTCGGCGCTCAGCTCGGCCTTGCCTACGCGTTCGTCGAGCGCGAGATCGCGCTCTCGAAACGCTACTGGGCGTGGGAGATCGTGTGGCTCGTCTATGGAATCGTGACGAGCCTCTCGGTCGCCTACATCGCACTCGGCGCACCGGGCCTCTCCGGGGGCTCCGGCGACCCGGCGCTTGTCTCGCGATTCGTGCTCTATCTGCTCGTCGGGACGATCACCTGGCGTTTCCTCGGTCTCATCTTCGAGCAGATGGGCGAGACGATCGCGTGGGAGCGCTGGGAGGGGACCATCGAGTACACGTTCATGGCACCGGTCCCGCGCCTCACGCATCTCTTGGGCATGTGCGCCGCCACACTCGTCCGCGCCGTTGGATTCAGCGTGGCGATCCTCGCGGCAGTCGCGCTCTTCGTGCCAGTCGATCTGTCGCACGCGAACGTCGCGTCCGCGCTCGTGCTGCTGGCGACGGGTGCGGTCGCGTTCATCGGACTCGCCATCGGCTCGGCCGTGTTCCCGCTGCTCTGGACGGAGAAGGGCCTGCAGATGGCATACATCGTTCAGGCTGTTGTCCTGCTGGTCTCGGGCGTCTACTACGAGACGAACATTCTTCCCGGGTGGATGCAGGTCCTCTCATTCATCTCGCCGGCGACGTATGTCATCCGCGGAATGCGCGACGCGCTCCTCGACGGCGCCGATCTCGCGGCAGTGTGGCCGAACCTCTGGCCCGCTCTGCTGGTCGGTGCGATCTCGATCCCTCTCGGCTTGCGCGCGTTCCTCTGGGCGGAGCGATACGCGAAGCGTACCGGTCGACTGAAGCGGAGCGGCTAGATGGCCGGGACGGTGGCGCAGCAGTTCGCATTCCGCGCGGCGACGTCGGACGACGCCGCCTTCGCCGCCGATGTCATGACCGCGGTGACGCCAGAGTCACCGTGGGACCCCGTCTCGCTTCGCTACTGGTGGTCGCAGCCGGACGAGTTCACGGAGATCGTCCGTTTCATCGTGTTGCGTGGCGAGCGACCGATCGGCTTCACGCAGATCGACCACGCTCGTTGGGACGTTCAACCCGAGCGCTACGCGTCCATCCGCGGCGAGCTCATGCCGACCGACCGCACACGCGATGCGTTGAGCGCTCTGCTCGCCCCGATGGAGGAGCGGGCGATCGCGGACGGCGCGCGGATACTCCGTGTCTCGGCGAACGACGACGATGCGCTCCGGAGCGGGGCGATCCTCGGTCTCGGTTACCGGAGAGACCGTCACCAGAGGCGCTGGGAGCTCGACCTCGCGGCGAATCGCGAGCGGCTCCTCGCAATGACGACCGAGTCGCGGGCGCGGATGCGCCAAGAGGGCGTGCGGCTCATGACGCTCGCCGAGGACACCGACCCCGACGTCATCACGAAGGTGTGGCGGCTATCCGAGGAGGCCGGAGACGACGTCCCGACGACCGTGCCGCGCATCCCGGAGGCGACGGAGAGCTACACACGTTGGACGAACGCGCCGGAGATCCACCGAGATCGCTTTTGGATCGCGCGCGTCGGTGATGATGTCGTCGGCCTCTCGGTCCTCGGTTACCCACCGATGCGCGGGATCGTCGGCACCGAATGGACGGCGACCGCGCGGGCGGTGCGCGGCCGGGGCATCGCGCGCGCGCTCAAGTGCGAGACCGTCGCGCAGGCGATCGCCCTGGGGGTCGATCGTGTCCGCACCGGCAACGACGCGGCGAACGCGCCAATCCTTCATCTCAACGAGACCATGGGCTACCACCCTGTGCCCGGACGGTTCGACTACCTCCGCGCGGTCTGATTACTTAACCTAGACGCGTGCCGATTCCGCCCGCACCGCGCACCGCGCGCGAGAACGTCGTCGACGACGTGCACGGCGCCAAGATCGTCGACTCGTACCGCTGGCTCGAGGCGGACGCGACCGAGCGTGTTCGCGATTGGACGGATCAGCAGAACGCACGAACGCGGGCCGTCCTCGATGCGCTCCCGCAGCGCGCCGCGTTCGCGCGCCGCCTCGGCGAGCTGCTCTCCGTCGGGCTCCTCTCCACGCCGCGTCCGATCGCCGGCCGCATCTTCCACATGCGGCGGGAGGGGGAGCAGAAGCAAGCGATCCTGTATGTTCGCGACGCGGTCGGCGTCGCGGACCGGGCGCTGATCGACCCCAACACGCTCGATCGCGAAGGCCTCGTGACGCTCGACTGGTACTACCCGTCGCCGGACGCGCGCTACGTCGCGTACGGCCTTTCGCGCGGCGGCGACGAGATGTCGACGCTCCGCGTCGTCGACACAAGTACGGGCCAAGATCTAGGGGACCGGATCCCGCACACGCAGCGGAGCACGGTCGCCTGGGTATCGAGCGACGGCGGCTTCTACTACACGGTCCATCCCGCGCGGGGGTCCGTCGCGCCCGGCGACGAAAACTACTACCGGCGCGTTCGCTATCACCGGCTCGGGGACGACCCGGCGAAGGACGAGCTCGTCTTCGGCGAAGGCCGCCCGAAGGAGGACATCCTGAGCGTCTCCGCGTCGGCGGACGGGCGCTGGGTCCTCTTCACCGCTTTCAAGGGCTGGGCGAAGAGCGACCTCTATCTTCTCGATCGCGATCACCCGGAGCAGGGACTCGCGACGGTGCTCGAGGGGAAAGACGCGATCGCTGAGGGATTTGTGCTCGACGGCCGGATCTGGCTCCGCACGAATCTCGACGCCCCGAACTATCGCGTCGTCTCGGTCGCGTGCGAGTCGCCGGACGCCTCGCGATGGGAGACGGTGATCGCCGAAGGCAGGGACGTGATCGAGGGCGTCGATCGCACCCGCGACCGGATCGCCGTGCTGCGTCTTGTTCGCGCCACTTCACGCCTGGCGACGTACGACGTTCGGGGTAGGGATGAGCACGAGATCTCGTTGCCGTCTCTCGGCGCGATCGAGTTCGTCGCGGGCGACCACGACGGCGACCGAGTGGGATACACGTTCCAGTCGTTCACGCAGCCGCCGATCGCGTTCGTCGCAGATGCGCGCACAGGCGTGGCCGACGAGGTGGTGCGACTCCGCATGCCCGATCGCCTCGACGTCGCGAGCATCGCCGTCGAGCAGACGGCGTACGCGTCTCGGGACGGCACGGAAGTCACGATGTTCCTCGTCCACCGTAAGGATGTGCGCCCGACGGGCAACGTTCCGACCCTGTTGACGGGCTACGGGGGATTCAACATCTCGCGCACCCCGGCCTACGCGGCTGGCGTCGCGGCGTGGGTCGAGGCAGGCGGACTCTTCGCGATGCCGAACCTTCGCGGCGGAGGCGAGTACGGCGAGACGTGGCATCGGGCGGGCATGCTCGGGAACAAGCAGAACGTCTTCGACGATTTTCATGCGGCAGCCGAGGCGCTCATCGCCCGCGGCTGGACCGAACCGCGTCACCTTGCGATCTCGGGCGGCTCGAACGGCGGCCTTCTCGTTGGCGCCGCGCTGACCCAGCGCCCGGACCTGTTCGCCGCGATCTGCTGCGCCGTGCCGCTCCTCGACATGCTCCGCTACCAGAACTTCCGCATAGCACGTTTCTGGATCGCGGAGTACGGCTCCGCCGAGGACCCCGAGCAGGCGGGGTGGCTTCGCAAGTACTCGCCGTATCACAACGTGCATGCGGGAGTTCACTATCCGCCGGTCCTCTTCACCACCGCCGAGGGGGACAGCCGCGTCGATCCGATGCACGCCCGAAAGATGGCCGCCTTGCTTCAGGCACAGACCGAGGACCCCGAGTCGGTCGTGCTGTTGCGCGTCGATCGCGATGCCGGCCATGGAATCGGCAAGCCGCTCGACAAGCAAGTTGACGATTTCGCCGACCAATACGCGTTCATCGCCTGGCGGACCGGTCTGCATTTGAACGGACCGGGTATGCTCGGACGGCGGTGAACATCCTGAGATTCCTCCGCGACCAGGCGAAGGATTACAAGTGCAGCGTGTGCGGAGCCAACCACTCGGGCTCCGACATCCGCGTGCTCGGCAAGCTCGAGTCCGCGTGGATCGTCCGCGTCACCTGCGCCAAATGCCAGACCGCGTTCAAGCTTCTCGTCGTGGTCGACGAGCAGCGCGCGGCGGTGAGCCCTGTCAAGGAAGAGCCCGAGCGCCCGCGCCGGCCGGCCGTCAGCGCCGACGAGGTCATCGATGCGCACGAGTTCCTCGAGACCTACCAGGGCGACGTGCGCACGCTCTTCGCCCGCCGTGACAAGGTGAAGACCGAGCCCGACCGCTCCTAATGGCGAAGAACGCGCTCATAACCGGCTGGGGTTTCTATGCGCCGTCGCGCGTCATGACCAACGCCGAGCTCGAGCGGATCGTCGACACCACCGACGAGTGGATCACCAGTCGCACCGGCATCAAGGAGCGTCGCATCGCTTCGGACGAGGAAACCAACTCGTTCATGTCCGCGCGCGCGGGACGCGCCGCGCTCGAGAAGGCGCACCTCCGCGCACAAGACGTGCAGCTCGTGATCGTCGGCACGTGCTCGCCGGACTACCTCTTTCCGGCGACCGCCTGCCTCGTGCAGACGGAGCTGGGCGCGACTCGGGCCGGTGCTTTCGACGTGGAGGCGGCCTGCACCAGCTTCATCACGGCGCTCGCGATCGCGCGCGGGATGATCGTCTCGGGCGCGATCCAGAACGCGCTGGTCATCGGTGCGGAGAGGCTCTCGCGGCTCCTCAACTGGAAAGATCGGACGACTTGCGTGCTCTTCGGGGATGGCGCCGGCGCTGTCGTGCTCGAGGCCTCGAACGCCTCGGTCGGGATCGAATCGACCGTCCTGCACGGAGATGGCTCGAAGGGCGAGATGTTGATGGTCCAGGCCGGCGCCTCAAAGCGCCCGGCCTCGGCCGACACGATCGAACGGGGTCAGCACTTCATTACGATGTCTGGCGGCGAGGTCTTCAAGCTGGCCGTGAAGTCGATGGCCGACGCCGCCGAGGAGGCCATCGCCGAGGCTGGCCTCACGCTCGACGAGATCGACGTCCTCATCCCGCATCAGGCCAACGTGCGCATCATCGACGGCGTCGCGAAGCGCCTGCACTTCCCTCCCGAGAAGGTCTTCGTGAACATCCAGCGCTATGGCAACACCTCGGCGGCCTCGATCCCGATCGCGATCTGCGAAGCCGAATCGACAGGTCGCCTTCGCAGAGGGGACAAGGTTCTCCTGGTCGCCTTTGGCGGAGGCTTCACGTGGGGCGCGTCAGTCCTCGAATGGTTCGGAGCTCACGACGGCGTCCGCCCACTCTCACCACTCGAACGGGCGGGGCGCGCCTTAGAGGAAGTCGTCGAGAGAGTGCGCCCGACCTAGGCGACCCGCGCGCGTCGCGGGTGGCACGGCGCAGCGGGTCCCTCGCGAAGCGCGGGTGCCCAGGGGACCCGCCGCAGCGAACGGAAGTGAGCTGCAAGGCGGGGAGGGTGCGCTGAGGGAGGGACCCGCGTAGCCGGGACAGGACCCGCGACGCACCTCTGGGGAAATGATCGACGACACCTATTGACAGCCGCCTCCTGAGGTGTAACTTCCCGTCGCGTGGTGAGTAGTGGGGGACGGTGGGGAACCGTCCTCCGAGTACGGAAGGGACCTTGGAAGGCTATTTCGCAGGGGAATTCGCCCACTCGCTGGACGAGAAGGGTCGGCTCGCCATCCCGGCCAAGTTCCGAGCCCGCTTCAAAGAAGGAGCGGTCGTGACACGGTGGATAGGCGAATGCCTCGCCATTTTTCCTTCCGACCAATGGGCAGACCTCAACTCCGAGATCGCCAAGCGCCCTCGTACGGACCCCGCGGTCTCGCGGTTCCGCCACTTCGTGCTGGCGGGGGCGCATGAAGCGGACCCGGACGGGCAAGGGCGCGTCGTTGTCCCGGCACACCTACGCGAGTACGCGTCGCTCAAGGCCGAAGCCGTCGTCATCGGGAACCTCGACCACCTCGAGGTCTGGGAGCCCGGACGCTGGCGCGCCGAGCTCGCGAACGTCCAGACCAAGGTCGAGCCCGATCTCCGGGACCTCGGGATTTAGCGATGGGAGCGAGAGGGTTCATGAGCCGGTTCTCGTGGCCGAAGTACTCGCCCAACTTGGCCCCGGCGAAGACGCGCGCTATCTCGACGGGACGGTCGGTGGAGGTGGGCACGCCGCCGCCATCCTTGACGCAAGCGCGCCGGGCGGCCAGCTCCTCGGACTCGATCGCGATCCCGCAGCGCTCGCCATCGCCGCGCGAGAGCTCGCACGGTTCGGCGATCGCGCGGTCCTCGTTCGCGGCAACTTCGCGGTTCTCGACGACCTGGCCGGCGAGCACAGCTTCGTTCCGCTCGACGGCGTCCTCCTCGACCTCGGCCTTTCGTCCATCCAGCTTGCCGATGAGGACCGAGGCTTCAGCTTCCTCTCCTCAGGACCGTTGGACATGCGTGCCGATCCGGATCTTCGCGCCACGGCGGCCGACGTCGTGAACAGCTGGGCTGAAAAGGACCTTCGACGCGTCTTCGCCGAGTACGGCGAGGAGCCGGAGGCGGCGCGCGTCGCGGGAGCGATCGTCCGTCGCCGCGTCAAAACGCCGTTCGGAGCTGCCGACGATCTCGGCCGTTTCGTCGCCGGCGTGAAGACGCGGAGGCCTCGCGGCATCGATCCCGCGACGCGCGTCTTCCAGGCTCTCCGCATCGCGGTCAACGACGAGCTCGCGAACCTCGAGCACGGACTCGCGGCGGCCATGCGCGTCCTCCGTCCCGGTGGACGGATCGTCGTGATCTCGTTCCATTCCCTCGAGGATCGGATCGTCAAACAATTCTTCGCGCGTGAATCGCGCGACTGCATCTGTCCTCCCCACCTCCCCACCTGCGTCTGCGGGCACCGCGCGGGCTTGCGTGTTCTTACCCGGCGGCCGTTACGTGCGGCCTCGGCGGAGGTAGACCGCAACCCGCGCGCCCGCAGCGCAGCTCTACGCGCGGCCGAGCGCCTTCCTTGACGTTCGCGCAGGCTGTGCGCGCGCCGCAAGTGCGGCGCGTGCAGCACCGTCCCCACCGCCAGGCCGTCCTGCACCATCGCGCCGCCCGTCGGGCCGCCGCCACTCAGGTCCGCACGACGAGCTGGGAGATCCGCTCATTCCTCCTCGCGAGCGGCGTGATCGTCGGGTGCTTTCTCCTCGTCCTCCTGTATCTCGCGCAGGCCACGGCGGTCTCGGCCGCGGGTTACGAAGCCCAGCGCTTAGCGGCGCAGCGGGACGAGCTCCGCCGGCAGAACGCGCTCCTCGTGATCGAGAGCGCTCGGCTGGATTCCCCGGCGCGCGTCGAGACAGAAGCGCAGCGCCTCGGGCTCGTCCGCGCCGCGACGATCGGCCTTGTAGGACCGGAGGCCGTCGCGGCGACGCGGTAGCGCGCGGCTTGTGCCGGCGGGGAGCGGGCACCAGCCACAGGAGCGGAGGAGGTGAAGAATGACTGCGACGATCTCGCACACGCGTCTTCGCGTCCTCTTCGCGTTCTTCGCCGTCGCGTCGCTGCTCCTCTCTGCGCGGCTCGCGTACTGGCAGACCGTCGGGCGCGCCGATCTTCTTAGCCGCGCGACCGACCAGGTCCATAGCGACCTCGTCGTCCCCGCGCAGCGCGGGGTCATTCGCGACCGGAACGGGGCGATCCTCGCTTCGACCGTCGAGCTCCGATCCCTCTACGCGATCCCTGGACTCATGACGGATCGTGATGGAAATGACATGAGACCGGCGGTCGCGACAGCGCTGGCGCCGATCCTTGGTGAACGCCCTGAGGTCCTGCGGGCCGCGTTCGACAGCGGCGCGGAATGGTTGTTCGTACGGCGGCGGCTTCCCGAAGAGACCGCGGCTCACGTCGCCGCGCTGCACCTCGCGGGGCTCGGTTTCGAGATGGAGCCGAAGCGGCTCTACCCGAACGGCGCGGTCGGCGCACAGGTCCTCGGTTTCGTGAACGACGATGGGGTCGGGCAGTACGGGGTCGAAGGCCGCTATGCGACGGAGCTCAGCGGCTCTTCCGGGCGCCTGGTCGTCGCTCGCGATCCCGCGAACCGCGAGCTCGCGCTCGGCCTCCGCACGGCGGTTCCGGCGAAGAACGGCGACGATCTTTCGCTCACGATCGACCTGGCCGTGCAGAACGCCGTCGAGCGCGAGCTCGCCGCGGTCGTGGAGCGCGAGAAAGCCACGGGCGGAGCGATCGTCGTCCTCGATCCGAAGGACGGCGCGGTGCTTGCGATCGCCTCGTCGCCGACCTACGACCCCGCGCGCGTCGGAAGCGCGGACGCCGAGGCGCTCCGCAATCGGGCGATCTCGTGGACGTACGAGCCGGGGTCGACGATGAAGGCGATCACCGTGGCGGCCGCACTTGACAAAGGCGTCGTCACTCCGAGCACGAGCTATCAGGACGTCGGCTATGCGGTGATCGGCGGACGCAAGCTTTGCAACGCGCAGTGCAAGGTCTATGGCCCGACGACGGTCACGCAGATCCTCTCGCGGTCGCAGAACGCGGGCGCGGTCTTTGTCGCGAGCAAGCTCGGCGCGGCGGACCTGAACGCTTACTTAAGGTCGTTCGGGTTCGGCCAGCGCACCGGCATCGACCTCGCCGCGGAGACGGGCGGGATCGTGCGCCCCCTTGCGGAGTGGTACCCGGTCGACCTCGGCACGATCAGCTTCGGTCAAGGCCTCTCGATCACGCCGCTCCAGCTCGCGTCGGCGTACGCGGCCATCGCGAACGGCGGCACCCTCTACCAGCCCTACGTCGTGGCAAGCCGGCGCGATGCGGACGGGGAGCACCGCACCGCGCCGGTCGCGGTCCGGCGGGTCATCTCGGAGGAGACCTCCGCGACGCTCGTCACGATGCTCACGACCACGGTCGACAACGGGATCGCGAACGCGGCGGCGCTCAAGGGCTACAGCGTCGCCGGGAAGACCGGCACCGCGCAGATCCCGAGCGACGACGGGCGCTACGTCGACGACGCGTACATCTCGTCTTTCGCCGGTTTCGTCCCCGCGATCGACCCTCGCATGGTGGTCGTCGTGGTCCTCGAAAGGCCGCAGTCGAAGCTGCTCGGCACCGTCCCCGCCATGAACACCTTCAAGGCGATCGCGACCGACGCGCTCCGTTACGCGCGCGTTCAGCCGGATCGGCCCTGACGCTCGGTACCATTCGACCGAACGTGTTCACCCTCGACCAGATGCTTCGCGCGACGGGTGGACGGGTCATCCACGGTGCTCCGAACGGAGATGAGCGGTTCGCCGGCGGTGCGTTCGACTCGCGCATCGCCGAACCGGGCAGCGTCTTCTTCGCCCTGCGCGACCAGCGCGACGGCCACGAGTTCGTGGCGGACGCGTTCGCGCACGGGGCTCGCGCGGCCGTCGTGGAGCGTCCCATCCCCGATCTGCCTGATGGCGCGCTCGTCGTGGAGGTTGCGAACACGCAGCGCGCCCTCCGGCGTCTCGCCGAGGCTTTGCGCGACGCGCACCCCATCCCGGCCGTTGGTATCACGGGAAATGTTGGCAAGACGACCACGAAGGAGGCGACGGCCGCGGCGCTCGGTGCGCGTTACCGGGTTCTGCGCACCGTGTCGTCGTTCAACAACGAGATCGGCGTGCCGCTCACGTTCCTCGGGATCGAGCCGAGCCACGAAGTCGCGGTGATCGAGATGGGCTTCTACGTACCAGGCGAGATCGCTGACCTTTGCACCCTGGTGCGCCCCCGGGTCGGCATCATCACGCGCATCCCCGATGTTCCGGTGCATTACTCGCGGACGCCGAGCGTCGAGGCGATCGCGATCGGAAAGGCCGAGCTCATCGAGTCCCTGCCGCCCGACGGCGTCGCGCTCCTGAACGCGGACGACGCGCGGGTCCGTGCGCTCGCCCCGCGGACGAAGGCGCACGTGGTGCTCTTCGGCGAGTCCGCGGACGCGGCGCTCCGGGCCACCGACGTGGTCGCGCGCGGCATCGACGGTCTGCGCTTCGTCGCCGACGACGGCGCGCGCAGCGTGGAGGTGCGCCTGCCGCTCCCCGGACGCCACCTCGTCGCATCGGCGCTCGCCGCACTCGGCGCGGCCACCGCCCTCGGGGTTCCTCTCGATGAGGCGGCGACCGCTCTTTCGGCGATGGACCAGCCCGCGCATCGCATGAACGTCCGTCGTGCGCCGGAGTTCGTGGTGATCGACGATTCCTACAACGCGAGCCCGGCCGCGGTCATGGCCGCGCTCGCGGTGCTCGGATCGGTGCCGACGCGTCGTGTCGCGGTGATCGGCGACATGCTCGAGCTCGGGACGCTCTCCGCCGATGCGCATGAGGCCGCCGGTCGCGAAGCCGCGAAACAGACCGACGTGCTCGTCGGTGTCGGCGAGCTCGCGCGGACGATGGTGGGCGCGGCTCGCAAGTCCGGGCTTCGCGACACGTACGAGGTCGCGGACGGCGCCGAAGCGTTGATGCTCATCCGTCGCATCGCGCGGCGGGGCGACACGATACTCGTGAAGGGATCGCACTCGCTCGCGCTGGATCAGCTCGCCGATGCGCTCGTCCAGACGGCAGCGAAGACCTGATGCCGACCGCGATCCTCGCGCTCGGCGTGCTGCTCTCGGCGTTCCTCCTCGGGCTCATCTTCGGTGGGCCATATATCCGCCTCTTGCGACGGTTCGGCATCGGCCAGAACATCCGGCGCGAGGGACCGACTCGCGACTTCGCCAAGCAGGGCATACCGACGATGGGGGGCGCTCTGTTCATCATCGTCGTCGCAGTCCTCTGGGGATTCGTGTGGTTCCTCCTCCCACAAAGCGAGCGCGACAACTACATCCCGCAGACGATCGTCCCCGTCGGCGCGCTCGTCGGTGTCGGCGCACTCGGCGCGATCGACGACTTCGTCAACGTCAAGTACGGCTTCGGCATCCGTGGTCGCCACAAGCTCGTCTGGCAGACGATCGTCGCGATCGCCGCCGCGATCTACATCCAGAAGCACTTCGCGGTCAACGCTATCTTCGTTCCGCTCGTTGGCGAGTGGATCGTCGGCGCGGTCGTGTTCGGCATCATCGCGGTCATCGCGATCGTCGGGACTTCGAACGGAGTGAACCTGACCGATGGCATGGACGGCCTCGCCGGCGGTACGAGCGTCTTCGCGTTCCTCGCGTTCGCGTTCATCGCCGCGGACCTGCATTACGACTGGCTGGTCGTGTTCTGCGCGGCGATGGTCGGGGGCCTCCTCGCATTCCTCTGGTTCAACGTGCACCCGGCCGAGGTCATCATGGGCGACACCGGAGCGCTCGCGATCGGGGCGACGCTGGCGGCGTGCGCGCTGACGACCGGGTTCGTCCTGCTTCTCCCGGTTGCCGGGGTCATCTTCGTCGCGGAGACGCTCTCCGTGATCCTCCAGGTCGGCAGCTTCAAGCTCCGCGGCAAACGGATCTTCCGCATGGCGCCGCTGCACAACCAGTTCGAGTGGCCCGAGGTGAAGGTAACGATCCGTTTCTGGCTCATCGGCGCGGTCGCCGGGATCGTCGCGGCGATCCTGGCGTTCGCGACGCCGACGCGATGAGCGTGATCACCTCGACGTGGGTCGAGCGCGACGGGCTTCTCTGGTCGCCGCTCCTCGAGCGCTATCACGTCCTCGCCGGGTTCACGACCCGCGCGCAGGGGAGCATGGCCGGATCGGTGTTCCCGCTGGACGAGCAGGAGCGCAACCGCGGCGCGCTCGCGCGCCGGCTCGGGTTCGAGGCGGTCGCACGCGTCCGTCAGGTGCACGGGAACAACGTGGTGCGCGTCGATGGCGCCGTCGAGCCCTGGCCGGAAGGCGACGCGCTGTGGACGGACCGCCCCGGCGTGCTGCTCGGCGTCGCCGCGGCCGACTGCGTGCCGATCCTCGTCGTCGACCCCGCGTCAGGCCGCATCGGCGCGGCCCACGCCGGCTGGCAGGGCACGCGACTGCGGGTCGCGCAGGCCCTCGTCCGCGCGCTCGTGGGCGCGGGTTCCCGCGCGTCGGCGCTGGTCGCGTCGATCGGCCCCTCGATCGGCCCGTGCTGCTACACGATCGATGAAGCGCGCGCTGACCTCGTGGGCGCGAGCGGTCAGGGCGCGCACCTGCGCCGCGGACCCGAGGGCGTCATCGCGTTCGACCTGTGGTCCGCGAACGTCGCGCAGCTTCGCGATCTGGGCGTCGAGTCGATCGAGGTCTCGCGGATCTGCACGCTCTCCGGCGGGCACGACCTGTGGTCGTACCGTGGCCGCGACGCCGACGGGCGTTACGGCACCCAGCTCGGCTTCATCGGCGCGGCCAGGAGCCCCCGAGAGGGAGAGCTCCCGGCATGACGGTCACTTTCGATCCAGAGATCACCGTGGAGGAGTTCCGCGGGCGGCGCGTGACGATCATCGGCCTCGGGAAGGGCCGCACGACCGCGGGGCTCGCGCGCTTCCTCGTCCGCAAGGGCGCGAACGTCACGATCGCCGACCCCAAGCCGCGCGAGGACCTCGTGGACGGGATCGCGCGCCTCGGCGACGTCGCCGAAAAGGTCACGCTCATTCTCGGCCCGTCCACCGACGAAACGGCTCTCGCCGAGCCGGACTTCGTGTTCGTGATCCCGGGCATACGACCGCGCTCCCCGACCATCCTTCGCGCCCTCAGCCGCGGCGTCCCGGTGCTGACCGAGATGGCGCTCTTCTTCCGGCTCTGCCCCGCGACGATCGTCGGGATCACGGGCACGAAGGGCAAGACCACGACCACCACGCTCGTCGATCGTGTCCTCTCTCAGGGCTCGCGGCGCGTCGTGGTCGGCGGCAACATCGGGACCGCGGTCATCCAGGAGGTCGACAACCTTCGACGCGAGGACATCGTCGTCCTCGAGCTCTCGAGCTTTCAGCTCGAAACGCTCGGCCACAGCCCGCAGGTCGCCGTGGTCACGAACGTCCTCGAGGATCACATCGACCATCACGGGACCCGCGACGCGTACATCGCGGCGAAGAAGAACATCGTCGCGTGGCAGGGCCCGCGGGACATCGCCGTCCTGAACCTCGACGATCCGTCCACCGTCGCGCTGCACACCGGCGCGGCCTCGGAGGTGCGTGGCTTTTCGCTCTCGCTCGTACCCAAGCGCGGCGCGCACCTGGACCAGAACGGGAACCTCGTGCTCGTGTCGGGCGACCGCCGCACCGTCCTCTGCAAGGCGAGCGAGCTCCGCGTCCCCGGACGGCACAACGTCGCGAATGCGCTCGCGGCCGCGATCGTCGGTGACGCGTTCGACATCTCCGCGGACGTCATCGGTCGCGTCCTGCGCGAGTTCGAGGGCGTGCCGCGGCGCCTGGAAACGGTCGCCGAGAAAGACGGCGTGCTCTGGGTGAACGACTCCGCAGCCACCACGCCGGCCGCGACGATGTCGGCGCTCGCGGCCTACGACCGTCCGGCGATCGCGATCCTCGGCGGCGTCTCAAAGGGCGCGGATTTCGGAGAGCTCGCGCGCGTGCTCGCGCTCCGCGCGCGCGGAGCCGTGCTGATCGGCCGCGCCGCCGACGAGATCGCGTCGGCCATCGCGGCGGCCGACAAGAAGGGCGCCGTCGAGGTGCGCCGCGCGGCCACGCTCGACGAAGCGGTCGCGAACGCACGCGAGATGGCGCGGCCCGGCGATGTCGTCCTCCTTTCGCCGGCGAACGCGTCGTTCGACATGTTCTCGTCGGCCGACGAGCGTGGCGAGAAATTCGCGGCGATCGTGCGGTCGTTCACCTCGTGAAGCTCGGCCTGTCGCGCACCACGACGTATGACCTTCCGCTCGTCGCCGTCGTCCTCGTGCTTCTCTTCCTCGGGCTCGCGATGGTGTACAGCGCGAGCGGCATCACGGCCCTCGATGCGAACGACGATCCGAGCACCTTCCTCGCGCAGCAATCGGCGTGGGCCGCGCTTGGCGTCGCCGCGATGTTCGTCGCGTCGCGGGTGGACTACCGCGTGCTGCGGTTCGCCGCGGTGCCGCTTCTCCTCCTCGCCGTCGTCCTGCTCGGTGCGGTACTGGTGCCGGGCGTCGGTGTGAGCGCCGGCGGCGCGACGCGCTGGCTGCGCTTCGGCGGCAGCTTCGGAATGCAACCCGCGGAGCTCGCGAAGCTCGCACTCATCGTCTATCTCGCGACCTGGCTCGGAGGCAAACGCGATCAGATCGGCTCGTGGCGGATCACTGTGCCGTTCATCCTCGTGACCGCGCTCGTCGTCGGCCTCGTCGTGGCCGAGCCCGATCTGGGCACCGCGATCGTCGTCGTGGTCGTCGCTCTCGCCATGTATTTCGCGGCTGGCGCGCGGCTGCGCGAGTACGCCGCACTCGGCGGCCTAGCGGGCGTGGTCGTCCTCGCGCTCGCGGTCGCGCAGCCGTACCGCCTCCAGAGACTTGTGACGTTCCTCGATCCGTGGTCCGATCCGCAGAAGTACGGGTTCCAGACGATCCAGATGCTCTACGCGCTCGGTCTCGGTGGGCCGTTCGGCGAGGGCCTCGGGGCGGGGAAGGAAAAGTTCGGTTACCTGCCCCACCCATACACGGACTCCATCTTCGCGGTGCTCGGCGACGAGCTCGGTCTGGCCGGAGCGCTTGTCATCGTGCTGCTCTTCCTCGCGCTCGCGTTCCGCGGCGTCCGCATCGCGCTCCGCGCGGAGGATTCGACGGGCGCGCTGCTCGCGACCGGCGTCACGATCTGGCTCTGCTTCCAGGCCTGGGTGAACATGGCCGTCGTCGCGAGCCTCGTGCCGATGACCGGTATCACCCTCCCGTTCATCTCGTACGGCGGCAGCTCGCTCTGTGTCGGGCTCATCGCCGTGGGTATCCTCCTGAACGTTGGTCGAGCCCGAACCACGCAGCGGACGAGCGTGTCGCGTGCTTCTCGTCGGTGGCGGGACGGGCGGACACGTGAGCCCGCTCCTCGCG
>WNGG01007801.1_pt1 | contig 19019 bp, 10 predicted proteins | sample 5400661 | NCBI WGS metagenome assembly WNGG01 (sample SAMN13153372, study PRJNA577476) | soil metagenome | isolation source: 100 cm soil or saprolite under Garry oak tree replicate 1 | place: USA:California | collected 2016-06-15
AGGTAGGCAACATAAACAGCACCGAGATGAAGGCAACCCAAATCACAGCGATCCAGCCAATCGGCCTGCTCCAGGCTCCCAGTTGCCATGGACCAGGCTTGAAGTCAGTTGCAAACTGGCGCAGGAAAATGGGCAGCGCATACGCGATATAAAGGCCGATGACGGCAATAGAAGTAACTGCCACGTATGCTGTGGCGTTCCATAACGAGGGGACAGCTAGGATAAAGGCTGCTACCGCTGCCAGGATGATGGCATTGCGCGGCGTGCGACCTCTATTCAGCCTATGCCAGACATTGTGGAATGGCACGGCGCCGTCACGCGAAAAGGCATAGATCATACGTGAGTTGGACGTGATCGAGGACATACCGCAGAAGAGCTGCGCAACTGCAATCACGGCGAACAAGAGGGTTCCCAGGACATAACTGAGACGGCTTTGCAGGATGTACAGCACCGGATTGACGAAGCCACCAGCCGCAGCCAGGTCGGGAGAAGCCGCTACTAGGGCCATCAGCAGAGCATAACCGGCAATGGCGGACACGACCACCGACATGACCACACCCCACGGCGCCCGCGTCTCTGCCCCGATCGTCTCCTCGGTCATATGGGCTGAAGCATCATAGCCCGTGTAGGTGTACTGCGCCAGCAACAGGCTCAAGAGGACGGCGTACCAGCGGGGGAAGCCGGTCGCGTTGAAGGTTTGATTGGGGGTGAAAAGCGCAGGAGTGAACTGCTGCCCAATGAGCGTCGCACCTACTACACCTACGACAATCAGGAGTACGCCCACAATGTGCCACCAGACACTGACATCATTCAGCAAGGCCACAAGGCGCACGCCAAATATATTGAGCATGGCAAGCACAGCCAGTATGATGGCGTAGATCAGCAAGGTCACCTGTTGTGTGGCAGGGTCATAGACCACGCCTGAGCCTGTAATACTGTAAACCACGGCAGGGACAGCAGGGAACCAGGCATGCAGCAACGTATCAATGGTAACGGCAGAGCCATAAACGATGCCTGCAGTGATACCGAACTGGCCGATCAGGTTAAACCAGCCGGTATACCATCCCCAGGCAGGCCCACCACGCCCTCTAAAACCAAGCTTGGAGGACCAGTAATAGAGGCCGCCGGCGGTCGGGTATGCAGAGGCCAGTTCAGCCATGCCCAGAGCAACGATGACCACGAAGATAGTGATGAGCGGCCAGCCAATCGAGGCGGCTGAATACCCTCCATTGAGCGTGGTCAGATAAAAGAGGGTGACACACCCGCTCAGGATCGAGATGATGGTGAACGAAATTGCGAAGTTGGAGAAGCCACCCATGGCGCGAAAGAGTTCCTGCGCATAGCCCAGACCATGCAGGCGTTTCATATCATGCGCGATGAGCTCTTCTTTGGCAGAACGTTGTGATGAAGCCAAGAGACACCTCCTAGAATTACAAAATAGAGAGAGGTATTTAAAACGTGTCAGACATCATGATGAACTCATGATGTCAGTGTGCCAACCTTTGGCGAGTTCAATCCGGTATCCCCATGGAATGTTGTTTCGCAGGAGACGAGCTTTCTACACCTCCCTTCAGATTGAAAGATTATCGTTCACACAAATGATATCTTATTATAGGCATCTATCGACAAGATCTTTCAGAAAGATCGCACCAACGCACAGGCTTACCTATGAATAAATAAACCCTCCACCCCATTGTTTTGGATTGACATCCATGATTACCTTCTTTGTGAAAAATCGCTCTGCAATATTGGTTGGGAAATCGTGCTCAACGTTGTAGGCTCCTAGGCTCTAGCTCCTACTCCGTATTGAGCATTTGAGGGTTATACAGGGTCTAGTATGGCAGAGATACAACTCCCTCCATCGTTACATAAGAGAATAACATCTTTTTATTTAACTCGTCAAGGAACTTATATTCATTTTTTTGACCATTGACTAACTTCCCTTATGTCTGTAGAATCAGGGAGACAAAAATCGAGAGGCACAACTTAATGGCAGAACTTCTGCAAAAAAATGATTTTAACGATGAAGACCTGAGTTTCGCCCAGGCGCCTGATCTTCTGGGAGTCTTAAGTAGTACGCGTGACGTGGTGGAGCAAGGAGAGTACGTGTGGGTTGCGACTGATCGAGCAGAACTCCTGGCTCATCAATGGCTACAAGATGAAACAGGCCAAAACGCCAGCACAGCCCCTACCTGGTATGACAACTATCACTTCTATGATGGAACAGAGCGCACCGCCAATTGGGTTCTTGCCCTCGACGCGATGAACTTCTGCTTTTGGGCGGAAAAAGATCAACCACGCTGGTCCATTGATTACCAGGGTGAGAGACTGAACGGCTATTTAGCCGAGGCTGCAGCGCTCAAACGTGCAGTAGAAGAGGACTTTCCCCTTTGGGATGCAGCGTACCTCAGCACTATCAGCGAGAAAGATTTAGCGCATATTTTTCGTGGCGAACAAACAATCCCGCTCTTTGAGGAACGCCTGCACAATCTGCGCGAAGTCGGCGCCGTACTGCTTCAGCAATATAATGGTCAATGCATCAATGCAATCGAGCAAGCAGGCGGTAGCGCCGTGAAGTTAGCGCTACTGCTGGCAAAAGACTTTCCCTCATTTAATGATGTCGCTCTCTACCGTAGTCATCTCGTTCTTTTCTACAAACGAGCTCAGATCTGTGTTGCCGATCTTCATGGATCGTTTGCTGGCAAAAGCTGGGGGGCGCTTACTGATATGGAACAGCTCACCGCGTTCGCTGACTACAAGTTACCACAGGTATTACGTCACTTTGGTGTACTTGAGTATCTACCTTCACTAGCTCAACGTATCGACGCTCAAGAACTACTTGAGGCTGGTTCTGAGGAAGAAGTAGAGTTGCGCGCCGCAACAATCTGGGCCTGTGAACTACTACGGCGCGAATTGGCTCGTCACGGGCGCATTATGACCGCAGCCGAGATCGACCTGCGCCTCTGGCTCCTTGGTCAAAATTCATCTGCAATGCAACCGTATCACCGTACGCGGACAATCTATTATTAAAGAACTGCTATGCTATTATCAACATTACTGACATCCTTAGAACAACCTCCTGTAGAGATTATTGCGCCCAATATTCCTGGAGGCGCAAACGCCCCAGATAATGTCGAGATTGCTGGATTGGCTTATGATTCGCGACAGGTACAGGCAGGAGAACTATTTATTGCTGTTCCAGGATTCCATACCGATGGACGGCGATTTCTGGCCGACGCGGCACAACGAGGGGCCATAGTTGCTCTTGGCGAAACATTGCCACGAGACGCACAAGCTTCTTTGCCTCTGCTTTATATTGAGGTGCAAGACGTACGCATAGCATTGGCCAATCTCGCATGCGCCTTTTACAAGTATCCAGCCAATCAACTCTGTACTATTGGCGTCACTGGCACTGATGGTAAAACCACAACCAGCAATCTCATCAGCGCGATTTTCGAAGCAGCCGAAATACAAACCGGCCTCATGACTACCGCCAACTTTAGAATCTCTGGTCAAGAATGGGAAAATGCGACACGCCAAAGCACACTCGAAGCACTCGAAATCCAGCAATATCTTCAACGAATGCTTGCAGCAGGAGTTACTCACGCGATCATAGAAGCAACCTCCCATGGCCTGGAGTTACAGCGCGTTCGAGGATGCAATTTTGATGTGGGAGTCGTCACAAATATTACGCACGAACACCTTGATTTTCATATAACTATTGCTCAGTATCGCCGCGCCAAAGCACGTCTCTTCGAAATGTTAGACCCAACAAGAGACAAAGGATTGGGTATCCATCCCGTAGCCATTCTCAATCGCGATGATGTAAGTTACGAAGTATTGAAACCCTACTGTCATGTACCTATTCTTGACTACGGTATCAATCAAACTGCGTCGGTACGCGCAATAGATATACAGCTTGACACACACAGCACCCGCTTTCGCGTGCTCCTACCCAACGCCGACTTCATGATTGAAACTCAGTTAGTCGGACATTTCAACGTGAGCAACTGCCTTGCCGCAATTGCCACGGCCTACAGTCAAGGCGTACCTCCTGCTGCTATTACGCGAGGCCTGGCACAGGTGAAGGGGATAACAGGGCGCATGGAGAGCATTAACGAGGGGCAACCTTTCACGGTTATTGTCGATTACGCCCACACACCAGATAGTCTGGAGAAGGTACTCGCTACCCTGCGGCCACTGACCACCGGGCGCTTGATGGTTGTCTTTGGTTCCGCTGGTGAGCGTGATATACAGAAACGCTCTATTATGGGACGTATTGCTGCACAAATGACAGATTTTTTCGTTATTACTGATGAGGACCCTCGCGAAGAGGATCGTATACAAATCCTACAGGACATTGCGAAAGGCGCGGAATCCGTTGGAAAACGGCAAAGCAGAGATTTTCTCTGCATCGCTGATCGTACTGAGGCAATTGCCTCGGCATTCGCACATGCACAGGCGGGCGATACCGTTCTACTGGCAGGGAAAGGCCACGAACAAAGTATAATTATAGGTAGGCAAAAGTTGCCCTGGGATGATCGTCAGGTAGCGCGCGAAGAGCTACGGCGGTTACGGTAACTTGAGAAATTAGAGTACTATACCTAACGTATCGGGTTCCGCCGTGCGTTACTGCTTGTACTTCTTCCACGTTTCAACATGTGAAGCATTTGGGTTCTTTTTCGTCTTTGGGAGTGAATATGGTTCCACAGTGGTTAATATTACCGTGCTGGCTATTACTTATTTTTGCTGCCAGTGCAACAATAAGTCTCACATTATGCTATCTAGCCAAAGTGCTTTTTCCCAGATTTCGTAGTGGTGAATTTAAACCAGGACCACATCGCTCGGATATTCGCTCTGACCTTCCTGCTGGCGGACGAGAGATTAAGACAATTGAACTCCCGCTGGTAGGTGGCCCTGCATTTATTCTGGCTCTTATAGTAACTGGTATCGCCGCGGGTTACCTTCTGAATTTCAACCGTGACCAATGGACTCTCCTACTCATTGGCCTGGGTGCCACTTTCTGCTATTCGCTTGTTGGTTTTATCGACGATAGTTTTAAAGTTTTCAGTAATGAAGGACTCTCAGAACGCACAAAGTTAGGCGGGTTGCTCCTGGTTTCGATTGCAGCCGCACTGTTTTATTTCTTCCTTCTTCCCAAAAGTGGTGGTCAATCGTATACTCCTTATATAGATTTCCCGATTATTGGGCCTTTGCTCTGCCCCGTTCCTCATGGTGGACTGCTCGCCTGCCCTCCGGGAAGAACTGATTACTTCGCCTGGCTGATTCTTCTCATCCTCATAACAAGTGTCATCGGCACTGTGACTTCTCTTTCAGTCGATTTTAGCGACGGTATCGATGGATTGGCAGGAGGACTGGTTTTTAGCGCCGCCCTGGCCTTTGGTATCATCTTCACTGGCAACATTGATCCAAAACATCCAGAAGGCATTGTACTGGTAGTAATGTCACTCCTATGCGCTGGGAGCGCTCTTGGCTATTTGCCGTTGAACTGGCCATCGTCCTGGGCAGCTCGTCGCGGTACGGCCAAAAGACGTGCAAAGATTTACATGGGCGATAGCGGTGCTTTGGGGCTTGGTGGCATCCTGGCGATGATTGCTATTTTTTCACGCCAGGAGAGCCTTCTACTCTTAATTGGGATGGCATTCGTACTAGAGGGCCTCTCCGCCTTGATGTCAGCGAAATTGTTGACGCCCTTTTTCCGCAAACGACTACAAATGCTGCGCTATGCAAGTACCACTGTTCTCGTCCATCATACAGAGTTCCCTAAGCCCTTTCTGGCTTCTCCACTTCATCACCATTTTGATTTGATTGGGTGGGACCGCCGTCGCTTAGTCTATGGAGCATGGGCGCTGGGTGCCTGTTTCGCAGCGCTAGGAGTAATGGTCGGTAAAGCGCCAGAGACATGGGAACGCTACCTTGCCCGTATCCTGGTACTGATTCTTGCCTGGCTTGTCTGGTCCAGTGGCTCATGGACGCGTCGTTACTTCGTAGGCAAGCATCCTGCCGAACGTACACGCCGCCGCAGGCTGGCACTGTTTTATGGTTACCCCTATCAAGTCATGGGATTGCGGTTGTACCACCTGGTGGAAATCATTGAAGCCAGCGAAAATGTCATAGAGACTCCCGCCGAGGAACTTGCTCTCTGGCAACGTATGAACATCTATGACGCTCGAGCTATGCTTGGGCTGTATTGTTATCGTGCCGGCTACTTTCCAGCCGCCCTGGCACAGTGGACACGTATCCCGGTCGACAACCGCGCTTTGCGCCCAGAGATCGAGCAACTCCGCATTGAGGTTGAGAACCGCATTGCTTTAGAAAAGCAGGAAACACAACCTATGAAGCTCGAGCAAATTTTGCGCCCGTCACCAGTAATTTCAGGTAATTTGCCACCTGCAGACTTGCCCAATCCACATGAGCCTATCCGTTTTGAAGAAAAAACAGATGGTCATAGAGGCTGGACCACCAATTCTGCAAATTCCTCATTAAATGGTGATAATGACAGTGACGATGAAGAACGACAGATAACTTCGCCACTTCTCAGTGATGCAGTTACCTTACCTGCTACTAATGGTTCGTTTAGTAAAACACCTCTCCATTACGCCGCTCCTCCAGCAGATGGAAGAAACTGGCTTGTTCGCTTTTTGCGCTTAGCACCTGGCAGGGGCGATTAGCACAATCGCGCTGGCTGAAAAGGTTTTTGTTATGACACATTTGCGCGGCGATTAGATACTCTGGGCTGTTTTTGGCATCTCATTAGCACTGGTCGCGTTTACCTATTTCGCAGGACAAAGACCCAGTCAGCAGTTAATAATGATCCAGTTACTTGGCCTCGGTTGCGGTCTCATCGCCATGTTGCACCGTAGAAGGGGGAAAAAATAGCTCCTATCAAGCCATTCTATATGTTTTGCATAGCTTAACATAGACTTCATCAAGGTGTTGCTCTTTGACGAGCTTTTCTACTCTCTCCTGGAGATCTTCACGAGCAGGATGACCCAAACGTTGGTCGATAGCCAGTGCCCGTACCCAGTATTCAAGCGCATTGTGATACTGCTGCTGCATAAAGCATAGCCTTCCCTGGCGGTGCAAGACCGCACAACGCTCGGCGGGTGTATCCAGGTCATCAGCTATGCTAAAGGCTTTCTGATAGAAGTGCTCAGCATCAGCATAGCGATGCAATACGCAAGCCACATCGCCTAGTCCTCGTAGGGCTCGCCCTTCGATCTGCCGCGCCCCCTGTTCCTCGCCAATTGCGAGAGCCTGTTCGTAGTATTCTTTTGCCTCTAAGTGTTCACCATCATCAAACGAAATGGCTCCCAGGCTATTCATCACGCGCGCGTTGTCGACGCTGTCTCCCAGGCCACTGAAAATAGTCAAGGCATCTTCATAGTATCCACGCGCATCTCCCAAGTTGTGGCGCTCCCGAGCAATATCACCCATCGCTCGTAAGGCCCACCCTTCACCACGGCGAATATGCTGCTCGCGAAAGATGGCGATAGCATCACTACAGGTCAAATCTGCCAGGTCAAGCTTGCCCTGATCGGCATAGACGATACTCTGATCGGCAAGCACCCAGGCTTGACCCGCGCGTAGCCCAAGCGCATTGAACAAGCGAAGCGCTTCTTCAAAATCCTTCAGGGCTTTGCTATACCGTCCCAGCGCTTCAAAGACGGTGCCACGGTCCCGCAACGTCGAGGCAATACCTTCATCGCTGTGCAGGTTGCGGAAACTGGCTAAAGTAAGTTCAAAGTACCCCAAGGCTTTATAATAATCCCCCAGCCCACGGCTCACTTCACCCAGCACCAATTGCATCCATGCTTCCCCTTTCTGATCACCGACTACGCGGAAAAGATGCAGAGCGTCCTGAGCATAGAGCCCGGCCTGCTGAAAGTATCCTTCCTCACGAAAGAGCATGGCTAATTCGTAAAGAGCCCAGCCAGTCTCATCGCGATCATTTTGCTCACGGTGCAGCGCCAGGCTGCGTGTCAGACAACCGACAGCCTCAGCATATTGACCAAGCTGGCGCAGGATCGCCCCAATACAACATTGTATCTGGCCCTCAACGGTTTTATTGCCTAAACGCAACGCATGAGCCTCCGCGCGCCGCAGCATATCCAATAATGCGGGAGCATGGCCACGTCCCCCCATTGCCCATGATGCTTGAACCGCTAACAGAATCGCCTCTTGTAAGTCCTGAGTCTCTCCTGCTGCCTCCTGATGTTCATAGGCCGCAAACCATTCTTCAGGACTGGGCTGTGGCTGGCTGCGATAGTAGTGAGCTACCACGCGATGCACCCGCCGGCGCTCCTGTAAAGGCAGGTACAAAAGCGCAAAATTGCGAATTTGCGGGTGAATGGTGTACACACGCCCATCAAATTGCATGAAGGACGCCTGCACCAGCTCGTCTCTTGCCGCCCGCCAATTCTGCGCCAGTTCTCCCGCAACGGCATCATTTGTAGGAGCAGTAGCCTGATTTTCGGGAGCAACAAGCATAATGATCTGTTCACGACTAAAAGGTAAGCGGAAGGCCGCGAGATAGGAAAGAAGCAAGCGTGCATGAGGGGTCAAACGTCGATAGGCGACATCGAGCACTGCAGAGATACCGGCGAGCTGTGAGTCGCGCAATTCATCGCACACCTCTTCTAATGAGCGTGTCGCCGCTTCCGGTGTAAATACCTTCCCATCGATAGAACGAGCCGCGCCAAAGATCAGTTCTGCTCCCAGGGGGTAGCCATCTAACAGCGTACAAATCTCTCGTAAGACCTTCTGCTGTTGTGGATCATCCATATGAATTCGCTGATCTAAGCCACTCTCACCAGCAAGCTCCGCAAAAAGCCTGAGCAGATCCGCATCAGCCATCTTATCAACATGATACTCATACCAGTGGTAAGGCGCCCCCTCAACCACTGCTACCGCCGTCGGATTCGAGCGAGATGAAACCAGCACCACCACTCCCGGCGGCAAAGAGCTAAAAAAGTGATGCCAGAGTTCTAACTGACTATGTTCTTTTACATCTTCAAAGCTATCCAGAAACAGTAAACAGGGCATATCTCGCTCTACGTATGAACGGAAGACGCTTAGCACCAGTTCCTGGCGATAGCTTTGATCATCAGGATGCAATGTCTTCGCAGGGGCATGCACATGATGAGCGATATCCATCAGCGCTTCATTGAAGAGCTTTCCTCCTTGTAATGAAATACCAATGGTCACCCCAGTGAACATCTCGTGATTTCGCCGGATCGCTTCAATGGCCAGAGCGCTCTTTCCAATTCCTGCTGGACCAGTTAAAGCGATATGATGCGTGACTGGACGTAATGTACCGTGTTCATTTGATGGCGGCCCAAGCTCTTCACCTCTCGCGGCAAACGCCAGAAGATCGCTCAATTCGCGCAATTCTCGTTCACGGCCCACAAAGGTCGTTGCTCCCCCCAGGTACGCCAGCGGGTGATCATGGTCTGCTGGCGCATCCCTGCCAGCAATCAGTGCAACAGGCCCCTCCTTACTCTCTGTCACGTGACGATACAGCACAGGGATAAACCATCCCTGGTGATTATGCCTGGGCAACATGGCATGGCGGGCGCGGGCAAGTGCCTCCTCCAGCGTGCGACCTTGCGCCAGAGCCTCATAAAAATGGAACATAAATGTTGGGGTAACGTCATCATGCAGCGAATAGGGCATTGCAACTACCGCGGGCACCTGAGCCATCACCAGGGAAGTTGCCAATGTGGTATCGAAATTGACACCGTGATGCTGATGGCGCGCGTGCTCCCCCAACAACGTAGCTGTCTCACAAGCAGACAGCACGACCAGGCGAACATCGCTACTGATAAATATCTCGCGCAATGTCTGGGTATCAATATACCTGTTCTTCCCCTCTTCGTCGCAAAAACACAGATAGGTCTGTGCCTTTACCCGGCTCAGCGATGCATCGCAATCAAGACATTTGCTTGCATCCGCATCGTTCAACTTCTGACAATCTTCATCAGGACAGAGGCGACCAAAGGCTCCGTGCCCATCAAAGTGAACGACATAACAGGGGAGCACCGTCTCGTTATCATCAAGTAACCCAACACCCCCATGCAAACTGAGATAGCTCACCAGATCATCAAAGGTCACCTGCTCTAATCTATCGAGAAGAATTGAACCATTTTCCATCAGGTCGGCTAATGCCCGTTGCATTGCTTCAAAGCTGCGCTCGGTTTCCAGGGACGCGCAATTCTTCGGAGAAGCACTAATATAGAGCATGCGCAGCGGCGGATGAACAGGTAAATCATAGCCGGTAGCATCCCCCGGGCGCAGAAGAGCACGAGTCAGTGTGAAGACGCCCGAAGCGAGGAGAAAGTGCTCGCCATTGTGGAGCAGTTCCCAGGGATAGCGGACAAATTCGTTGCAGCCTGCAGCAAAACTAAAGGTCAAAGCCACAGTGCCGCGACGACGCAAGGTGCGCTGAATCACACTGCGTAACAGCGCTTGCACAGATTGCTCCGATACGTCACTCCGGCTAGTTCCCGGTGTCTCAGAGCCACACAAGGCTAAAAAAAGACGATTGCCTATTTCGTGCAGGTCATTGATGTTATTATTGAATTTGTTGAGTCTTTTCTGCAGGGCATTGAGCTGCCTACTCGTGTAAGGCGGCACAAAACTTCCGCTAACGGTACGCCCTGACCAGTTCTCCCGCACTTGCAACTCAAATGTGCCGTCCTCAAGGTTGCGAAAGAGTAGGTTTAATGTCTCTCCCATGTGCCTGCTTTTCTCGCATTCTGTCGAAAATACTAGTGATTTAGAGGCCCTAAGCGAACAGCATCACCAAATATCCGTTGCAAGTATAACACAATTCTTGGGTGTATGAATTCGTTGTAGGCAATCAAGCGGCATATTCCTCTTCCCAGAATGAATCATAGGTGTCATTGAGAACCGCCGTGCGCAAAGGCAAGAGGGCATCGAGGCCTTCAGGAGTCCAGCGCATGCCGGAGCGTTTGGCGCGCGTGCTGACGATGGTTTTGCAAGCGGCCTCGGCGATGCCACTGCCGATGTGCATCCCTTGAGCACGGAAGACAGGATAGCGCATGCGCTGGGCGTTGGTGGTAAAGTAATCCACGGCCCGTTCAGGGATACTGCGGGCTTGCCCTGGTTCCGGTGGAATGGGCGGCAACGCCTGGATCGCGGAGACGAGCGCTTCACTCTGCCCTTGTTCAAGGAGCGAACAGGCGTGCGTGGCCCAAGCTGTTCCCACTGCTGTGCCGCGTCCAAAGACGGCGTGAGCCACGTCCCACACGTGTTCTTTGGCATGATAGAGATCCACAATCTGCACTGCCTCTGGAAAGTGTTCGGCGACCAGGTTCCAAATCCAGGGGGCGCCGTCACCCAGAACCACCACCTGCTGGGCTTGCTCCAGTCCACATTGCCTAGCCAGGTGATAGAGCAACCAAGCAAAGCCCCCCTTAGCGGTGCGGCGAGCCACATAGCGCACACTGTCTGGCGCTGGCGTATCCACATAGACGCCAGGAGCTAGCTCTGAACGCTGAGGTCCCCGCTCTGCGCGAAACACTGCTCCGGCTTTGATCTCACGATAGATGTCGCCTTGGCGTTGCAGTTCCTCTTTCTCCATCGGCACGCTGCCCCGTCGCATCCGAGCTAACACGCCATCTAGTTCGATGTAGAGCCGCTCAATCTCCTTGGGTGGCTGCCGTTGCGCGCACGGCTGGCTCTGCGCTTGCTTGGCCTGGGCCTGTAAGACGGTGACTTGGCGGTCTTCTTCAGCCGCCAACGCTTCTCCCACCGGACGCATCAAGTTCAGGGCTTGCCGCCCGCTCATGCCAATCGGCACCGAGCGGCACATGGTCTGGGCCGCTTCCTCGAACGTGAGGCGCGCGCTCAGATAACTGATGTGCTGTTGCACCCCAGGAGTCGTCCGCTGCTTGTCCACGCCCCACAGCGCATCAGCAGGCGCTTCTCCATGGGTACACGCTTGCTCCTCTTGCGTTTCTCCTCCATGCAGGCATTGATAGTACGGACGCACAAAACTGACCGGGCCGACCAGCGTAATCAGTTCCTTGGGACGTTCTCCCACCAACCGTTGCATATGCCCGCAACTCCCCTCGCGCCGCGCCACCGGACGCCGCTCGTGCAGCCGACTGTTGAGGACTCCTTCCATCAGCTTTCTGCCTATGGCTTGACTGCTCTTGACTACCTGCTCTTCCAATTGCTTCAGTTCCCCCTCGGTCATCTGGCTCACCTGCTCGAGAAAGCTTTCCAACTCTTCTTCCAGTGCTTTGCTCAGTACCCTTCGTATCTGCTCATTCGTTTCCATTCGTGAGTCTCCTCTCTGGTTGATGGTTTTTTGTCCAGATGAGGATACTCCTTTTTCCCTTGCTTGCCTACAACCAATTCATACACCCGCACTGTATCGCCGACTTTGACTCCCGCATCCTCAAGTGCTTTTGTGACACCCATTTTTCGCAGTGTTACCTGCAAGCGATCCATCCCTTCTTCATTTTCCAGGTCGGTCATACTGACGACGCGTTCGACTCGCTTGCCGCGGACATGATAGGTATCGCCATCCTTAGAAACAGTAAAAGCGTCTTCTGGCTGGGGCCGCAGAACAGTACCTGGCATCTCAGTATTGACTTGCACAGCTTCGCGCTCGGCCTCTTCCCGCCGGATTTCATTCAATCGTTGGGCGGTAAACTGCATCAGCTCCTCAGTTCCTTGATGGGATGCCGCAGAAATGGCGAAAACAGGGTAGCCAGCCTTCTCAACCTGTGCTTTCAACGCTGGCCAGCGCTCCTGAGCTTCTGGTAAATCCATCTTGTTGAGTACGACAATCTGCGGACGCTGAGCCAGCTGTTCATCGTATTCACGCAATTCCTGGTTGATCGTTTGAAAGTCCTGCCAGGAATCTCGCTCGAACGAAGCGCCATCGAGCATATGAATCAAAAGACGAGTTCGCCGTATATGACGTAAAAATTCATGGCCCAGGCCAACACCCTGCGCGGCGCCTTCGATGAGACCGGGAATATCGGCAAGTATAAAGCCAAATTCATCGCCGCTGCCGGGTTGTCCCACAGCCACAACGCCGAGATTCGGTGAGAGCGTGGTAAAGGGGTAGTCAGCTATTTTTGGACGAGCTGCTGTAACCACTGAGAGCAAGGTTGACTTACCCGCATTCGGAAAACCAACCAGCCCAACATCGGCAATTAAGCGCAGTTCAAGCTGTATCCAGCGTTCCTCACCCGGTTCACCTTTCTGGGCCTCTTGCGGAGCCTGGTGTGTTGACGTAGCAAAGTGGACATTTCCCAGTCCTCCACGCCCCCCTCGTGCCACCATCACTCGCTGTCCTTCTTCTACAAGATCCGCAATTACTTCATTGCTTTCTGCATCGCGCACGATGGTGCCACAGGGTACAGACAGCACTATGTCTTCGCCTTTGGCTCCATGCATTTTCTGGCGTATTCCCGGCTCACCTGCCCCAGCTTTAAAATGGTGGCGATAGCGGTAATCTATCAAGGTATTCAAATTAGTTGTAGCTTCCAGGTATACACTACCCCCCCTACCTCCATCACCCCCATCTGGACCTCCCAGCGGCGCGAACTTTTCCCGCCGGAAATGACGCGAACCGTTTCCACCATCACCCGCCTTGACAAAAATTTTTGTATGATCGTAGAACATAATATGACCCTAACATAGTATACAAATGGCACATTTTTCTTTTCGGCGAAGTCGAGTATAGCATACTCCTGGTAATATCGCCACATCGCACGCATCGCACGCATCGTACGCATCGACAGGCAGACTCAGCAACACGTTTCACCCACCAATAGCCGTTTCATTTTTCACGAAAGAGGAGAAGCAGGTCGAGCCTTGTACTCGACCTGCTTCTCCTCACTGCTGCAATTTCAAAAGACAAATGTATTCCTAACGTATCCTAAAAAGGTCTTGCCCTCTCAAGGGTGCGCTTCAGCAAACCTATAACAGCAATTGAGCCAAACCAGAGGGCCACTAGCAACCAGGATCTTTTCTCGTCATTGTCCTTCATTATCTTGTACCTCGCCTCATTGATAGAAGATACATCCTGAACAATCTACGTTTTACATTAAACGGGGTTGCACCCATTCATGGTATCACATAAGTTACCAAGCTACAGTTAACCCGATGTGAGAGTTTTTCCCTAAACTTGTTGCACATGTTGCACATGTTGCACTTGTCGCGTTTGTAACGCATGGTGGACGACCCCTGAAACCTTTAGCAGGCTCTTAACGTTCGTTGAGACAATCTTGATCTTCGCCTGATGCAATGCCGAAAGGAAATATGACTATCAAATTCGTATACTTTATCCAAACTCCTCTTGCCTTAGCCTATGCCACTCTCGACGCTCTTGCTCGCGGCGAAGCCAAACTGAGCCGCGGCGCAGTACTCAAACTCACGCAGCATATCGATGATCAAATCTAAACTTTTTACACAGTTTGAATCTCGACAGGTTTGGGTTCAGCCTTGACGAGCTTTTCACGGAAGTGCGGCATTACCTCTTCCGCCATCATCGTCTGATTCTTGAGGACGAGGTAATCAGGGATTTCACCAACATGACCGCCTGTGACCAACATACCGGCATGAAGCTCGTCGGTCAAGTAGGCAAGTTTCTCAACGACGGTATCCACGCTGCCTGCTATGACAACACCTGTATCTACCAATTCTTTGAAGGAGGCTTTTCGACCATAGGTTCCACTTTCAAGCATCCCTCTGAGACTACGTACGCTCATATAGCCGGGCGGTACAAAGAATTCGGGGCGGACCTTGAGGGCTTTGTTAAAGAGCCACATCACATATTTTTCCCCCTCCTTCATAGCAATATCATCGCTCTCGGCCACGACACAGGGAACACAGAATGCGAGTTGCTCTGGCTGCGCTTCGTAGCCATATTTTTCCTCGGCGAGCCGGCGGTACATGTCATATGCTCGCTTGCGCTGGTCCATTGGCATGAAAACCGTCATATAGGGATATTTATGTCCCGCTGCAAAATCGATGGTCTCGGTACTGGCAGTACCAGGCAACCAGATGGGCGGGTGAGGCTGCTGAATTGGTCGAGGCCAGATATTGACGTAGCGATAGTTATAATGTTCACCCTCGAAGGCGAATGGGCCGGGGCGGGTCCAGGCCTGTATGATCAAGTCGTGCGCCTCGTCCATACGTTCACGGCTAATGGTTGGATTGACGCTGTAGCTGAAATATTCCATGCCCGTGCCGCGCACAAAGCCGGAGATAATGCGTCCGCCACTGATCACGTCGAGCATAGCAATCTCTTCGGCCACCCGCAGTGGGTCATCATGCAGCGGCAGCGCATTGCCAACAATCCCGATTTTTGCCCGCTTTATCCTCTGCGTCAGGACAGCAGCCATAATATTTGGCGAAGGCATGGTCCCGTAAGCATTCTGATGATGCTCGTTGACGATGACACTATCCCACCCCAATTTATCGGCTCGTTCGATCTCATCAAGATATCGGTTATATAACGCGTGCCCCTTGATCGGATCATAGATCGAATTGGGCAGTGTTACCCACGCAGAGTCGTACTTTTGATCATAATCCGCGGGCAGGTAGGGCCAGGGCATCAAGTGGAAGTAGTGGAACTGCAGCTTATTCACGGGAAGTTAATCCTTTCCTTGCTCAAGAAATTCGCAGATACTCCTGGCCCATTCCTCGTGTTTCTCAAACATGGGCATATGTCCTGTGCCTTCCAACTTTACCAGTCGAGAGTTGGCGATTTGCCGGTGAAACGTATCGCCGTATACCGGGGGAATGACACGATCATTTGCTCCCCAGATCACTAAGGTTGGACACTTGATACTGGCTAAGCGCCGTTCCAACTTCGGGTCATAGCTGGGATTCCAGGCCAGTGAAGCGAGGGTAGTACGCTCTTTATACTGCACAAGCAGGAAATCTACATTAAATTCGGCAGGCATCAGAGGCATTGCAGCCATGGGATTATCAAAACAGGCGGCGATTAACTCCTGAGCGTTCATAGCGAAGATATCGGCGATAGATGAACCCTTCACCCGGATGCCAGCGGCATTGGAGAGCACCAGCTTTTTAACCCGTTCCGGATACCATACAGCTATCTCTGCCGCCATCCATCCTCCTATCGAATGCCCAACAAGCATGACCGTGTCCAGCCCTAGCTCGTTCAACAGGTCGCGGAAGAAGAGGATATAGTCACTCATATCACGCATCCAATCGGGCCTCTCAGTTAAACCAAAACCAGGGATATCGGGTGCGAACAGGTGAAAGTATTGGGCGAGGGCACGATGATAATCCAGCCACAAGTTCCCCAGGTTGGTGCCGTGGAGATACAGTAAAGGCGGAGCGACAGGTGAACCAGCTTCAAATATGTGCGTTGCAATGCCCTGCACGTTGACCGTGCGTTCGTTTTTTTCAATGGGGGTTACGACATCTGACATCGTTGTTTATCCTTCTTGGCGTTTTAGAGTTTGGGAACGAACAGGAATGTGCCGTGCTACTATCATAACATACACAAAAAGCGGCTCCACCTGGCCCCATTGCCTGCTGAGCCGTTTTGCTATAGTGGTTTACTGATTATTGGCTTCAGAGCTGGATAGAGTGCGCGGTAGGTCCCATACGCCTGGGCATAGGCCACCTCGTTTCCCCTATCTGGCCCAGTTCGCTCCACCACACGTATGGTAGCCTCACAGGCCTGCGGCACTGAACTGTAGATGCCACCGGCAACGCCTGCTAACAAGGCGGCGCCAAAGGCAGGCCCTTCCGTTGCATTTGTTGTTACCAGTTCCACCCCCAGAATGTCCGCGATAATTTGACGCCAGAGCACACTCTTTGCGCCGCCGCCGGTAGCACGCAACTGCTCCAAGGGCAGACCCTGCTCCTGAATAATCAAGAAGCAATCCTTTAAGCTAAAAGCCACACCCTCTAAGACAGCACGTACCAGGTGACGGCGATCATGGCTGGCAGTGAGGCCAATCCAGCCGCCGCGAGCGTAGGCGTCGAGGTGAGGAGTGCGCTCTCCCTGTAGATAAGGTAAGAACAACAGTCCATCACTTCCAGCAGGTACACTTTCAGCCTCCCTGGCAAGAAGTTCGTAGGCGTCCAATCCAGTCCAGCGCTCTAATGCTCGCTCAGGTAATCCAATGTTATCGCGTACCCAGCGTAGCGAGAGACCAGCCCCCTGCGTCACTCCCATGAGGTACCAGGCGTGTGGTACAGCGTGGTTAAACGTGTGAACTCGAGGCACAGGGCCAGACATATCGACTTGCGGGGTGTCAGCATAGGCCAGCACTACTCCACTCGTCCCGATAGAGACGAGCGCCAGGCCGGGCAGCACTACGCCATTGCCAACGGCGCCACAGGCGTTATCCGCTCCACCACCCGCAACAGGAGTGCCCGGTAGTAAGCCGGTCAGGGCCGCTACTTCACCGGTAATCGTGCCACTCACAGCATCAGCGGCAACAACAGGCGGCAGCAGGGCTGGATCGAGCGCTATTGCCTCCAGCACCTCGCGAGACCATGTTCCCTGCTTCACATCCAGGAGACAGGTGCCTGCCGCATCTGAAATCTCCATCGCCAACTTACCAGTCAAGCGGAAGCGAATATAGTCTTTGGGCAAGAGCATGGTGCGTGCCCGCGCAAATATCTCTGGCTCATTGTCACGAATCCAGAGCAATTTGGGGGCAGAGAAACCTGGCAGCGCGGGATTGCTCACCAGCTTGATGAGGCGGGCAGCACCTACTCTCTCGGTCATCCAGCGGCACTGGGCTTCACTTCGCTGATCCGCCCAGATGATGCACGGTCGCAAGACCTGCTGATGCTCGTCTAGCAATACAACGCCGTGCATTTGACCGGAGAGGCCGACGCCACGTACATCCGATGGCTGTACGTGATAACGCACAGCCCCTGTTAGACACGCTTCAATAGCCACAACTGTGGCTTGCCACCAGTCTGCCGGGTCTTGCTCAGCCCAACCAGGCTGAGGGTGCAGCAGCGGATAATCGACAAAGGCCGAGGAAAGCACATGCCCATCTTCCGCGGAGAAGAGAGCCGCTTTGACTCCTGTCGTTCCGAGGTCAATCCCAAGGAGAGTTTGCATAGAGTTATCCCTTCAACGGTTATTGTTTATGATCAAACCTGATGAGATGATTGTACGCTATGAAAAGCTATTCTAAAAGGTGGCCAGTTGCTAAAGAGGGAATGGTATCTGGCCAATGCTCGCGATTTATGTAGAATACCGAGCATCTTGCTCGCTATTATTTTGGACACTTGACAAGTATTTGAGGAGCATGATAGGTCTACAGCGCAGAGTAAGATAGTGTAAAACAAGTTTTAACAGCATTTAATGTATTTAATACATGTGAAGGAAGGAGAATAGCTGTGATTTATCCTTTGTCCATTAATTTGGCTCTTATGCAGCTTCGGTGATAGGAGAGAGGAGCGAGGCTGCGTAAGAGCCACAAAGGGAGGCTACAGAACAGTGCGAATGGCCTCCACAAGGGCATCAGGGGCTTCAAACGGCACAAAGTGACCAATGCCCGCTAACATCTGCACACGGACAAGATGGGGAAAATATTCCTCCAGTCGATCTGCCCAACTTGACAAGAGGACAGGATCAGCCTCTCCCCACACGACAGCGGTCGGGTGAGTGATGGGGGCCAGTTGACTCTGCGGATAGGAGGTGGCCACTTGTCCAGACCCACCCCCCGCTCGATACCAGGCAATACTTCCCCGGACAGCTCCCGGCTGCGTATAGGTATCTACAATCGCTTCAAACTCTTTGGCACGAAGAGCTTGCTTGTTGCCGACCCAATGATCATAGAAATAAGACAAGTAGAGACGCACCGTTTCCCGATCATGACCGATGAGTTGATCGGCTTGCGTAATCGTGTGAAAATGCTGGTACCAGCGCTCCTTCTGGGCTGCTGGCTCCAAAGGGCGTGTGCCAAAACCGGGATAGACCGGCGCTGATAATGCGAGACCCTGGACGC
>WNGG01008280.1_pt1 | contig 19016 bp, 18 predicted proteins | sample 5400661 | NCBI WGS metagenome assembly WNGG01 (sample SAMN13153372, study PRJNA577476) | soil metagenome | isolation source: 100 cm soil or saprolite under Garry oak tree replicate 1 | place: USA:California | collected 2016-06-15
CGAGCAGGCCAGGGCAGCCGCCCTGCAGGTCCTGCCCGACATCCTGCACTACGACCGGACCAAGCCCGCCACCTACCCCAACGGCCGCATCACCACCGACGACGTCTACAGCATCCGCTTCGCGTGGCTGACCAACGGCAAGGTCCCGCCGTCCGGCCTCAAGCCCCACGACGACCTGCTGGCCGAATTCCCCTACCTCGGCCCGCCCAACCCGCCGAAGAGCAGCTCCTGATCTAAACGGATGCGCCGGCCCGGCTGGCCGGGAAACGGGGGGCACCCACGATCCTGCTTGACGCCGGATCTGGATGCCCTCCGGTCAGGGGAATCACAAACTCGTTTGCGCCAGCTTCGGGGCTGGCCGACGATAGACACCGATGAGCGCTGTCCAGATCGCAGGCTGTTCCGGCACCGGTAAGACCACGATCGCCGCCGTACTCGCCCGCCGGGGCCTGGCAGCCATCGACGCGATGACGACCCGTTGCTCGCGCGGACCGTTGACGCGGCCGGCAACGTGGTGGAAGAAGAGCCGGAAGAGCCGGACTTTGCCTGGCTCTCCCGGCACAGTTGGGCATGGGATCCGGCCCGCATGGACGAACTGATCCGGGCCGCAGCACCAGCGACGCTGTACGTCTGCGGTGGTGCTGACAACCAGCTAGAGCTGGCCGACCGCTTCACTCAGGTGTTCCTGCTGGAGATCGACGAGCCCACGATGCTGGCACGGCTGGATGCCCGCCGGGACTACCACGACTGGGGCCGTATCGGGGACACTCGCGAGTACCTACGCCGCAAGCTGCCGGAATTGCAGGACCGCTTGCGCGCATCCGGGGCAATCCCCATCGACGCCAGGCAGCCCCTCGACCACGTGGTGGACGCGATCCTCTCCCACACCCTGGCTAGCTCGGCCGCGAGCCGGGCCAGCCAGCCGGGCAATCAGCCCGGCCGTCCCGATCCGGCACCATCACCGCAGGCTTGAAGGCGCAGCTCTGGCCGACTTGGATTTCCCGAGACCACGGACGCCCCGCCCAGAATCTGAGCTAATCCCGTGGCACGTCACATGGGCCCGGTTCCTGAGCTGTGCGACGAGTGGCCAGCCTGACGCCCGGCCGCGCGGCCGGGCGTCGTGAGGTCCAAGCTGCCGCCCTGGCCTCTCAGGCCTCACCAGTCACCGAACGCTATCTGACGCAACCGCCACAATGTGACATCGTAGCGGTCCTAACCGCAATGATGTGACATCGTGGCGGTTAGTCCGGGGCGACCGGGCCGGCTGGCGCGGGAGAGCAGGAGTGCTGCGGGATGCCTGGGACGTGAGGTGCGGAACGGTCCGGGCCAACGTACTCTTATGCGGCACGAGAGCCCGGCACTCTGGCCTCCGGCCGCCGGCTTCAAGACGGAAGCTCGTCAGGACGACATCCACGATAATCCGGCTCCGGAAGCTCCCGGAGCCGCTTGGCCTTGATCGTCGTACGGCCATCGAGAAGTGCCCTGGCGACGCATCGAAGCCGCCCCCCCGCCCGGCCAGAAGTGATACTGCTTCCTCATCGTCTCAGTCTGGTGCGTAAGAGCGGCTCATACGCGGTCCAGGATGCGCTCGTCAGCCGTATCGTCCTCCTGCAGTTGGAGGCGGTGCCAGCGCTCTGGCCGGCCCATGCCATGAAGGACGCGCAACCGCTTCGGCGGGCCGGATTGGTACGCCGAATTCGGCGCTCGCAGGTCCCTGGTCGTGCAGACCGCGTCCGGGCCGATGCTCTGCACGTCGCGGTGCAAGCGAGCTTCGTCACGACGGTCGACTGGAACAGACAAGATCGTCACCGGGCCGTTCTCGGCGCGACCGGACTGGGCCGTCACCGGCCAGCCCCGGTCCCACAGGCTTCGGGCCAGGTGCGGCTCCTTAGTGACGATGGTGACGCCGATCATCCCGGGAGTGAACCTTTCGCCGGCCACGAGGCCGAGCAGTACGCCGAACCCGACGCCGATGGCGTAGGCGATGACGCCGGCGGGATCAGACACATCCGCGACGACCTGTGTGATGGCGGTGATCTGAAGGACCGCACCGATGATGCCGAGCAGCATCGCGCTGACGCGGCTCCCTCTGTGGGCGATGACCATGCGCCATTGCCATATCGCGACCTCGGTCACGACTAGTCCGGCGATGAGCAGCGGGCGGTAGGCGTCCATGACGCGTGGCGTTTCCGTTCTGTGTGACGTGCGGTGCCCCGGTGCGTAAAACCAGGGGGAGCTGACGGTCAACGCCCGTAGTGGCGGCGGTCGGCTCTCGATCCAGGATCGCCTTGTTTTATGGCCGGCGCCATGATCGGGACGCCGGGGCGCCTGACCGAGAACCCGAGCTTCGTCGGCGCGTCAGCGCAACAGGTAAGCGGCACGCCACACGCTTGGCGACTCGCCGTGTGCGCGCTTGAACGCGCGGCTGAAGGCTTCCTCGGCATCGTAGCCGACCCTGCGGGCGACGACGCCGACGCCGAGATCGGTCGTCGCCAGCAGGTCTTCCGCGAGGTGCATCCGCCATTCGGTGAGGTACCGGATCGGAGACCTGCCGAGCACGTCGCGGAACCGGGCATCGAGCACGGACCGTGACACAGCTGCTTCCCGCGCCAGGGAGGTCACCGTCCACCGGCGCTCGGGCGCGCTGTGCAGCAAGGACATGGCGGGTTGCAGCACCGGGTCATTGAGGGCAGCGAGCCAGCCCCGGTCCGCGGCGGGCGTCGAGGCGAGATGGAGGCGGAGGACCTCAACGAGCAGCAACTCCGGCAGGCGTGACATGACGATGCCCGGACTCGATGGTGCCGCCTCGGTGTGCTCGAGCGCATAGGCGACGTTGGCGCGCACCCAGTCGGCGGCGGGTCCGTCCGGCGGGCGGACCACGAACACCGGCGGGAACACCCGAAGGCCGGGGTCGAACAGCGGGTCCCTCGAGTGCAGGTAGCCGCAGACCACATCGGTCAGGTCGCCGCCCGCTCCGTAGCGGATCACCGGCATCTGCCGCCAGGGCGGCATCTGCAAGAAGGTGGATATCGAGACCAGGCCGGCGTCCTGTACGCCGCCCATGCGGTGCTGGTCGCCGTACGGAAGCACGATGACGTCGCCACGCCGCGCCCAGTGCTTGTCACCGTCATCAACGGCAACCCAGCAGGCGCCGCTGGCGACGACGTGGAACAAGATGACGCGGTCGGAGTCTGGCCGAAGGATCTTCGCTGTCTCCCCCGCGGTCAGCGACTCATATGCCCACGGCTCGCGGTACTCAGCCCGGAGGAATACCGCTCCTTCCAGCCGCAGCCGCTCAAGCGCCGACTGGAGCGCCGCCGACGACCCGCCCTGGTCACGCGCGGTCACGCGATCAGGTGCGCCGGTGTCGCGGTCATGGTCAAGCGCCGGACCCCCCATGAGACTGATGGTGTCATGAACATCCGCAGGCCACCACAATGGCCAGGAAAGGACAAACGATGGCCCTATTTATGGACATCCACACGATGGACGGCCCGGTGTCAGCCGATCAGGTCGCCGGAGCTCATCGTGCCGACCTCGAAACACAGGGCCGGTATGGCGTGGACTACAGGCAGTACTGGGTTGACGAGGAGCACGGCAGGATCTTCTGCCTGGTCGAGGCTCCGGACGCCGACGCCGCGATCTCCGTACACCGCGAGGCGCACGGCCTCGTCGCCGACGCGATCTTTCCGGTCGCCGAAGGCAGCTGAGCCTGCCCGGCAGCTATCCAGACAAGAATCGCCCATGCCCGGCCATATCATCGTGGCCGGGCATCGGCATGTCTTCGCGGGCGAGGCAAGCACCATGGCTCGTTCGGGCCATTCTTGGGGACTGCCTTTCCCCGGAGTACGGGCGGGCGCTGTTCAACTAGCCTGCGGTGTCGCGGGCCTGTATTCTGCCGGTTTCATTCTCCAGGCGTGTCGGCGAGTGCGTCGCGGAGGGCGGCGCGCGAGGTGATGCCGAGCTTGGGGAAGACCTGGTAGAGGTGGGTGGAGACCGTTCGCGGGGAGAGGAAGAGGCGGGCGGCGATCTCTTTGTTGGTGTGGCCTGCCGCGGCGAGCAGGGCGATCTGGCGTTGCTGGGGGGTGAGGGAGGCCAGGCCGGTGTCGGCGGTGGAGACGGTGATCCCGGTGGCGCGTAGTTCACGGTCCGCGCGGGCCGCCCAGGGGGTTGCGCCGAGCCGGCGGAAGGTTTCCGCGGCGGCGACCAGCTGGCCGCGGGCGTCGGTGGTGCGCTTGATGCGGCGCAAGTGGGAGCCGTAGGTGAGCTGGATGCGGGCCAGGTCGAAGGGCCAGCGGTCGTTGCCCGGTTCGGTGATTGCCCGTTCGAGGGCGGCGGTGTCGGTCCTGGGTTCGGTGATGGCCTCGCCGGCGAGGACGACCAGGCGCAGCCGTGGGGAGAGCCGGTCGAGGCGGCAGTCGCGGGCGGCGGCGGCGTGGGCCGCGGCCTCCGAGGAACACCCACAGGGCGTGCGGGGCGTAGGGGGCGAGGGTGCCGGGCGGGCTGATGACGGCGGCGCTGCGGAAGGCGGTCTCGAAGTCGTCCTGGCCGAGGGCGGTGAGGCCGCGGATGTGGGACGCGTAGGCACCGACGATCCCGGCGCGCCGGGGCGTGGCCCAGGCGTCCATGTCCCGGGCGGTGTCGGTCGCCTTCTGGGAGTCGCCGCGAGCGGCGGACAGCAGGGCGGCGATGAGCCTGCCGGGCCAGGTCAGCAGGTGATAGCCGTGGGTGTCGCACAGCTGGAGCCCCTCGTCGATCAGCTGCTTGGCCTCGTCCCACCGGCCGGTGTGGAAGGCGTCCTGGCCGAGGAGGAACAGTGCTTCGATGGCTGAGGTGACGGCGCCGCCTTCGCGGCCGTGCTGGATGGCACGCTGGAGAGGCTCGCGACACTGGGAGAGCCGGTCGAGGTAGGCGACGGCGATGCCGGTACGGATGATGCGGGCGGGGGCGACGGCGATGCCGGTACGGATGATGCGGGCGGGACTGACCTGCTGGCCGAGGTCGGCGACGGAGGCGTCGGCGCGGGCCAGCATGGCCGGGGTGAGGCGGGCCGGGTCGCTGAAGGTCTTGGAGAGGATCGCCAGGAGCTCGGGCGGGCGTGGTATGAGGCGGTCGACGGCGTTCTGCAGGGGTGGCCACAGGTCGGCGCGGCCGCCGAAGAAGCAGATCATGATCAGGGTGTAGAGCGCTTCGATCAGGACCTTGTTGTGGGCGTCGCGGGGGTCGTCCAGTTCGTAGATGGCGGTGGTCAGCAGCCGGTGGGCGGTGTCGACGTCGCCGTCGCCGTGGAGCAGGTGATAGGCGCCGGCGACGGCGGCCGAGAGCGGACCGCCGGGGCCGGGGTGGGCGCGGCGGGCCTGTTCCAGGAGGCGGGGGGCGTCGCGCAGGTCGCCGGTGACGATGGATCCCAGGTAGGCGGCTTCGGTCAGCCGTCCGCTCCGGCCCTTCCCTGAGGGGCTGAGCTCGGCGGCGCGCAGCAGCTCGGTGACGGCGCCGACGGAATCGCCGCGGCGCAGGTTGGCGTGGGCGACCTCCTGAAGGAGCGCGGCGACCCGTTCGTCGGGTTCCTCGGTGGCTTCGGCCAGGTGCCAGGCGTGTCGTTCGGGCTGATCGGCGAGCCGGGCGGCGAGCTCCGCGTGGGCTCGGCGGCGCTGCTCGCTGGTCGATAGTTCCACGATCGCCGACCGGATGAGGGGGTGGCGAAACGTCAGCTGTTCGGTGGACTCATCGGCGTGCACGAGGCCGGCGCGTTCGGCGGGTCCCAGGCCCTCTCCCCCGCGGTCGGCGGCGAGGACCCGGAGCAGGCGCAGGTCGCCCTTGCCGTCCAGGACCGCCAGGAGCAGCAGTTCGTAGACCGGCGTAGGCAGCGCCTGGACGCGGGAGGCGAAGGCTGTTGCAGCCGGCGGCCGAGAGGTAGTTCCGCGGGCAGGGTTCCGGCGACGCTGCGGGCCAGGTCGCCGAGGGAGACCGGGAGCTCGAGCAGGGCGAGCGGGTTGCCCAGGGCGGCGTCTAGCAGCCGCCGCCGCACCCGCGCTGTCATCACCGGATAGCGGCTGGCCAGCAATCGCGCCGCCGCTTCTTCCGACAGCGGCTCCACGCGCGTGACGGGCAGGTTGCCCTGGTCGAAGAAGCTGGGCTCGCCGGTCCGGCACGCGGCGAGGAGGGCCACCGGAAGGCCGGCCAGGCGGCGCGCCACCATGCCGAGCACGACTGCGCTGGCGCGATCCAGCCACGGCAGGTCGTCGACGATGAGCAGCAGCGGCTGCTCCTTGGAGGCTTGCTGCAGCAGGGCCAGGACCGCGCTGGCGACGAGGAGCTGTGCGGGCGGCGGTCCTTCGCCCAGGCCCAGGGCCACGTTCATGGCCCGGGCGTGCAACGGGCTCAGGTGAGGCACCTCGGCCAGGCACGGGTGGAGGAGCTGGTGGAGGGCGGCGAAGGAGATGTCGGCCTCGAACTGCGAGCCGGTTGCCCGCAGCAGCCTGATCCCGGAGCCGGCGGCGATGGCGGCGGCTTGGTCCAGCAGGGAGGTCTTTCCCACGCCAGGGTCGCCCAGCAGCAGGAGCGCTTCCCCTGCCCCCTGGGTGATCCGGCTGACGAACAGGCGCAGCTGCTGGATCTCCGGTCCGCGGCCGATCAGTTCCGCTGGCCCGGTGGCCGCCTGCTCGTGGCGCGCGCTGATCCAGTCCATCTCCCGACCTTCCTCGGTCGGCCGGAACATGTCCAGGGCAGACGGTGTCCCGCCCGGCCGGCGGCCGGTCCGGGCGGGACGGCATGGCCTCGCGGCGCAGCTCCTCCCCGGCCTGAAGGCCGGGGTCTCCACGCCGTAATCCTGATGACTGGCCGTTAAGGGTCGCGGCGGCCTGGGCGATGACGGCGGCCACGGCGGCGGGGTTGGAGACGTAGACCGCGTGGCTTCCCGGGGTCTCGGTGACCGTGGACCCGGCGCGCTCGGACATGGCGCGCTGGGCCGGCGGCGGGATCATGTGGTCGTCGGTGGCGACCAGGTACCAGGACGGCTTGGTTCGCCAGGCCGGCTCGGAGACCGCGCCGCCGAGCGCGTCGACGCCCCAGGGCACCTGGGAGTCGGCCATGAACGCCGCCTGCGCTTCGGGCAGGTCCGCGGCGAAGGCGGCGGCGAACTTGCCGCGGTCGAGGAACAGGAACCCGTCCTTGGGAGGGAGGATCGGCGGGACCGGCGCGCCGGGCGGCGGGTCGGCGATCAGGGAGCTGACGGACTCGCCCTTGTCGGGGGCGAACGCGGCGATGTAGGCGAGTGCCGCGACATTTTGGTGGTTGCCCGCTTCGGTGATGACGACGCCGCCGTAGGAGTGGCCGGCCAGGACGGCGGGACCGTCCAGGCCGTCGAGGACCTGATGGGTCGCGGCGACGTCTCCGGCCAGCGACAGGGTCGGGTTCTGCACGACGGCCACCCGGTAGCCGTCCGCGGTCAGATGGTCGTAGACCCCCTGCCAGCCGGATCCATCGACGAACCCGCCGTGGACCAGCACTATGTTCTTCACTTCGGGACCTGCGTTCACGACGTTGCCTCCTTCGCCCGGGAACCGGTCCCGGGCTCGATGGGTAGATGCCCGGAACGCTAAAACGGCGAGGAGGAGCATCGATTGCGTCAGATGACGTATTTCCCGGAACGCTAAAACGGCGAGGAGGAGCATCGATTGCGTCAGATGACGTATTTACGGCAGTGGTCTCGAAGTTCAGGGCCTGAGATAGCCGGTCAGCCGCCAAGGATCGTGTCGTCTACCCGCGCTAGGCCTGTGGGTCTGCCTGCCCGAGGCTGGCCAGGGCCCGCCGCAGCTCTCGGCGTGAGCCGACGCCGAGCTTGGCGTACACCTTGCTGAGATGCCATTCGACGGTCCGGGTGCTGAGGAATAGCTGGGCCCCGATCTCAGCGTTGGTGCGGCCGCCGACGGCGAGCCGGGCGATGTGCGCCTCCTGGGCGGTGAGCTCGCTGACCGTCTCGACCGCCCGCTTGCGCACCGTTTCGCCGGTGGCCAGCAGCTCACGCCGGGCCCGCTCGGCGAACGCCTCGATGCCCATCGTGGTGAACAGGCCATGGGCGGTCCGCAGCTCGGCGCGGGCGTCCCGGCGCCGGTTCTGGCGCCGCAGCCATTCGCCGTACAGGAGGTGGGCGCGGGCCACGGCCGGGCGCATGCGGGTACGGCCGAGCCGCTCGATCGCCTCGCGATAGCAGTTCTCGGCGGTCTCACCCTCACTGAGCAGGGCACGCGAGCGCGCCTCGGTGCCAAGCGCCCAGTCGGTGCCGCTGGCGCGGGTCGTCTCGGAAAGCCGCTGGAGAGCGTCGGATGCACGGGCGGGCTGGCCGCTGCGGACGGCCGCCTCGACCAGCTCGGTGAGCGACCATCCGAGGACGCCTATGTCGTCGTACTCGCACACCAGCTCGGCGGCGGCGAGGGCCTTGTCGTAGTGGCCGAGGCCGTTGTACAGCAAGGCGGCGGCGTACCCGCTGGTCACTCCCCTCCCCTCGCCACGGCTCGTCACGCCGTCCATGGTGGCCTGGATGAGCTCGGTGGCCTCGGCCTCACAGCCCCGGAACGCGGCGATGCCCATGGCACCGTAGGGCCCGAGCTGGCTCCCGGTCGCGTCGGCGACCGCCTCCGCCTCCGCGATGAGTGCCGCGCCCTCCTCTAGCTCGCCCGCGTGCGCGTGCAGGAGGATGCGGGACCGGACCGCGAGGGGGAGCTCACTGAGTGCCCCCGCGTCACGCGCGAGCTTGACGTGACGGCTGGCCAGGATGTGCCATGTCTCGTCGTCCCACACCGCCATGGCCGCCCGTCCGGCGAGCCACAGCCAGCTCAGCCCCTCCTCCGCCGAGATGTCCTGGCCGCGGAAGGCGAGCAGTGCCCGTCTCAGGGCGGGCGTCCCGGTCGCGTAGCCCTCCGTGACCAGCAGCGCCAGGCCGTCCAGGAGCAGGTCGGGGGCGCGTGCCGGGGCCAGTGGCGCGGGCGCCATACGCGCGGTTCTGGCCACCTCCCCGACCGCCGGTGACAGGCGGCCGACGAACAGCGCGGCGGTGAACGCCTCCAGGTAGGTCTCGCGGGCCAGCCCGACGTCCAGCGTCTCGAGCTGTTTGGCCGCGCCGAGCATGAGCGGGGGCGCGTCACGGCCATGACTCGACGCGAACGCGATCTGCGCGCGCAACAGGTCGCCGCGGGCGCGCTGCAGTTCATCCAGCGGCCCGGCCTGTGCCATGGCCAGCAGGCCGAGCGCGGCGTCGAGGGCGCCAGCCCGGTGCTTGGCTTGCGCTGCGGCCAGCGCCCGCTGTGCGCGGCGCGCCGGGTCGAGCGTCAGTCCGGCGGACCGCTCCAGGAACGCGGCCACCGCCACGAGACCACCGCGGCGCTGTGCCCGGCCTGCGGACTGCTCAAGTTCGGCAGCAACTTCCTCATCTGGGCCCGGCGCGGCCTGGGCCCGGTGCCAGGCCCACCGATCAGGATCGACGGCCGGGTCGGTGGCCTCGGCCAGCGCGCCGTGCAGCTCCTGCCTCGTCTGGACCGATGCCGACCGGTAGGCCGCCGAGCGCACCAGCGGATGCCGGAACCGCACCCGCGCGCCGAACTCTGCCAGCCCCGCCTCCACCGCCGGCCCCGCCGCCCCGGCGCCGATCGCGAGCCGCCCGGCCGCCCGCCACACCAGCACCGGGTCCCCCGTCGGATCGGCCGCCGCCAGCTGCACCAGCCGCCGGGTCTGCGCTGGCAACGCCTCGAGCTGCCGCCCGAAGCTCTCCTCGATCCGCCCGTCCAGCGGCACCGCGCTGCTGAGCCCGAACCCGCCCGTCAGCTGCGCCGGCGTCAGCCCTCGCGGCAGCTCAAGCAACGCCAGCGGGTTCCCGTGCGTGTCGGCGATGATCCGGTCCCGGACCCGCGCGTCCAGCGGCCCGGTCAGCACCGACTCAAGCAGCTCCCACGCATCGTCCTCGGCCAGGCCCTCCACCACGAGCTCTGGCAGCCCGGCCACGTCCTCGCCCGGGACCCGCGCCGCGAACACCAGGCCCACCGGGTCGGCCGCCAGCCGGCGCGCCGCGAACCCCAGCGCCTGCGCCGAGGCGCGGTCCAGCCACTGCTGGTCATCCACCACGCACACCAGCGGACGTTCCCCCGCCGTCTCCGACAGCAAGCCCAGCACGGCCAGGCCCACCAAGAACCGGTCCGGCGCCGGACCGGCGCTGAGGCCGAACGCGGTCCGCAGCGCCTCACGCTGCGGAACCGGAAGAGACTCAGCATGATCCAGCATCGGCGCGCACAGCTGATGCAGCCCCGCGAACGCCAGCTCCATCTCCGACTGCACGCCCGCCGCCCGCGCTACCCGGCACCCCGAGGCCCGCCCGGCCAGGTAGTCAAGCAGCACGGTCTTGCCCACGCCGGGCTCACCGCGCACCACCAGTGCCCGGCCCTCACCGGCCCGCACGCCAGCAACGAACCGGTCAAGTACGCCACGTTCGCTGAGCCGGCCCGTTAGCCCCGCCGCGGGCCCCCTGATACCAGAATGTGCCGTCATCGGCCCGGCGCTACGCAGCAACCATGGCGGCGGCACCGCCTACTGCGGCAAGGGCGACACCGGAACGCCGCGCCGCGTTCGCCCGGCCAGTCATGAGCGCTCACACGGCCTCCCCAGCCAGACACCACTAACGCCCGGGCGCCAGCCTACCCGGGGGACCGAACCCGGGCAGATGAACGCTCAGCAGAGCGTTCCGAGCGAGTACTGGCGCGGCCCGGACCGCAGACCAGAGCACCGGCCAGTGATTACCACGGGCGCGACGCGGCCCCCGGAGCGCGACGCTGAGGCAAGTACCACCCCGCGCAGATGAAGCGGAAGGAAGCCCATGCCCACAGTCACCGTCGGCCAGGAGAACAGCGCCGACATCGAGATCTACTATGAGGATCACGGCGCCGGCCAGCCCGTCGTGCTGATCCACGGCTACCCGCTCAGCGGCCGCGCCTGGGACAAGCAGGTCCCGGTGCTGCTGGAGGCCGGGCACCGGGTCATCACCTACGACCGGCGCGGGTTCGGCAAGTCCAGCCAGCCCACCGTCGGCTACGACTACGACACCTTCGCCGCCGACCTGGCCGGCCTGCTCGAGCACCTGGACCTGCGCGACGCCGTGCTGGCCGGGCACTCCATGGGGACTGGGGAGGTCACCCGCTACCTAGGCCGCTACGGCTCGGGTCGGGTCGCCAAGGGCGTGCTGGTCTCCCCGATCCCGCCGTACCTGCTGCAGGCCGGCGACAACCCTGACGGGGTGCCGCAAGGCCTGTTCGACGGGTTCGCCGAGGCCGCCCGGGCCGATACCCCGGCCTGGATGAAGGGGTTCCTGGACACCTTCTACAACATCGGCACCCTGCGCGGCACCCTGGTCAGCGACCAGGCCTACCAGGCCAGCTGGAACCTGGCCGTCACCGCCTCCGCCGCCGCGGTGGCCTGCATCGGCACCTGGACCACCGACTTCCGCGACGACCTGCCCAAGATCGACGTACCGATCCTCGTCATCCAGGGCGACGCCGACCAGGTCCTGCCGGTCGACAAGACCGGCAAGCGACTGCCCGGCCTGATCAAGGATGTCCAGCTCGTCATCATCGAGGGCGGCCCGCACGCCATCGCCTGGACCCACGCCAGCCAGGTCAACACCGCCCTGCTGGACTTCCTGCGCAGCTAACCCTGGCCACCCGGGCGCCGGGCGCACAGCCCGCGGGCGGCCGGGCCCACCGCCAACCCAGGCAATCACCCACATAGGAGACACCATGTCTAACCACTTCAGCGCCGACAACCTCAAGTTCCCCGGCGACGACAGACGCCTGGACCTCACCGACGTGTTCATGTTCAGCTCACCCGATGAGCCGGACACGACCGTGCTGATCATGGACTCGAACCCGACCAGCGCCCCGCCCCCGATTCCCGCCCCGGTGACCGGCCCGGAGTTCTACCCCGGCGCGGTCTACCGGATCAACATCGACACCGACGGCGACAACCAGGCCGACGTCGCATTCACGTTCGTGTTCTCCGAGTACGAAAACGGCCAGCAGACCGGGAACGCCTGGTACGCCACCGGCGCCCAGGCCCGCCAGGCCGAACCCGGCGGAGAGGTACTCGCCGAGGGCATCCCGGTCAGCTTCGACGGCACCGCCCGGCCCGTCCAGGCCGGCCGCATCCGGCTGTTCACCGGGCTGCGCAGCGACCCGTTCTTCGCCGACGTGGAGGGCGCCTTGCACGGATTCGTCTGGACCGGGCACGACGACTTCGCCGGCAACAACGTCGACTCGATCGTGCTGGAGGTACCCAGCGACATGCTCGGCGGCCCGATGATCGGCGTGTGGGCCTCGATCAGCCGGCACAGCAACGGCGTGCTCGAGCAGCTGGACCGCGGCGGGAACCCGACCATCAACCCGTTCATCAACCCCGACGGGGAGAAGAACCTGTTCAACTCCCGGCAGCCGGCCGACGACGTGGCCAACTACCTGGGGCCGTGGTCGGCGATCCTGGAGAACGCCGGCGGCTACTCGCCCGAGGCGGCCAGGGCGGCCGCCCTGGAGGTGCTGCCCGACATCCTGCACTACGACCGCACCAAGCCCGCCACCTACCCCAACGGGCGCGTGCTCACCGATGACGTCTACAGCCTGCGCTTTGCCTGGCTGACCAACGGCAAGGTCCCCCCGTCCGGCCTCAAGCCGCACGACGACCTGCTGGCCCACTTCCCCTACCTCGGCGTGCCGAACCCCCCGAAGAGTAGTTCCTGACCCGAACGGATGGGTCGGCCCGGCTGGCCGGGAAGAACGGAGGGCATCCATGATCCCGCTTTACGCCAGATCTGGATGCCCTCCGGTCGTGGGTTAGTTGCCAGGGATGCTGGGGACGACCCACTGGATGACGCCCACGGATCCGAGCCCGCTCGGCTCGGGCTGCTTCATGATCATGGCCAGAAACAGCCAAATAGGGCCTTGCGCTGAGTCTGGGTTTCCCCTCGTAACGTGGACACATCGCCTTAGGTGAGGAGGGGCGATGGAAGAGACACGCAGGAAGTTCGATCAGGACTTCAAGGAGGGCGCGGTGCGGCTGGTCCGGGAGACCGGCAAGCCGATCGCGCAGGTGGCCCGGGAGCTGGGGATCAAGGAAGGCACGCTGGGGAACTGGGTCACCGCTGACCGGCGCCGCCGGGATGACGGGGGCGGTCAGCTGAGCGAGGATGAGCGGGCCGAGCTGGTGCGGCTGCGCCGCAGGTGCGCGGAGCTGGAGCTGCGATGTGATGTCCTCAAACGGTCGGTCGCCCTCTGGGTATCCGAGGCGATGGGCCGGTAGCCGTGGCCGCGTTCATCGCTTCCCAGGGGGACGGGCACGGCGTCCCGCACGCGGTGTCCTGCCGGGCGCTGGGCGTGTCCCGGTCGTGGTTCTATAAGTGGCGGCACGGTGACGCCTCACCCCGGCGGGCGCGCCGGGAACGGCTGAAAGCCGAGGTCAGGCGGCTGTTCGAGGCGCACAAGGGCAAGCGCGGGTCGCCGATGATCACCGCGGACCTCCATGATCTGGGCTGGCGGGTCAGCAAGAACACCGTCGCGGCCGTGATGGCCGGGCTGGGCCTGGCCGCGCGGCCGAAGAAGAGGCGCAAGGGCACCACCCGGCCCGGGAAGGGCCGGTGGCGGGCACCGGACCTGGTCAAGCGGGACTTCCCGGCCCGGGAGATCAACCAGAAGTGGTACGGCGACGGCACCGATATCGACACCGATGAGGGCAAGCTGTACCTGGACAGCGTGCTGGACGTGGGATCGCGCCGGGTGCTGGGGTTCGCGCTGGGCGAGCATCACGACGCCGGGCTGGCCTACGGGGCGCTGGCGGTGGCGGTGGCGGTGCGCGGCGGTGCCGTGCCCGGTGTCATCTTCCACACCGACCAGGGCAGCGAGTACACCGCGGGCGCCTTCCGGGCCGCCTGCCAGCGGCTTTCCATCTGCCAGTCGATGGGCCGGCCCGGGTCGGCGCTGGATAACGCGGTCATCGAATCGTGGCACTCGACCCTGGAGTTCGAGCTGCGGCGCCTGGAGCACTTCGCGACCAGGGCGGCCGCCCGGGCCGGGGTCGCGGCCTGGATCGAGGACTACAACCACCACCGCCGGCACTCCTCGCTGGGCCGGGTCTCCCCGGTGGATTACGAGCGGGCGCTGGCGGGAAGGGACGCCGCGTGAGGGCGGGCCGGCCGCTGCGCGGCCCAGACCCAGAAGGAGGCGGCTTCGCCGCCGCTCACCTTCACAAGAAGGGCTGCCGCGCGGTGGCCGGGGGACGCGCCGCGCGAGGGTACGGGGCCGCCCCTCCGGCGTCAAGGCTGCTGCGCCCCGCTGCGCGGCGGCCTGCGGCCGGCCCTGACCCCGGAGACCTCTGCGGCCCCTCAGGCAGGAAATACGGGCAGGCCCCGCCTGCCCCCGCGCGGGCGCGGCGCGTCCGGCGGCTCGTGCCCGGCGCACAAACGGACGCCAGGAACCGAAGGTGAACTGGCGTTCGATAGACAGAAGAGGAAGCAAAATTACACGAATCCGCTAACAGGAAGTGTCCACACTTCCAGGGGATTGCCAGAATGAAGTACCAGGCGTCGGCTTCGTCCAGGGTGCCCGGCCCGTCCAGGGCCGGGCCGAGGCGCTCCAGCAAGGTCGCGTAGCGGAGCTGGATGTCGGGCAGGTGCCGGGCGGCTGCCCGGACGCGGGCCGCCTGCTCGGGGTGGGCTCCGTCGTCCCACGCGGCCTGGAGCCAGGCCGGGTCGAGCCGTTGCAGGAAGCTGGCGGTGCTGTGCGGCGGGCCGCCGGGGGCGGTGACGGCCAGGAGGGTGGCGGCGTACAGGATGTCGGCGTAGTAGGCGGCGTTGCCGGTGCCGGTCTCGATCATCTGGTACAGCAGCACGGCCAGGTCCGGCGCCGGGAGGTCCCAAAGGTTCAGCCGGGCCTCGTCCGGCCAGACCGCCACCCGGCGGGCGCCTGCCCCGTAGAGCAGGCGCCGGGTCCGGTTCGCCTTGGCGCGGGCGTCCCTGCCGCCTTTGCAGTCCAGCACGATCAGCAGCGGTCGGTCCCCCCGCCCGGCGTAGTGGGCGTCCAGGGCGGCGGTGAACCAGCCGGCCCACAGCCGGATCATCAGATTCGTCTTCCCGGCCCCGGTGGATCCGATGATCACCATGTGCCGCCCGCACGCCGTGTACGGGAGGGTGAACACCGGCGCCCAGCGGTGCCCGATCGCGCGGATGGTGCCGCCGACCGGCAGCCTGTCCTTCCCCGTGAGCAGCGGCGCGGTGCCGGGCGCGGCGATCCGCCCTTGGGCGGCGCGGACCTGCCGGCGCCACTGCCGGGCGTCGAAGGTGATGGGGGCGGTGGCGGTGTACCCGGCGGTGCCGGTGGTGATGGCGTAGATCCGCCAGGCCCACAGCGCGGCGGCCAGGCCCAGGCCGGCCGGGAGCGCGGCCGGCAGCGCAAGGATGAAGGCCCGCGCGACGGCGAGGGCGGCCAGGTGCCAGCCGTGCTGCCACGCTCGGGTGGCGGCCAGCGGCCCGGCGTCCCAGCCGGGCCGGCGCGTGATGCTGGCCAGCAGCCATATCCCGGTGAACGGGACGGTCGCGGCGGCGGCGCGGCCGAGGCGGGCGGGGGGCCAGCCGCGCAGCCACGCCGCGAAGAACCCGGCCGCCGTGACCAGCGTGACCGGCCACACCGCTACCGCGACCAGGACCAGGAGGAGCCAGGCTGTGGCTTTGGCGGTCTTGCGGATCAGCCACAGGGCCAGGGTGAGCTTGAGCCAGGACCACACGCTCATCCGGGTTCTCCGGGGGTGAACGCGGCCGGAGGCAGGTCGCGGATCAGGACCCGGCCCTGCCGGGCCGGGTCCAGGCTCGCCGCGGCGCGCATCACCACGGGCCGGGCCGGCGGCGCGGCCAGGTACAGAACTTGCGCGTACCGCGCGGGTCCTGCGAGCAGGCCGGACATGATGCGGGTGGTGCGGGCCAGCGGCTTGGGGGTCAGCTCGATCTCGACGGCCCAGACCTGGCCGGGGTAGGGGCTGGCTTCGATGCTGGGCCAGTGGATCTCGGCGTCGGGCAGGTGCCCGGCGCCGATGGCCGGGGCGGCGGCGCGCAAGCGCCGCTCGGAATGCCACCAGGCCCGGCCCTGGTCCCAGGCCGGAGCCGCCTGGAGCCAGAGCCGGGCGGCCAGCACCGCGCGGATATGGGCCAGGCGCGCGAGCGCCGGGCGCGAGGAGGGGTAGCCGAGCCCGGCGGCGTTCACGCCGGCCGGGGTCAGCCAGCACCAGGCCGGGCCGGGTCCGAGCCGCCCGGTGGCGGCATACCCGGCCCGGCGCCACCGGGCGGTGATGCCGCGCAGCCTCGCGGGCTGGGCGGCCAGGGCGACGGCGAGCAGGTCGTAGGGGGCGCCGTAGTGCTCGGCGCACAGGATCAGGCCGTCGATGTCCCGCTGCCCGAGCCGGACCGCGCCGTGATCGGCGCGGCGCGGCACGCTGCTGGCGGGGGCGGCCTCGCGGAGCTGTCCGGTCATGGCTCCCCAGCTTTCGCGCGTGTCCCGCTGGTCACTTCTTGTCCTGGTGTGCCCGTAAGCGCACGGGATGTGACCGATTCTGGTCCCGTGCTAGCACGGGCGGCACGGGACGCGGGAGCGTTGTAAGCAGAACGTCATGACTTGAGCACTAACGGTACAAGCGGGCCGGAAGTCACGATCGGGGCAAGGGTTGCGCAGGTGGCAGTCGGATACGGAGCGCGAAAGGCAGGGACGGCGACTTCGCCAGTGTCTGGATCAGATCCCGCCTGGTCAGTCCTGGCCGGCGGCGAACTGCTCCAGCAGGCCTCGTTCGGCGGTGCCTGGCTCGTATCCGGCGGCGCTGATGCCTGCGGCGTACCTGAGCACGGCCATGTAGCCGACCAGCCCGGCCACGCGGCCGGTCGCGGCGCGGGCGTCGGTGCCGTCGTTGAGGTTGTACCGCCAGGTTCCCGGTGCCGGTCCCTCGCGGGCCGACAGGGACAGGTGCACGGTCCCGGCGCTCAGCGTGGCGTGCGCGGTGACCGTGACCTGCACCGTGGCGCCCTCGACGCGGGTGCTCATCTGCTCGCCGCCGCGTGGCCGGGCCGTGGCTGGCAGGCGGGAGCGGAGGTGGCCGGATGGCCGGGTCCGGGTACGGCTCCGCAGGCCAGGCAGGCGTACCCGGCGGGCGGGTGGCCGCCGCAGGTCGCGCACTGCGTGGTGAGCTGGGCCGGGGAGATGCCGAAGATGGCGGCCAGCTTGTCGATTTCCCAGGTGGTGAAGCCTCGCTGCCGGTCGCTGCGGTGGCCTTCGGCGGCACAGACGGTGGCGGTGGTGGGCCAGCCCATCAGTTTGCCCAGCCTGGCCTGGGTCCAGCCGTTGCGCTGGCGCAGGGCGCGGATGTTCGCACCGACGATGGCGCACTGCTCGGCCGGAATCTTGCCCTTCACGCGCCCGCCTCCCAGGACAGCCGCGCCCAGACGACGCGGTTTCCGTCACCGGCCGCCCGTGTTCCCCACCCGCCGGGGCCGGTGAGCGCTTCGACGATGTCCAGCCCGTGGGGCCGGTCACCGGGCTTGCGGTGCCTCCACGGGCCGCCCATATCCTCGGCTTCTATCCGCGCTGACCCTGGGGACAACTCACAGCGGACGCGGAAGGACTCTCCGCGAGAGTGCGTGTGCAAGATGGCATTGGCGGCCAGCTCATCAGCGATGAGCACCATGTCATCGGTGACCGGGCAGTTTCTCAGGTAGTCCGCAATCTCGCGCCGGACGCGGCTAAGTTCCTCGGCCCGTCCGCAGAACGTGCCCTTATACGTCATTGCCGTTGCTGTGGCCATGGATGATGTCCCTAAGTCCGGGATGGCTGGCATGATCTCGCTACCCAACCTCTCAGCCCGGTGGAAGAATCAGGGAGTAGTTATCCCGCTACCGACCCAGGATTGAACCCGGTAACGAAAGGTGCGCACCATGGCGACACCGAGGGAACAGCTAGCCGAGGTGCTCCGTAAGTCCCGCATCGATGCTGCCTATGCCTCGCATGGGGCACTGGCGCGAAAGCTGAACGTTTCGCGTCCCGTGGTCACCAAGGCGGAGAATCCAGCTCACCCGGTACCCAGTGACGCGGTACTCGCGGCCTGGGCGGGAGCAACGGGCGCGGGCCTGGACGTGCTTACCGACCTGGCGCAGCGCGCAAGAACAGGCCCGCCGGGCTGGTTCGCGAAATGGGCAGACATCGAGGCCCGCGCTAGCTTGATCCGCTGGTTTGAACCACTGCTTGTACCTGGCTTGCTACAGGTGGAGTCGTACGCCCGAGCGGTGCTCACATGGAAACCTGACAGCGCCAGCGCCGAGGTGAACCTGACAACCCGGCTGGCGCGCCAGTCCATGCTAGACCGTGCTGAGCTACGGGTCGTGATGCTCGGATCTGTACTGAATCGCGAGGTAGGCGATGCAGCCATCATGTGCGAGCAGATACAGCACCTCCTGGCCGCGGGCAGTCGTCCGTCTGTTGTGATCCAGGTCGTGCCTGACATTCCTGATGTAGCGGGTGCTCTGGGAGGGGCGTTCGCCATCGCGACTGAGGGCACGGTCGACGTGGCCGCTTATACAGACTCGATCGTCAAGGGCGGCGTGTACACCGATGCCGACTTGATAGCGCGCGCTGTCCGCGTGTTCGATGGCTTGCGCGCGGACGCGCTACCGTGGACGCAGACCCAAGATCTTCTGGAAAAAGCAGGTGAAAGATGGAGTCTCTGAACTGGCGAAAGGCCAGCTACAGCGCCTCGAATGGTGGTTGCGTCGAAGTGGCCGACCGCGCTGGCAGCGTGCTCGTGCGTGACACGCAGGACCGTACCGGCCCGGTGCTGCGGTTCACGCCCGAGGCATGGCGTAGGTTCGCCGGCCTGGTCAAGCGCGCGTAAAGGCCACCGAACCCGCAATCTGGCCCGATGCAGGGCACCCTCCTGTCTGAGGGCCTCGCTTCGCTGTGCCT
>WNGG01003023.1_pt1 | contig 19014 bp, 14 predicted proteins | sample 5400661 | NCBI WGS metagenome assembly WNGG01 (sample SAMN13153372, study PRJNA577476) | soil metagenome | isolation source: 100 cm soil or saprolite under Garry oak tree replicate 1 | place: USA:California | collected 2016-06-15
GCTTGGGTTCAAGGCCCATCACGAGGCCCGCTCTATTCCAGAACCGACTATTTCTCGATCCCAAACTGGCCCTTGCAACACCTCCTGATTCCCACATTGCAAGCTTTGCGAGGGTTTTCTGAACCTCAAAAATCCGACTACCGGCAACCTTGAGAACTATGCGACTTGCGAAACAGCCGGATCGACATACTTGACAAGTAGAACCTCGTTGCCCTGCTCGCTGTAAATGAGTTCATCGACGAGCTTCTTTGCCAACAGAAGCCCGAAGCCGCCTGGCCGAAGACCCTGAGCTTCCCGAACGGCGATGTGGCTCAACATATCGTCGGCTGGGTTGTTGAGGGCGGCATGGCGAAGCTCTTGGAGCGAGAAGCCGTGGCCCGGGTCTTTGACGCGGCACGCCACCGCGCGCCGGGCGCGAATGAACGAGATCTCCACGTGTTGGCTGGGATCGAAATTCGCGCCATATTCCATGGCGTTCAGAAGAACTTCTTTGAAAGCGGAAATGACGCCTTCGGGAACGTCGGGATTTCTGACCCCGCGAAGGAATTGGACCAAGCGATTTGCGGTGGAGATGTCGCAGCGGGCCGCCAAGCGAACCCAAGCGGGCGTCGCCGAAAAGACTTCGATACCGTCATCCCAGCACGGTGAGGCCATGGCTGCTCGCACCATTTCGGCGAGCTCAGAAGCATCGAAGGGAGCCGAGAAATAACTGAAAGCTCCCTCGCGCATGGCAGAAATGACGTCCCCTGGAGTAAATCTATCGGTGAGGATAATCAGGCGGACGTGAGCGCGAGCACTTCTGATTTTGCGAAGCAGCTCAACATCCTCTGGGCCGAGCATTTTCCTCCCGGTGACGATCAAGTCGAATGGCTCGGTTGTCGCCAGAGCGAGAGCATGTTGATTGTCAGCAGCGGGGTGAATGGTCCAGCCATCGCTGGCCAGAACATTCGTAAGCAGTTCATCGACATCGCCCCCGGATGCCACAACGAGCGCAGTCTTCTGGTCTGTGCTGCTGCAGGGAGTTGTCATAGATGACCCCGCTTCTACGATGACGATGCGGCGTGACCTAGCGACCGGAAGCTGGCAAGGGCCTGAGTCTCATCGTCAAAGCTAGTGATGGTTCCTAGCAGGCGAAGTACCCTGAACACCTCCAATACATGGCCGCTCGGACGTAGCATTTTCAGGTCGCCACCGTGACGTCTGAGGGAAGCGCACGTCGCAATAATGATGCTGAGGCCGGAACTGTCGACCTGGGTCAGTTCTGTTAAGTTCAACAACACCTTTCGCGCACCACTGGCGAGCAGTTTTTGTAGATGGCGGTCCAGCAGCTCGCTCTCACCGATAGTCGACCTTCCCCGGAGGTCCACTATGGTGACATCATCGCGCTTGCGGGTTGAAATTGTAAGACCCACAACATCCCCGTCTGACTTGCACCCTGTGATGGTACCGATATCGCCACACGATTATACTCTTGTGCCATTCAGCACTCATGTGCCGCTGTCAGAGCAAAATAGAAATGCGGAACCCAGCAAGCGCCGCGACTGAAGAAGGTTATGAGGCGACAAAACTGACAAAACGCAGTCGGCTAAATACCTTGGCAAGAACGCGTTAGCGGGAACGAAGAGCAGCCGGGAACGCGCCCCGGCGATGGTCTATTGCATGGTGAACAGAGCGGACGGAGCATAGCCACGGGTATTTCGTCGCGAGTACAGCTATCACCACACGGTTTAGGCGCGAGAAATCCTGAAAATTGTATTTTATGTCGATTCATATTCTAAATTCTCTATTACTCATGAGGAATTACATGAAAAAACCTGGACTTAGGGATGAGGAGTGTCCATCCCGCGTTGGCATCAAGGTTGCTAGTGGTGTTCCCAGATTCTTTCGACGGAGCCCTGCTTATGAAACTATCCAGACCTTTCTTGGTCGTGTTAGCTCTATTTTGCGCGTTCGGGTTGATGTTCGCCCCGACGGTCTGGGCGTCGCCTACGGGAAGCATCGCCGGCTCGGTGAAAGACCCGAGCGGAGCCGTGATTTCGTCGGCCAAACTCACGCTCGTCAACATCGCGACAAACGCCAAGGTGGAAGCCGCAAGCGACAGCAATGGCGCCTTTCAGTTCCTGCAACTGACTCCGGCCGTGTATTCGCTAAACGTGGAAGCCGACGGCTTCAAGAAGCTCGTTATGGAAGGCATCGTCGTGGAAGTCGACCAGATCACGCACGTTGAGGCCACGCTTCAGGTTGGCAGCGTTAGCCAGACCGTAGAAGTCAGCGGCGGCGCAATTCCCCTGCTGGAAAATGATAGGAGTACGCTGAGCAACGTCGTCGAGAGCGAAGTGATATCGAATATGCCCTTGAACGCCCGCCAATATCTGGACCTCGCTCTTCTGACCCCGGGCGTGTTGCCCTCCGCCGCTGGCACACAAGGTGGCGGCTTCAACGTGGCCGGAGCCCGTTCTCAGTCCAACGTCTTCCTGCTTGACGGCGTGAGCAACATCGATACTCAAATCAACTCCGCACTCGGCAACTTCCGCATTACCGACGCCGTGCAAGAGTTTGCCGTGCAAACCAGCGTGGACACTGCGGAGTTTGGGCGCGGCACGGGCGGTCAGGTGAGCATTGTTACCAAAAGCGGCACGAACCAGTTTCACGGAACCGCGTTCGAGTATCTGCGCAATTCGGTGCTGGACGCGGCCGATTTCTTCACCAACAAGAACCACGGAACGAAGAATCCACTGCACCGCAACCAGTATGGCGCTACGCTTGGTGGACCAATCCTCAAGGACACGATGTTCTCCTTTCTGTCCTATGAGGGCTTCCGCCAGATAGCTCCGACGGTCAGCAGCACGCGAGTTCCCAACGCCGCCGAACGCGCCTCGGTTACCGATCCCATCTCGCAGTCTTTGCTGCAGTTCTGGCCAGCTCCCACGAATCCCAATGCCTCTACCGGCAGCAACAATTTCATAGCTAACGTTGGTGCCACAACCTTCGATGAGACCGGGCTCGCCAAGGTGGATTACAACTTCACCAAGAACGATCGCCTTACCGCACGGTGGGCGCAGTATGGCGGCACCGTCTTTACCCCTGGTGCGCTCCCACTGGTTGGCGGCAACGCCAACTCGCCTGGCAGCGACTCCGGCGTGCTTGACTACACGCACACCTTTTCGGCGCGGTTCCTGAACGAAGTCCGTTTCGGTTTTTCCCGCAACAAGACCTTCATCACCGTGCAGGATTCCGGATTTAACGCCGCGACGATCTTTGTGGATGCAAATGGCAACCCACTCCCTGGCATAGTGGATGCCAGTACAAATCAACTTGATTCCGGACTGCCGACGATCGGGATCGGTGGCGGCTTCGCTCCTTTGGGCAGCACCAGCAACCTGCCGCAAGGTCGGCGCACGAACACCTACGAGATCTTTGACAATATGTCGTTGATCGGCCCGTTCGGTGCCTCAAAGCATTCCTGGCGCTGGGGCGCCCACGTTCGGCGTGAAGATGCCCGCCGGTTCCTGGATGGATCTGCGCGTGGCCAGTTCAATTTCTCCAACTTTGCCGATTTCGCCGCGGGCGGGGTCAATACGGCAACGCTCCTCTTTGGCTCTACGCTGGCTTATTGGCAGCGGTACCCCTGGGATCTCTATTGGCAGGATAGCTACAAGGTGAAAGACAATTTCACGCTGAATTATGGCGTCCGCTATGAATACCCTTCAGCCATTCACCAAGTTCGCGACCAGGCAACCAACTTCATCCCTGGGGTGGGTCCGGTTCTACTGGGCACGAACAAAGTTCTCGCCATTGACACCACGAAGAGCGGACCTGCTTCTTTCTTTTATACCCAGGCGCCCTTTACGCTTTCCGACACCGGCGTGAATTCGGATAAGAACGAATGTCGCTCCCGTCCTCGGATTTGCCTATACTCCGCGATTCGCTAAAGGATTATTTGGAAATGACAGCACCGTAATTCGCGGCGGATTCCGTGTAGGCTATGACGAGGTTTTCAACAATATCCCTGCCAACATGGCCCTGAATGCCCCTTTCAACCTCACCACCACACAAGTGGCTGGCACGACGCAGCCTGCCAAGTTCTCGTATGCCGTGGGGCTAAATCAAAATGTTCCTCTGGTGAAAAACATCGGCCAGCCAAACCAGGTTGGTCTAGTTGGATTCAGTGCGGAAGACCAGAGTCTGCGCAGCGCCTACATTTACCAGTATAGCTTCGGTGTTCAGCGTCAGCTTGGCGGCGCATTCTCTCTGGAAGTCGACTATCAGGGTTCGGCCGGTCACAAGCTGGGGTTGTTCATCGACAGAAACCAGCCAGAGGTCACGGTGAACGACCCCACCAAGCGAGGCAACCAAGCACCTAACGCCCAGATGTTCCCCAATTCCTTCTTCGGCTCGATTGGAACAGGCGTAGGTATAGGCAACTCGAACTACAATGGCGCGGTGGCGATAGCTAGATACCAAGGCCGCCACGGCATCTATTTTGAAGGTTCCTACACACTCGGCAAATCTATCGATAACGGTTCCTCATACTTCGGCTCGACTGGTGAACGCGCTGGCCTTTCCGATTCTACGAACCTCGCCGCGGAACGCGGTCCATCGGCGTTCGACATTCGCCACCGCGCCGTATTCACGCTCGTCGACGACTTGCCGGTTGGACCCGGTCACCGGCTCCTAGGTTGGAACAACGGCGTGAATCGCCAGGTGTTTGGCGGCTGGCAAGTCTCCAGCATAGTCTCGATCCAGTCCGGCACTCCCTTCACGGTGTTTAACAACTCCGCCGACTTCAGTGGCTTCAACCAGTTCAACGACCGCCCCGACGTCGTTGGAACCGGGCCGCTTCACCACGACAATAGCAATCCCGACGCGGCCTTCGACAAAACCTACTTCTCTTCGACTCCACCTACCGGGCGAGTGGGAACCTCAGGGCGCAATCAATACTACGGCCCAGGGCTGCAGAATTGGAATTTTGCCGTGGCCAAGGTCTTCCCGCTGGGCACGGAAAGAGTCCGTCTGCGATTCCGCGCGGACTTCTTTAATCTGTTTAACCACACTAATTTCGCCAATCCTGTCGCGAACCAGAGCAGCGGGAACTTCGGCAAAATCACAGCAACTGTGGGCAGTGCTGTGGCCACGGCGGTCGGCACTACTGCTGGCGTCCTAGGCGGCGGACCGCGCGTGATTCAGGGCGCCCTGCGTGTGGAGTTTTAATTCGGGGAGCGTGTCACCCGCCGAACAGGCACAAATGCTGGTCGCCGCAGGCCGTCTGGAGTTCAACCAGATACGGACAAACGCCGGAAGTTGATGTTGCCGGTCGACTCTCCTACTGCTGCCCGCACCGTAATATGGCAGCTCGTCCGCCACATGAACTTTTGAATGATCTAAGAACTGAAGCGAATTCCCCCTCTCCGCCCTTAGAGGAAGAATGGCAGGACCGGATACTCGGTCGTATGCACGAATCGGTATCCCAAGGCCGGGCGGGCCATTCCCTGTCGTCGATGCGTTCGTGAAGCCAGCCTCAATCTGCAAGAGCAACATACCTTCCTGATCTCTCCGTGCGAGCAAACATTTTGCGTTTTAGCAGGAAGATTCGGGTGTTTGCCGGAAATGAGTCTCAGGTCGTTTGCCCCGATATCAAAATCGCGACGCGACGTCCCTTGTGGGTGCGGAGTAGAAACATGGCGCCCTACCCTCCCGGGTGCCTCGGTTGTGGCGACGGTCCGAAGCGAGAGCCACAGCTTCAAACCGCCTGACCGGTCGTGGAGGAAAGATGCGTCAACGAAATGCTCGGCTAATGGTGCGTTTTGGGTTGATTCTTTCCATTACATGGGGAGCCGGTTGCGCCCGTACGGCAGCGTCAGGATGCTCCAACCCGTGTGGAGCCGCGACCTCAGGCCCGGCCAGCCCAAGTGCGCCCGCAGCGGCGAACAACAACCCTGCGCTCAAGGGCAACTACGCCTTTACTTTCAGCGGGATCAAGGGGAACGGAACGGTCTCCTCTATTTCTGCGGCGGTGGGCATGTTTACCGCGGATGGCGCCGGCAACCTCACCAGCGGCGAGCTGGACACGAATGGCGTCGGTACTGGCGCGGCGCTGACCGCGCAAGCGTTCACCGGCACGTACACGATCGGTGCGGACAACCGCGGCGTCATGACCTGGAATTTACCGGGAAGGGCGGTGCAGTTCGCCGTCGCGATGACCACCAACGGCAACGCGCGGTTCATCGAGTTCGACGCTTCGGCCGGATCGGGAACGATCGGTTCAGGAACCATCGAGAGCGCGGACACAAACGCATTCAGTACGGCCAGCATAACCGGTGACTACGCGTTCGGTGTTGCCGGCCTCGACGACTCGAATAATCGAGCGGCGATCATCGGGCGGTTTGCGTCCGACGGGACAGGCACTCTCACCGCCGCCGCCGGGGACCTCAATGCCTATGGCACGCCCTACACTCTCTCTTTTACTGCAGCGAGTTACACCGTGTCCGACACGAAAACGGGCCGAGGCACAATGAACCTCGCGTTCACGTTCGGCGGGACACCGGCAAACCTGAATTTCGTGTTTTACATCGTGAACGCGAAACGGTTATTGGCAATGGAGAGAGACACGGTCACGACGGCGACTCCTTTGCTGAATGGCGTGGTGGTGCAGCAGCAAACGCCCTCGGGAGGCTTCACCAACGCGTCGTTGAACGGCAATCTGGTGATCTATCTCACCGGCCTGTCGAACTGCGGCAGCGGCGCAACGGGCGTGCCCAAAGCGGTAGCAGGTCTGATCACTGCGGACGGCACAGGCACTCTCAATCTGGACTTCGACGAGAACTACTGCCACGCGCCGCGAACCGTGACAGGTTTCTCCGGCACGTATGGTGTGGCGAGCAGTGGGCGGACAACCATTGCCCTCGGAGGATACGCGTTGGTGGCGTACCTGGCGAGCGCGAATCAGGCGTTCCTCTTCGTTTCGGACGGTAATGTTTTGTTTGGCGTTGGCGAACCGCAGACTGCGGGGCCGTTCACCAATAGCGTCGTGAAAGGGACGTACGCCGGCTCGGCGACGTATCCAGCGTCTTTTGGCGTGACGGTTTTCTCCGGCGAATTCACCGCGGACGGCGCCAGCACGACTGGCAATATCAGCGGCCACGAGGATGTGGGCGCGCCCAGCGGATCCGTTCCAGATGAGGCGTTCAATGCTAGTTACTCCGTGAGTTCGTCTCCGACTAACGGAAGAGGAACCATGACGGTCAGTTCCGGGACCGGCGGGAACGCGGTATTTTATGTGATTTCGCCGACGAAGTTGGTGGCACTCTCGCAGAACGATCCCAACCCGGCGATCTTGGTCTTCGAGCAAGGTTCCACGACAACAGTGCCGCCACCGCCGCCTCCGGCACCCACGGTAACACTGTCTTCGCTGACACTGAACCCAACGGGTGTGATTGGCGGCTTGCAATCCTCGACGGGTACGGTGACGTTGAGTGCGCCGGCGCCCGCAGGCGGCGCAAACGTGGCGCTTGCCAGCAGCAACGGAGCGGCCAGCGTGCCGTCGAGTGTGGCGGTTCCCGCCGGAGCTACGAGCGCCACGTTTACAGTGAACACATCGATTGTTGTCGTGGCAACGTCTGCGACAATCTCAGCGACGTATGATAACACCACGCTGACAGCAACGCTTTCTGTATTGATCTAGCGCAACGGCCTTTTGCATGTGCTTTTTGCTGGGGGCAGGCGAAGAATGAAACCGACACCTGCGCCTCTCCGTTGCCCGTCGTCGGGCCGTCGACGAGCATGATTGCAATCAGCACCCACTGAAACCCAAATCTACCTCGCAGAACGGTAAACACAGCTTTTCTGATTTTCTCGATCCCCGCTGCCGAGCAACCGGTGCCTCGTATTGGCTCCCAAGCACAACGCAAGCACGACACCGCGGGGCACCGATTTTCTAACCTCCTTACAATAGTGTGTATTCCACAACCAGTCAGCTGTTTAGGGCGGTTGAATGACGGTTGTGGTGGAGCACGTTTAGGAACCAAGTTTCTTGAGCGTCTTGTCGCAGTCGGCCTGCATCTTTTTCGCGCGACTTTCCAAGTCTTTGTCCGGCTTGCCGGCAAGCAACTTCATTACAACATCCAGATTGCCGCGAACCACGTGATTGACGATGCGAAGCTGATCCGGTTGGTTGACGCCGCGGGCATCAAACATGCTACCGATTTGGAGAAAGCTGGTGCTCAGCTCAATGAAGTAGACGCGTGGATCGATCTCCACCTTGCCGCTGCTGAAGAATTGCTGGCCCTTGCTGGGGTCTGAACCGGCGCCAGCCAAGGCCGTAAGGGTGCGCGCCAGGGCGTTGCGGTCCAGCTGCGCCTCGGCGGCAAAGCGCTCGCCGTCCGCGACCCATTGGCCGCCTTTGATCTTTGTCACCGTGGGATCCGTGCCCCCTGTGAAACCGGGAAAATTGATCTGCACGGGCATCGGGTTGCCGCTCAGCTTGCTGCGCTGATTCATCACCGATTGCATGGCGTCCATCAAGCGCGAGCGCGCGATGCCGTAGTAATCGGCGCGCATTTTGCTAAAGGCGCCGGAGCGCGACCGGGCAGCAGGCTCTTTTGCGCCGAGGCCGTAGGCGTCGGCCATTTGTTTGCCAGTATCGGCGAGCGCGGTCACCAGCGCTACACGCAGTATGGCGGCTTGCTGGCCAAGGGGGTCGTCACCGGCCGATTTGATCGCCTCGTCAAGATCTTTCACCGCTGCGGTGAAATCGGAAGTCTTTAGGCTGTTTCTCGCGTCCGAGAGGTACTTCTCGGCGGGGCTCGTGGGCGGTCCACCAGAGCACGCCGCAAGAGGCAGGGAAATGGAGATTGCCAAAAAGAGGAAGAAGCAGTGCCGCATCGTCGTTACTCCTGCACTTAAAGGGGAATCGTAAGTTTGGAAGGTACCTGCGCGGGATACTAGGCCCAACCAAGAGCGAGAGTCAATGGCCGCAGAGCGTTCCCCGCCGCCCCTACCGTGGTGCTCCGCATCCACCCCTGTGCGTGAGCAGGCTCCTTCGCTTCTATCCTCTGGACCTCTATCCCAGCGAGAACAAGCCACTTGTCTTTCTATTTAGACGGTTTCATGCGTCTCCACGAATCGAGCAGTGGCGGAAACGGTGCCGGCGAGTGGCGGAGCTACGGATGCTGCGGCGGAATTGCTCCGTGGAGCCTTGCGTGTCACGGAGCATGCAGCGCCACGGAACGATTCTGAGCAAGGAAATCCGCGACGATCCACGCCGCTCCTGCGATGGCAAGAGTTAGAGCGCTCTCCGTCCAGTTAAACAATTTATGTGGGTCCGAGACGACAATCGGCAGCCACACGAGAAGCCCAAATCCAACGAGCATTATCGCGAGCAATCGAGACGCAAGCGGAGCAGAGCGCCTTGAAAGCAGCGCGAAGGCCGCAAGCCCGAACGCAACCGTAGTGGCAATCGCCCAAAACAATTGTCCGGGAGGAATCCATTTCGGAACCAACTCTGCCGTTGCCGAGAGATAAGCCAGCTGTTCGACCGCAAACGAAACAACGCAGACTCCAAAGAACACGTACCCGATGCGCGACAGCCTTGGTGCTCCCTCATGATGGTTCGGACCAGTCATCCCATAGGCAACCAACGCCCCCGAGACCAAGGAGAATTGCTCAAAAAAACTACCCCAGCTGTTATACGTCAGAGGTCTCGCAACGATCTGCGGCACTGAGAACAAAGCGAAGATGAAATAGATGCTGCCAAGTGAGAAAGCGCCGATTCGTTTGGTTCGTGGCCATTGAATGGCGAAGCCTCCAAACAACTCGATGGCAGCGGCTGTGTACAGGAGAATCTCAGGATGAGTGACTTTGCCGAACGGCATGATCTCCCGCCAGGCATTCAAGTCGCGCCAGGCTAATGTGATGACGCCAAAAATGACGGCAGCCAATCCATAGACATTGTGCCCGAGATAGATTCTGCTCATCTGATTCGTGCGCATCGGTAGTCCGCATACAGCACTGATCCCGCATCCTCTGTGGGAGTTTGCCACCGTGAACTGGCCTTGATCAATATCCGCTCGAGGAGACTTTGATATAGCCATTATGATTCGCCCACGCCCGACCTTTCTTGACCGTGTGCGCAAGGGTCGCATACACTAAGAAATTCGAAATCAGCCGCAAAAGTGGCTAGGGGCTGTTCGCGCCGCGGGTGAAACGGACCACCGCGCGGTTGCGTACTACAAAGGGGGATTGCTTTGCCAAAGCGCACCTATCAACCGCGACGCCGTCGTCGCGCCAAGACGCACGGTTTCCGCGCGCGCATGAAGTCGAAAGGCGGCCGCAGAGTGCTCGCGGCGCGGCGCAAGAAAGGGCGCCATCGGCTCACCCCTGAGTAGCGCCGGAAGCCCGCCCATGTCCGGCCCTGCGGGCAAAGAGGAGATGAGGTTTCCGCGCGAGGCGCGGCTTGTGAGGCGCGGCGAATTTGACGCTGTCTACCGCGCCGGAAGGCGCCGCTCGAGTGCCCACTTCACAGTTTTCCTTCGCGCCAACGAATTGCCGCAGAGCCGCTTTGGCGTCAGCATTAAGAAAGCGCTCGGCGGAGCGGTGGTGCGCAACCGCATCCGGCGGCGCGTGCGCGAAATCGTGCGCTGCCACCGGAGGGAGATATCCGCGGGATGGGACATCGTGATTCACCCGAAGAGTGCGGTGGCCCAAGCGCCGTTTGCGGAGCTTACGGCGGATTTGCTGCGGCTGCTCGCGAGCGCCGGGCAGGCGAGGAAGTGAGCGAACAAAAGATGGCGAAGCTCCAAAGAGAAGAGGACAGACTGAACTCTGTCCCACTGTCGCTGCCGGTGCACATCTCCCTTTTGGCTCTTAGGTTCTACAAGACTTATCTATCCATCTTATTCGCGGGCAACTGCCGCTTTCATCCCACCTGCTCGCAATATGCCTACGAAGCGATTGAGCGCTTTGGCGTGGCGCGAGGGATTTGGTTGGGCTTGAAGCGACTGCTGCGGTGCCATCCTCTTTCGCGCAAGGTCGGCTACGACCCGGTTCCAGAGATTTGGGAGGAGACGCGGCACGCCGCAACCGTCGCGACCCACTCTCGAGAGATTCCGCATGAGGTGCATTCTTGAGTGTCGTTCCCGGACAAAAGGACAAGTTCACGCCGGAATTGCGAATTCTTGTGGCGTCGCTGCTGTCGATTTTGGTGATTCTGGTTTGGGCAAAATATTATGGGCCGAAGCCGCAGGTGCAACCCCCGCGCCCGAACCGGCCGATTTCAACAGGTCCCGCCACTTCCGGTCCCTCCACAGCTGCTCCCTCCGAGGGAAAAGGCTCCGAGAGCGCACCGGCACGAGCCGCAGTTGCCGCGACGCCTGTGAACGTTCCGCGAATCAGTGATTCTGAGGAACGCACGATAACCATCGAGAACAATCTTTATCGCGTCGAGATTTCGAACAAGGGTGCCGTGGTCAAGAGCTGGAAGCTCAAGAAGTATACGGACGATACGAAACCGCCGCAGAAGTGCAGGGACGGTTCCAATCCGCCGTGCGTGCTCGACCTGGTGCACCCGGAAGCTTCCCAGCAAACCGGTGGCTGGCCGTTTGCCGTGATTCTTGACGATGAGCAACTGCAAAACGCCGCGAACGGCGGGCTCTATCGTGTTTCAACACCCGCAAGCACGCTCGATGCACCCACCGACGTGGAGTTCACCTGGAGTGACGGCCAACTGGAAGTTACGAAACATTTTCACTTCGATCACAGCTACCTCGTGCGCGTGGAAACCTCCGCCAAGCGGAACGGCAACCCCACCAATGCGGGACTTGCGTGGCTCGGCGGATTTGGAGATTGCACGGTAGCTAATCCTGCTCCGATCGATAGGGTGACTACGTACTACAGCGAAGGCGGAAAAATCACGAACTACTCGTACAAGAAGCTCGAAGACCTCGACAAGTGGGGCCCTGGTCTGTGGCAGCGTGGGAAAGACTTTGTTGGCATCGAGGACACTTACTTTGCGGCTGTGTTTCTTCCGCCGAGCGGCTCCGCGCCGGGAACGCTCGAGACGCGCTACTGGAAGGCTCCGCAGACGGTTAAGGTCTGTGAGCAAGCTACTCCCGAAGCGCTGCCTGAAGTTGCGGCGGCTTCTTCCTCCAGCACGCTCGGGCTGCGCGTCTATGTCGGGCCGAAAGATTACGACGACTTGAAAAAAATGAACCCGCCCCTGCAGGGTTTGGTGAATTTCGGATGGCTCGAGTTCATTGCCGAGCCGCTGTTCCACGGCTTGAAGTGGCTGCACAGCTACATTCCGAATTGGGGATGGGCGATTGTCGCCCTCACTCTGATTTTGAACATGCTGCTTTTCCCGCTGCGCCTCTCCGGCTACAAAACGACGCTGAAAATGCAGCGCGTGGCGCCGCAAGTCAAAGCCATTCAGGAAAAGTACAAGAAGTATTCCATGCGCGATCCGCGCAAGGCGGAAATGAACAAGGAAGTGATGGCGATCTACAGCAAGGAGGGCATCAATCCCGTGGGCGGCTGCATCCCGCAGCTTCTGCAGTTTCCCATTTGGTTTGGGTTGTATCGCGCTCTGCAGGGGACCATCGAACTGCGCCACGCGCCCTGGTTCGGCTGGATCACGGATTTGTCGGCGAAGGATCCCTATTACATTTTGCCGTTGCTGATGGGTTTGTCGATGTACTTAGTGTCGAAGATGACCCCCATGACCGCCACCGACCCGCAGCAGCAGGCCATGATGAAAATCATGCCCATCGGCATGGCCGCCATGTTTATGGTTATCCCCTATCCCAGCGGCCTGGCGGTGTATATTCTCACGAGCAGCGTGGTGGGGATCGCGCAGCAGTGGTATTTGAACCGGAAGCATCCGCTGCCCGTTCCGGGCAAACCCGCGCGCGACAAGAATGGCAAGAAATCTTAGCGGGCAGTCTCCCGATCGCAGGGTTGTAGGGCACGGTGAGTCCGGAAGCCTGCGGTTTTCTCTGTGGCGATCTTTGCGATTTGCGCTTGCTACTGCCGGGCGCGCCATTGTAGATAAAACGACTTATGTCCTCTGAACTCATTCGAGACGGAAAGCTCGACCGGCAGGCCACCGCCGAGGCGCTGCGGCAGTTTCTCGAAAACATCGTGGGCGCCTCCGGCCTCGAATTGAAGGTCAACGTGCGCGCGGTTTCCGGGGACGGCTCGCCGGCAGAAGGCGAGGCGGAGGTGGTCGCCGACCTCGACGGGCGCGACAAGGAAATGTTGTTGGAGCGAGGCGCCGACGTTTTGAAGGCATTCGAACACCTGGCCTTCAAGGCGCTGCGACTGGAACCTGCATACCACGAGAAAATTCACATCGATAGCGGCGGATACCGCGCGCTGCGTTTCGAGGAATTGAAGATGAGCGCGCGTGTCGCTGCCGAGCGCGTGCAGCAAACCAAGCAGCCCTTCCGCCTAAATCCCATGTCTTCCCGCGAGCGCCGCATCGTGCACCTGGCGGTGAAAGACATTCCCGGGGTGCGCACGCAAAGCGTCGGCATCGGAGAAGACCGGCAAGTGGTCATTCAGCCAGCGGACAGCAAACCACCTGCTCGTTAGCATGCGATGGCTGTTTCTAGCGGCTCAACGACGGTTTTTGATGAGACGCGGGAGCTTCGAAGGGTCTGGAGCTCAGTTCGCTGGTGCGTTGAGGCGCTGGTAGGGCTCGGTCGAAAATAGCAATTCCCAATCCGCGTCGGGCGCGTCGGTGGGCGGCTAGCCAGCGTGGCGCTCATTCAAAATGGCCAGCGAAGCATCGCCCTCCGTGAAGTCGGTGTGAATTTGGACGCGGTTTGCTTCCTCGGCCGAAGCAGCCGCGCAAACAAGGACCAACCCCATACGAGCGGACCACAACGCAAGGCAGGTCAGTCGAGAGGTCATGCCTGTTCGACGAACTCGAAGCGCAAGGGATAGGCAATCCGAAAAGCCTGTTTCGCCGGGTAGAGGAATTTCGACCTTAACGTGTCGCCCAACCTTGGGAAAGCAGGCTGCCGTCCTCTCCGAAGCGAACACGATACGTGAAGGCGGGCGGGCGCCCGGTAGTGGTACGTGAGAATCGGACATCCATGATGTCCACGATGGCCTCGCCGCCCTCTTTGTGAAAACGCGTCACCGGAAAACGCGCGAACCACAATACTTTCTGGACTTCCGGCAAGCGTTTGGCTTCTTCAATGTAGGAATTCGGCGGCGTGTCGGGATAATAACGATGCTCGTGCGCAAGTAAGTCGGTGTCGCTCGCCGACGTGTCGGCGAGATCCATGCGCAGCTCGTAGACCCCGCGCTCAGACCGCACCAACCCGTCCCAATGCCAAAGCGAGGGTGGAAGCGGAAGTGCGCCAATCGATGCGACCTGCAAATGATCGAGCTCCGCGAACTTGTGGATGCGCGCGAGAGCCACGCGATGCGCAAAAATGGTGAGGGCAACGTAAGCCAAGGCCGCGGCAAACCCCGCGCTGTTCCACCGGCCATGTCGCATTTTCAGGCCCCAACCACGAATGGAGGGTAGAAGAAAAACCGCCGTGATGACCATCATTGCGCCCAAAACCGTTTGTCCCGAAATCGGCGCCTCCACCGCTTCGGCGAGGCGGGCCACCATCACCGGGACCGGCATGAATACGAGCCAGGTGCCCAGGGCGCGAGACCACATTTTCGCAGGCTCGGAATAAACCCAAGCGAGCAACTGCGGAACCAGGAGGATGGCTGTGAAGGTGAAGTCGACGATAAACAGCAGGTCCCAGGCGGGACGCGACCATTTAAGCGGCGACCAAATCATGGTGCCAAATGAAGTTACCAGGTCCAGCAGGATGTGGCTCAGAATGCCGACTGCATAGATTCGACTGAGCGCAGCAAACGAAGGCGCCTCCCATTTGCGCCAGCTTGTGAAAGCGCGCGTGATTCCCGCAAGCAGCAGCGCCCAAAGCGGAAGCATCACGAGCGAATGAGTGATGCTCCTGTGCCAGGTGACAACGAGCAGCCGGTCGTGCGAGAGCAGGTCGCGAAGCACATCGGAGTCCGGGAAGATCGCTCCGAGCATGAGCGACCAAGTCACAATGCGGCCCCGGTTCGCCTTGGATCGTGGCAGGTCTCGAGACCCGTTCTTTTCTCTTACGCTCGCGGCGCCAGTCGACGGACCAAACAGATCCTCGCCGCCAAAAATCGCCTTCCCGATGAGCGCTCCCGCGATTCCGTGCGTTATGGTGTCCATTTGCAGTGGCGGCTCTCTTTAGACCCGCGCCTTTCTCCTCCCGGGACTTTGTTCCGATTCTTCGGTCACGCCAAAGGTGATGTCATCCGAGTCCCACCGCACCGAACGGTTATCCCGCACCCTCAGATCGCCGTCTTCCGCGGCCTTAGGCAGAGGGATCTGCTTTTTGAGAATCCCCACTCATTGTACGGAAATCAGCGGCTTGCTTTTTGGAATGGCCACGCCGATGCGACGGGCACTCACGCCGTGGTGGCCAAGGACTTCCAGTGCCTGGCTGCCGAATTCCGGTGCGAGGGCAACGAGCAGGCCGCCCGAAGTCTGCGGATCGAAGAGCAGGTCGCGGAATTCCTGCCGAACACCTTCGGCGAAGCCTGCGCAATCGCCAAGGAACTCCCGGTTATTTTTCAAGCCGCCGGGGAGAAAGCCTTCGCGCGCCGCTTGTTCCGCGCCGGGCAAATAAGGGATCGCCGTGTGATCGATTTGCAGCGAAACCGCCGCGATGTGTCGCGCCGGATCTCCTAGCGCCATTTCTCGCGCGTGCCCCAGCAAACCGAATCCGGTGATGTCCGTGACGGCATGAATCGGGTGGGCGGATTGAGCCTTCTCCTCGAATTCCTGAAGCGCCTCCGAGGCAACTCGGTTCAGCTCCGACATCGACGCGATAGCTGCTCGGAGATCCCCGGCCGCCGCGGCATCTTTCTTGAGCGCCGTCGAGAGCACGCCCGTCCCGAGGGCTTTGGTCAACAGCAGAACGTCGCCCGTTTGCACGCCTACATTGCGCCAAACCCGTTGCGGATGAATCAAACCCGTGACCGCATAGCCAAATTGAATGTCGTCGTTTCGAATCGAGTGCCCGCCGATGACGCTGCACTTTGCCTCCGCCATTTTGGAATGGCCGCCGCGCAAAATTTGCTCGAGAATTTTCGGTTCGCCCTTGTCGGGAAAGCCGACGATCGACAGCGCGGAGATGGGCTTGCCGCCCATGGCGTAAATGTCGCTCAGCGAATTGGCTGCGGCGATCTGCCCAAACGTGTGCGGATCATCCACGATCGGCGTGAAGAAATCGACCGTTTGCACCAGTGCCATTTCCGGCCCGAGTTGATACACCCCAGCGTCGTCGTTGGTTTCAAAGCCAACGAGCACGTTCGGATCATTGGCCCGCGGCAAGCCGCGCAAAACGGAGTCCAGCAAACTGGGACTCAGCTTCGCCGCTCAACCCGCTGCCTTGACCATCGCCGTCAGTTTCACGGTTTGCGTCAAGCCGCACCTCGCTGTACTGCGCCTCAATTATAGCGGGGTCGCGCCCTTTGTGCTTGCGGCTACGGCAGTTGAACAATAGTCGCTTTCGTCATTCGATGCCACGGCCGGGAATGACCAAGGATCCGCACCGCGGAAGCCAGCAATGCACATCCGAGCGTCACACACAGAGTCCGTTGGGGGTAGTTAGGTTCTTAAATGCGTTCGCGAAAACACGGACAGTTGACCCTTCGCCCAGCATGTCCGTAACATTCTGGGCCATGGCTCGTCAGCCCGAACTCATCGGCCAGACGATATCCCATTACCGCGTCATCGATAAGCTCGGCGGCGGAGGGATGGGTGTGGTCTATAAGGCTCAGGACAGCGATCTTGACCGCTTCGTCGCCCTCAAGTTCCTGTCGGAAGAACTGGTCGATGACCGCCAAGCGATGGAGCGCTTCCGCAGGGAAGCCAAGGCTGCTTCTGCACTAAACCACCCGAAACATCTGCACCATTTACGAAATTGGCGACCATGAGGGCAAACGCTTCATCGCGATGGAGTGCTTGGAGGGGAAGACCCTGAAACACGCCATCATGGGTCAGGCCATGGAATTGGAGCACCTTCTCGGCGTGGCTATTGAAGTCGCCGACGCGTTGGACGCCGCCCATTCCAAAGGCATCATCCACAGAGACATCAAGCCCGCAAATATCTTCGTCACCGAGCGGGGCCATGCCAAGATTCTGGACTTCGGTCTTGCGAAGGTCAGCTCATCGAAGTGTACTGCAGGCAGCGAGCCAACCCTCGCTACTCAGGAGCTAGACGCGGATCACCTGACTAGCCCAGGGAGTGCCTTGGGGACCGTCGCGTACATGTCGCCGGAACACGTTAGCGGGAAGGAACTCGATGCTCGCACCGACCTGTTTTCTCTCGGGGTAGTTTTATATGAAATGGCGACAGGGCAATTGCCATTCCGCGGGGAAAGTCCTGGTCTGATCTTCAGGGAAATTCTCGATGGAGCTCCAGTTCCTCCTGTCCGCCTGAATCCCGACGTGCCTGCAAAGCTAACCGAAATCATCAACAAGGCACTCGAGAAGGATCGAGACCTCCGGTATCAGCACGCTTCCGACATTCGCACCGACCTCCAGCGCCTCAAACGCGACGCGGATTCAAGCGCCGCGCGAGTGACGACTTCCGCGGTGGTCGTCGAGGAGCGTCACGCGTGGTTGCCATGGACTCTGATGGCGTTGCTAGCCCACGTTTCCGGGTTATTGAGGGAGTATCGGCTCTTTCTAAGGCGTCTTAACCTTCCCATGCTCTCCGCATGGTCGTGAAATCCCGTGTTGACGTGGGTTTTTCGCATTTCCCCTCCGGTTTTAATGGGGGCCGTTCCTGCCTTGCCAGCCAGCGAATCTGTAGTTACTAAATTTAACGGCCTATAGGCCGCCCCGAGGCTACCTCTGAAACTGAATACATAGCCGTAGTGGCTATTCCTAAGCCACATACTGCCCATTGACATAGAGAGCTCCGCTGTTGTATTTACTAAATATGGCTTCGCTTACTGCCAAGACTGTCCACGGTCACCGCTACTGGCAAATCATCACCTCCCAACGCATCAACGGAAAACCCCGCCAAGTCGTCCTGGCCCACCTGGGCACCGCCGACGCGCTCCTGGCCCGCCTCCAACAGAAGCCCGGTGAGCCCATCAAGGCCCGCATCCAACAGTTCGGCTTCCTCGCCGCGGCCTGGGGCCTGGCCCAAAGGCTTCAGCTTGTCTCCCTCATCGATCGGCACGTTCCCAAGCGGCAGCAAGGGGCCAGTGTCGGTCAATATCTGTTGCTCGCCGCTTTGAACCGCCTGACCAGCCCCAGCAGCAAGGCCCGCATGGCCCCCTGGTATCGGCAGACCCCGCTGCGGCGCTGGCTCCCGCTTTCTGGCAAGCAGCTTCGTTCGCAGCGCTTCTGGGACGCCATGAACGCCGTCGATGAGCAAGCCATCCGCAAGATCGAGACCGACCTCAGCCGGGAACTCGTGGAGGAGTTTGGGATTGATGTCCGCTGCCTGTGCTTCGATTGCACGAACTTCGATACCTTCATCGATAGCCGCACGACATCGGAACTCGCGCAGCGCGGTCATGCCAAATCGAAGAGGACGGATCTGCGCGTGGTGGGCTTGGCCTTGTTGGTGAGCACGGACTTCCATATTCCGCTCTTCTCCCGCGTCTATCCCGGCAACCAGCCGGACTCGGTCACCTTCGGAAGCGTCACCGAGGAACTGATCAAGCGCTACCGCGTGCTGGCCAAGAATCTCGAGCACGTCACTTTGGTTTTCGACAAGGGCAACAATTCGGAGGAGAATCTGGAGGCGTTGCGTCCAACCCCCTACCACGTCGTAGGATCTTTAGTTCCCACCCAGCACCGCGATCTTCTGGACGTTCCGCTCGACAGTTTCCAATCCTTCCAGGATTCCCGCCTGGAGGGAGTGACCGCCTTGCGCACCTCCAAGAAGGTTTTTGGGCGTCCTTGGACCATCGTCGTCACGCACAGCCAGG
>WNGG01009590.1_pt1 | contig 19013 bp, 26 predicted proteins | sample 5400661 | NCBI WGS metagenome assembly WNGG01 (sample SAMN13153372, study PRJNA577476) | soil metagenome | isolation source: 100 cm soil or saprolite under Garry oak tree replicate 1 | place: USA:California | collected 2016-06-15
GCGTCGATTATCGGGCGATCTCGCACCGCAACCAGGACGCGGTCGCCATCGTGCTGGTCGAGTACGCCGACGGCGAGCGCTACAGCGGCACCGCGTTCGCGTTCGACTCGTCGGGCACGATGGTCACGAACAAACACATCCTGGTGGGTGAAGACGGCACCAAGACCCCGCGCCGCCTGGGCGTGATCTTCTCCGGCAGCACGCAGTTCTGGCGCGGCGAGCTGGTCGGCGTGTCGCCGGAGGCGGACATCGGCGTGTTCCGCGTGTCGATCAAGAGCGGGACGCCGCGCATCGCCGGACTCGCGCGTACCCGCGAGGGACTCGAGCGCGGCGACCCGGTCGCGATCCTCGGCTATCCTCTGGGGTTCGATCTCCCGATGGAATCGCAGGGCGGACAACCGATCGCCGAGCCGACGCTCACGGTGGGGACGGTGAGCAAGGCGCTGACGGCGGTCGTTCAGGTAGATGCGTACGGAGCGCCGGGGTCGTCGGGGAGCCCGATCTTCGATCGCGACGGGAAAGTGATCGCGATGCTGTATGGCGGCGAGCGCGAGTCGCAGGGCAAGATCATCTTCGCGGTGCCGGCCTACGTCGTGGCGGCCTACCTGAAGAGTCTGAATCTCGCGCGCTGATCCTCCTACAGTTGGCGCACGTAGTTCGACACTTCGACGAACCCCTTTTCTTTGAGAGCTCCGGCCCGTCGTCGCAGGGTGCCGACCCCCGCAAACAGCGTCGTGTACTCATCGTGATCCGCGAACAGCACAAATCGCGGCGGACTTGGCTCGAAAAAAAAGTCCAGCCAGTCGGCGAGCAACGCCTTGAGCAGTGCACTCGACTCCGCCCCATCGGCGGCGACGATTGTGCGACCCACATGATACTCCAGAACCAGATGATGGCTGGTCAGGAGGGCGTCGAGATGCTTCGGGGTGAAGACCACCTGCTCCACGATCGCCGAGGCGCAGGCGAGCGGCGGATCGCTCGTCAACAGACAGTCGGCGAAGTCCGGCAGGCGGTCCAGTGGTGTCCGGAAAGTCCGCTGTTCGAACGCGGCGACGCTACGCCGGATGCGCTGGAGCTCTCCCGTGGCATCCACAACCTGCATTGCATTCAATCCGTAGGTTTATCGGATTGGTCGGAGATACACCAGCGGATAAGAAGACTGCAAGGGGATGCGCGCCAAACGTCATAGCCGGCGCTGGAGCGCCGATCGTCAGTAGCTCGCTCGTCCGCTGCTGACGACCCGCAGCACTGACTCCTGCCTGAACCGGCGCTTGTACTCGGCGATGATCGCGGCGATTGCGGCTTCCGCCGTCGCCGACCGCGCCGGATGCACGACTTCGAGGACAAAACTGGGCTCGCGAGTCGCTCGCCCGTCCGCGCCACGCCATTCGCCCTCAGCGGCCCAGAACGTGAAGCCATCCGGCAGTCGAGCGCTGACGACGTCAGCGACGAATACCGCCCAGGCGGAGTCGGTGACGCCGAGGGTCTGCGCGATGTTCCGGCCGAAGTAGAGCCGCTCCGTCACGACCGGCTGCAACCCGCTCGACTGAATCGCCGGGGCGCAGGCGGCCGCAGCAAGTAGCACCGCCAGCGTCAGCGCCTTCACCCCTGGGTCCCGCCCAAGCGGTCCGACTCGCGTTGCTTGGCCAACAGGCGCTCGGCGAAGTCGACGCGCTCCTCGAGCTCCGCGACCCGGTTCTGCATTGTCTCGAGGTTCTGCCGCAGCTCACCAATCTCGTCATCGGATGCCGACAATCCGCGACGCGGCATTCGATACTTGGCCGAAATCGCGCGCCCGATCTGGATGGCGATCAGGATGACCGCGGCACCGAGCGCCCAGCTGGGAATGATGAATGGCATCAAAACCTCGTAGTGAAGATCGGCCCCTACCTGATTTGCACGGCCGGACTCAGGGTCGATACGCCGCTTTCATCGAAGCTCTCGATCGCGACCCAATACCCCTGCCCCACTGTGAGCGCGCGCAGCTCGAGGGTCGTCCCTTGATCGGCGAAGCGCTGGTAGGTCTGATACAACTTCGCCGGCGCGATCCCCCAGCGCACGTTGTAGCCCACCACGCCGGAGACCGGCTGCCAGGTGATGACCGCGTTGCGCGCGTCGCGATCGCGCCGCGCCGTCAAGCCTTTGGGCGTGGCGGGGCGTGAGCTTGCCGCGCCCCACCGGTGGCCAAACACCCGGATATCACTGATCGCGAGGTTCGCAGCACCGACGTGAATGTGCTCGTAGCGCACAAAGCGCGCGCGCACCGGCGTCGCCATCTCGATGTAGGCGTTGGGCCGATCGCGCCGCTCGCCCGAGAGATCCGCCACGACCGCCCACTCGCGACCATCGAGCGACGCCTGCAGGCGGAACTGTGTGACGACGTTCGAGTCGGTCCCGTAGAGACCGGACTTGTAGTCGGCGTAGTTCACTTGGATCGCTTTCACGTCGTACGTTCCGCCCAGATCGATCGTGAGCCACTCGCCGGGCCGATTCTGCCTCGCCACCCAGAACGTGCGCGAATTCTCGTCGGTGACACGACTCGCGGGAAAACTGTCGAGTGCCGACGATGCCGTCGCGAGCTTGCGGTACGACAGGAGCATCCAGCCGGTGAAGAGCTCGTCGCTCGACCGGCCCGGCTTCGTCGGGAGCCAGCGCGGGAAGTCGCCGAAACGCGTATCGACGAACATCTGCCCGTCCGCATCGAACCCGGCGGGATGCAGCCCGATGCGGCGCTCGAAATTCCAGTTCACGCCGATCCATGGGGTGCCGGTGTTCCACCAATTCCCGTACACATCCTGGAAGGTGTTGCCGTGCCCGGCACCTTGCACGAATCCGCCGGGCCTATAGGCGACCGGATTGTAGGGCGCGTACGTGAACGGGCCGAGGGGATCGTCGGCGGTGTACACGCCGGTCGCGTAGACGTTGTACTCGGTGCCCGGTGCGCCGTACTGGAGGTAGTAGCGGCCGACGTGCTTCGTCATCCAGGAGCCTTCGATGAACGGCTTGATCGTCGAATCCCGATGATCCTGACCGAAGCGTTCCCACCCATGGTGTGCCGGGTCGAGGCCGAACAACCAGTGCGGCGTGCCCTTGTAGGCGAGACGCCTGCTCTTGTCGAGCTCGATGGCGTGCAGTGGATACGCGTTCGACGAATTCCAGTAGAGGAACCAGCGCTCGGTATCGGGATCGTGAAAGAACTGCGGGTCCCACGGACCCGGTTGAACGGAGTCTGGCTTTGCCAGCACGTCCGTCTCGCGAAACCGCGCCATCGGCAGCCACGGGAGGAGCCGATTGTAGAACTCCACCCGCCCACTCGCCGGCTCGGTCAGCATCAGAATCGGCAGCGGACTCGTCGTACTCGGCAGGAGATAGATCGTGTCGCGCACCGAGAGCACCGCCGGAGCGACGACGTCAAGGAGCGGCCAGCGTGTCGGCGTGATGTGCCGCCAGGTGCCGAGGTCCGAGGACTCCCAGTAGCCGTCGCCGATGGTCTCGAAAAGGTAGTACTTGCCGCCCTGGATGACGATGACGGGATCGGCGCCGGAGCGATACGAGATGCCCTGGTTCTGCTGCTCGAAGTTGTAGCGGTAGTCGATGTCGATGGGGTTGGCGTAGGTCCGCTGCTGCTGCGCGTGCGCCCGTGGAGCGGCCGCGAGGATTAACAGCGCCGCGGTGAGGCCCCTACTCAGCAGGCTGATCGGTTTGCCCTTCGGTCGGTAGAGCCTCGACATCCGCAGCGCCCTCGCGGAGCGGAATCGGCGTGGCGCCTTGCGGCATGCCGATGACGAGAGTCGTCCCAGTCTGCTGCCCGGCAACCTGCAGCAGCCGCAGCTGCAACAGCTGCGGATTGCGCTGCACCATCTGCGCGGCGTTGGCGAGATTGCGGAGCGCCGCAGTTTCACCGCGGGCGCGCTCGAGCGCCGCGAGTCCCTCCTGCCGCGCTTTCACAACCTGCGCAAAGATCCTCTTGAGATCGCCCGGCAACGTCAGGAGGACGATTCCCGCCGTCGTCAGCCACAGCGATTGCCGCATCTTCGTCCCCCTACGCATCACCCAGGCCGTTCAAGAATCTGTCCATTTCTTTTGACGACTTCAGCACGTACACGCGCCTGTGAGCCTTGAGCTCATCGAGGCGCCGGAGAATCGCGCCGCGCCGGCGCGCCGGATACGTCCAGATCCACTTCAAGAATTCCCACGTCAGACGTTCCGGACATCCTGCCGGCAACTCGGCACGACTCTGACCGCCATGTTGCAGCTGGCGTTTCACGACCCGCCACAGGCAGACGAAGCGCGAAATGTCGAGAAACACCACGGCATCACACGCCGCAAGACGAATATTCAGCGTCCCGCCGTAATTGCCATCCATGATCCAGGCGGGTGTGTTCACCAGGTCTTCGAGTTTCGCGCGCCACTCCTCGTCCGGCGTGGGATCCCACCCCGGCCGCCAGTACAGGGCATCGAGATGGATCAACGGGAGGTTGGTTCGCTGAGCCAGGCGTCGGGCAAAAGTTGTTTTCCCGGACCCTCCGCTGCCGATGACGAGAATGCGCTTCGGAGCGAGGGCTGGATTCAGCGTCGATAGCGCCGCCACCTCGCGATGCTGACGATCACGAACAGCAGCAGGATGAGAGCACCGAAGACTGAAGTTCGGGACATGAAGCTCCTACTCCGAGTCTTGCACCCAGACGTACGTCTGGCCGTTCCAGACAAACCAGCCACTGACGTGCCAATCCAGCACGCGGACGGCGGCCCGGTACCCGAGCAACTCGGCGAGGGCCCAGTCGCGGAACTCCCTGGGGCCGGTGCCGAGGGCTTGTCCCGCGCCAACGATGTGTACAGATCGATCGATCCGGTTCACGATGGCGACGCCGTGCCGCCGGCCGCCTTTGTCGACGATGCCAAGCGCGACGTCCCAGAGGCCGTCGCCGTCCAGGTCACCGTAGGCGATTTCGGGACTCGCCCGCGACGTGAAATCGTAACTCGCCCAGAATCCCGCCTTGCTCAACGCGCTGTCCGCCCACAAGGGCACCGGCGACGAGCGGGAAGCCCACTGCGCAGGGAGCGGGTTTGAAACGAGAACGAGGATTGCCATGAGGAGAAGTGGTCGATTGGTCATGGTTACGCCCCTCCCTCGATGGATCTCTAGGGCACCAATGGTTGAACGGTCCAGGCGCGGAAGAACCGACCATTCTTCCCACGAGCGAGTGTGATGTCCCGTCCCTCGGAAACCAGCGGCTCCGTTGCCGAGACACGGCCGTCGAACAACTCCACCCGGACGGCGCCAAATCCACTGACCACGACGCGAATACTGCGAACGGAATCAGCGACGTAGAGAACGGCCGGGGGCGCAACCTCGAGCTCGGCCACAGCCTGCGCGCTGTCGTTGCTAAGAATCGCAGCGGGTTTGGATGACACCTGGACGCGGACGGTCTGGCGACTCAGCGCCTCGATGCGCAGGGTGGTTGGTTGTGGTCGACTCGGTCCAACGAGAGGAGCGCAGACAGCGACAATCGCGAAAGCCGCGAAGCGGACCATAGATCCCTCAATTCGCCTTTAAGACGGCGTCGATAAAGCTCAGGCTCTTGGTTTCGACAAACGCTTCGGATACCGCCGCGATGCCGATCGTGCCGAGTCGATCTCCGGTTCCCGTGGGCGGCCGCCCCTTCCAGGGGGCGTGCTTGACCTCGCGCTGGACCACGATGCCGTGCCGGGGGTCGTAGCGGAAGATGAGCGCCGAGGCGAGCCCGCTGCGCGGTGTGAAGGAGAGGGCGACGCTGGGGTAGGCATCGTCGCGCTCGATCTGCTCGCGCACCGACGCCTCGTGTCCCGCACTCTTGAGCTCCGCCATGAGCGCTTCGAGTACGGGGCGCACGACGGAGTGGAGGCGCTCCCCGCACATCCGCCGATCCGCGTGATCGCGCGACGTCTTGTCGGCAGGCTGCTGTTTCGCCACCTGGGCGGCGTACGCCTGCAACAGGGCCTGCAGCTTGGCTTTGAATTCGTCGGTCATGCCCCTACCGCTGTTTCCACCGAAATACGGCGTACCCGATACGCCGCAGGCGAAGAAGTTCGTCGCGCCACGCAGGGGTCACCGCATCCTCCTGACTTGGGTCGAAAACAAGTTGCAGTATCTGATCAACCCCGGGATCTCGACCAAATCTGGCGCGTACCAGGGCCAACTCAGCGAGGAATGCCCCGTCCCGTTTGTCCACCTCATCATGCAGTGCGGTCATGTGCACTGAGTGCGACATGACGGACAATTCCGCCAGCAGAGCCATGTGCGCATCCAGATCCATTGAATCGAGCGCTATCGCGGCTCGAAACTGCTCGATCGCACGCCCAGTCTCGTACTTTTCCGCCAGGCAGCGTCCAAGGACGAAATGAGCCACGAACAACTCATCGGCACTGGCATCCGAGCGAACCGCGCGCATCGCCGGGCTTAGAACCTCAATGCACCGCTCTATGCCGGGCATGTTATGTCCGTTCTGACCCGCGCGGTAGGCGCGAATACCCTCACGCAGCGTGGCCAGGAACGGTGACGCATTCGCCGGCCATCCCGGCACGCTGTAGTCTCCGCGTTCCGCCACCGCGTGCGGAGGCTCGTGGCCGTCCATGGGATGCAAGACAACATTATCACCCTGCACGACTGATTTCAGAAAATCGGGCTGGTTCAGCAGGATGCCGAGGTATTCATCCGTGGACTTGTCGTACGCGATGACGGTGACCCACATCCCTTCATTCTTCCCGCCAGTCGCCGAATCCGGATTCAGGAACAACACCATGACATCGTCGGGATAACCTGGCTCAAAGAACGGGGTCAGGCGTGGGTCGGCACGCCAAGGTCGTGGTTCACCGGCGTGCGTCAACCAGGGCATGAGCCGCACCTGCCACGCGGGAGAGGCCGCGGTTGTCTGCGCACTGAGCCCTGTGCTCGCCAGAATGTGGATTGCGCACGCAGAAGCTGCGGCGCGCTGCAAGCAACGCATTTCTCAATTTACGCACGCAGCCTTCAGCGACGAAGCGCGCGAGGCTGACGGTGCGGGTCCTCCACCCGGATATACGTCACGGGTGGCGTATGCTTCTTGAATCGCTGTCGCACGTCGGGTCCCAGTTGCCGGAAGGCCTCGACGGACAGCGCCACACCCGTAGCCTCGAGTCGAGCAGTCACGTTGACGGTCTTCCCGAGTATGTCGTACCGCTTGTCCGACGCGACACCGAAATGACCTGCGACAACCGGCCCGAAGTGCGCTTTGACGGTGAGCCGCGATTCCCAGCCGCGATCGGCCATTAGCCCGTCGGCCGCATCCTTGAGCTCCAGCAGCGCCAGGACGCCACGATCGACGGCCTCGGCGGGAAACACGGCGAGCGTCGCGTCCCCGATGAACTTCACGACGCGGCCGCCGGCCGCGGCAACCGTGCGGCCGGCCAGCTCATAGTACGCGTCCATGACGCGCGCCACCTCGGCGTCGTCGAGTCGCTCGGTCTGGGCGGCAAATCGGGTGAAATCGGTGAACGCGACCAAGAGGGAGACTTCGGAGAAGTCAGACATGGTGCCTCCGGCAATTTGGGATCTGACGTCGGCCCGATGTCCGACAGTGACTGATTGGAGGCGCAGGCCCAAAGTCCTGCAGTGCCAAACAATCTATACGGAATGATCGACGTTGGTGCGTCGAATGCCGCGACCGCGCCAGAAATCTGGGGGGTAGCTCAACCCCACTTTCTGGCCCGTTCCGTTCACCTGAGTCTCGGAATTGTGACGACGAAATCGTCTTGTTGAGGACGGATATCAATACCTCCAAAATCCGCGATCGTTGCGTCCGCCCCGGGCAGGCCGGCGGCAGAATGAGTGGTCGTCAGGCCCACGACCCGTGTCCCTGCGGCGCGCGCGGAAGCGATCCCGGCCGGCGCATCCTCGAACGCGATGCAGTCCGACCGCGCGTATCCGAGCCGCTTCGCCCCGAGCCGGTAACCGTCCGGCGCAGGTTTGCCGCGCGTCGCGTCCTCCGCGACGATCATCACATCGGGTATCGGCAGTCCGGCAGAGCCGAGCCGGAGACGTGCCAAGTCTCGCCCGCACGAGGTGACGATCGCCCATCGGTCCCGCGGCAGCGCGGTCACTAGCTCCTTGGCGCCTGGCACGGCGGGCAGTGCTTCGCGGTCCGCGAGCTCGGTCGCGTCGAGCCAGTCGACCTCCGCGTCCGTGGCGAGGTCCGGCACCACCATGCGCAATGTGTCGCGCGCTCGGCGGCCGTGCGCAACCTGCAGTAAGGGAAGCGGATCCAGCTGATGGCGCTCGGCCCAACGACACCATGTGCGCTCGACCACGGAACGTGAATCGACGAGGACCCCGTCGAGATCGAAGAGAAACGCCTTGCAGCGGAATTCCAATGTCAGTCGAGTCGGCCCGCTCGGCGAAACGCGCCACACGTGAGCGTATCGGTCGACTGACCCAGAACGGGTCGGCGCTGATCGACCGTCGCTGTATCCGAGGCGGTGCGAGCTTGCTGGTAGGCGCGCTCACAATCACGCCGCTGCAACAGGTTGGTGGGTGCTTTCCGCATCTGTACGAACCAGAGAATGAAGGCGACGATGACGATGATAGCCCCGAGCTGACTGGCCCAGGGACTTGGCTTTCTGGCCGAGTCTTCGTTCGAGGCTACCGTACCCGAATCGCCGTCAGGAAGGGATCGTGGCCTTCTGACGCCGTGTAGATGCGAAGCGTGTCGCCGTGGACATCCACATAGATCGTGTACAGGTAGTGCTGCAGTACGTATTCAGCGGGAATTGCTTGACAGTTCGGCTCACCGTTTGAACGCAGGTTGTGTTGTTGCACGACCAGCCGCGACGGTCCCGCTTCCACCGAATACGTCGCCGTCAGCGTTTGCCTTCCCGTTCTGACGAACATCGTTCCGTCATCCCGGAACTCCATGGATGCCTTCTGGCACGGCTCCGAGCGACCGCTGCCCTGGTTGCGCCACACGCCGACGAGCTCCTTGGCTGACGACGGCGGATCGTGTGGCCGGCAGCCGAGCCAGACGATGAGGACGAGGCAGATGCCGATCTTCACTAGGGAGGTCCGGCAGGAAGTGGAATGGTCGAGCCGTCTCCCTTCGCGAGCTGGACTTGACCAGCCGTTGAAACGCGCAGCCCGACGACATTTGGAGGACGCTCGCGAACCCAGGCCTGCTTGATCAATGTGCCGTTCGCACGAATCCCATCGAAGCGATAAATCGTTACGTCGCTCGGCGTGAGAGCGACAAGAAAATGACCGCTTGCAGACCCCGCTAACGTGCCGGTCGCGAGTGCCTCCACCCTGCTAAACTCGAAATTCACGCACGTGGCCGTGGTATCCGGCAGTGCGCGGTCGGACAGGTCGATGTAGCCGAAGTACCCTTCTCGTTGATCAGCGTGAAAGAAGGTACGGTACTGGACCAGGGTCGTCCCCGTCCTATTGGCAACGCTGAGGAGTTTTTCCATATCGACCGGTTGCCCGGGATTGCCGAGACTCATATCGACGCCATCACCCAGCGTATGATCATCGATCAACCGACCCGACACGGGCTGCAACCGCCCAGGGGCCAAGCCTTCGAGCAAGCGTCGCACGCCACCCGAAGAATCCAGCGTGTAGACAAGAATGAAAGGTGTCTGGCGCATCTGCGGCTCGATCCAGACGAACGCTTCTGGCCGGCCGTCACCATCGACATCGAGCAGGCGAACGTCACGCACCATGACGGTTCCGCGGCGTTGCAGAACGGCTTCCACCGGTTCCCTGCCCGCCGCCATCCGTGCCGCGGACGCGATCACCGAGTCGCGGGGTGTCTGTGCGAGAGCCACGAGCAGCAGGATCTCGTTCATGAGACTCTTCGCCGCACCGTCTCGATGTCGCGCACGGGGCGCACCTCCACGCGTCCGGTGCGGGCCCACGGGAACTCCTTGGCGATCTCGACGGCCTCGTCCATGTCCTTCGCTTCGATCAGGTTGAAGCCTCCGAGCACTTCCTTGGCCTCACTGAACGGTCCATCGGTGACCTTCATTCGGCCATTGCGGATGCGGACCGATTTCGCGGTCTCGGCGCCCTCGAGCATCTGGCTGTCGGTCAGCCGTCCGTCGCGGCGCAATTCGTCAGCGTGCGCGAGGCAGCCACGCATCATCTGATCGGTTTCAGACCGGGGGAGCGCGTCGTAGAGCGCCGGGTCATTGTAGATCACGAGCACGAATTTCACTCTGGTTCTGTCCTCCGTCGGGCTAAGGTGGCGGTCACGGCATCGCAGAACGACCAGTCATTGACGATCTGCCCCTGCGAAGGATGCGGACGCGCGCCCCACACCACGATGACGATTTTAGCGACGGGGTTCACATAGAGGTACTGCCCGTGAATACCGATCGCCATAAAGGCGCCGTCGCGCCGTGATGCCGGCGTCGCGCCGGTCCACCAGAGATAGCCATACTCCACCGCCGCGCCGTCGCGCAGCGTCTTGGGCGTCGTCGCCTCACGAACCCAACCCGCCGGCAGAATCGAGTCGCCCGCCGCGAGGCCGCCGCCGAGTACGAAGAGGCCAAAGCGGCGGGGCGGCCCGCGGCAAACTTCTCATGACGGCCAACGCGGACCCCGGCACCTGGGAGATCTGCGCTTCGAGCAAACGCCGGCGATCGGATGTCGGATCGCTATACGTCTCGTTCCACCGCACGCCCGACGCCATCATGAGGACGTCTCGCACCGACACGCCGTCGTAGGCGGTCCCCCTGAGCGACGGCACGTACCGCGTCACGGAATCGGACAGGCTGCGGATGGATCCGTCTTTGAGAGCCGCGCCGACGAGCGTAGACGTGATCGCCTTGGCGATCGACATCGACATCCAGCGCGTCCGGTCGGTGTTTCCGAACCGATAGCGCTCGAGCTTGACGCGCCCGTCCTGCAGAATGAGCATCGCCGCGATTCTATTGAGCTCGAGATAGGACTCGAGGTCATACGGTTTGCCCTGGTCGCTGAAGTGCACTTCCGTCAGCGAGACGGCCGCCCGCGGCAACGGCAATGGTCTGGACGAGCCCGCCACCGTCCGCGTCGGAAAGAGGCGGTCGATGTTGCGAAAGGTATTGACCGCCATCTCCGGCGTCAGCACGCCGTCGTAGATCTCGCGCACGGTACCGATCGGCTCGGAGCGATGGGGATACTGCTGGGCCGAGCCGACGCGGGATGCCGCCGCGGTCAGCAATACAGTCGCCAAGCGTACTACGCGGTCGAGGCTAATTCTTGGTGTGCTCCACCACCATCAGCATGAACGATCCCGGAATGACGGGAGGACGGCGTCGGGGATTGGCGGCCGTGGAATCGGCTGGCGCCGGCCCGAACTTGGCCGAGACGACGTAGACGCGATGCGTCGTGGGATCCAGGCCCATGTTGCGGCCACCGGGCGCGGTCTGGACGTTTTGCACGACGTGGTACTGGTCGGGGCTATCCTCATGAATGACCGTCAACGTGCCATCCGCGTTCGACGCGAACACATCGCTCGCGGCGGCATCGAACGCGGCGCCGTCCACGCCGGCGCCGATGGGCGCGGTCGCGACGACCCGGCCGGCCTGGTAATCGGAGACCGCCAGCACGCCGCTGCGACAGCCGCTGAACAGGCGGTGATGCGTCGTGTCGATGGCCATCGCGACCGGCTGCTGGCAGGGTGCCGTCGGCCAGCGGCGGGTGACGGTGAGCGACTTTCCGTCGATCTCCACCACTTCCCCGTTGTCGACGAGGTTGACGTAGAGCTTGCCGTTGCCGGCCGCCACGCCCGTCTCGGGCTTGCCGCCGAGCGGGATGTTGGTGACGAGGCGTCCGACGGGATCTACGACGGTAAATGAATGAGCGTCACCGTTGAATGTGAACACGCGGTTCGATGCCGCATCGTAAACGATCGCGTCGGCGTCCTCGGCGGCGGGGATGCGGCCCAGCACCTGAAAGGTGGTCGGGTCGAACATGACCACCGCGCTGTCGTTGCCGGACGTCGCGAAGCCATGGTGTGCGGCCTCGACGAGCGCCACGCCGTGGGCCCCGTGAATGTCGCGGATCTCGCCGAGCAGCTTCCCGTCGTTCTCGTCCACGACCATGACGCGATCTTGCCGCGCAATGAACACGCGGTGGCGCGGCGGATCGGGAATGACGTAGTCCCAGCGGCCGTCCCCGCCCAGCGCGAACGTGTGCGTGATCTGGTATGGCCCCGGTGTCTGAGCCACGAGGCTCGGCACGGCGCACAGGGTGAGGACGAGCGCGAGGCGACGCATAGGAGCTCCTCTCAGGATGCGCCCGGGCCGGGGGGGGGGGGCCGGCGCCGACGAACCACCATGAGGATCACGACCAGGACAACCACGAAGATCAGGCCCAACTGCCAGTTCATATGGTCTCCTTTATGAGAATTCTCTAGACCGGTGGTCCCAACCGCTCGGTGAGGACACTCCGGAACGCATCAACCTGTTCCGGCTCCGCGAAACACCGCTTTGGGACGATGTTGAACATCAGATCGGACTGGTATACCACGAACAGCGCGGGTCCTTCCTTCCAGCGAATCAGGTGACTCCAGGGCAACTGAGTTTTGCTGTTCGCGTTGGTACAGTCGATACCGCTGTCGGTGCAGACGGACTCGAATGGGAGCTGGAGATTGCGCTGTTGACTGTAGACGCGACGGACGCGGCGCGGAACATAAAAGAGGCGCACAAAGAGCTGCACGCCGGCGATCAACAGGATGAGCAGCAGGGGTGGCAGTCCGGCATTGGGGTCCTGAATTGCAATGTCTGCGGCGAGCAGCGCCCCAACCCCCAGCAGGACCCAGAACACGATCCACAGCACGCGCTTCCAACCGCGTTGCCGCAGGTGGAGCTTGTTTGCATCGAGGTAATCGTCCGCAGTCAGCTGGCCACTGAACTTGATCATAGGCTCGCCGCCGGGCCGGGCACGTAGTCCGCAAAGTTGAGTTTCTGCTCCGCGGGTAATGCCTGGAAAGCGCGGACAAAACCGTCGGTCCGGGTCGAGCCAAACCGGCGGGCGCCCGCGCGAAGGTACTCCAGCAGCTCGGGGAGCTCCCGGACTCCGCCGGCGGCCTTCACCTGACACCGGCCGTTCACCACCTCGTACATCAATCGCACATCCTCCAGTGTCGCCCCGCCCTCGGCGTATGCGGTCGATGTCTTCACAAAGTGGGCGCCGGCCCGAGCGATCCAGTCACAGGCCCTGCGCTTCTCCTCGTCGCTCAAGTACCAGTTCTCGGTGATCACTTTGACCACCCTGCCCTCGGCAGCGCGCACGACCCCTTCGATGTCTTGGATGAAGACCTGCTGCTCACCGTTCTTGAGGGCCGGGATATTCATCACCATGTCGATTTCTTGCGCGCCGAGGTTCAGGACCTGCTGCGCCTGATACTCTTTCATCGCGGGTGTTTCGTTGCCATGCGGAAAGCCCACCACCGTTCCGACCAGGACGTCGCTCTCGCGCAGCAGCTCGACGGCCAACGGGATGTAATGCGGTTGCACGGTGAGGGTAGCCGTGCCCAGCCTAGCAGCGGTTTCACCAAACTCGATCACCTCGGCCCGCGTCGCGTTGGGGCGGACGATCGAATGGTCGAATAGCTTGGCAAAGCTGGTCACGTCCATGAGGAATTCTACTCTATGCCAAGTCTTCCAGCACCTCGCGCGCTCGGTCGGCATTCTCCTTGGCGACCTGAATTCGCACTGGACCCGTAGCAGCATTATAGCCGGAAGGAAACCGCCCCAACCCGATCCAATCCTGGACGACTTCTCCCTGCGCGACGAACCGTATGTGTTCGCCGTCCAGCGCGTTCTTCACCAGCGCGAGAACGACGGCGTCGCTGGTTTCAAAGACGGTGACGAGGTCGTCGGTCACGGCATTGCCGAGTTGCTCACGAACGCCAATCGCTTGCCGTCCGGTGACCACGACGGGACGTTGATCGTGCCCTGACCACCGTACAGGTAGGCGATGACGCGGAACGGTCCGCCACCGATGGGCATCAATCGCAGCGACACGTGCTTGTAGAACGGATGATCGTCCGGCGCGACGTCCGTGCCGAAGGCGAGGTAGACGATCCACTTGCCGTCGGGCGAGATGTGCGGGAACCAGTTGTTGAAGCCGTCGTTCGTGACCTGCTCCTGGGCGCCGCCATCGGGTCGCATGCGCCAGATCTGCATCCGTCCGCTGCGCGATGAGTTGAAGTAGATGTACGCCCCGTCGGGTGTGTACTCCGGTCCGTCGTCGAGGCCCGGCGCGGTGGTGAGACGGATCTCGTCGCCACCGGCGGCGGAGATCTTGTAGACGTCCAACGAGTCGTTGCGCTCCCCCACGTACACGAGCCATCGGCCGTCGGGGGACCAGCCGTGCAGATACGATGGTCCTTTCGCGGTGATACGCTTGGGTGTGCCGCCGGTGGCGGGCACCGTGTAGACAATCGACGCGCCGCTGTCCTCGACCGCGTGGTTACTGATGGCCAGCATACGGCCGTCGAACGACAGGACGTGGTCGTTGTTGTTGCGCGTTGCGAAGCCGGTGTTGATTACCGTGGGCGACCGCGATGCGAGATCGAAACGGTAGAGCCGTCCCTCCTGCACGTAGATGAGCGCCTTCCCATCGTGCGTCCAGTTGGGCGCCTGAAACGATCCACGGTACTGGTGGACGATCGTGGCGTTCCCGGTCGCGACGTCGAGAATCTCGAGGTTCGAGCCCAGGTAATCGCGGTAGGCGACGAGCTCCTTTGGCGCCGGCGTCGTGATCCGGACGTTGCTGAACCTGGCCCGCTCCGTGACAGTTTCGTTGTGCGCGCACACGAACAGGCCGACGTAGACCGTATCGGGGAGGGTGACGCCGCCGAGGCGCTGGGTCACGAAGGTGTCGCCGAATTGCGCCACCGCCATGAAATATTCGCCATCGCGCCGCTCGAGCCGGATGACCGCGTCCGCATCCGGGAGGCTGTCCGCCGATTTCGCTTCCTCCGTGATCCCGCCCGTCTGTCGACGGAATTGAAGCGACATCAAGCCGTTGCCGTGCAACGCTGCGGTCACGTGCGCGCTCCCCGGGTCGAGCGAGGAGCGAATCGTCCAGCCGATCTTCCGATGCTCTTCCAACCCGGTGCCGATGAAGTGCGCCCGCGTGGAGAGGATGAAGTTGCCGCTGAGCCGTTTCCAGACGAAATGAAAATCGTCGCGGGAGTCCCACATGTTCTGTCCCGAGCCCGCTACCAGATACGTCTGCCGCTGCGGATCGTACGAGGCTGAACCTCGCGCTCGGCCGACTTCTGAGTGCGTCGCAAAGATGCCGACGGGACCCTGAGCGACGAGGACGTCGCTGAAGACGGCGGAGCACAGGACGAGCGTAAGCGCCCAAAAAGGATTCATTCCTTCACGGCCACAACCAGACTCATGATGACGTCCGCTGGTCCATCCGCGCGAGCCCTGGTCCTTACGCGGATTGGGATGGGCTTCCCCTGCGCTCGGTCGAGCCGGATGAGTCCCTCCGTATCCAAGGGTCGAGCGCGCCTCATCTTCGCCATCGCCTTGAATCGGCGCACAACGCTCTGATGCATTGACGCGGGGAGTTCGAAATACCGACTGCCAGACGCCCCTCTATAGGCACGGACTTCGGCGATGGGCGAGCCCTCACGCGGCGCCAGGACCTCGAGCCGGTCGAAGCCGCGATCGAGTGCGTCTGCGAGCAGCCCCTTGCACAGCTTGACGACGGGCGATTGATGGACGAATCGCCCCTCGGTCAGTTGTGGGAACAGCAAACGATCGCTCATCTGCCAACCGCCAACCTGATTTGACTCAAGTGATGCTCATTATGAGTGGCGGTCTTGTCGAATTCATCCCGCAACGTGCGCACGCCGTCTACGCTGTGCACGAACTCGAGGTGGCCGCTCCGCTCATAGTGCACACCGGCATAGTAGATGATTGCGTTGCGAACCGATTCGTAGACCTGCCGGGAGACGTCTAGCGGCACCTGCGAATAGTCCAGTCCCTTGGCCCACGCATCCTGATCCATCACCCACACGACCGGACGAGGCTCACTGAGCACTCGACGGATGCGATCGAAGAAAACGGTCTCGCTATCCGAGAGGTGGTGAAGGATATAACTGACCGACCACTTGCCCGGCCCGTAGGTTCGCGCGAGGTCGCGAGGCTCAAGCGAGAAGCATTGCAGCGTCTCGTCTCGAGTCCGTTCAAGCTCTCGAATGAGTAGCGTGATGACTCCAAAGATCCTTTTGCCCGCAGTCTAATGCGCGGGTTCCGGCACGCAAGACACAGTTGTCTCGCCCGGGAGACAGCCATCGGACGAACCTGGTCGCCTGACCGACACATTCCCATTGCCGAGGGTCCCCGACCATCCTCAGTCGGGCGAGTGCCAATAGAACGACTCGCGCGCGCGGAACAGCGTCTCACCGCGCGTATTGGTGACCGTGACCAAGGCGTTCAGGACCGGCGCGTCGAGGCGGCTCGTGACCGAACGTGACGGGAACTGGCCCTCGATCGTGACCATGATGCCGACGCGCTCGAACTCGCAGCGCAGGTGTACCGCGGCCGGGCTAATCCGTGCATCTGCACACCCCACTTCATCCCGTGTCCCGGTCCGCGAGAACGTGACAAAGGGTTCGGGACGCAGCGTCAGGCGGGTGAAGCGCCGATCGGAGACCGTGAACTTGTAGCTCGGCTCGTAGTACCCCTCGGCTTCCGACTGGAGGGGCCGAGGCGGGGGCGGCGGGGGCTCTGGGGGCGGCGCCGGTTGCTCGGTCACCACAGGCGCGGGCGCCGGGAGGCGCAGAATCACCAACGCCCCGGCGCCCACAAGCGCCAGGATGATGCCGCCAACGACGATCGTGCGGCGACGTCCAAGTATGATCGCCCAGAGGCGTCGTGACATTGCTCGGAGACGTCCCCGGATCGCCTGAAGGTGTTGAACGACCTGTTGGCGCGCAGAGACACTCTCGCCGTGCGCAACCTCTTCCGTCCGAGCGACGTCCGCCGCCGGGGTAACAGGGCTCGGGCCTGGTGAAAAGTCAGGCGGCGGCGGAACCGGCGGGCGCGAAGGCGGGGGCGGAACGACACCGCGAGGAGGAACGACAGCCCGAGACGGCGGGGCAGCCGGGTGAGGCGCGGCCGCTGGACGAGGTTTGACGAGTCTGACATACGCAGGTTTCCGCCGGAGCCGGGACCAGATTGCGAGCAGCAGCGCCGCGCCCAACGCCCCTGCGGCGTCCGGTACGAGATCCCGCACGCGGCAATGTACCTGTCCACGCCCTCCGCCCGTCATGCCTTCGGCGAGCTCGACGAGGGCTGCCACGAGCAGCGTCGCGACGAGCGCCCAGACGCCGCGCGCGTCAGACCTCCGGAACTGTACCCACGACATCCAGTAGAAGCCGGCGAACAGCGCGATGTAGGCGTAGTTGTGTAGCAAGGGGACGAGCAGGTGCAGCGTGGGAAGGAGCTGCTCGCACTTCGGGGCGTGCACGCGGAAGTGGGTTTGCGCGGGAAAATAGAGGAGCCCGAGCACCACGAATGCGAGGTAGGCCCAGCGCTTGCCGCGCAGGGCGAAAAGGGCGAGGAGGGCGAGGACGCCCGCACCGATGCGAACGGCTAGAGGTGACATGTGCCCAGACGCAGCCTGACGACGTTGGCCTAAGCTAAGGGGTCACGCCTCCCAAGCCAACCGTTGGGCAGCGTCAGGTGCGGGTAGGGAGGAATGTTATGCGAAATGAGACTGAGTGTTGCACTTCAAAGTTGATATCAGACAGCCGCGAACCGAGGGACCCGGTGGTCACGGTCGCGCTGCGGCGATCACGAGCGCTTGCACAGTGTGGCGGTGGTCGAGAGCTAACAAGATGCTCGCGTCGGGGGGTTCGCAACTCGCGACGTCGATCGTATCTGCCGGTTGCGTCACACGCACGCCCTGGCGCAACAAGATCTGGCGGACGGCCTTGAAACTGAGCCCTGGTCGCAAACCCGAAGGCGTCGAGACGCTTGCTGAGTGGGTCGCGAGACGGTCGACGAACCCCCGTACATCGTCGAACTCAAGATTAAGATAATGGAAGGTTTGGACTTCATAACGACCACCATCATCCTCACCGCTATCGGTGGTGACCCTGAGCGGTTTCCCAAGCGTTTCCATCGCAACGGACGAGAGAGAGGTGAGGACAACCCCGCGGAGCTGAAAGTCCGACGGCGGAAGACATGAATCGACCAGGACGGTTCGCCCGGTGCTGGACGGATGCTGGGCAAAGGCAGGCCGAACGCCGAGCTGGGTGAAGAGGGACAGTGAGGCAAGAAGCCAGATGATTGACGACATAAGGTGGCCTGTGGCTGCCTAACGAATGGCGCCTAAGCTGCGGCGCAGAACTCGAACGTTCATAAACGCAATTCTACTACACCAGAATTCCGGATGTCAGCCGTACTGTCGGGGACGGGCGCCGCCAGCTTCAAGCGCTGGTTAGGCTGCGCACCACAGGTCATAGCTCGGGTCCGTCCTCGGCAGAAGCGCAGAGGAGCACTCACCGTCGCTTGCCTCGCGTGAGAACCGTGAGGCCGAATGGTACCGCCGCCCGGGACCCACCACGCGCGCCGCCCCCCGAGCGCAACGGGACCTTCATTTGGAAAGCGCTTTAGAATCGAACCGAACCACCCCGACGGATGCCGGCCCCAAATGCGGCGCCGACCACCTGGGTGTTCACAAAAAGACTTGGTTTGGGGAGAGTTGCGGAGCCTAACGATACTTCGACAGAACTGTCTTAAACGTCTCGGAAACCATATCTCCCTGCCTAATACAATGGGTTCGCGCTGCTTCAAATGAAATAGGCCGGTCAGCCTAAACGCAATATCACAGCGGATCGGCGTGACTGCGAACACCCAGGAACGAATTCCACGCGACCGTACTGCGGGCAAACGCGCTACCGAAGTGTTCCCACGCCCCGCGCCAGAACTCCCGAAACGTCTGTCCACCAGCGCGAAAGACGCTGCCGTGAACCGCCCAGACCACG
>WNGG01021251.1_pt1 | contig 19003 bp, 18 predicted proteins | sample 5400661 | NCBI WGS metagenome assembly WNGG01 (sample SAMN13153372, study PRJNA577476) | soil metagenome | isolation source: 100 cm soil or saprolite under Garry oak tree replicate 1 | place: USA:California | collected 2016-06-15
GCTGCCGGACCTCTGGTACGGCCGGCTGGGGCGGAACCTCTGGTTCTCGGCGGTCAGCTTCGGCCTGCGCATCGGCGTGCACGTCCTCCTCATCGTCCTGGCCGCCCGCGTCCTCTCGACCCAGGCGTTCGGCCAGTACGCGCTGGCGATCTCCCTCGGCTCGATCTTCGTCGTGCTGTGCGACTACGGATTCAACTTCCTCGTGACGCGTGAGATCGCGCAGCGCTTCGCCGCGGCGGGCGAGGTCCTCCCGAGCGGAGCGCTCGCCAAGGCCCTGCTGTCGCTGCTGGCGCTCGGCCTACTCGCAGGGACGTTGCGCGTGCTGGGGGCGAGCCACACCGTCGTCGTGACGAGCGGCATCGTGATGGTTTCGTTCCTCGCGAATTCGTTCGGCGGCTATCTCACCGCCGCGTTCAAGGGGTTGCAGCGGTTCGACTCCGAAACGCTCAGCAACGTGGTCCTCTACGCGGTGCTCCTGGTGACGCAGCTGGGCGTCCTCAAGCTCGCCCCCTCCCCGGTCAATCTGGCCCTCTGTTTCCTCGTCGCCCGCCTGGTCTATTTGGGGGCGTGCGTTGGGCTGTACCGCCGCGTGGTAAGGGTGCCGTGGCAGCGGCCGGAACTGGCCCGTGCCTGGGACATGCTGATGCGATCCTCGCCCTTCGCGCTGTACACCCTCAGCGCGGTGCTGTCCGTCCAGCTCGGCACCGTGATCCTGTCGTACTTCGCGGGCGAGGCGGCGGTGGGTGAGTTCCAGAAAGCGCTGCGGTTCGGCATGGCGGCCACCATCCCGCTGGCCATCGCCGAGGACGTGTTCTACGCCTTCCTCGCCGACGTCCGCGCGCGGGCCGCGGACCAGTTCGCGCGCCGCCTCGTGCTGCTGAACAAGGCCGGCGCCGCAGTCATCGCCGCCCTCACGGTAGCGACCATGCTCTACGCGCCCGAGCTGACGCGCGCTGCCTACGGGGGCGGGACCGCTCCGCTGGTGGCCGATACCCTCAGGATCGTGATGGGCGCCTACTGTTGCCTCTACCTGCTGTTCGTCTCGCCTCCCCTGATGGCGCTGGGGCGCGACCGCGCCAACCTGACGATCTGGGCGCTGGGGGCGGCGGTCAACGTGGCGGCGAACGTCGTCCTCATTCCCGCGTGGGGCGTGCTGGGCGCGGCATGGGCGCTGTTCGCCACCTATGCCGCGATCAAGCTGGTGTTCCTCAGCTACATGCGGTGGCTGCGCGTCCCGCTCGCCGATTGGGACCTGGTCGCCCGCTCGCTGCTGCCGCTCGCGGCCGCCGGCGTGATCGCGCGGGCGCTCGACCTCGGGGCGGCCGCCGGCCTCACGCTGCTCGCCGCGGTCGCCGGCCTGGTGGTGTGGTCGCTCGCCCCGCGGGGACGGTGGGGGCAGGTGTTGCGCAGCGCGGGGCCGTGACATGGCCGGGCGCGACGGCATCTCCCGGATCGCCTTTTTCTTTCGCAAGCTCGCGGGCCCGGGGGGCGCGGAGCGCACGATGTATGAAGAGGCGCTCTACTGCCGCCGCCGCGGCATCGAGACGGCCCTGTACACGTTCGGGCTCGATCCGAGCGCGCTGTTCGATCCGCCGTACCCCGTTGAGGTCACGCAGCTGGGGGCGATCCCGCGGAAGGGCGGGGTCACACGGCGGCTCCTGGCCGAGGCGCGGAACATCCGGCTGCTGCGGCGCGCCCTGCGGCGCTTCGCGCCGGACGTCGTGCTGTGCTCCAGCGGCGTGGACTGCATCGACGTGTTCCTGGCGACGCAGGGACTCGATGTCCCGTACGCCTCCCACGTCCACGGCACCGTCTTCTGGTTCGACGACCGCTTCGTGAGCTCCCGCCTGCGCTACGCCCGGCTGCACCGCCCCGTGTTCGACGAGATTCGCGACTCGGTCGTGGGGCACCGCGAGTTCGTGTCGCCCGAGCCGCCGCCCGGCACGTGGGTCGACCGCCTCGAAGCGGAGGCGGAGGCGCGGGTGCTCCACGCGGCGATCCGCAAGGCACGATTGCTGTTCACGTTGACCCGCCACATGGCTTGGGAGGTCGAGCGGCTGTACGGCCGCACGCCGATTCCCATCAAGGGCGCCGTGTCCCCCGCGCTGTTCGGGTACCGGGCGCGGCGCGACGTCAAGCGGGCGCTCGGCCTCGACGGCCGGCGCGTCGTGCTCAACGTGAACCGGCTCGATCCCCGCAAGCGGGTGGGCCTCGTGCTGCGGGCGTTCGCCCTGCTCGCGCCGGAGCAGGCGGACCTGCACCTCCTGATCGGCGGCACCGGACCGGAGGAAGCCCAGCTGCGCACCCTGGCGCGCGAGCTGGGCGTTGCCCAGCGGGTCACCTTTCTCGGATACATTCCGGAGGACGAGCTGCCGGACTACCTCGTGGCGTGCGACGTGTTCGTGCATCCCAACTGGGCCGACTTCGCGATCAGCCCGTACGAGGCGCTCGCGCTGGGCCGCAAGGTCGTGTGGTCGTCGGAGATGGAGGTGGACGACGACCTGCGCCGGGGCGACAACCTGTTCGTGGCGGCGCCCACGGTGGAGGCCATGGCGGCGGCGATCCGGTCGGCGCTCGCGACTCCGTCCCGGGCGCCGGCCGATCTGTCCAATTACACCTGGGACGTGTACGTCGGGCGGGTGCTCGAGGCGCTGGAAGAGGCCGTGGGCCGGGTCCGATGAGCGTGCGGGAGCTCTTGAAGAAGGTCGCGAAGCTCCTGTACCGGCCCGAGCGGCCCGCTGACTTCACACCGCCGGTGTACCACGAGCTCAAGCACCTGCCGCAGCGCAGCCGCTACTGGCGGGTGTTCTACGGCTCGACGGTCGGCCCCCTCGCGGCGCTCGCGGGCTCGCTCGGGCGGCAGTACCGGGTGGTGGTGAACGAGCGGATCGTGGAAATCCCTTTCGTCTTCCAGCACCTCGACCTGCCGCCGGGCACCGCGGTGCTTGAGTTCGGGAGCGTCAAGAGCTGGGTCGCCCTGGCGCTCGCCAGCCTGGGGTATCGGGTGACCGGGGTGGATCTGCGCCCCTATCCCTATTCGCATCCCAACGTGCGCTTCTTGCAGGGGGACTTCCGCGCGGCGCGCCTTCCCGCCGCCAGCTTCGACGCGGTCGTCGCGATCTCGGCGATCGAGCATTGCGGCCTTTCCGGCTACGGGGAGGAAGGGTTCGAGCGCGGCGACCAGCAGGTGGTCTCGGAGATCAGCCGGATCCTGAAGCCCGGGGGGCGGTTCCTGATCACGGTCCCCTTCGGCAGGGCGGGAGAATCGCGGCGCGGCTGGCGCGTGTACGATGCGGCCGCGCTGGCGCTGTTGCTGCGGGACTTCGAAGTGCGGGCGGCGCGCTACTTCAAGGGCGTGGACCGTTCTCACTGGATCGCGGCATCCCCGGAGGAGCTCGCCGACGTCGACTCGGCGGCCGCGGGATTCGTACAGGGCGTCGCTTGCGTGTGCGCCGTGAAGCCTGTTCAGGCGGGGGAGGGGCGATGAGCGACGCGTTTCAGGCCGGGTACAGCGCCTACTACGACCTGCTGTACCGCGACAAGGACTACGCGGCCGAGGCGCGCTTCGTGGCGGAGCTGGTGCGCCGGCACGGCGGGCGGCCGCCTGCGGGGGTCGAGCTGCTCGATCTCGCGTGCGGCACCGGCCGCCACCTGGTCGAGCTCGCCCGGTTGGGGATGGTCGTGACGGGGAGCGACCAGTCGGCCGCCATGCTCGAGCAGGCGCGCCGTAACCTGGAGCGGGCGGGGGTGCAGGCGCCGCTGCACGCGCATCCCTTCCAGACCGCCGACCGCATCGGGCGCACGTTCGACGTGGTCACGGCGATGTTTTCGGCCGTGAACTACCTCACCACCCACCGCGACATCGCGAGCGCGCTCGGCGCCATCGGGCGGCTGCTCGCGCCCGGGGGGCTCTTCATCTTCGACTTCTGGAACGGGAACGCCGTGCTGGACGGCTACTCCCCCGTACGGGTCAAGGACGTGCGCGTGGACCGGCGCCGCCTGCTGCGGACCAGCGAGACGCGCCTCGACCCGGTCCGCCACACGGCGCACGTGCATTACACGGTCGTGATCCTGGAGGACGGCAAGGTGGTGACCGAGTTCACCGAGGACCACCACCTGCGCTACTACTTCCCGCAGGAAATGGTCGATCTGCTGGAAGGCCACGGGCTGGAGGTGGTGCAGCGCTGCCCGTTCATGCAGCCCGAGGCGGAGATTACGCCGCGCGAGTGGAACCTGACGTACGTGGCGCGGTCTGGAGAGGGGGTCAGGGGGTGAGGACCAGAATGTGGAGAGGGGGAACGGGGGTGAGGTCAGCCCCGCGCCGTCGCCTGCACGTCGCGCAGGGCGTCCACGACGTAGGCGATCTCGTCGTCGGTGAGCCCGGTGGAAGAGGGGAGATACAGCCCGCGCCGACCGATGTCCGACGCCGTGGGATAGGACTCGCCGGCGAACAGTCCCATGCCGTGGAACACGGGCTGCTCGTGCATCGGGACGAAGAACGTCCGGGTTTCGACCCCGCGCTCGGCCAACGCCGCCCGCAGCTCGTCCCGCGTGCAGCCGAAGCTCTCGTCCACGAGGATTCCGTACATCCAGTACACGTTTCGCGCCCAGGGCCGCTCGACCGGCAGGGTCACGCCTGCGATGTCCCGCAGCAGCTCGTTGTAGCGCCGCGCGTGGGCGCGGCGGCGCTCGACGTACTCGTCGATGCGCTCCAGCTGGGCGAGCCCGATCGCGGCCTGCAGGTTCGTCATGCGGTAGTTGAAGCCGACGGCGTCGTGCAGGAAGCGCCGCTCGCGGTTGAAGCCGAGGTTCTTGAGGGAGCGGCAGCGCTCGGCCAGCGCCTGGTCGTTCGTGACGACCATGCCGCCTTCACCGGTCGAGATGATCTTGTTGGCGTAGAAGCTGAAGCACGCCGCGTCCCCCAGCCCGCCGCACTTCCTTCCTTTGTACTCGGCGCCGTGCACCTCGGCGGCGTCTTCCACGAGCCACAGGCCGTGGCGGCGCGCTAGCTCCGTCAGGGGGTCCATATCGCAGGGATGGCCGTACATGTGCACCGGCATCACGGCGCGGGTGCGGGGGCCGATGCGCGCGGCGACCTGGTCCACACGCAGCGTCCAGGTGTCCGGCTCGACGTCCACCAGCACGGGGGTCGCGCCCACGTACAGGGCCGCGAACACGGTGGCCGCGATGGTGAACGCCGGCATGATGATCTCGTCCCCCGGTCCGAGGCCGCGGGCCGCGAGCGCCAGGTGGAGCGCGGTGGTGCCGCTCGTCGTGCCGATCCCCTCGGCCGAGCCGCAGTAGCGCGCGAAGGCGCGCTCGAACTCGGTGAGGTAGGTCCCCGCGGAGGAGATCCAGTTCGTCTTGAGGCAGTCGAGGACGTACTCGGCCTCCCGCCCGCCCAGGTAGGGCTCGCACACCGCAATGCGGCGTTGGGCCGAGCGCGCCGCCTGGCTCACCCGTCGAACCGGAACTTGTCGAAATCGCTGCCCGCGTATGGGCCCTGCTTGACCTCGATCATCTTGCAGTCCTCGAGCACGCGGAAGCCGTGGCCGCCGGTCATCAACATGACGCAATCGCCCTGCGCCAGCTCGCGCCGCGTCACGACCTCGCGCCGCTCGTTGAAGAAGGTCACCTCCACCCGCCCGCGCACGATGTAGAGCGCCTCGTAGGTGTACTGCACCGTGCGCTCGACCGGCTTGTGGAGGTGCGGGGTGATCACGTGTCCCTTGGGCCGCCGCATGACGCCGAGCTGCAGCGACTCGTCCTGCGACGTCAGGAACTCGATCGACTCGGGCTCGTACGCCGCCCGCAGGATGATGGCGAGCGGCCGGCCGCCGTCTCGGATGTGCTCGATCGGCTGCATCGCCGCGTCCCCGGCTCAGCCGCCCCGCGCGGCCGGCGCCCGGGCGTGCGTCCGCCCCCGGGCCAGGTACAGCAGCAACAGCAGCAACACGGGGAGGATCTGCAGCTTGAACCGCGCGGCGCTCCCGAGGTTCGAATAGGAGAGGAACACGTAGAGCGACGCCCACGCCCCGAGCAGCGCCACGGCCCACACCACGACCGGATCGAGGAAGTCCCGGAGGCGCGCGCGCAGCGCGGCGAACCCCGCGAACAGGAGCAGGGCGACATTCTCGACCCCGGCCATCCAGCCGAAGGGGTTCGGGACCTCGCCGGGCAACGGGCGGAACAGCGCCGTGAACAACCCGAGCGGCAGGAATGTCACGAGGCTCCCGACGCTCGCGAGGGGCCGTGCCGGCTCCTCTCCGGAGCCGCCCATGGCCAGCACCCGGGAGAGCGCGTCGGCCGTGTCCACCACGTCCTGTATGCTGGTGAGGCCCGTGTACTGACGCACCACCTTGATCCCGAACAGGGCCCCGGCGACACCCGCCACCAGCCACGCGGCGCGCCGCATCGGGCCCGGCGCGAGGCGAACCGCCACCACCCACAGGGGCGCGAGCAGGATGGGAGCGAGCCACAACCGCATCGCGGCCGCCAGCATGACCCCGAACAGCAGGACGCCGACGTAGCGCAGCCGGCGCACCCGGTACCAGCCGACGAACCCGTAGGTGTACAGCGCGACGCCCAGCAGGACGATGGGGTCCTTTCCGAGAATCGACGACCAGAACAGAATGGAGGGAACGAAGGCCAGCACGTACAGGACGCGCCGATCGGGCCGTCCCAGGTACAGCTCGGCCGCACGATAGAACACGTACACGGCCACGAGCCCGAGCATCGCGCAGCTGATCTTGAGCGCGTGGTAGGAGGCCGGGACGAGCTGCTGGTGCAGCCACGCCAGCGCCATCACGTTGTCCGTCCCCGTGCCGAAGCCGAAGCTCTGCCACCCGAAGCGGATGTTGCGGGGGAAGTCGAAGTAGTCGTAGGCGTCGAGGGTCCAGTAGTTGGCCTCGTACAGCAGCATGAATCCGAGCGCCACGAGGCACTTCACGCACCAGATGCCGAGCAGCGCGCGCCGGTCGCTCCGCGGCACCGGCCAGATGAGGATGCTCGCGCCGAGCAGCAGCGCCCACACCGCGCCGATCGCGTAATCGCTCGCCAGGTCGCGCGCGGGGATGTTCACGCCCGACGCCACGACGAAGCTCAGGAAGGGGGGAAGGGCGATGGCGAGGCCGAGGGCGAGGGCGGCCACGAGCGCCGCCGCCCCGAACCGGTGCACGCCGCTCGGCGGAAGGGCTGCGGTCAACGGAGCCTCGACCCTAGGGACGGGAGGCGCGTCGCGGCGACCGGCCGAACGGTCGTGCGACTTCCCGACGCAGCCGCTGCAGCAGGCCGGTGAATTCCCGGTAGCCGTCCTGCTCGTCCCGACGGAGGCGGTCGAGGCGCCCTCCGGTCCACGCGCCCAGCACCGCGATCACTCCCCCCAGAACAAACGCCAGCAGGACCACCACCTCGCGCCAGCGCGACTGCCGCACCGGCGCCACGGCCGGGTCGATCACCGTGAGCACCGGCGTGTCGTTCACCTCCTCGATGCGGGCTTGCTCGTAGTCGCGGCGCAGCGTCAGGTAGACCTCCTGCAGAATGTTGACCTGCATGTGCAGGCGGCCCTCCTCGGCCGAGAGCTCGGGCGACTCCTGCCAGGCGCGGTTCCGCTCGTGGAAGCGGCGCAGGTCGTCCTCGGCGGCGTGCAGCTCGCGCTCGCCGTCCAGGATGCGCTGCTCCACGAACTGGCGCCGCGCCCGGGCCTGCGACTCGCGCTTCGTGGCGTTGAACTCGTTCAGATACTCGATGAACCGCGTCGCCACGGCGGCCGAGAGGTCGGGGTAGCGCGTGGTGACGCTCAGGTACACGAGGTAGGTCTGCATATCCACGCGGGCCGACACGCGGCGGCCCAGCTTCCTCACGCCCCGATCCAGGCTGTCGGCCGCGCTCTTCGCTCCCCAGATCCCTCCCCGGACTCTCAGGATGGCGAGCAGGGGGACGGAGTCGCCCGCGGCGGGGCGGCCTGGATCGGCGAACCTCGTGAGCAGCACGCGGGACAAGAGCTCGCGGCTCGTCAGCACCTCGGCGTAGAAGCGGGGGGACTGGGTCGGGTCCATGCCGAGGGGGATGCCCAGCTGGCCGGCGAGCCCCACCAACCCGCCCCCGCCGCCGCCCGCGGCCCCACCGCCCCGGCTCGGGGCCCGCTGCTCGGGCACGAAGGTGACCGTGGCCGTGTAGCGCGGCGGCAAGAGCAGCACCACGACCGCGGCCAGGATCGCGGCGAGCACGGGAAGGCCGACCACGAGGCGCCAGCGCTTGAGCAGGGCGTTGACGAACTCGAGCGAGCCGCCGCGCTCCCCGCCCGGCGCGCGAGTCTCGTCCGGGAACCCCGAAAACTCGACCGCGATCGGGTCCGTCGTCGGTTGGGCCATCAGTGCCGTTCCAACTTACCGTAGTCCATGCAGGGGTCCTTCCGTCGCGCGAAACGTTGGAACGGCATTAGTGCGTCACGATCACGACGATCACCGTCGTCAGGGCACCGACCACCTGCGCGATGCCTGCGAGGACGGTGCCGACGTCGCTGCGCGCCGACGCGTCTCGCGCCGGGACCACCACCACGGCCCCCGGCTCGGGCGTGGGCTTGCTCGTGCCGAGCAACAGGCCGTGCTTGTGGACGGCGCGCACGCTGCCGTTCGGCTGCAGCACGAACGTCCGGCCCTTATCCCCCCGGTACGACACCCCGCCCGCCGCGTTGAGGTAGTAGTCGAGCCCCTGGCCCTGGACGTAGGTGACGCTCCCGGGAGAGTTGACCGCCCCCTCCACCCGCACCGTCGGCTCGTAGGCGGGGATGTCGATCGAGTCGCCGGCCGCGAGCACGAGGTTGTCCCTGTGGCCGCGGTCCTTCAGCACCCTGGGCAGGTCGATGCCCAGGCGTCCCGCCCCGGCCACCGGGCGGTAGAAGCGGATGCCGTTGGCGTAGGCCTGCGGCGTCAGCCCACCCGCGCGGTCGAGCAGGTCCAGCAGCCGGTCGCCCTTGGACTGCAGCGCATAAGTGCCCGGGAACCGCACCTCGCCACCGAGGTACACGGTGCGCGGCAGCGCGAAGTCGGGCTGTCTCAGGATCAGCACGTTGTCGTACGGCTGGAGCGGCACCTCGGGCGCCCCGGGCCCCGGGAAAGCGAGTCCCGGCGGGCCGATGTAGCGGCCCGCGGCATCGCGCTCGAACAGATAAGTGGAGTCGATCGGGGCCCGGACCGTCTGCGTGAGCTGGCCTTGCGAGCGGTCCGCCGGCAGGCGGCCGATCTCGGCCTCCTTGAGATAGGCGCCCACGGTCGGGCCGCGCGCCAGGGTCACGAGCTCCCGCAACGTCATCCCCTGCTGCCACGGGTAGCGCCCCGGCTTCTTCACCATGCCGGCGATCGCCACGAACAGCCCGCTGGTGAGCGGCCCGATGGAGTCCACGACCACCGAGTCACCGTTTTCGAGCGGCAGCGCCGGGACCACGACGTCCCCGGCGGGCCCCCCGGGCTTGGGATCCTGGCCGATCTGCCCGCTCGTGGCGTGCTCCTCGCTCGGAGCGACGGTGAGCGCCACGTCCAGCGCGGCCCGCGGCAGCGGGCCCGGCTTGCGCTGCCCGGCGGGGAGAATGCGGTGCACGGCCACGCGCTCGAGCAGCGCGTTGGCGCGGAAGCCGCCCGCGGCCCGCACCAGGTCGACGAGCGTCTCTCCTTCCTTCATCTCGTAGATCGCGGGGCGGAGCACCGCACCCGTGAGCTGCACCCGCCGGCCGTGCAGCGGCACGAACACCACGTCGCCCGTCTCCAGGCGGATGTCGTTGCGCGTATCGCCGCGCAGCAGGTAGTCGTAGAGATCGAGCGTCGCCACCGACTTTCCGAGGCGCCGGATGTCGATCTGCCGCATGTTGGCCCGCTCGGTGACGCCCCCCGCGGCGTACAGCGCCGTGAGCGCCGTACCGAGGGCGCTGATCTGATAGGCCCCGGGCTGCTGCACCTCTCCCACGACCGAGATCTGGTTGGCGCGCACGCTCGCGACCGTGACGTCGAAGCGGACGGAAGCATTGGGGGAGCGGGTCAGTTTGGAGTAGACCTGCCCCAGCCGATCGTACAGGACGTCGCGCAGCCGCTCGAGCGTCAGGTTGGCTACGAACACCTGTCCCACCTGCGGGATCAGGATGAATCCCTGGCGCTCCACCGGGAAGGTGTAGGAGCGCTGCACGTCGCCGGTGATGATGAGCACCAGCTGGTCCCCGGGGCCGAGCCGGTAGTCGGGCGGGACGGGGCCCGAGAGGATGGGCAGGAACTGGGTGGTGGAGCGCCGGAACACGTCCACGCCGAACACGTAGTTGCCGGCCGCCAGTGAATCGGCCGGGACCGACGCGCCGGCCACGCGCACGAAGCCCGTGTCGGGCACCCGGAGTCGCGACGCGAAATCGAGCGTGCCGAGTCCGATCGCCTGCAGCGCCCCCACCTCCTGCCCGCCGGGCGTAGCGCCCGTGTCGCCGCCGCCCGCGCCAAGGTAGGCATCGAGCATGTTCGGCGGATAACCGGCGGCTACCAGGCGGGCGCGGATCTGGTCCGGGGTGAGGCCGGACTGCTGGATCCGCTGGCGGAAGATGGCGGCGAGTTGCGGATTGGTGCGGAGCAGCTCCAGCGCCTGCTCAGGGGTGAGGCCTCCCGGCAGCTGCACCGGCGCCTGGGCAGGCACCTGAGCGCTGGAGCGGTCAGGCAGAAGGGCGCACAGGGCGTACACACCCAGCGCGGCGGTTGCGACGAGCTTCATTCGTCCGTCAGGCTTCCCCAAGGGCTCGAAAGGACCGGCAGACTGACAAACTCGCTTCTAACTCCCTGAAGGTCAAGGTGTTAATTGCTCGGGAGGGCAAAACAGCCGCGCCGGAACGAAGACCGTCCCGATGCCGCGCGACACGTAGAGGGGAGCGAGCGTGTGGCGGTACCAGCCTGCGACGAACCGCCCGCTCCCAACCGGTAGGACCGGTGTGATGCCGGGCAAGCGAATCTGGCCGCCGTGGGTGTGGCCTGCGAGGAACAAGGCGGGGCGGGGCGCGAGGTTCTTCGGCAGCTCGTCCACATAGCCTGGGCCGTGCAGCGCCCACACGGCGATGTCGCGCGCGCCCACGTCCGCGAGCGCGGCCATTGGATCGGGTCGCCCCTCCACGGGATCGTCGAGACCGAGGATAGTCAGGGTCGCACCCCGGATGGTCACACGGGCCGCGGCGTTGCAGAGGAACTCAACGCCCGCCTTCCCGTAGGCGACCTCGGCGCTGGCGCGGTCGATCTCGGCGGCGTGCTCCCAGTTCCCATAGGTGGCGAAGGTGGCGACCGTGCCGCGTGCGTCGCGGGCCCAGGCGGTGAGGGTGGGCAAGTCGCCCGACTTGTTGCAGATGTCGCCCACGAGCACGACGATCTCGGGGCGCTCGCGGTCGAGGTGCTCGAGCGCGGCGCGCGCCGCGCCGGAGATGCCGCCGTGCAGGTGGGTGTCCGTGAGGCAGGCGATGCGCACGCCGTCGAGCGCGGCGGGGAGCCCCGGGATCGGGACGTCGTGGCGCGTGACGTCGATCGCCGTCGGCTCGACGAGGAAGCCGTCGCCCAAGGCCGCCGCGCCGAGGGCGCCCGCCGTCGCGGCGAGGAAGTGGCGGCGGGTGAGGGTGGGGGGCAACCGGATGGGGAGCTAGCGGCGCAGCAGGAGGCCGACCACGGCGAGGGCCGTGGGGGCCCAGAACACGAACATCCACTTGACGAGGTCGGCTCGCACCGCCTGGATCTCGGCGCGGAGCTCGGCTTTCAGCTCAGCCAGGCGTTGCTCTAGCTTGGCGTCGAACCGCGCGAAATTGAGCTCGTTGAGCTCGCGCAGGTCTCCCCGATAGGTGGCGTCCACGTCGTCCTAAAGGACTCCCTTCGGTCGTTGAACCAGTTCACCAGTTCATTGGCGATGTCGTCGCCAAAGGTCTCGTAGAACTTGCGGGATAGTTTCGCAGTGACCTGCACCGGTTCTCCCTGGGCTTGGACCGGTCACCAAGATCAATGTACTGGGCGGGAGGTGCATAGGCAAAACATTGCGCACGCAGCGCCTCCCCAGGCGCCCCTGATCAGCCTCGCGCCGTACTTCACGGCGAGCCGGATCGGCCGGACGAGGTAATAGAGCGGGTAGAGCGCGTCCGGCAGCCGGAGCCAGGCCCAGTCGCCGGGAGTAGGGGTGAGTGCGACCTGTGCGCAGTAACGCAGCCGATCGCGCCAGCGCTCCCGTGCGCGCAGGTGGAACGGGCTCAACTCAGCGCGGTCACGTGGCGGGCTCGGCACGTGACGGAACAACGCCGACTCCACGTGGTCGGCAAGCCTGGCCACCGCGCCGTCGCCCTGGACGCGACGCGCCACGGTGCCGGGGAGCGGCGCGTCCAGGAGATCCCGGGCGAGCCGGAAGGCGAGGAGCACCATGCGGTGGACGCCGAGGTCACGCGCCCGTTCGAGCCCGCCGTCCAGGTCGAGCCCGGGTGTGGAGCGCAACAGCTCGGCCACATCGCAGATCCACCCAAGGCGCTCCCAGCAATGTTTGGCGCCGTGCGTGCACAGCACGAACAGCAGGTGCTCGGCGCAGAGCGTGCGGATCGGCGTCCGGCCGAGGGGGAGGGGTTCGAGCCGCGCCCACACGTCGTCCAGATCGAGCGGAAGCGGGAACTCGCGCGGTGCGAGGGCCCAGTGCAGCTCGACGATGTCGTCGTGGCGCCAGAACGCATCCTCGTGCCACGTCGTGCGGATCGCCGTCTGCTGTCGGGGCGTGCGCGGAGGCCAGGGCCGGTAGCCGTCGGCGACGAGCACCTGGTGCGCGGTCGCGAGATCGTCCGGTCGCACCAGGAAATCGAGGTCCCGAAACGGAGCGCGACCGTGGGCCCCTTGTAGGGCACGGCGGCCACACGATGCGCTGCGAATCGATCGAGGAGGTGGAGCAGGTCGCGCACGTGTCGCAGGTTGTCTCGGGCATGGGCTTCGTAGCGGGCCCGGAGCGTATCCCGCACAGCCTCGGGCACGACCGCGGGGGAAAGAGCGGCGAGGTGGCGGTACACGAGGGGGACGACCCTGTGCGGGTACGCCATTCGGAGCAACCAGTCCCAGTCCAGCTGCTGCGCGACGAGCTCGACCAGTCGCTCGACGTCGTCGTTGCCGAGCCGCGCACGGGCGCATAGTAGCAGCACAGCGGCTTCGGGACGGGCGGCTATGTGGCGTCCTCTTCCACCAGTTGCGCGACGCGGGGCAGCGCGGAAAGCGAGCGGGGCACGCGGAGGCGCGCAACCGGGATGTCGCGCGCCACGGCCGTGCATTGCCGGAAGTGGTCCGCGGGGTGCACGGCGCGAAGCGTGCGCGCACCGTAGGAATGCCGGAGCAGTTCAACAAAGGATTCCTGCGGAGAGAGACGCGCTATGCTCGGCGCGTCTCCGGGCGACAGCACGTAGGTCCGGTGCAGCGGGAGCGGTTTGACGGCGAACTGCTCGTGAGCGGGGCGCGCGCGCTTTTCCAGCTCCGGACGCAGGAGGGAGATGGTCGCCACATCGTGGCCCATCGCGGCGGCAGCGTCGGGCCAAAGGTGGAGCCGGGGAATGCCCGGGGGGACGACAGCCCGGGCGCCCAAGGCGACGGCCACGTAATCGTCCGCTATCAGCCGATGCCGCCGACCGAGGAAGGCGTCCGCGAGGGTGGACTTCCCCCACCCCGACGCCCCAAGGAAGAGGACGGCACCGTCGCCAAGGTTGACCGCGCTCGCGTGCAGCACGAGGAAGCCGCGCTGGTGGAGCAGGACTGCCAGCACTGGGCCGAGCAGCAGAAGCCGTACGGATCGCTCGTCGGCCCCCACCGCGGGCTGCACGACGACCTCGCGGCCATCGCGTGCCACGAAGCTCCCGACCTCCCGCCAGGAGAGCTGGACCTCGCAAGCCGTGGCGTGCAGCCACGGATCCGCCGCGCCAGGGGGCGGATGGCGGACGTGCCCCAAGCCGATCTCGACATCCGGCGGCCCCTCGTCCACAGGCAGCTCAGGCAACGGGACGCTCGACCGAATGCGCAGGCCGTACGCCCTGTGGGACGCGGCCACGGCGGCCCTCAGTTCAAATAATCCCAGTTCCCGTAATGCCGTCGGCTGTCGACAACCCGACCTTTTCCGTGATCTCTTCCACTCTGCCGTGCTTGATCAGCTTCGGGGTGTCATACGGCTGCCTGCGCTGGGGTTCGGGCTTGGCGGGCTGCCCCTGCGACTGTTTGTGCATGTGCCACCTCCTTCTGATGAGTCGGGCCGAGGCATCGCGTCTCGAGCCAGCGGTTGAGGGTCAACGCCTTCCAGATAGTGAGCGCACCGCGCTCGCCGCCAGGTGACGCCGCTGCTCGGTGCACTGCCCGCAGGCGCGCGAGGTCCACATAGGCTCCAATGGGCGCGCTGGTGACGAACAGCGCTTCGATCGCGGGGCGCGCCACGCCATCCACCATGCCCCGCAGGAAACCGGCACTGAGGTCCGCCTTCCCGACGCGCCACTGGATCTCTGGCGGGAGCACGCCCTGCATGGCGCGTCGCAGCACCATGCGCGTCCAGCCGTCATGCAGCTTTTGCTCGCCGGGCAGCGCGAGGCAGAACTCCACCAGTCGCTTGTCGAAGTAGGGGTAGCGCGGCTCGAGTCGCCACGCCCGGGCCGCGTGGTCCGCGACCTCGAGGACCAGGGGGAGGAGCCCGAGGCGGAGGGTGCGGTGATGGTCCTGGCGTTCGGTGCGGGCTGGGAGCCGATCTGCGGAGCCCAGTGCACGCATGCGATCGGCTAGCCGCACGTGCCGTGCGAAGTTGGGTGCGATGATGTCGTCAGCTCCCGCCTTCGTGCGAGACGCGTGCGCGGCCCTCGGGGGCCGTCGCAGCCATTGGGACAGGGCCGGCTTCAGCACCTTTGCCAGGAGAATGCGCCGCGTCGCCACGCCGAGCTGTCGTGATAGCCCGCGGGCTTCCCGTACGGCGCGCACCCAGCGCCCCGCGCCCACCAGCTCGCGCAGATAGCCAATGCCGTGGGAGATCGTCGTATCGCCGTCGAGACCGTCCAAAATCACGCGCATGTCAGCGGCGCGGGCGGCGCCATACAGCCCCCAGTGCAGGAACAGGTTCGGCGCGTAGAACGGCTCGTCCTGCACGGCGAGCGCGCGATCCAGGTCGTCGAGAGGACTGAGCCGGTCCCCGCGCACGAAGTGTGGAGCGACGCCATTGGAAGAGATCACCGCGTCGATGTACTCGCGCTCGTCGCACTCCGGTAGATCTGGAAACACCACGGAGAACGTGTGCAGCGGCCGGCTGCCGTCCGCCGCAAGCAGGTCGCGCGCCACGCACACTATGGACGAGGAGTCGAGCCCGCCCGACAGCATCGAGCCTACTGGGAACGCGCTCCGCAGCCGGCAGCGCACCGCCTCGGTGAAGATCTCCCGGAACCCGTCGGCGTACTCGGCGTCCGACTTCATGCGGATCTCCCGCTCCGGATCGAGCGCCCAGTACTGCTCGATCCGCACGCCGGCCCGGGTCACCGTCATGCGGTGAGCGGGCGGCAGCCGTACGATTTCCTCGTAGAAGGTGATTTCCTTGTCTTCGAGCAGCGGCACAAGATAGTCCGCGACGCGAGTCTCGTTGAGGCGGCGCGGCACGTCGGGGAGCGCCAGCAGCCCCTTGATCTCGGACGCGAACGCAAACAGATGGCCTGGGCGGTGGTGATAGTAGAACGGCTTCACGCCGAAGTGGTCCCGGGCGCAGAAGACGATCTGCCGCCGGGCGTCCCAGATCGCGAACGCGAAGTCGCCCAGCAGGCGCTCGGGGCAACGCTCGCCCCAGCGCTCGTACGCGCGGAGGATCAGTTCTGCGTCTGGGGCGGAGCAGGGAGCACAGAGCAGGGAGCAGAGTTCCTCCCGGTTATCTAGGCGCGCGTCGGCGGTGAGGACGAGATCGCCTTCCGAGTTCGTGAGCGGCTGGCGCTCGTGGCGCGACTCGGGCGTGGTGTGCAGCATCCGCTGACCGAGGGCGACCGACGCGTCGCGCCACGCGCCGGCGCCGTCGAGTCCCCGGTGGGCGAGCCGGACGAGCATGCGGTCGAGATCGAACTCCGTTGGCCGACCGTCGAGGCGCCACAGGCCCGCGATGCCGCTCACAAGCCTGCCTCCTCGAGCGACGGCAGCGGTGAGAAGCCTGGACGCTCCGCCTCGCCGACCACGATTCGTCCGTCGCTCTCCACCCAGGCGTGCGCCGCAAGCGCCCCCGCGGAACGGCGCGCCACGCCGAGCCGAACCGCGGCGCGGTGCCCGTGCCGCGCCAGGAGCGCCCGGGCGACGAGTGCGCGGACCAGACAGGTGTTCGCGCCGGGCACGCGGCGTGTCGCGGCCGCCACCGCCCAGATGATGCGGGGAACGGGGAGACGGAGCGCGCTGCGCGATGGCCGCGCGACGCGGGCGAGGGCGGCCCGCACGAGTCGGAACGGTGCGACGCGCAGCGCGAGGCCGACGCCCGCCGCGAGCGCCGCCGCGGCAATGACCAGTCGCCGCTCAGCGGGTGGCAGGCGGGCGAGCCTACGCCAGGGCGTCATCTCGCACCTCGATCAGCCGCTCGGCCACGAGCGTCTGCAGCAGGTCGAGCAGGTCGCGCTCGCACCGCTCGGCCGGGACGTCGTACTCGGCGACGAGTGTGTCGCGGATCTCGCGCACCGAACGCGGGCTTTGCACGAGCGCCCAGATGCGCGATCCCACGGCGTCGAGTCCGTAATACACCCCCGACGCAAGCTGCAGGATCGCCGCCTCGCCGCCCAGGTCGCACGAAACCTCGTCGCGGGCCGCCACCACGCGACAGGAGACGCCCAGGGGACCGCACGCCTTCATCGCGCTAACGTACGGGCACGTGCGAGCGGTGCTATCGGGGGACTCCCCGACAGCGCGGATTACGCGATGTCGGACAGGTCCTGCGGTTCGGCTGTGAGGAGCCCGTTCAGGAGGGCGTACTCCACGAGCTGGACGCGCGTGCGCACGCCGAGCTTCTTCGCCATGCGCGCGCGGTGGGTCTCGACCGTCTTCACGCTGAGCCGCAGTCGCTCGGCGATCTCGTGGTTCGCGTAGCCCCGTACGAGCAGCGCGAGCACCTGGCGCTCTCGCGGGCTGAGGAGCCGTCGCGTCGCGCCCTGGGGTGGCTGGGCCGGTGGGGGGAAGGTCGGCGGCCAGGCGCCGCCGAGCCCGTCGGGCCGACCGACGTCGATGAATGTGCGCCCGCGGTGCACGGCGTGGATGGCGGAAAGGAGCTCCTGGTCGGCGGTCGGCTTCAGCACGTAGCCCGTCGCGCCCGCAGCGAGAGCGCCGTACAGGTGGACCGGGTCATCGAGCGTCGCGAGGACGAGGAGGCGGGTGCGCCGTGACTCGCGGCGGATCCGCTGGAGGGTTTCCACGAGCCCGGCCCGTAGCATAGCGACATCGACGACGGCGACGTCGCTCGAGGCCTCGAGCGTGTCCGCCACGATTTCCATGTCGGGCTGTGCCTCGATCACCCTGCAGAGCTCGGCCTGCGAACCGGCGTGGTCTCCGGCGACGGCGACTCGGATCTTCGTACAAGACCCTTCGGCGTGGGTGCGTAGCGACTATCAGGGAATTCCCTGACGACCCGGACCAAACTGTCGTCCGCGCACCACAGTCGCAAGCCTGGGAGGCAAGCGGCGAGTGCGGCGGGCGGGCCGGGGATCGGGGTTCGTCTCGGGTGACCTGGACGGCCGCGGGCTTGACGAGGAAGGCGTCGCCCAAGGCGGCGCCGAGAGCGCTGGCCGTAGCGGCGAGAAAGGGGCGGTGGGTGAGGAGTGGGGAGTGGGGAGTGGGGAGTGGTACTTTCCGGTGCGCAGCGGCCGCGCGGACTTGCACCGTAGGGTACCACTCCCCACTCCCCACGCCCCTGGGTCATTGGTCGGATCCCCCCGGGGGGCATGGTGATGCGCATTACGCGACCGGCGGTTGGAGGTCTAGCGACTCACGTGGGCACCGGTATATTCAGCGTTCCGCGGTCGTCCCCGTGTGCGCCCTTGAGCGTGCGGCGACCGACTGTTCGGTAGCCGTAGTTGCTGGGCAGGTCCCGCACTGGCGGTCCGATCAGCAGGCAGCCCGCTCCTTGGGTTGAAGCAGGCGTCAAGGGCGCAGGGGCCTGCTGCTCCGCAGCAGTCATCCCGATACACAGCCGTCGTCGCGAACCGCAGCGTCGGACCACAGCGGTGTGATAGCCGTGTCGCACGGGCCGACGCGTCCGATCCCGAAGCGCAGTCGTGCGGGTGCCGCTCATTACCGGGGAGACGTGATCGTCGTGGATCCCATGCCGGGCGACGTAGCGCAGCAGCGTTTCCCGCCGAGTGTGGAGGCCCTGCGCTGGCCTCTGCCCGCGCCGGAGCCGCCGGCAGCGCGCGACGTCCCGCTGAAGCTCGAGAAGCCGGCGGAGGTCCGGCTGCACCTGCAGCGGCGCGCTCCTGCCAACCTGCGCCATCACGTGCGCCGCGCCGTCGTTCGCCTGGCGGTGCTCGTCGCAGCCGACATGGCGACGTTCGCGTTGCTGCGCGCGCTGATCCGCACGGCACGAGACGGTGCGGTGTTCGGGGCAGGATTCGCGCACGAGTTCCGACGCGTCCTGCCCGCCGGGTACTTGAACGGCTGGCAGTTCGCGGCGGCGCTGTTGGCCGGGTTGCTGGTGATGGGGAACTACGGGCCGGGTGACCGTCGGCGCGACGCCCCGCGGCTCTTTGGCGCGTGCGCTCTCGCGACCGCGTTGCCCCTGTGGCACTCGTTGTGGATGGACGGTGTGGCAGTCGTGTCGCTGCAATACACCCTGACGGTTGGCCTCGTGTGGGTGGCCCTCGTGGCCGAGCGGCTCACGATCGACCGGATCACGGCGTGGGTGCGCCCCCCCGGGCGGGACGCGCTCGAGACGCTCTTCGTAGGTCCGGCGGGCGCCTGTGTTGCGGCGATGGAGAGTCCCGCCTTCGCCGCCCGTACCGAGTATCGTCCCATCG
>WNGG01003026.1_pt1 | contig 18999 bp, 12 predicted proteins | sample 5400661 | NCBI WGS metagenome assembly WNGG01 (sample SAMN13153372, study PRJNA577476) | soil metagenome | isolation source: 100 cm soil or saprolite under Garry oak tree replicate 1 | place: USA:California | collected 2016-06-15
CCGGTCGGTGAAATCCGGGATCTCGACGCGCGCGCGGATGCGCCGCCGCACGCTCTCGGCGCCGGTGGCGAGCCGCCGCACCGGGCCCGCGATGGTGCCGGCCAGCAGCACCGAGAGCACCACCATCACGCCGGCGGCGACGAGGAACACCTTGAAGACCGCCAGCCGCTCGGCCTCCACCACTTGGTCGATGTCGCCGCCCTGGGTCGAGAGCAGCAGCGCGCCGCGCACGGCGCGGAAGCGCTGCACCGGCACCGCGACCGAGACGATCACCTCGCCGCGGTCGTTGATGCGCACCATGCTGGCGTTCTGTCCGGCGAGCGACTGCGCGACCTCCGGATAGCCGGTGCCGTTCTCCGGCCCGAGCTCCCGGTAGAGCGGCAGATCGCCGCGTCCGAGCCAGGTCCGGATCGCGATCCAGGCACGCTCGAAAAATCCCGGCCGCTCGGCATTGACCGGCGGCAGGTCGAAGCGCACCACGTCGCCGCGCCGGTCGAGATCGCGGCTGTCGAGCAGCAGCACGCCTTCGCGGTCGTAGATGCGCGCGCGCGTCTTGGTCGGCGACACCAGCCGGCGCAGCACCGGCGCCACCCGCTCGGGATTGATCGAGAATTCGATGGCCGAGAGCCCGTCGTCGGCCGGCCCGTAGCTCTCGCCCGTGTGCAGCTCCATCAGCCGTTCGGGCGAGATCGTGATCGTGTTGGTCTCGACCGTCGCCGAGGCCGCGATGGCGCCGGCGATGATCTCGCCCTGCACCTGCAGGCTTTGCACGCGCGCGTCGATCAGGCCGGCGCGGAACTGCGAGAGGTAAAGAATCCCGATGACGAGGGCGAACAGTCCGGCGACGTTGAGAAAGACGATGCGCCGGGTGAGGCTGGAAAAGCTCTGGGTGAGAAAGAATTGCCACGCGCGCCGCACCAGCGAGCGGGCGGGCAGGCGCTCGACGCGCGCAGCTTCCTCGCCGGGGCGCTCGGCCTCGACGACAGCCGCATTGATGTCCACAGTTCGATCGAGCACCTGGTCGCGTCCGCCCGTGATCTGGCAGCGTGCGCCAATCCGCAATGCGCCTCGCTAGCATAACGCAAGCCAGGGAGTCACGTCAGACCCCCTCGATCAGGCCTCCTTGAAACGGTAACCCACGCCGTAAAGCGTCTCGATCATGTCGAAAGCGTCGTCGACCGCCTTGAACTTCTTGCGCAGCCGCTTGATGTGGCTGTCGATCGTGCGGTCGTCGACATAAACTTGGTCGTCATAGGCCGCGTCCATCAGCGCATTGCGGCTCTTGACCACACCCGGCCGGCTCGCCAGCGCCTGCAGGATCAGGAACTCGGTGACCGTCAGGGTGACGGCCTCCGTCTTCCAGGTGCAGATGTGCCGTTCCGGGTCCATGCGCAGCAGGCCGCGCTCGAGCACCTTGGCGTCGGCTTCCTTGGTGCTGCCGGGCTCCTTCGAGGTCGAGCGCCGCATCACCGCCTTGACGCGCTCGACCAGGAGCCGCTGCGAGAACGGTTTGCGGATGAAGTCGTCCGCCCCCATCTTGAGGCCGAACAACTCGTCGATCTCCTCGTCCTTCGAGGTGAGGAAGATCACCGGCATGTCGGACTTCTGGCGCAGGCGCCGCAGCAGCTCCATCCCGTCCATGCGCGGCATCTTGATGTCGAGAATAGCGAGGTCCGGCGGGCTCGTCTTGAACCCGTCGAGCGCGGAAGCCCCATCCGTGTATGTCATGATGCGATATCCCTCGGCTTCGAGCGCGATCGAAACCGACGTGAGGATATTGCGGTCGTCGTCTACAAGCGCGATGGTCGGCATGGACCTACCTTCCCCTATGGGCCCAAGGGCGGCCGAATCTTACGGCCTTGAAGCCCGCAAAGCTGGGCCGAAATGTGACGAAGCCACTGGAAAATCTATGATTCGCCGGCCCGGCCGTCCCCAATAGTCTAGCAAGTCGAGCCTTCTTACGCCATAAAGCGCCGATTTCAACGTCCTTGCGCGACAGGACCCGGACGATGCAGCCGTCGCCCGATTTCGACCCCAGGCGGGCCGCCCGCAAGCTCCTGCGCGAGGCCCGCTCCGGAGCGCTCGCGACGTTGATGCCCGGGTCCGGCGATCCCTATTGCTCGCTCGTCAATGTCGCCACCGCCGCCGACGGCTCGCCGCTCCTGCTCATCTCGCGCCTCGCCGTGCACACCAAGAACATTCTGGCCGATCCGCGGGTCTCGCTCATGCTCGACGAGCGCCGCGAGGGCGATCCGCTCGAGGGCGCCCGCGTGATGCTGATGGGCACGGCGCAGGCGACCGCCGACCCGCAGGCGCGCCGCCGCTACCTCGACCGCCAGCCCGAGGCGAAGATGTTCGCCGGTTTCGCCGACTTCGCCTTCTATCGCGTCGCGCTGAAGGGCGCGCATCTGGTCGCCGGTTTCGGCCGCATCGTCGATCTCAAGCCGGCGGACGTGCTGACCGATCTGGGCGGCGCCGATGCGCTTGTGAGCGCCGAGCATGAGATCGTCGCGCACATGAACGAGGACCACGCGGACGCGACGCGGCTTTACGCGACCCGGCTGCTCGGCGCCGGCGAGGGGGAGTGGCGCTGCGTCGGCTGCGATCCCGAGGGGCTCGAACTGCAGCTCGACCGCAAGGCGCTGCGCCTGAATTTTCCGCAACGGGTCGCCAGTCCCGGCGCGCTGCGCCAGGTGCTCAAGGCGCTTGCCGACGAGGCGCGCTCGCGCGGCTGACGTCGCTCCGGCGTTAACGCTGTTCGCATGTTCCGCCGATGTTTCGTTGCATGTCACCGGTCGCATGCCGCACTGCAAGAGCGGGTGGAACTTCGCGCGGCGAATCGGCTTGGCAGGGGGCGGGATCGCGATTATGGTCGCGCGCTGCGGTGTCCGGCTGCCGATGACAAGACCAACGGTCGGCGAGGGCCCGTTGGCCACGCATTCGTTCCATCGAGGGGCCGCGCGGGGAAGGGGACCGGGCCGGACCTGAACCGGCCATGCCGCGCGAGGCGGCGCACCTTTGGAATGCCGGTCGGGGCTGGAATGCCGGTCGGGGCCGGACGTCAATGCGGAGGCTAGCGTGAAGGAAACAGGTGTACGAAACGGCACGTTCGGGGCCGACAAGTTCGGCTTCAGCGGCCTCGCGGCGGTTCACTGGAATCTCGCCGAGCCCCAGCTGTACGAATTCGCGATCGCGGCCGGCGAAGCCGAGCTTGCCTATGGGGGCGCGTTGTGCGCCGACACCGGCGTCCACACCGGGCGCTCGCCCAAGGACAAGTTCACCGTCCGCGATGCGTTCACCGAGCGCACCGTGTGGTGGGACAACAACGGCGCCATCACGCCCGAGCAGTTCCAGTGCCTGCACGACGACTTCATCGCCCACGTCAAGGGCAAGCAGCTGTTCGTCCAGGATCTCTATGGCGGCGCCGATCCGGCCTATCGCATCAAGACCCGGGTCTATACCGAGCTTGCCTGGCACTCGCTCTTCATCCGCGATCTCCTGATCCGTCCGGAGCGCGGCGAGCTGAGGAACTTCCTGCCGCAGCTCACCATCGTCGACCTGCCCTCGTTCAAGGCCGACAAAGCGCGCCACGGCGCGCGCACCGAGACCATCATCGGCATCGATTTCGCCCGCAAGATCGTGTTGATCGGCGGGACGAACTACGCCGGCGAGATGAAGAAGTCGGTGTTCACCGCGCTCAACTATTTCCTGCCCAACGAGAGCGTGATGCCGATGCATTGCTCGGCGAATGTCGGACCGGCGGGCGACGTGGCGCTGTTCTTCGGCCTCTCCGGCACCGGCAAGACCACGCTTTCGGCCGATCCCACGCGCACGCTGATCGGCGACGACGAGCACGGCTGGGCGCCGCAGGGCGTCTTCAATTTCGAAGGCGGCTGCTACGCCAAGACCATCAAGCTGTCCGCCGAGGCGGAGCCGGAAATCTACGCCACCACGCACCGCTTCGGCACCGTGCTCGAGAACGTCATCCTCGATCCGGAGACTCGCGTTCCCGATTTCGACGACGACTCCAAGACCGAGAACACGCGCTGCGCCTATCCGCTGCATTTCATCCCCAACGCGTCGAAGACCGGCCGCGCGGGCCATCCCACGAACATCATCATGCTCACGGCGGACGCCTTCGGGGTGATGCCGCCGATCGCCAAGCTCAGCTCGGCGGAGGCGATGTATCACTTCATCTCCGGCTATACCGCCAAGGTCGCCGGCACCGAGAAGGGCGTGACCGATCCGCAGGCGACGTTCTCCACCTGCTTCGGCGCGCCGTTCCTGCCGCGCCACCCGTCCGAATACGGCAGCCTGTTGCGCGAGCTGATCGCCGCGCACGGGGTTGATTGCTGGCTCGTCAACACCGGCTGGACCGGCGGCAAGTTCGGCGTCGGCCGGCGCATGCCGATCAAGGTGACCCGCACGCTGCTCGGTGCGGTGCTCGACGGCTCGCTCAAGAACGCCTCGTTCCGCACCGATCCCTATTTCGGCTTTGCGGTGCCGACTTCGGTGCCGGGCGTCGAGCCGCACCTGCTCTATCCGTTCAAGACCTGGAAGGACAAGGCGGAGTTCGACCAGACCGCCCGCAAGCTGGTGCGCATGTTCCACGACAATTTCGTGCGGTTCGAGACCCACGTCGACGCCGACGTGCGCGCCGCCGCCCCCGAGGTGCGCATCGCCGCGGAGTGAACTGCTTTCCCGATTTATGTATCATTGCGTCGTCATGGCCGCCCCCGGGCACTTCGTCCCGGGGGTGTCCCGGCCATCCACGTCTTTGCCTCCGCTAATGACGCGGTTGCGCGGTCAAGCCGCGCTGGACGATGCGGACTGAGACGATCGACCAATGCAAATCCTGGTGATCGGAGCGGGCGTGGTCGGGCTGGCGATTGCGCGCGCCGCCGCGCTCGCCGGCCATGACGTCATCGTCGCCGAGGCGACCTCCGGCATCGGCAACGGCGTGTCCTCGCGCAACAGCGAGGTGATCCACGGCGGCATGTACTACCCGACCGGCTCGCTGCGCGCGCTCCACTGCACGCGCGGCCGGCGGATGCTCTATCCGTTCTGTCAATCGCACGGCGTCGCGCACCGGAAATGCGGCAAGCTCATCGTGGCGACCAATGACGCGGAAGCGGAGAAGATCGCCGCCATCCGGAAGCAGGGGCTGCTCAACGGCGTCGAGGGGCTCGAGCTGATCGGCGGCAACGCCGCGCGCGATCTCGAACCGGCGCTCGCCTGCATCGCCGCGGTCCATTCGCCGGAGACCGGCATCATCGACAGCCATGGCTTCATGCTGGCGCTCGAAGGCGAGTTCGAGGACCGCGGCGGCATGATCGCGTTCGACACGCGCATCGAGCGTCTCGCGCCAACCGCGCGGGGCTGGAGCGTGCGCTTCGCCGGCAAGGAGACCGGTGTGCTCGAGGTCGACGCGGTGGTGAATTGCGCCGGCATCGGCGCGCAGGCGCTGGCGTGCGCGACGACCGAGGGCTACCCGTCCGAGCGCGTGCCGCGGCTCGTGCTCGCCAAGGGCAACTATTTCGGCTACGCGGGCCGGCCGGCCTTCGCGCGGCTGATCTATCCGGCGCCGGTCGACGGCGGCCTCGGCATCCACGTCACCCTCGATCTCGCCGGCCGCATGCGCTTCGGCCCGGACGTCGAGTGGATCGACCGCGAGGTCTACGGGGTCGATCCGCGCCGGGCCGAGCTGTTCTACGCGCGCATCCGCACCTATTGGCCCGCGCTCGAGGACGGCAAGCTGGTGCCGGATTATTGCGGCATTCGCCCAAAACTCACCGGGCCCGGCGAGCCCGCCGCCGACTTCGTCATCGACGGCCCGGCCGGTCACGGGCTGCCCGGCCTCGTCCATTTGTTTGGAATCGAATCGCCCGGCCTCACCAGTGCGCTGTCGATTGCGGACGACGTGGTCGCGCAACTTGCACAATAACACCGACGATCACGGTCGGGCAATCGTTGCGTCAGCGTCAACCAGCGTGGCAAGCTCGCTCGCGAAGAGCAAGGCGAGGACGGCGTGACCGCGATGGCTCCGCGCGAGCAGCAACATCAGGTCGGAGAGATCTCCGTGCGCATGCTGCGGGCGGGCGAAGGCGAGCCGCTCCTGTTCCTGCACGGGGCGGGCGGCTGGCCGGGCTGGATTCCCTTCTTCGATAAGCTGGCGGCGCACCATGAGGTTCTCGTTCCCGAGCATCCGGGCTTCGGCACGCTCGAGAAAGCGGCCGCGATCCGCGACATCGCCGACATGGCGATGTACTACCTCGATTTCCTCGACGGCCTCGGAGCGGAGCGCGTTCACCTGGTGGGCAATTCGCTCGGCGGCTGGATCGCCGCCGAGGTCGCCGTCCGCAACTGCGCGCGCCTGCAAAGCCTCTGCCTCATCTCGCCCGCCGGCGTGCGGGTGAAGGGCGTGCCGATCGGCGACAATTTCATCTGGTCGCCCGAGGAGGCCGCGCGGAATCTCTTCCACGATCAGGCGTTCGCCGACCGGATGCTGGCGATCACGCCCACCGACGAGGAGGCGGACCGGCTGTTGACCAACCGGTTCATGGCCGCGCGGCTCGGCTGGCAGCCGCGCTGGTTCGATCCCGCGCTCGAGCGTTGGCTGCATCGCATCACGGTGCCGACCCTCGTGCTGTGGGGCGAGAACGACAAGTTCCTGCCCAGTGCCTACGCCGAGCCGTGGCGCGAGCGCGTTCCCGACGTGCGCGTCGAGACGATCGTTGCGTGCGGCCACCTCCCGCATGTGGAGAAGGCCGACGTGACGGCCGAGAAAATCCTCGCTTTCCTCGACGGGAGGCGGGCATGAAATTCGTCTGCTTCCACCTGATGCCCTATCGCCCGCTCGACATGGCGGCGCGCAAGCAGCATCGCTCCGCCTGGGTGGTGCTGCCGAACAGCCTGTACGATCCGGTGAAGGGCGCCGAGGAATACGAATCCTATCTCGACCAGCTGACCTATGCGGAGACGCTCGGGTTCGACGCCGTCGGGGTGAACGAGCACCATCAGACCGCCTACGGCATGATGCCGGCGCCCAATCTGATCGCGAGCGCGCTCATCCAGCGCACCAAGAAGGTGAAGGTCGCGATCCTCGGCCGCGCGCTGCCGCTGACGAGCAACCCGATCTGGATCGCCGAAGAGTTCGCCATGCTGGACAACCTGTCCAAGGGGCGCATCATCGCGGGCTTCGTGCGCGGCATCGGCACCGAGTATCACGCGACCGGCCTCAACCCGTCCTTCTCGCTCGAGCGGTTCCAGGAAGCCCATGACCTGATCGTCGGCGCGTGGACCAGGCCCGGCCCGTTCGAGTTCGAGGGCGAGCACTTCAATTTCCGCTACGTCAATCTCTGGCCGCGGCCCTACCAGACGCCGCACCCGCCGATCTGGATTCCCTCGATGGGATCCTCCGAGACGATCCGCTGGGCTGCGTCGTCGGAACGCAAATATCCGTTCCTGGTCACGTTCAGCGCGCACGAGTTGGTGGCGCGCTATCTCAATCTCTATCGCGACGCGGCGAAGCAGTTCGGCTACGAGGCATCCGGCGATCAGCTCGGCTGGGCCGCGCCCATCTACGTGGCGGACACCGACGAGCGGGCACGGGTCGAGGCCAAGGCCGGCATCGAGTCGCTGTTCAACGACTACCTGGCGAACCCGTGGGAAATGCTGCTGCCGCCCGGCTACACGTCGCTGTCGTCCATGAAGAACACCATGCGGGTGCGCAAGGCGCTGGGCTCGCGCGCCGGCAAGCTGACCATTGACGATCTGGCGGAGAGCGGCACCGTCGTGGTCGGTTCGCCCCGCACCGTGCGCGAGAAGATCGAGCGCATGCGCGATCTCACCGGGTTCAACATCCTGGTCTCACTGCTGCAGTTCGGCGTGCTCAGCAACGAGCTCACCCGCCGCAACATGGAGATGTTCGCGTCCGAGGTGATGCCGCATTTGAAGGCATAGCGCTGTCGCGGCCCGGCGGCCGGACCGCGGTATCCAAAAAATCAGGAAAGGCCGCTCAGTTCACCGAGCCGGTGACGATGCGGTCGCGCGGCAGCGCCGGGGTGAACTCGCCGGCCTGGGCCGTGGCGCGCCGCGGCCGCACGCCCGTGTAGGCCACGACGCCACGTCCGGTCGCCACCATGTCGCCCGGCTGCAGGGTCGGATCGCTGGCGAGGTCCACGCGGGCGAGGCCGAACGCGTCCTTGCCGTTGCAGCTGCACTCGGGGACGACCCTCTTGCGGTAGGCGAACGCATTGGCGAGGTCGGTGTAGCGCTCGCCGCCGGCTCCGACACTGCGGGCGATGTCGTCTCCGCCGGAGAAGATTTTCGTCCGAGTCGCCGGGCAGAGCGCGCTGCATAGCTGTGCCGGGCTGGCCGCGCTGTGGCGTTGCATGGGGAAATAGCGGCCGTCGCACAGCCGTACGCAGTAGGTGACCGAGCGGCCGGTGCCGGCCGACGGCTCGGAGGGTGCGGCCGTGGCCGCGGAGGGGGCCGCATAGGCGGCCGCCTGCGGCACCGGTTGGGCCGCCGCCGGGCGGCGGAAGCCGCCGAACAGGTTCTCGAACAGGCTCTGCGCTGACGCGGCGCCCGGATGGAGCGGCAATGCCGCGGCGGCGAGCGCCGCCACGAACAAGGTCCGCAGGCAAAGGCCGCGGACATCCCTGCGATGGTGGATGAACACTGTCCCGTCCCCGTATTCCAGCCCCTGGAGCGGGCAGCCCAAGGCCCTCCCGCACCCCTTCGTTAGTCGCACCAGGCCCCGAAGAGGTTCAAGCTCGCCGCGCACCCAAATGCGGACAGCGTAAACGGGCCAAGGGCATGGGCCGGCTGGCCACACGGAATGCCGCCGCGGGCGCCTCACCAGAAGAACAGCCAGCCGACCAGCGCAAACACGGGCAGCAGGACCGCCCCCGACCAGGCCATGAAGGCGAAGAAGCTCGGCATGGCGACGCCCCGCTCGACCGCAATGGCGTAGATCATGAAGTTGGGCGCGTTGCCGATATAGGTCAGGGCGCCCATGAACACCGCCCCCATGGAGATTGCAGCGAGCGTCTTCGCGAGCGGGCCCATGAGGATTTGCGCGTCGCCGCCCGCCAGTTCGAAGAAGACGAGGTAGGTCGGGGCATTGTCGAGGAGCGCGGAGAGGATGCCGGTCAGCCAGAAATACGCGGCCTCGTGCGGGGCGCCGCCCGGTTCGGTGACGAGCTCGAGCAGCCAGGCGAAGCTTCCGTGCCGGCCGGCGCGGAGCATCGCCAGCACCGGAATGATGCACACGAATATGCCGGCGAACAGCTTGGCGACCTCGAGGATCGGTTCCCAGGAAAATCCGTTGGCCTTGCGGTGCTCTACCGGCGTGAGCCAGACCGACGCGAGGGCGATCAAGACCAGAACCGCATCGCGCAGCAGGTTCTGCACCGGCAGCTCGGTGTCCCGGATGCGGACGACAATGCCGGGCGCGTACGCGGCGGACGCCAGGATGGCCGCGATGATCCCGGCGATCAGCGGCACGTTGACCCAGCCGCGAATGCGTACCGCGGCGGCGTGAGCCGGGCGGCGGCGCGGACCTTCCCGGCGAAAGAACCAGACGTCGAGCGCGACGAATGCCGCGAGCACGAGCCCGGCGACAAGGCAGGTCGCGAGCAGCAGATGCCGGGTCGTCCAGAAGAACTCGACGCCGCGCAGGAAGCCGACGAACAGCGGCGGGTCGCCCAGCGGTGTCAGTGCGCCGCCGATATTGGCGACGAGGAAGATGAAGAAGACGAGGACGTGCGCATTGTGGCGCCGGTGCTCGTTCGCCCGGATCAGCGGCCGGATCAGGATCATGGCCGCCCCGGTGGTGCCGACCAGGCTCGCCAGCACCGTGCCGACGAACAGCAGGCCCGCGTTGGTGGCGGGCGTGCCGCGCAGATTGCCGGTAACCAAAATGCCGCCCGCGACTGTGTAGAGCGAGAACAGCAGCACGATGAAGCTCAGGTATTCCGTGAGCATCGCGTGCAGGAACGCATCAAGCGCTGCGGCCGGAGTGACGAGGAGCGCAATGGGCACAAGGGTCGCAGCCGACCAGCCGGCGGCGATCTTGCCGTAGTGGCGTTCCCACACGTGGGGAAACGCCAGCGGGCCGAGCGCGATCGTGAGCAGAATGCCGGCGAACGGCAGCGCCCACGGCCAGGACAGGGCGGCGCCGTCGAGAGCCGTGGCGGCATGGGCCGCCTCGGGCGCAACGGCCAGAACTGCGGCGACGAGAACAGGCCCGGCCGCTCGCCTCGTCTGCGTTGGGAGGATGTCAATGCGCCTCGTCCCAATTGCCGGCCGCGTGCGCGTCGACGTGCAGCGGCACGGTGAGGCTCACCGCCGGCATGGGCGCATCCGCCATCACCTTGGCGACCACCGGCAGGGTCTTGTCGACCTCGGCGTCCGGCACCTCGAACACCAGCTCGTCGTGCACCTGCAGCAGCATCTTGGCCGACAGTTTTGCCTTCCTGAGCGCCGGGTCGACGCGGATCATGGCGCGGCGGATGATGTCGGCGGCCGTGCCCTGCAGGCGCGCGTTGATGGCGGCGCGCTCGTTGAAGGCGCGCAGCGACGGGTTCTTCGCCTTGATGTCCGGGTAATGCATCTTGCGGCCGAACAGGGTCGTCACGTAGCCGGCCGCCCGGCAGGCTGCCTTGGTCTCCTCCATGTAGTCGCGGATGCCCGGGAAGCGCTCGAAGTATTTCCTGATGTACGCCCCCGCCTCCTCGCGTCCGATGCCGAGCTGATTGGCGAGCCCGAACGCCGAGATGCCGTAGATGATGCCGAAATTGATCGCCTTGGCGCGCCGGCGCACATCGGGCGTCATGTTCTTGATCGGCACGCCGAACATCTCGGACGCCGTCATGGCGTGGATGTCGACCTCGTCCTGGAACGCGCGGCGCAGCGCCGGCACGTCGGCGATCTCGGCGAGCAGGCGCAGCTCGATCTGCGAATAGTCCGCCGAGACCAGCTTGAATCCCTTTGGCGCCACGAAGGCGCGGCGGATCTTGCGCCCCTCCTCGGTCCTGATCGGGATGTTCTGCAAATTCGGCTCGGAGGAGGAGAGGCGGCCGGTCGTGGTCGCGGCGAGCGCATAGGACGTGTGCACGCGGCCGGTCTCGGCGTTGACGTAGCCGGGCAGCGCGTCGGTGTAGGTCGACTTGAGCTTCGAGACCTGGCGCCAGTCGAGAATTTTCTGCGCCAGCTCGACGCCCTGCTCGGCGAGTTCCTCGAGCACGTTCGCCCGCGTCGACCAGGCGCCGGTCGGCGTCTTGCTCGCGCCCTCCAGGCCCATCTTGCCGAACAAAATATCGCCGAGCTGCTTCGGGCTGCCGAGGTTGAACCGCTCGCCGGCAAGCTCCGCGATCTCGTCCTCGAGACGCGCCATGGTCTGCGCGAAGTCGCCGGAGAAGCGCGACAGCATCGCGCGCTCGATGGCGATGCCGTGCCGCTCCATGCGCGCGAGCACCGGCAGCAGCGGCCGTTCCAGCGTGGCGTAGACGGTGCCCATGCGCTCGGCCACGAGCCGCGCCTGGAACAGCCGCCACAGCCGCAGGATGAGGTCGGCGCTTTCGCTGCAATAGGTCGCGGCGCGCGCGATTTCGACCCGTTCGAACGGCACCTTGTCGCGGCCTTTGCCGGCGATGTCCTGGAACGCGATCGGCGAGTGGTCGAGGTGGCGCGTGGCCAACTCGTCGATGCCGTGGCCGCCGAGCCCCGCGTCGAGCACGTAGGACATCAGCATCACGTCGTCGAAGGGGGCAAGCGTAATGCCGTGCCGCGCCAGGACGATCGCGGCGGACTTCAGATCATGCCCGACCTTGAGGATGCCGGGGTTTTCCAGCAGCGGCTTGAGCCGAGCGAGCGCTTCCGCTGCCGGGATCTGCCCGGGGCTGAGTCCCCCGCCGGCGAGGAGGTCATCGGAGCTGCGATGGCCGAGCGGCAGGTACGACGCCTCGTTCGGCCGCAGCGCGAAGGCAAAGCCGGATATCTCCGCCTGCATCGGGTCGGGCGAGGTCATGCGCAGGTCGACCGCGACCGTGCCCTCGCGCGTCGCCTCCGCGATCCAGGAATCGAGCGACGCGATCAGATTGATGGTCTGATAGCGCGAATGCGCGAATTCGGCGTTCGCGGCCTCGGCGCGCCGCGCCGCGACCAGCATGTCCGGCGTGAGGTCCGCCTCGCTCGGATCTGGTGGCCGCTCGGGCCGTGGCGCCGGGAACAGGTCGCCCTGCGTGCGCCGGACCTCGGCCTCGGGCTCGAGCATGTCCTCGGCCGGCGCCGCGATCCCCTTTGCGGCGAGCCGCGGGTCGGGGGCGACGCTGTCCGGGTCGATCTTGACGAACGCCGACGCGCGCCGCGTCAAGTCATGAAACTCCATCGCCTTCGAGAAGGCGATCAGCCGCGTGGGATCGACGCCTTCCAGGCACGAGGCGCCGTCGAGGCAGAGGCGGTCGATCGGGCAGTCGAGCGGCACGCGGTCATCGAGCAGCACCAGCCGTTTCGACATCAGCGCCTGGTCGGCGAAATCGATCAGCGATTGCCGGCGCTTGTCCTGCTTGATCTCGGTCGCGCGCGAAAGCAGCGTCTCGAGGTCGCCGAACTCATTGATGAGCAGCGCCGCGGTCTTGACGCCGATTCCGGGAACGCCCGGCACGTTGTCGGTGGAATCGCCGATCAGCGCCTGCACCTCCGGGACCTTCTCGGGCGGCACGCCGAACTTCTCGATCACCTCGTCGCGGCCGATCGGCCGCTCGCGACCGGGCATGGGGTCGAACATGCCCACGCCGGGCCGCACGAGCTGCATGAGGTCCTTGTCGCCCGCCACGATGGTGACGCCGGCGCCAGCCTCGACCGCCTGGCGCGCATAGGTCGCGATGACGTCGTCGGCCTCGTAGCCCTTCTGCTCGATGGGGACGAGGCCGAAGGCGCGCACCGCCTCCCGCATCAGCGGGAACTGTGGGATCAGCTCGTCCGGCGGATCCGGGCGGTGGCCCTTGTAGTCGGGATAGATGTCGTTGCGGAAGGTCTTTTCCGAATAGTCGAAGACGACCGCCACGTGGCTCGGCTTGACGCCGTTGAACCCTTCGCGCAGCAGCTTGAACAGCATGTTGGAAAAGGCGAGCACCCCGCCGATGGGGAGGCCGTCGCTGCGCGAGAGCTTCTTGCCGCTCTTTTGCGCGGCCGCGAACATCGCGAAATAGGCGCGGAAAATGTAGGACGAGCCGTCGACCAGGAAGATGTGGTCGCCGGGCTTGAGCGGGCGGGGGGCTGCCGCGGGGGCGGTACGGGGTTGTGCTGCGGGGGGCATGGGGCCGCAATATAGCGGCCCGCGTTCCGTGCGCTACCCATGGGCCGGCCTCGCCAGTCGAAATTGCCTCTGCTAATGAGCCCGCGTCCGCGTGTCGCGGGCTGTCTTGACCCTCAACCGCGCGGATCGCCATGCGTGTCGCAATGATCGGTACCGGCTATGTCGGCCTCGTGTCCGGGGCCTGCTTTGCCGATTTCGGCCATCACGTGACCTGCATCGACCGCGACCCCGGCAAGATCGCCTCGCTGGCGCGCGGCGAGGTGGCGATCTTCGAGCCCGGGCTGGTCGAGCTGGTCAAGTCGAACCTGCGCGAGGGGCGGCTCGCCTTCGCGACCGATCTCGCGGCGGCCGTGCGCGCCGCCGACGCGGTGCTCATCGCGGTCGGCACACCGTCGCGCCGCGGCGACGGCCATGCCGATCTCTCCTACGTCTACGCCGTTGCGCGCGAGATCGCGCCGGCGCTCGACGGTTTTACCGTGGTCATCACCAAGTCGACCGTGCCGGTCGGGACCGGCGACGAGGTCGAGCGCATCATCCGCGAGGCGCGCCCGGATGGCGAGTTTGCCGTAGTGTCGAACCCGGAGTTCCTGCGCGAGGGCGCGGCGATCCGCGACTTCAAGCATCCCGACCGTATCGTGGTCGGCAGCGACGATCCCCGCGCCCGCGACATGATGGCCGAGCTGTACCGGCCGCTCTACCTCAATGCGGCGCCGCTGCTCCATACCGACCGGCGCACCGCCGAGTTGATCAAGTACGCCGCCAACGCGTTCCTGGCGACCAAGATCACCTTCATCAACGAGATCGCCGACCTGTGCGAGAAGGTCGGCGCCGACGTGCAGGACGTGGCCCGCGGCATCGGCCTCGACAACCGCATCGGCACCAAATTCCTGCATGCGGGGCCGGGCTTCGGCGGCTCGTGCTTCCCCAAGGACAACCTCGCGCTCATCAAGACCGGGCAGGATCACGAGGCGCCGCTGCGCCTGGTCGAGACGGTCGCGGCCGTGAACGACCAGCGCCGGCGGGCGATGGCCCGCAAGGTCTCGGCCGCGCTCGGCGGCAACATGCGCGGCAAGACCGTCGCGGTGCTCGGCCTCACCTTCAAGCCGAACACCGACGACATGCGCGAGGCGCCCTCGATCCCCCTGATCACCGCGCTGCAGGACATGGGCGCCACGGTGCGCGCCTACGATCCCGTCGGGATCGAGCAGGCCAAGGCGGTGCTCGCGGACGTGGCCTATTGCGACAGCGCCTATGCGTGCGCGGAAGGCGCCGACGCCCTCGTCATCGTGACCGAATGGGAACAGTTCCGCGCGCTCGATCTTGCCCGCCTCAAGCGCACAATGGCACGTCCGGTAGTGGTCGACCTGCGCAACGTCTATCGCCCCGAGGACATGACGAAGCACGGATTTATTTACGTGGGGGTCGGGAGACGGGGACCAGCGGGAGCTTAGGGAACCTCGATCTCGACGAAAGCGACAATTGCATCGGACATATCCTCCGCAAAAACAGGATCCATCCGGATCTCGCCGACATCGCGCACCTTCGGCAACGACTCGCCGACGTCGATCATGTTCTCCACATGGAATGCCAGCGCCTCGCGACCGCGGCGCAGCGCCTCGCCGACGCTTGCACCGCCGGAAACACATCCTTGAAAATCAGGAAAGGAGACGCCGTATACGTCCGACGCTTCATGCAGCAGCGCGACGACTGAGACCGTCATTCGCCCATAGCTCCCAGATTCTTTTCTTCGCAGCGAATCCGCTCGCTATATCAAACCAATGCCGCGATTTGAACCACCCCTTCCCATCGACGCCGCGCTTCCGGAACTGTCGGCCGCGCTCGCGCGCCAAACGTCGGCCGTGCTGGTGGCGCCGCCCGGCGCGGGCAAGACCACGCGGGTGCCGCTGGTGCTGGCGCAAGAGCCGTGGGCGCGCGAGCGAAAAATCCTGGTGCTCGAGCCGCGGCGGCTGGCGGCGCGTGCGGCTGCCGAGCGCATGGCTTCGAGCCTGCGAGAGCGCGTCGGCGACACGGTCGGGCTGCGCGTGCGCTTCGGCTCCAAGATCTCGCGCCGCACCCGCATCGAGGTGGTGACCGAGGGCGTGTTCACCCGCCTCATCCTCGACGATCCGGGGCTCGACGGCGTCGCCGCCGTGCTGTTCGACGAGTTCCACGAGCGCTCGCTCGATGCGGATCTCGGTCTGGCGCTCGCACGCGACGTGCAGACGGGCCTGCGCGAGGACCTGCGCCTGCTGGTAATGTCGGCGACCCTCGACGGCGCGCGCGTCGCCACGCTGCTGGGCGGGGCGGCGGTGATCGAGAGCGCGGGACGCGCCTTCCCGGTCGAGACGCGCTATCTCAGGCGCGACCCGCGCCAGCCGATCGAACGGCAGGTCGCCGATGCGGCCGCCTCCGCCTTGCGCAAGGAACGCGGCTCGGTGCTCGCCTTCCTGCCCGGCGGCGCGGAGATTCGCCGGGCGGAGCGGCTCCTTGCCGAGCGCGTCGCCGACCCCGCAGTCGACGTCGTCCCGCTCTACGGCGCGCTCGACCGCGATGTGCAGGACCGCGCCATCGCGCCGGCGACAGCCGGTCGCCGCAAGGTCGTGCTCGCGACCTCGATCGCCGAGACCTCGATCACCATCGAGGGCGTGCGCATCGTCATCGACGGCGGGCTCGCGCGGGTGCCTCGCTACGAACCCGACGTGGGGCTCACGCGCCTCGAGACGGTGCGGGTCTCGCGCGCCGCCGCCGACCAGCGGCGCGGCCGCGCCGGCCGCACCGAGCCAGGGCTGTGCCTGCGCCTGTGGGACCAGCCGCAGACCGCCTCGCTCGACCCCTATGCGAAGGCGGAAATCCTCGCCGCCGACCTGTCGGGCTTCGTGCTCGATCTCGCCCAATGGGGCGAGGCGGAGCCCGAGCGGCTCGCTTTCCTCGATGCGCCGCCGAAGCCGGCGCTCGCGGAAGCGCGGGCGCTGCTGCGCGAGCTGGGCGCGATCGATGCCGATGGCCGCATCACCGAGGAAGGCCGGCGGCTGCGCCGCCTGCCGCTGCCGCCACGCCTCGCCCGCATGGTGGTCGATGGCGCCGCGCTGGACGAAGCTCCGCTGGCCGCAGAGATCGCCGCGCTGGTGAGCGAGCGTGGTCTCGGCGGCGACGATATCGATCTCGCAGCGCGGCTCGATGGCCTGCGTCGCGACCGCTCGCGCCGCGCCGAAGATGCCCGGCAGATGGCGCGCCGGTGGGCGGAGGCTGCATCTCCCTCCCCCGCTCGCGGGGGAGGGTTGGGAAGGGGGCCAGGCGGAGATGAGCCATCGCCCGGTTCGCTCCTTGCGCTCGCCTATCCGGACCGCATCGCCCGAAACCGCGGCGGCGGCGCCGGCGCGTTCCTCCTCGCCAATGGGCGCCGCGCAAATGTCGATCCGGCGTCGTCGCTCGCGCGCGAAGCGTTTCTGGCGGTGGCGGAACTGGCAGGCGCGGCCGCGCAGGGCCGCATCGTGCTCGCGGCACCGATCACGCTCGACGAGATCGAGGCGCAGTTCGCCGATCGAATCGCGATCAGCGACGAGGTGGCGTTCGATCCGGGCAGCGCGAGCCTGCGCGGACGCCGCATGCGCCGGCTCGGCGCGGTCGTGCTCGCCGAGCAGCCGTCGAAGGTCGAGCCCGGGCCCGACAGCGTCCGGCTGCTCGCCGCCGGCATTGCACGGCTCGGCCTCGACCGCCTGCCGTGGAGCAAAAACCTTGCCCAGTGGCGCGACCGGGTGATGTTCCTGCGCCGGGCCGAAGGCGCCGAATGGCCGGACCTCTCCGACGGCGCATTGGCCGCCGGCCTCGCCTGGTTGGAGGCAGCGTTGGAGGGCAAGACCGTCCTCGCGCAATTGTCCGCGGACGAGCTGGCGGACGCCGTCTCGGGCCTACTGCCGTGGAATTTGCGCCGGCGCGTCGACGCCGAGGCGCCGACCTACTTTGTTGCGCCTACTGGATCGCGGGTGCCGATCGATTACGGCGCAGAGGAAGGCCCGAAAGTGTCGGTCCGGGTGCAGGAGCTGTTTGGGCTCGACCGCCATCCGGCCATCGCGGGCGGCCGGGTGCCGCTGGTGATCGAGCTGTTGTCGCCGGCGCATCGGCCGGTGCAAATCACCCGCGACCTGCCTGGCTTCTGGCGCGGCAGCTATCAGGCCGTCAAAGCGGAGATGAAGGGCCGCTACCCGCGCCACCCGTGGCCGGACGATCCGCTCAAGGCGCCTCCCACCCGGCGGGCGAAGCCGCGCATGACCAGATGAAGCGGACTTATAACGATCAGTTGTAATTTGGCAAAACGAACTCGATTTTGTTCAATGTTTTCAAAGCAGGCGTCTTGACGCCCCGCTCCCCACCGGCGTTCGCCCCTTGCAAGTCGGCTTCTTTCGCGCCAATTTAGGTCCTCGTGGAGGCCTTTCGTTCGGCTCGAGTCGGCGACGGGCCTTTCGTGTTTTCGAGACGCGGCTCAAGCCGCGACACCGCCATGACCATCAACCGGACCGGCCACATCCGGCTCACCTCCCATCCGGGGGCCGGGACGCCGAGCCGTTTTCCGATCCGCTGGGGCGCGCCGAGCGTGCGCGAGCGCGGCCCGGTGATCGGCACCGTGACCGCCGGCTCGGACCGCAACGCCATCGGGGCGCACGGCGGCGCCTACGCGCTCTACCGCGCGCTCGCGGTGTCGTCCGGGGCGCTCAACCCGATCGCGCGGCCCGACTTCACCAACACCGCCCCGGTCGTCGAGTTGGGGCCGCATCCGCAATGGGCCGAGCCCGCCCGCATCGTCTCGCTCGATCCCTGGGGCCACCGCGTTCATGCGGATTTCCGCGCCGAGATCGCCGAGGGCCTCGACATCCGTCCGACCATCGCGGTCACCCGGGCGCGGCTCACCATCGCCGAACTCGACGAAGCGGTGGCGCAAGGCCGGCTCAAGGTCGATGGCGACATCATGCGGGCGAGCGGCGACGTGGCGGTCACCAAGACGGCGATCGATCCGGTCTGGTATCTGCCCGGCATCGCCGAGCGGTTCGGCGTTGCCGAGGACAAGTTGCGGCGCACGCTGTTCGAGCAGACCGGCGGCATGTATCCGGAACTGGTCACGCGGCCGGACCTCGCGGTCTTCCTGCCGCCGATTGGCGGCATCACGCTCTATGTGTTCGGCGATCCCGCCGCGCTCGGCAGACGCGCCCGCACGCTCACCTGCCGCGTGCACGACGAGTGCAACGGCTCCGACGTGTTCGGCTCCGACATCTGCACCTGCCGGCCCTATCTGATCCACGGCATCGAGGAATGCGTGCGCCAGGCGCAGGCCGGCGGCTCGGGGCTGATCGTCTACAATCGCAAGGAGGGCCGGGCGCTCGGCGAGGTGACGAAATTCCTGGTCTACAATGCGCGCAAGCGCCAGGAGGGCGGCGACCAGGCGTCGACCTATTTCGAGCGCACCGAGTGCGTCGCCGGCGTGCAGGACGCCCGCTTCCAGCAGCTGATGCCCGACGTGCTGCACTGGCTCGGCCTCACCCGCATCGACCGCTTCGTCTCCATGTCCAACATGAAGTACGACGCCATCGTCGCCTCCGGCATCGAGATCGGCGAGCGCGTGCCGATCCCCGACGACCTCGTGCCCGAGGATGCCAGGGTCGAGATCGAAGCCAAGAAGGCGG
>WNGG01005374.1_pt1 | contig 18991 bp, 16 predicted proteins | sample 5400661 | NCBI WGS metagenome assembly WNGG01 (sample SAMN13153372, study PRJNA577476) | soil metagenome | isolation source: 100 cm soil or saprolite under Garry oak tree replicate 1 | place: USA:California | collected 2016-06-15
CGTGACCGGCGCCGTCATCGCGACCCTGCGGGATCGCTTCGGGTCGGAACCGGGATCCCTGCGCCTCGCCTTCGGTCCCTGCATCGGCTCCTGCTGCTTCGAGGTGGGCGGCGAGGTGGTCGAGGCGCTCCTTCAGGCCTTCCCGGACGCTTCGGACTGCGTGCTGGCGGGACCTCCAAGGCGGATCGATCTGGTCGAGGCCAACCGCATGCAGGCGCGCGCCGCCGGCGTGCCGGAGGACAGGATGCAGGCGGCCGGCCTGTGCACGATGTGCCGTCCCGACCTCCTCGAGTCCTACCGCCGGGCGGGCGGGACCGCCGGCCGCATGGCGGGTATCATCGCCTGGGGCGAGACCGGGGCGGATGCGAGATGACACGGACGCGGGCCCCGGGCGCCGGCCCCGGCGCGGTCGGCGCGAGGATACTCGACCTGTACCGCCAGCACGCCGAGACCGCGGCGGCGTTCTTCGAGACCGGGACCGGGCCGGTCGAGGGGACGGCCGCGGCGTTCATCGCAGCGCTTCGCGGCGGCCGCTCTCCCAGCACCTGGCGGCCGAGTTCGTCAACCGGTTCGCGGCGGACCGCCCGGGTCTGTCCGCCCTGGCGCTCACCACCGACACCTCGGTGCTGACCAGCATCGGCAACGATCTGGATTTCAGCCGCGTCTTCGCGCGCCAAATCGAGGCGCTGGGCCGGCGCGGCGACGTGGCCGTCGGCCTCAGCACCTCGGGCCGCTCCCCGAACGTGCTGGAGGGGTTGCGCGCCGCGCGCGCGGCGGGCCTCGTGACGGTCGGCTTCACCGGCGGAGGGGAGGGCCCCATGAAGGATCTGTGCGATCACCTCGTCCGCATCCCGTCCCGAATCACGGCGCGTGTTCAGGAGGTCCACATCCTGGTCGGCCACATCCTGTGCCAGATGGTGGACGAGGCGCTCTTTCCCCGGACATGACGGCGATGCGGCCGCGCCGGGCGGACGGGTGCGGACGGCATCGGGCCTTACTTCTTCAGCGCGACGATCATCTCCTGGATTTCCTTCGCGTCGGGCGCCTTGGGCTCGAGCTTCAGATATTCCTGGTAATGCTTCACGGCTTCGTCGAAGGCCTGCATCCGGGTGAGGACGCGCGCCAGCTCCCTGTGCGCCCCGGCATACTTGGGATCGATCTCAATCGCCTTCTGGAACGCCTGCGCCGCCTCCTTGTCCTTGTTCTCGTTCCAGGCATGCACCCCCAGGTTGAAGAACACGGTGGCCGCGTTGCCCGGATCAATGGTGATGATCTTCTGGTACATCTCCTCCGCCTTCGCCTTGTCCTTGCGTTTCTCATAGATGGAGGCCAATTCCATGTAGGAATCGGACTTGGATGGATCGATCAGGCTCGCCTTCTCAAACTCGGCGATCGCCTTGTCGTCGTCTCCACCGAGGGCGTAGGCCTTCCCGAGCTGGAACCAGACTTTGTCGTTGTCGGGCTGTAGATTGGCTTCCTTCTCGAACTCCTCGGCGGCTTCCTTGTAATTCTGCTTCTTGTCTTCGTCGCTGGCCGAGTCGTTGCCGTTCTTCAGGAGAACGTTGCCCAGACCGAAATGCGCCCCTTTCATGTCGGGCATCAGTTGGATCGCCTTCCTGAAGGCCTGCGCCGCCCCGTCCACATCCCCGGTCGCGAAGAGGCTCTTTCCAAGATAGAAGTACACGGCAGGATTGCCTGCGGGATCCTTCGCCAGGTAGGCCCTATAACCCTCGATGGCCTCGGGGTGGCGGCCGGCATCCGCCAGCTCCTTGGCTTTCTTCAGTCCCTCACCGCTGATCTTGGGGGCCTCGGCAGTCCCGGACGCACCGGTTCCGGCCGCAGGCTGGGTGCCTGCCGGCACGGTCGTCCCGCCGGGCGCAACGGCAGATGCTTCCGTCGCCGCGCCTTCCTTCTTCTTCCGCTCCGCCTGCACCGCCGCCAGGAAGTCCGCCTCCTTCGCGACCACGATGTTGACCAGGTTGCGCCCCTCGTCGCCGACCAGCACGAACGTCCACTCGGGGAACTCCTGCTTGCTCCCCAGGACGATGTCACCCTTGTAGTGCTCGGTTTTTACGGAGTCGACGATCTCGGCATACTCCTTGACCACCTTGTAGCCGGGCAGATCAGGGTAGACCTTCCATTTTTTGGCGACCGACGTGTCGAGCGCGGCGTGCACGTAGGAGCCGTCCTTGCCGGTGGTCAGGGGCCCCACTTTCTTCTTGATCTCGACCGCCTCGAGCCAGATCTTGACCTTGGGCATCGGCTTGCCCTGAACGTCGGTCACGACGCCCCTCACGCGCGTGATGGAATCGGCGTACGCCGGCGTGCGCGAAGCCGCCGGCGCCAGGACGAAGACCGCGGCAATCGCCAGAAGCGTTCGTCGTGTCCGTCTCATGGTCCATTCTCCTCCGGTCCGGCCGGCGGCACCGTCGCCTGAAGCCGGTCCGATCATCGTATACCCCGCCGTCCCGCCCGATCAAGGCGGGGCGTCCGGGAGTGGCCGCGTCGCGCCGACCGCCGCCCGCTCCCGCCGCGGTGACTGCCGTTCCTGGACACGACGAGGTGTCCCGCGAACAGGAGGACATAGAGACCCCCGCCGGCGATGTGGACGCCGGCCAGGACGCGGCGGGCGGCCGGATCGGTCACGACCTGCACCAGGTAGCCGGAGGCGATCATCGGCAGGGCCAGGGCGAGATGATGGATGACGGAGAACTCGCCGCCACCCGTCATGAGGTACTTCATGTAGAAGTAGGCTCCTCCGCTCCCGGCCACGAGCCAGGTCGAGGCGTTCAAGAGAGCCCGTTCGAAGGAGTTCACGGGGCGGGCTTCGCTGAGGGACCGGGCGACGGTGACGCGGTCGGCGCGGCCACGTACAGGCGATGCAGCGCCAGGACCCGGCGGACGGCCTGGGTCACCGCACGCGACGACAGCGTCGCGCCGGTGAGCGCCCGGATCCCCTCGCGTCCGCCGAGGTCGGCCAGCGTCCGGCCGGGAAACTGCCGCAGCCATCGCTCGCCAGGAAGGTAGTCCTCGGGCTCGTCGAACGACAGGATCTCGATGCGGGCCACGACGCCGGCCGGGCCGACGAGGACCAGGATCGTCTCGGGGAGGGTGCGGACCAGGTGCGTGTCGAAGTAGGCGTAGCCGGCTACGCGCCCGTCGCGCGATCCGACGTAGTACGGGACGACCCGGATCTCCACGGGCGCTGCCGCAGCCTCCGCGGCCCGGCGCGCCTGCCCCTCGTCCAGGTAGAGCGTCCTGCGCTCGACCGTCGTGGGCGGGGGAAATACGACGTCAAGCGCCTGCTGCGTCGTGAGGTAGACTCGGGCACCGGCGCGCCCCGCGACCATCAAGGCCAGCAACGCGACCAGCACAGCCCGGCGCGTCATCAGAACAGGTACCCGAGCGCGACGTTGAGCTGGTCGACGCCGGTGCCGGCGCCGTTCCTGTAATCCTGGTAGTCCACCTTGACGGCGAGGTTCGGGATCGGTCGGTAGTGGAGCCCGTACGTCCTGACGGTCCTGTCGTTCGCCCGGTCGCGCGCGAAGGGCGCCGCGACCTCCGCCTGCGTGTCCAGCCCCTCGTAGCGCACGAAGGGGCTGAGCTCCGCCTCACCCGCGTGCGCCAGCGACAGGATGTTCCAGGCGATTTCGCCGTACCAGCCGACGGCGCGGCTGCCGATCGCGGTGCCGCGTGCCGGGTCGCCGGCCAGCAGCGGCTCATTCGCCAGGCTCACCGCCCCGGCCTGGCCCAGGGCGCCCCGGGCGTACAGTCCCCTGAGGTGCCAGCCTCGGGCGTTCCACTCCGCGTGGGCCTCCCAGACCGACAGGCGGGCGCCCCCGATCCCCGGACTGCCCTGCCCCGTGTCACCCGTGTATCCCGCGGCGCCGAACAGCAGCCCCGGCACCGGCACGCAGTCGACCCGGGCGGTCAGGGCCCAATCGCGCGCCTTCGCCTCGGCACCCTCCTGCCTCCCTTCGCGGGCCCATTCGCCCGCGGAGAAGCCCGAGGCGTCGAGGCCGGTGACCAGGTAGACCCGGTAGCTCACCGGGCCGGCGTCGCCGTAGACCCCCAGGCCGTTCTCTCTCCAGGTGGACGGCAGGATGAAAGTCTCGACGTCCGGACGACGCGCGCCGTAGTAGATCGGCGGCTCGTGCAGCTCGCTGAGAAAGCCCACCGGCACGAGCAGGAGCCCGCCGCGCAGACCGAAACGGCGGCCGGGGCGATAGTCGATGTAGGCGAACTCGATCTCCGCCTCGCCCGGGGCGTCCGGGGCGACCACGGCGTGCTCGTACTCGACCTCGGAGTTGAACAGCAGATGATCGGTCCACTTGTAGCCGAAGTAGAGGACCGCGCGCTCCAGGTCGGCCGTGTCGATGGCCCGTCGATTCTCTTGCGCAGCTCCGCGAGGCTGGCCTGCACGCCCGGCGGGGGGGTCTCACCGTCCGGCCCGGCCTTCAACGCCTCGATCTCGGCGCGCAGCTGCCGGACGAGCGCTTCGAGCTCCGCGATGCGCTCCTCGACGCTCTTGCCGGACGCTCCCGTGCCGGGTGCCGGGGCGGCGCCGGCCCGCACCGGAAACCCCGCCGCGGCCGCGGCCAGAGTGATGGTCGCGCAGATGACCCATGCGGCAGCCGCCGACAGGCGTCCCGCGGCGCGTTCACCGGCCATTCTGGTGTTCGGCGTCACGCCGTCGTCCTTACTGGTCCGCGCGAAGTTCGCCGGGGCCGGTCCGGACACGACGAGTCGGCGCCTCATAGGCCCGGTGCCGCGCTCCAGCCTGCGAAGCGGCTGTCGAAGGCCCGGGTGGCCTCGTGGCGGAGGATGCCGTCATGATCGCGCCACAGATAGAGTACCGGCAGCCTGCGACGCTCCGCCCAGGACAGGCCGCGCTCCGGCCCCATGACGAACAGCGCCGTCGACAGGGCGTCGGCCGACGTCCCGTCCGGCGCCACCACCGTGACAGTCCCCCCGAATGACGCCGGGCGACGCGAGCGCGATCCCCTTGCCGATCCCCCCGAGGTCGATGCCGACGCCGGCGGCGTCGAAGCGGACCGACCGGGCCGCCGGGCCCAGGCGCACGTGCCTCCAGCCGACCGGCGGCGACCCCGCAGGGGCCGGTACGGCCGCGGACGCCTCCTCCGGGTCGGCGCGCTCTTCGTCCGATCGCAGCCCGAGGGCCCGCACGAGCGGCTCGACCGTCGGATCGAAGGCGCCCCCGCTCCTCTCGGCCCACTCCAGCGAGACGCGGATGGCCCGGTACAGATCGCGAGAGCACAGGAACTCCGAGCGCGCCGCGCGCGCGTTGAGACGCGAGATCTCGCTCGTCGCCTTCCAGTTGCTGAGGATCTCTTCGAGACGGGCCACCTCGCCGAACGCCCCGTCGAACGCTCCCGCGGGGACCGGGCCATCCATCTCGATCGACAGGCGCGTGCCCATCAGGAAGCGCGCCCGGGCCTCCGGCGGTCCGGCTCCGGCCGGCGCGCCGGCGCGGCCGCACGCACCCGCGCCCGCAGGCGCCCCCGGCACGAGGAGTGCCGCGCACGTCAGCGCGAGCGCCGCCCGGCGGGGAGCGAGCGCGTGCCGCGCGGTCCACCCCGTGCCCGGGTTCGACGGTCGTCGGCGGCTCATGGCCCCTCCCGGCCCGATCCGGCCGGATGGAATTGCGACTCAATCTCAATTAGGCCGTGTAATCTAGCCCGCCGATCGGCCGGCTGTCAAGTCCGCCGTAAAGACCGGTGTGGTACCCTGCCCGTCCCGGGAAGCGGCCGGGAGAAACCAGGTGAGCGCATGAGCGGCCGGCCATCGTTCAAGCCCGCGCGGGCCTCGCGCGTCGAGATGACCGAGATCGTCCTCCCCGAGGACTCGAACCAGTACGGCCACGCCTGGGGAGGCCGGGTGATGGCGCTGATCGACAAGGCGGCCGCGATCGCGGCGACGCGGCACTGCCGGACCAACGTGGTGACCGCCTCACTGGACTCGCTCACCTTCCGGGCGCCCGTGAAGATCGGGCACATCCTGATGATGTATGCCTCCGTGAACGCGTCGTTCCGGTCGTCCATGGAGGTCGGCGTGAAGGTGCTGTCCGAGGATCCGCTCTCGGGCCTGCAGGCCCATTGCTGCAGCGCCTATGTCACCCTGGTCGCGCTCGACGCCCTGGGCCGTCCGACGCCCGTTCCAGGCCTCCTCCCGGGGACTCCCGAGGAGCGCAGGCGACAGCGCGAGGCGGCGCGACGGCGCCGCAGCCGGCTCTCGCTGCGGAGCGGCAAGACCGGGCCTGGGGCGAGCCGGCGCTGACCGCGGATTCCTCCCGAGCGCCGCGCCGGTCCGGTTGGACTCGTCCCGCCGCGATGTGCTAGGCTCCGGCCGGCAACGTCACAGGTTGGGAACCTCATCAGGAGGCGGGCTCTCATGAAGATCACGCTGTCCATCATCAAGGCCGACGTCGGCAGTATCGGCGGTCACATCAAGCCCAGCGCAACGATGATCCACTGCGTGAAGGATTTCATCGCCTCCGCGGGCAAGGGGCTCCTGATCGATTCCTTCGTCTGCCACACCGGGGACGACATCTCGATCCTGTCAACGCACACCGGCGGCGTGGACAACCCGAAGGTCCACAAGCTGTGCTGGGATGCCTTCAAGGCGGCCACCGAGGTCGCCAGGAAGGAAGGCCTCTATGGCGCGGGACAGGACCTGCTCAAGGACGCGTTCTCCGGGAACGTCCGGGGGCTCGGGCCGGCCTCCGCCGAGATGGAGTTTCCGGAACGCGAGGCGGAGCCGTTCCTCCTGTTCATGGCCGACAAGACCGAGCCGGGCGCCTATAATCTTCCACTCTATCTCGCGTTCTGCGATCCGATGTTCGCTCCGGGGCTGATGCTGAGCGCCAAGATCAAACAGGGGTTCCGGTTCACCATCATGGACGTGAACCACACCGAGGGCGACCGGGTCATCGAGCTCGACACGCCTGAGAACCTGTATGACGTGGCCGCCCTCCTGCGCGACAACCATCGCTTCGTGGTTGAGTCGATCAGGACCCGCTCGACCGGAGAGATCGCGGCCGTCGTCTCCACCTCCAGGCTGCACAACATCTCGGGCAAATACTCCGGCAAGGACGACCCGGTCATGCTGGTCCGCGTGCAGAGCCAGTTCCCGGCCACCGGCGAAATGCTCGCGCCGTTCCGCCTGGCCCATTACGTCTCCGGCTTCAGCCGCGGCAGCCACCACGGGCCGCTCATGCCGGTCAAGATGAACTCCTCCATCTCCTTCTTCGACGGCCCGCCGATCGTCTCCTGCGTCGCCTTTTCGATGAAGAACGGCCGGTTCGCCGAGCCCGCGGACGCATTCGATCACCCGTTCTGGGACCATGTGCGCGAGATCGCTTCCCGCAAGGCGATCGCCATCCGCGAGCAGGGATTCTTCGGGCCGGCCATGGTCGGCTACGAAGAGCTGGAGTACGGCGGAATCGTCGATACCCTGAAGGATCTCGACGCCCGCTTCAAGGTCCGCCAGGAGGCCCGCGTCAAGTCCTGAGCGGACCGGTGTCTCCTCGGTTTTCCTGTCCCGGGTCGCCTGTCCTGTTTGCGTCCGGCCCCTCCCGGCCCCATATTGCCGAGAAGCGACGGGCGGAGGGAGTCGTTTGTCCCGGAAGACGGCGCGTCTCGAGATCGCCAGCGCGGAGGGGCCTCCCCGGGTCGTGACCGTCGACCGGACGCCGTTCTCCATCGGCGCCGAACCCGGTTCCGATCTGCGGCTCTCCGCGGCCGGTGTCGCGCCGGGGCACGCGCGTATCGTGCTGTTCGCGGGCGCCCACCACCTTCTCCCCGGTCCTGCCGCCGCCCCGCTCACGGCCGACGGGGCGCCGGTCTCCCCCGGAGGCGTTCCGCTCGCGGACGGCGTGCGCATCGAGCTGGGCCCCGGCTGCCCTTACTCCCTGCGATACCTGATCGAAGGCGCCGGCGCCACGGACCGTGAGGACCGCCTCCTCACGCTCATGGAGATCGCCAGGACGATCACCTCGCCCCTCGCGCTCGACGACATGCTCGATCGTGTGCTCGACGGCGCCGTGCGATTCTCGGGCGCTGAGCGCGGCTACCTGTTCCTCCGCGAAGGCGATCGGCTCGTCCGCTGGCAGCGGGGACCCGGCGGCGACTCCCAGGTCGAGGTCAGCCTCTCGGTCGCCGAAGAGGTGGCCTCGACCGGCAGGCCGCTTTACCGCGACGTGGCCTCCGGCGAGCCGGGCCACTCCAGCACCGACAGCATCGTGCGCCTGCGGCTCCAGGCGATCCTCTGCCTGCCGCTCGCCGTCCGCCAGGACGTGATCGGGGTGGTGTATCTCGACAGCCGCAAGCGCCTGCCGCACCACCAGCCCGACCTGCCTCTCCTGGAGGCTCTGGCGGGACTGGCGGCGGTGGCGATCCAGAACAGCCGGCTGGTCGAGGCCCGCGTGCGCGCCGAGCGCACCCTGGCGATCGGACAGATGGCCCGGGCCGTCGTGCACGACCTGCGAAGCCCGCTGTCGTCCATCCGCGGGCTGGCGGAGCTGCTGCACGAGCGTGCCCCCGCGGACGACCCGGCCCGGCGCCACCTCGCGACCATCATGACCGAGGTCGACCGGCTCACCGGCCTGACCGGCGACCTCCTGCAGTTCTCCCGGGAGGCGCCGCCCCTGCAGCGCTCCCCGGTGCGCCTCGCCGACCTCGTCCGCCAGACCCTGAAGCCCCTGCAGGCGCGCCTGCAGCGGGGCGGGATCAATCTGGCCCTGGGGCTGGACGAGGAGGTGAGCGCCTCGATCGACGCGCCGCGCATGCTGCGGGTCCTGCACAATCTCATCGCCAATTCGCTCGACGCCATGAGCGGAGGCGGACTCCTCGACATCCGCTGCCGGCGCTCCGACGGATCGTGCTTCCTGAGCGTGCGCGACAGCGGTTGCGGGATGCCCGAGGAAGTGCGCCGGCGCGTGTTCGAGCCGTTTCTGACGCACGGCAAGGCGCACGGCACCGGACTCGGCATGGCCATCGTGCAGAAGATCGTCGAGGAGCACGGGGGCAGCATCCGGGTGGAGAGCGCCCCGGGCGACGGCACCACCGTCGTGCTCGGGTTTCCCGACTCCTAGACGTCCGGCTCCTGCACGGCGAGAGTGAACTGTTCGTGGCGGAGCCCTGCGTCCGGTTGAATCTCGAGCCGCGGCCACGGCGGCGTCGCCAGCGCGGCCAGGAGGGGGGCGCCCTCGCCGGAGAGGAACGCGTCCACCTCGGGGTGGACCCGCGCGACGACGCGGGTCCCCTCGCGCATCGGCGCGAGCTTTCGCACGTCCCGCAGGATCTCGTGCAGGATTGTCTCCGGTGACTTGAGGCGTCCCGACCCCCTGCAGATCGGGCACGGGCGGCACAGGACGCGCTCCAGGCTGCGTTTCGTCCTCTGGCGCGTGATCTCGACGAGACCGAACTCGCTGATCTGCAGCACGCGTGACCTGGAACGGTCCCTCCGCATCTCGGCCTGCAGGAGCCCGAGCACCTCGTCCTTGCTGGCCTGCTCCTCCATGTCGATGAAATCGATCACGATGATTCCGCCCAGGTCGCGCAGGCGGATCTGTCGCACGATCTCGGCCGCGGCCTCCAGATTCGTCCTGAGAATCGTCTCCTCCAGCCGTCGCTTGCCGACGTACTTGCCGGTGTTGACGTCGACGGCCACCAGGGCCTCGGTCTGGTGGATGACGATGGATCCACCCGACTCGAGCCAGACGCGGGGCCGCAGGGCGCGATCCAGCTCGGACTGCACGCCGCGTTCCTCGAAGATCGGCGCCCGGCCCCGGTACCTCCGGATCTTCGGGAGGAGGACCGGCTGCATCCTGGCCACGAACTCGACCGCCTCCCGGTAGATCGCCTCCCCCTCCACCAGCACCTGCTGCACGTCGTCGTCCAGCACGTCGCGCAGGACCTGGGCCACGGCGCCGACCTCCTGATGCAGCAGGGCGGGCGCCGGCAGCGTCGCCGCCCGGCGCCGGACCTCGTCCCAGACGCCGGCGAGATACCGGGCATCGGCGACCAGCGCCCCGGACGAGGCGGCCTCCCCCACGGTGCGCACGATGAACCCGCCCGAAACCGGCAGATCCCGAGCGAGGTCCCGCACCAGTCCCTTCAGCCGATCGCGCTCGGCGGGATCGTCGATCTTGCGGGACACGCCGATGTGGGGGATGCCGGGCAGATAGACCAGGAAGCGGCCGGGCAGCGAGACGCGGGTCGTCAGGCGCGGGCCCTTCTGAGCAACCGCGTCCTTGCTGACCTGGACCACGACCTCCTGGCCTTCCTGCAGCAGCTGCTCGATCCGGGCCGGCGGAGCAGGGGGGACTTCCGCGGACCGCTCCAGGGGATCCTCGTCCGCCGCCGCGGCCTCCTCGAACCGCTCGGCATCGCCGCCCCCGCCGGCATCCTCCACGTACAGGAACGCGTCGCGGGTCGCGCCGATGTCCACGAACGCCGCGTGCATCCCCGGCAGCACGTTGCTGACCCGGCCCTTGTAGATGTTGCCCGCCAGGCCGCGGCTGGAAGGGCGCTCGATGAGCAGCTCGGCGAGGGCATCGTCTTCCAGGATGGCGACGCGGGTCTCGAGCGCCGCGCCTTCGATGAGGATCTCCCGGGCCACGGCGTTTGGCTCCCGGCCGCTAGTTGACCAACCGTCGCATCCAGACGTTCAACACAAGACCCAGGCCCAGGAGCGTGCTGGCGAGCGACGAGCCCCCGTAGCTCATCAGGGGGAGCGGGACGCCGGTGGTGGGAAGAAGCCCGACGACCACACCAATGTTGAGCAGCGCCTGTCCCGCGAACACGCAGACGACGCCGATGGCCAGGAAGACGCCCAGCCGGTCCCGGGCCGCGCGCGCCGTGGCGATTCAACGGTAGATGATGACGAAGTACAGGCCGAGGGCGAGCATCGCGCCGATGAATCCGCGCTCCTCGGCGATGACCGCGAACACAAAGTCGGTGTGCTGCTCGGGCAGAAACTGCAGCTGCCCCTGGGTCCCCGCCAGGAACCCCTTGCCGAGAAGGCCTCCCGACCCCACCGCGATCAGGGACTGGATGAGCTGGTACCCCGAGCCCTTCGGGTCGCGGGTCGGTTCGAGGAAGGTCTTGACGCGCTCCTTCTGGTAGGGCTTCAGGTGGCCCCAGGCCATCGGCAGGGCCAGGGTCGCGATCAACCCGAGGATGAGCAGCGTGCGCACGCGGATCCCCCCGATGAAGACGACCCCGGCGAACAGCGGCGCGAAGGTCACGGCGGTGCCGAGATCCGGCTGCCTCATGATCAGCAGGACCGGCAGGCCGATGATCAGGCAGATCGCCGCGAAATGAAGCACGCCCAGACCACGCACCCGCTCACGCCCCAGATAGGCGGCCAGCATCAGGATGGTCGCCGCCTTGGCGACCTCGGAAGGCTGGAACTGCACGCCGCCGGCGCCCAGCCACGACTTGCTGGAGTTCACGACCCGGCCGAATACCAGCGTCAGCGCAAGGAACAGGAGCCCCAGGCCGTAAAAGACGTAGGAGAATTCCGCCAGCGTGTGGTAGTCGATCACCAGGACGAAGAACAGCAGGACCAGCCCCATCCCGAGCCAGATCATCTGCCGGTGGAAGGCGCCCGCGCTGGGCGTGCCCGTCGTGGCGGAGTAGATCACGGCCAGCCCGACCGAGCAGGTCGCCAGGATCGCCAGGAACAGGATCCAGTCGAAGTTACTGAGGGACCGCCACGCTGGCAAGCTGCTGCACTCCCTGACGCGAATCAAGCTTCTGAAAGAAGCGCTCCAGGACGGCGCGCGCGATGGGCGCCGCCGTGGTCCCGCCGTGCCCTCCGTTCTGCACGAAGACCGCCCAGGCAATCCGCGGATTGTCCTTGGGCGCGAACCCCACGAACCACGCGTGGTCGCGCTTGTCCTTGGGCAGCTTGTCCGCGTCGATGTCGCGCGAGGCGCGGAACACCTGGGCCGTCCCGGTCTTGGCGCAGATGTCGCGGCCGGCGATCCTGGCCCGGCCGCCCGTGCCGTCTTCATTGACCACCCCCCACATCGCGTCCCGGATCACCTCCAGGGTCCGCGGGTGCATGTCCACCCGCCGGATCACGTAGTCCTGGCGCTCGTCCTCCTCGATCCCCTCGCGCACCTCGCGCGACAGAAGCAGGTGCGGGCGGTACAGGGTGCCGCCGTTGCCGATGGCCGCGGCGAACACGGCCATCTGGATCGGTGTCACTTCGATCGCGCCCTGACCGATCGAGACGGAGATCGTCTCACCGGGGTGCCAGATCGGATCGCGCGGCACGGCCCGCTTCTTCCAATCCGGGTCGGGTACCGTCCCCGACTCCTCGTGAGGCAGATCGAGGCCCGTCGGCTCCCCGAAGCCGAAGCGATGGGCCCACCTCGAAATGCGCTCGATGCCCATGTCGTTGCCGAGGTGGTAGAAATAGATGTTGCACGACTGGATGATCGCCTCCCGCATGGTCAGGTAGCCGTGCCCTCCCTTGCGCACCGCCCAGCACTGGTAGACCTTGTCGCCGAAACGCCACGTGCCGGTGCAGTGGTCCCCCCGGGCGGGCGTCGCGATCCCCTCCTCCAGGGCGGCGATCGACATGACGATCTTGAACACCGAGCCGGGCGCGAACTTCGACAGGGACACGCGGTTCTGGAGCGGGTGGCGCGGATCGTTGACCAGGCCCTCCCAGATGTCCTGCGAGAAGCGGTGCGCGAACACGTTGGGGTCGTAGGCGGGGCGGGAGATCATCGCCAGGACCGCCCCCGAGCCGGGATCGAGAAAGACCGCCGAGCCGGCCTCGTCGGCGTACGCCTCCTCGAGCGCGCGCTGCAGGTCGAGATCGATGGACAGGCGGAGCGCCCGTCCGGGGTCCGGTTTGCGTCCCGCTTCGATCTCCTGGATCTCGCGACCCAGGCTGTTGACCACCACCTGCTTCCATCCCTTGTCACCCTTCAGATCCTCGTCGTACTGCCTCTCCACCCCGGCCTTGCCGACGATCTCGCCCAGCTCGTACTCCCCCGAGGGCTCGGTCCTGAGCTGGTCCTCGCTCACCTCGCCGACGTACCCCAGCGCATGCGCCGCGAGGGGGCCGTACAGGTAGTTGCGGCGGGACTCCACCTCGACCGACAGCCCTCTCAGTTCCAGCCTCCGCGACTCGATGTAGGCGGCTTCGGCCAGATCGACATCCTCCTTCAGGACGACCGGTTCGAAGACGGGACGGCCGCGGTACCGGGCCAGACGATCGCGCAGCGTGGATTCGGGCATCTCGAGGATGCCGGCGAGCCTGGGAAAGAAGGTCTTCATGTCGGCGACCTTCTCCCGGTCCAGCCGCACGTTGAACGCGACGCGGTTGTTGGCCAGCACGCGGTGCTCGGCGTCGGTGATGACACCGCGCAGCGGCATGATCGTCACGCGGCGCAGACGGTTGTTGTCGGACAGCCTCCGGTAATAGTCGACCTTGACGATCTGCAGGTACCAGAAGGCGAACAGATACAGGACCAGGACGGCGCCGAACAGCACCTGGATCACGTGGATCCGCGTGTTCAGGCGGCGCGCCTCGTAATAGTCCTGGAGCCCCTTGTAGTCCTGCTCGAACCCCATCGCGCTCAGGGCAGCCGCGCGGCCACCCAGAAGAACAGAAGCCCGAGGACGCCGTTGCCCAGCCCGCGCTGCAGGATGGCCAGCGTCCCCGGGAAGTCCAGGCTGCGCCCCATGGCGACCGACAGACCCAGCTCGGCGAGCCGGTCGAGGACCGTCGCGGCGAACAGGATGCCGAATCGCGGGATCGTCTGGTTCAGCATGAACAGCGATCCGATGGATCCCACCAGGTATCCGATCAGGGTCTTCGTGAACCCATTCATCCCCAGGATCGAATGCAGGAGCGAGTCCTCCACCAGACCCGCGGCGGTCCCCATCATCATCGCCGCCGCCGGCGGACAGGTCAGACCGTAATAGACAACCATGATCGTGAACAGATCGCAGTAGCCCGCCAGGGCCGGCCCATAGTGGGACAGGAGCGATTGCGCCAGGGCGGCGGCCCCGAGCGCCGCGATACCTCGCACCATCTTCATCGCGCGCTCCTCTCGGGCGGCCCCTCGGGCTTCAGCACCACCAGCACCTCTTCCAGGCGGCGGAAATCGACCTCCGGTCGGAGCTCGACGAGCTTGGTCAGCCCCTCGCCTTCGCCGATCGACTCCACGACGCCGATGGTATAGCCCTTCGGGTAGATCTGGTCGAGCCCGGAGGAGACGATGACATCGCCGACCTCCACGTTGGAGAGGTCGCTCACGTACTCCATCCGGCAGGCACGTTCCCCCTCCCCGACGATCATGCCCTGGACTCGCGTCCGCTGGATGAGGCCGGCGGCGCCGGAGTTCGGATCGAGGATGGTCTGCACCTTGCTCGTTCCCGGGGCCGCCTCGATGATGCGTCCCACGATGCCGCGCGGCGTGAGCACCGGCTGGTTGAGACGCACGCCGTCGTGGCGGCCCCGATCCAGGGTCACGATCCGCGCGCTGCCGTCGACCCCGCGCGCGATCACCCGCGCCGCCAGAGTCGTCCAGGGAACGCTGTCGCGCAGGTCGAGGAGGTCGCGCAGGCGCTGCACCTCCTGGCGCTCCTCCTCGGCTTCTTGCGCCTTCAGCGCCAGGGCGTCGACTCTCTCGCTCAGGCGGCGGTTGTCGCGCCGGACACCGCGCAGGTCGACGTACTCGGACCACGTCCCGGACACGCCGTGCGCCACCGAGCTGGCGGCCTTCAGGAACGGGGACGCCAGGCCCAGGATGGCCTCCTCGAGGATCGACCGCTGACCGCCGCTCTTGATGCGCGACGACATCAACCCGAGATTGAAAGTCAGGAGGACCAGGAGGAGAAGATACGGCTTGCGCTCGGCGAGCAGAGGGGCCATCGACTCAGATTCCCTGCAGGGCGCCCGCGCGGGGGGGCGGGCGAAGAGACGGGCTCCCGGGGGCCGGGTCAGTCGATTGCGATCTTGCGCAGGAGGTTGAAGTCATCCAGCATTTTCCCCGTTCCCAGAACGACGGAGGCCTGCGGGTCGTCCGCCATCGAGACGGGGAGGCCGGTCTCCTCGCGCAGCCGCTTGTCCAGGTTCTTCAGCTGCGAGCCGCCGCCGGTCAGGACGATCCCCTTGTCGACGATGTCGGCGGAGAGCTCGGGCGGGGTCTGCTCCAGGGCCACGCGCACGGCCTCGATGATGTTGGAGACCGTCTCCGACAGAGCCTCGCGTATCTCTTCGTCGGAGATCACCAGCGTCTTCGGGATGCCCTCCACGAGATCGCGCCCCTTGATCTCCATGGTCAGCTCCTCGTCCAGGGGGAAGGCGGAACCGATGTTGATCTTGATCTCCTCGGCGGTGCGCTCGCCGACCAGGAGGTTGTACTTCCGCTTGATGTACTGGATGATGTCCTCGTCCATGCGGTTGCCCGCGATGCGCACGGAGCGGGAGTACACGATCCCGGCCATCGAGATCACCGCCACGTCGGTCGTGCCGCCTCCGATGTCCACGATCATGTTGCCGGTCGGCTCGGTGACCGGCAGGCCGGCCCCGATGGCCGCGGCCATCGCCTCTTCAACCAGGTAGACCTCAGAGGCCTTGGCGCGGTAGGCGCTGTCCTTCACGGCCCGCTTCTCGACCTGGGTGATGTCGGAAGGCACGCAGATCACGATACGAGGACGGACGCCCAGGGAGCGATTGTGGGCCTTCTTGATGAAGTAGTCGAGCATCTTCTCCGTGTGCTCGAAGTCGGCGATGACGCCGTCCTTCATCGGCCGGATGGCGATGATGTTGGCCGGGGTGCGGCCCAGCATTTCCTTCGCTTCCTTGCCGACCGCCTCGACCTTGCCGGTCCTCTGGTTGACGGCGATGATGGACGGCTCGCACAGGACGATCCCCTTCCCCTTGGCGTAAACGAGGGTGGTGGCCGTTCCCAGGTCGATGGCGAGATCGTTCGAGAACAGACTGAGCACCGACCGTGGACTCCAGGCCATCGTCGCCCCCACTTCCGCCTCCTGTTTCTGTCAGTCCTGTCTCAGGACCGGGGATAGGCAGAACAGACCGCGTGACAAATGCTTGCGGGCGGGGCTAATATTAGGGCCCCGACTTCGCAAAGTCAAATGATTGACTTTCGGACACAAGTCCTTTTCACGCCTGGGTTTAGATATCATCTTGCGGTTTCAACGATAGTCGGCCGCGGGCTTTCCGGCTCGGCCAGGGCGACACCATTCTTGCCCCGCCCCTTCACCATATACATCGCCTGGTCGGCGCGCGCCAGGAGATCGTCCTTGGTCCGGCCGTGATCGGGGAACGACGCGATGCCGAGACTGGCGCTAATCTTCACTTGCAGACCGTACGTCGAGAGAAAGGTCGTCTCGGCGATGCGCTGCCGAATGCGCTCAGCGATGATCGCCGCGCCCTCGGGCCCCGTCTGCGGCAGGATCACGGTGAACTCGTCGCCTCCGAACCGAGACACCACGTCGATCTCGCGGACGGTCGAGGCGATCTCCTTCCCGACCTCCACGAGCGTCCTGCTGCCCCACAGGTGGCCATGCTGGTCGTTCACGTTCTTGAAGCCGTCGAGATCGAGGAAGATGAGCGAGACCGGCGTGCGATACCGCTTGCTGCGCTCCACTTCGCGCCGCAGCGTCGCGTTGAGGTAGCGGGAATTGTAGAGCTTGGTCAGGTCATCGGTGACCGACAGCTCTTCCGACTTGCGCAGGAGCATGGCGTTGTCGATCGCCACGGCGGCGGGCTCGAGAAGGAGCAGCAGGAGCCGGGCGTCCTGATTGGTGAAGTGGCCCGCCTTCAGCCGATCGATCGCCACGATCACCCCGATCAGCCGGCCGCGGCTCAGGAGCGGCACGGCCAGCGCCGAACGTGCCGGCATCGGTTTCGGAAGATCCGCGGTCCCGAGCGTCGAGGCGTCCGCTTCGTCGACGAGGACGGGTTGCCGCCTCTGGGCCGCCCGGCCGGCGATCCCTTCTCCCATCCCGAATCGCCTGCCCCTGACCGCGCCCGTTCCCTCGCCGCACGTCCTTTCCACGGTGAGGAGTCCCTGCTCCGGATCGGCCAGCAGAAACAGCCAGGCGCGTAGATTGAGAAACCCGCGCACTCTCTCCATCGCGACATCGATGATGCGGTGGGGATCGAGCTCGTTCCCTGTGAGGCGCACGATGGCGGCGTGGGCCTGCATCCGCGCCCCCGCATCACGCGCATCAAGCAGGGCGCGACGCGCGCGAAGCCGTAAGTCGGCGATCAGCCGTTCCCGCTCCAGGAGAGCGCCGAGGAGTTGAGCGTCCACGGGAGGCGTCAGGGGCACCACCGTGGCGTCGGCCTCGCGCGGAGGGCGGGCGCGAGGTCTGCGTCCGCGCCCGGCGCGGCGCTCGAGCCGGAACGGCACGAGCGGCAGACCGTGGGCGAGACGCCGCAGCTCCTTCAATCGCGCCGGAACGCGGCCTGAGTCATCGACCTGGTACAGGACCGCGTCGATCCGTCCGGAGCCGAGCGCCTTCTCGGGCAGACGGCCCCAAGGCGCCACTGCGTAACGATCGGCGTCACGCCCGAGCCAGGCGGAACGCCTGCCCTCCCGACCGTCCAGGAGGAGCACAAGGATTTTGGAGCCGGGGCGCATCGACGATATCTCTAATAGGATTCCACATAGACGCTGCGCCGCATCCGGGTGATGTTCCCGGCGGGGTCCTGGGCGACGATCTCCAGATCGTTCATCCCGTCTTTCTTCATCCGGACCACGGCGGTGAAGGCTCCGTCGTCGTACACGTCCACCCTCTGGCCGTCGATCGAGAGCACAGCCCCGGCCTCCGTGCGGCCGTTGATGATCACCAAGTGACCTGAGGGAAGGAAGTCCACCACCTCCAGCGGCGGCGGCGTGGTGTCGTCGGTGGGACGCTCGCGCGAGCCAGCGATCTTGAACTTGCGAATCTCGGAGAAGAGACTCTCGATGTTCCCAGGGTCGATGACCGACACTCTCCAGTAGTAGTTCCCTTCCTGCAGGCCGGGGATCTGAACGCTCACCGAGCGGATGTCGGACTTGTCGAGGAGGAGCTCGCCGAACAGCGCGGTCCGGGCTATCTGCAGGCGGTAGCGCTCTCCGCCGGTCACCTTGGCCCAGCGCAGGGTCGTCGTCTCGGAGGAGGGATCGTCGTGGAGGAACACGCGCTGATCGGTCGGGTCGAGAAGCCCCGGTGCGGCGAGCAGCTTGACGCGGTTGACGACCTGCTCGGCGGAGACTTCCATCCGCTCGAGCGGTTTGAGGGTGAGGGTCCTCCCGCCGGTCTGCACTTCCGCGGTTCCGCTCTGCACCTCCGTGGAGGTTCTGCGCGTCCCCGCGTCGTACGCCACCTGGAACTGCGACTTGTCGACGGCTCGCGCCGTCGACGACTCGGTGGCCACCTCGTGGAAGGAGCCGGCGACATTCGCGCCGGGCATCGTTGCGCTCACGCCGCCCCAGTTCAATTTCTCGCGCACCTTGCGGACCTTGGTGGTCGGATCCTCGAACAGCTCACGGATCTCCAGGAGCGACCCCGGGTTGATCGTCGTGATCGTTCCGTCGAAGTAGATGATCTGGGCCGACCCGTTGCCCGCGGTCTTGATCTGATCCCCCACGCGCAGGGCGGTGTTACCGCTGACGTCGTCCCAGACGAACTGGCGCGCGCGCTTGATCTTCACGTCTCCCTCGTACTTGTAAATCTTCGCGGTGAACGTCTCGCCGGCGGATCCTTCGAGAATTTTCTGCGAGAAGGACTGCGATTGCTGGGCCGCGGCGCGCGCTTCGACGAAGTCCTTGCGCTCGTAAGACAGCCGGGCCGAATCCAGGATCTTGCCGGCGCTCTCGATGACGCGGGCGAACGAGGGATCGGCGGTGGCCTGCGACTCGCGATACATGCGCTCCGCCCGGTTGATCTCCTGCAGCGCCATCTCTTCGGGCGTGGCGCGGCGCGCG
>WNGG01003034.1_pt1 | contig 18982 bp, 16 predicted proteins | sample 5400661 | NCBI WGS metagenome assembly WNGG01 (sample SAMN13153372, study PRJNA577476) | soil metagenome | isolation source: 100 cm soil or saprolite under Garry oak tree replicate 1 | place: USA:California | collected 2016-06-15
GGCCGATGTTGGCGCCGAGTTCATTAAGGCCTGAGGTCTTGGAAAGAATCGTCGTGACCTCCCGGTTCATTTCCTGAAGGATGAAGTCCATACGTTTCCCGGCTTCATCCTCAAGGTTTTTCAGACCCGCAAATTGATCCAGATGACTGCGCAAGCGGGTTGTTTCTTCGGCGATGTCGCTGCGCTCGGCATAGAGCAGCGCCTCGGTTTCGAGACGATGCCCGCTGTCGGCAACGAGCTGCGGCGCGAGTTCGTTGACGCGAGCAATCAATTGCCGCCGGTAATGCTCGATGAAGTCTTTGGAGTGAGCGAGAATCGTCTCCAGATGCCGGTGGATGCTGGAAAGCCGCCGGTCGATATCCTTGATTAAGGATTGTCCTTCAGCAATGCGCATCTGTTTCACTTGGGACAATGCAGTACTGGTCGCTTCGCTGACTGTTTTTGCGATTAGATCGTTTTCTTCGGCCGACAGATCGGTGGCGGGGACGCCAATGAGCCCGGGCAACCGCGTGAGCATGTCAAGGGTGACCTCGCCTTGTATCGGATACGTGGCCTTCAATTCCGACAACATCTTGACATATGCGCGAATCAGCTGCTCGTTGACATCGAGCCTGATGTTTTCGCGTTTGTACTCAATGCGAACGAAAACATCGAGCCGGCCGCGCTTGAAAGCAGTCGAAATTTTCTGGCGAATGACGTTTTCGAAATTCTGGTATTCGCCCGGAATTTTGATATGAACATCGAGGTAACGATGGTTCACGCTTTTAATCTCAACCAGCACCGACAAGTTCGGGGCCTCGGCACGTCCGGAGCCAAAGCCCGTCATGCTGTAGATCATGAAGTCACATCCTGAAATTGCAAATTGTAAAGCTTCCAGTAAAGGCCCCGCCGTAGGACAAGTTCTTCATGAGTTCCCGATTCGCGAATGCGTCCATCGGCCAGCACGAGGATGCGGTCCGCGCGCCGAACGGTCGACAAACGGTGAGCGATGACAATAGTCGTGCGTCCTTCCATCAGGTTCTCGAAGGCCTGCTGAACCAGTGCTTCCGATTGCGTATCCAGCGACGAGGTTGCTTCATCCAGAATCAGGATCGGCGCATTCTTCAGCAGCGCCCTTGCGATCGATACGCGCTGGCGTTCGCCTCCGGAAAGCCGCAAGCCGCGCTCGCCGATTGAGGCACCGTAATCTGGAACGAAATCATCGACGAGAGCGGCTTTGGCTGCTGACCGGACGGCATCGTCGCCGGCCGTAGGATCGCCGTAAGCAATGTTGGCACGGATGGTGTCGTTGAACAGGATGATGTCTTGAGTCACTATTGCGATGCGGTTACGCAGCGAATTCAGCGTCAGTTCCCGGATGTCCTTCCCATCAATCAAAATACGTCCCGCCGTTACTTCGTAGAACCGCGGGAGGAGGTTGACGAGCGTGCTCTTGCCCGCTCCACTGGGACCGACAACTGCGACAATCTCACCGCGCCGGACCGTGAACGAGATTCCATTGAGCACCGTCTCACGCGCCTCGTATCCGAAGCAAACGTCCTCGAAGACGATGCTGTCGGCGAACCCGCGCAGAATCTCATGGCCTGTATCCTTCTCGGTCGCCATGGAGAGAATCTCGAAGATCCTACCGGAAGCTCCGAAAGCTTGCTGGAAGGAATTGTTGATTCCGCTCATCCGGCGAACAGGATCGTAAAGCTTGATCAGCGCGATGATGAACGCAACGAACAATCCTGCCGTCATTCGCTGGCTGGCGATCTGATTCCGCGCATAAAGCAGAAAACCTGCGATGACGAAAATCCCAAGCACTTCCATCACCGGCGACGACAGCGAGTGCGTCATCTTCTGCCGCAGATTCAATTTGAAAATCCGTTGAGTGAGTTTGCGGAACTTGCCGGCCTCTGCTTGCTCCATCGCGAAGGCTTTAACAATACGATTGCCTGTGACGGTCTCGTAGAGACTATTGGCCATTTCCGCCATTTCCTGCTGATTGGATTTGCTGAGCAATCGCAGCTTCTTTCCAAACCAGACAGCCGGATAAAAGACGAGTGGAGCCAGTACGATCGAAACCGCGGCCAGTTTCCAATCGATCGCAAAGATCGCGACGAGCAAAAAAATCAAAATTGCCCCTTGTTTGAGGAATTCAGCAAGCGTTTCGGATGCCGCGGTTTGAATACGCTCGACATCGCTCGAAACACGCGAAATCAACTCTCCCGTCGGATTGAAATGAAAGAACCGGAGCGGCTGGTAAATGATCTTGTCGAAAACGTCGTTGCGGAGATCACGGACAACAGCCTGCCCCAGGTAGGAAATCATATTGACCGAGCCATATTCTGCAATCGCTTTGACAACAGTAACTGCAACGAGCAGAACCAACACGGTTCCGCCATCGAAACCGGTTACGCTGAATCGCGCATTGATGACAGGAATGGTAAGGACCGGAGCAGCGGAAGGGCCGAGCAGCGTATCAAAAATCAATCCGATCAGAAACGGCGTAACGGCTTCCAGCAACCCGACGACCGCCACAAGGCCGAGCGAAACCAGAAGAACCGAAAAGTAGGACCGGACATATGCCCAGAGGCGCGCGCCTGCTGCTTTCATGATCGGTAAACCGTGGCGCGGACTTTGTCTTCAACTTCCTTGGGTTTTTGCATTTTTAAAATCTCGCCGGCAAGCTCCCGCAGCTGCGTCATCGAGACGGAGCGGATCATTCGTTTGATTCTCGCATACGCCCCAAGGTTCACAGACAGTGACGTGAAGCCGAGGCCCAGGAGGACGGCAGCCGATGGCGGATCCGCGGCCATCTCGCCGCAAACCGTAACGGATTTTCCCGTTGGCCCAAGCAACGCATACACCTGGTGCAGGCATCTCAGAATGGCGGGATGGAAAGGATTGTATAAATGGACAACGGACTGATCGGACCGGTCGATGACAAGATAGTACTGAATCAGATCATTTGTTCCGAGACAGAAGAAATCCACGCGCGAGGCCATCAGATCGCATGTTTGCGCCGCGGCGGGAGTCTCAATCATGACACCGACAGGGACACGCGGATCGTAGCGTTGCCGCTTCAGATCAAGCTCCCTGCGCACATCCATGATGATCTCGCAGGCGGCGTCCAAATCATCGACGGTGGAGACGAACGGCAACAGGATCCGCATTCTTCCATTGACCGAAGCGCGATACAGGCTCCGCAATTGTTTTTTAAAGACGTGAGTGTTCTCCAGACAAAATCTCAGCCCGCGCACACCGAGGTTTGGATTGACCCCGTCCCAACCCTTCTGATCGATACCGACATCGATAGTCCGGAACGTGACCGGCGCGCCTTTGGCTGTTTTCAGAACGAGGGAATAATCGGCTACCAGCGATTCTTCGTCAGGTTGTCTGCCTTCGCGAAAGAAATCGAATTCTGTGCGGTACAACCCAATCGATTCACATCCACAGGCGATCGCAGAGCGCACTTCTTCGCTGAAATTGATGTTGGCTCCCAGCGAAACCGAGGCGCCGTCTTCCGTTACTGATGGCGCCGAAGCGGAAGCGCCGGCCAGCTTTTTGATTCTTCGGCCGTCGCGATCGCGGCTTTTATATTCAGCCTGCGTTTCTTCGGAAGGGGAACAGATAACGACTCCCCGGTCCCCATCGACAATCAACAAATCTCCTGAAGAAATTTCCGGCAGCGCCGCCACGCCCATGACGGCGGGTATTTCGAGCGACCTGGCCATGATGGCTGTATGCGACAACGGGCTGCCGGTCTCGGTCGCCAAACCGACGACGCGCTGCGCTCGCAGCTCAAACAACGTCGAAGGAGGAATGATTTTGCCGATCAGAATTGCGTCGTATGGAAGCTTTTTGAACGGCGGCAACGGAGTCGATCGGAGATTGTGAAGCAAGCGCCGTACGATATCTTCGAGATCGCCTCGCCGTTCCCGCAAGTATTCATCGTCGAGCCGGTCGTAAGCCTGGAAGAGATCGTCGCTGACCTGCTGAATCGCCCATTCCGAATTGATCGAGTCGGTTTCGATCTTCTCGATGATGCGGTCGACAAACAGCCGGTCCTCGAGCACGAGCAAATGAGCATCGATGAGAAAGGACGATTCCCGTCCGCTTGCCCGCCTGAGCTCCGCCTGCATTCGCTTGAGCTGCTCGCGAGACTTCTCAACCGATTGCCGGAATCGATCGATTTCTTTCCGCACCCGATCGGGCCGAAGCTTTAGATTGAAAGACACGAAGAGGGGATCAAAGGTTCGGACCGCTCTGCCGACGGCAAATCCAACCGAACCTACAACACCGTGGATGACTCGTTCCGTCATTTCATCCTTGGGAATAGCCACAAAAAGGCACAAAAATCACAAAAGGGCTTCTTGTGTTTTTTGTGCTTTTTTGTGGCCAATTTCCTACCCCGCCAGATACTCACAGATGCTCTCTACGGCCTGCTCTTCATCGACGCCGCTGGCGCGGACTCCGACTTTCGAACCATACCCTGCCGACAGCAACAGGATGCTCAGGATGCTTCGCGCATCAGCTTCAACGGGGTTTGTTGGATCGGCTCGAAATAGAACGATGCTGGCTTGAAACTTCGAGGAGAGTTCGACGAGTTTGGCCGCAGCGCGTGCGTGAAGGCCAAGGCGGTGGCCAATCACAATCTCTCGCTCTCTCATGATCATGGTTTGGGGGCCAGCAAATGGCTCGCAATATAGATGCTGCTTTGTCCCTGTTCGCGGACGGCCTTAGCAGCCGCAGCAAGAGTGGGCCCTTCGCCCAATTGCGCGAATTTGATCAGCATGGGGAGGTTCACGCCGGTCACGACTTCCACTTTGCCTTCGTCCAGGAACGTCGAAGCGATATTGGTCGGAGTACCGCCAAACATATCGGTCAGAATAAGAACGCCGTCTGGGCTTTTAACGCGCTCCAACGCTTTTTCGATCATCCCGGTTGCCGTCCCAACGTCGTCATGCCAGCCGAGCGAAACGGCCGCGATGTGGTGAATCTCACCCACAATCATTTCGGCTGCGTTTAAAAGCTCGATCGCAAGCCTACCGTGAGTAACGATGAGCCCGCCAATCATGACTTTATGTTAACCCGTCTTTTCCGCGTCCCGGTGCGAAACTTTGACGCGGTAATTCCTGTCTGCAACGTGTTTCGCGATGGCATTCCCGATGAATACCGACCGGTGGCGTCCGCCGGTGCAGCCGATGGAAATCGTCACATAGGACTTACCTTCCTTTTCATATTGGGGAAGAAGGAAGTCGATGAAGGTGTGCACATGATCGATGAATTCATGCGTCGCTTCCTGCGAGTTCATGTAGTCGACCACTTCCGGATCCGCACCGGTGTAGGGCTTCAGTTCGGGCACAAAGTTCGGATTCGGCAGGAATCGGACGTCGAACACCAGGTCGGAATCGATAGGCACGCCATACTTGAAACCGAAGCTCACAAGCGAAACAAGCAAATGCCGGCCTTCTCGCTCTTCGAAGAGCTGGACTGCGCGCTGCCGCAATTCATGAATCGTGAATTGCGAAGTATCCAGGATGTGGTCGGCCATCTCGCGGATCGGCGCGAGCAGTTCACGCTCGAGCGCGATGGCTTCCACCACCGGCCGGTCCGGATCGAGCGGGTGCGGCCGGCGTGTTTCACTGAACCGGCGGACAAGAACATTGTCTGAAGCTTCAAGGAACCACAACGACATTTCCAGCGATGCGTTTTTTTTCAGGTCCTGATATACGGCCGGAAACTCCGCGAGCGTCTGGCCTTCGCGGACATCGATGACCATGGCCGCCTTGCTGCCTTCGTCTTGGGATTTAACAATCAACTCGTGGAATTTGGCCAGCAGACTGACAGGCAGGTTATCGACACAATTGAACCCCCGGTCCTCGAGGGCTCGAAGGAAGGTTCCTTTTCCCGAGCCGCTCAGGCCGGTGATGATGATGAAAGAGGATGGCTGCATGGGAGCATTTTGAAATTGTAGATCGAGAATTCCAAAATTTCAGATATTTCAAATTTTGGAACCGCCAATTTGCAATTTCAATAGGGTCTTCCCCCCATTTCATGCCTCGGGTTCTATCCACCCGATATTACCGTCCTTCCGTTTGTAGACAACGTTGAGGCGCTCGGTGTCCGCGTTACGGAACACCAGAAAATCGCGATCTGAAGCCCCTATCTGGATGGCGGCGTCATCGACGCTCATGGGCTTGGCCGCAACTTCGTGCGTGCGAATGATTCGAGGCAGCCCCTCGCCAAGGGCTTCCTCGACCTCGATAACCGACGTCGTGGAAATGACTTCTCCGGAGTGGTTGTTGTGACGCTTCCGTGTAACGTACCTCTCCTTGTGCTTGAGGATTTGTTTCTCCACCTTATCGAGCACTGCGGCAATGGACGTGTACATGTCGGTGGAAACTTCTTCGGCATGATAGAAGTCGTGCCGCGTTCTTATATTGATTTCCGCAATATGGCGCTGGTGCTTTTCAACGGTCAGGATGAAATGCACTTCGAGAACTTCGTCAATAACCCCTCGTAATCGTTCGAGCCGGTCTGTTGCGAACTTCCGTAAAGGTTCGGTGATTTCGATATGGCGCCCAGTGATATCGACACTCATAAGTGACCCCCATGCCGGTGCGCGAAGCGTGAGCGCGGTAGCGCGCAGCCTCAACTAAAGATCAGGACCTGAGGCGACGTTGATGAGTACTTGGAATTTTCAAATCTTCCCGATACTTTGTAATGCTGCGGCGTGTAACGGAAATACCTTCCTCTTTCAGCATCTGGGCAATCTTCTCGTCGGTCAGCGGGTTTCGCGCATCTTCGTTCTCGATGTATTTCTTCACCTTACGTTTGACAATCAGCAACGACGTTCCGTTCCCCATCGGACCATTCACTGCCTCGGAGAAAAAGAAGCGCAACTCGAACACACCCTGTGCCGTGTGCGCGAATTTGTTGGCGACAGCCCGGCTGACAGTTGAGGGATGTACCCCCACTTCCTCAGCGACATCTTTGATCATCATTGGCTTCAAATTATCGATGCCCTTATCGAGAAATTCCGTTTGGCGCCGGATAATCGCTTCACAAACCTTGACGATAATATGCTTGCGCTGCTCAATATTCTTCAAAAGCTGCACTGCCGATTTAAAACAGTCCTTGACGTAATTCTTCACTTCCTTGTTCAGAGCATCCCGCTCGAGCATATGGCGGTAGGTCGGGCTTAAACGCAACTGCGGCACTTCGTCTTCATTGGTCACAACCGTGTACTGATCGCCGACCTTCACGATGAAAACATCTGGCTCAATCAGCCTCGGCTGAGCTCTGTTGTATTTCTGGCCGGGCCGCGGATCGAGAGTTTTGATGATCTCGACCTCTTCCATGATCACATCGAGCGACTTGTTGAAGGCTTTTGCGATTTCCTTGAACTGCTTGTTCTGCAGCTTGTGAAGATGGTCCCGAACAATATCGACGGCGATGCTCTCGTCCTCGCCGAGGATCGTCAGTTGGATCATCAAACACTCGCGGAGGTCCCTTGCGGCGACACCGGGCGGATCGAAGTGCTGAACAACTTCCAGCGCATTCTGCACGTCTTCGAGCGAGTGGTCGCCGCTTTCGGCTATCTCTTCCAGAGTAATAGGAATTTCTCTGCCGTTCTCGTCGACAGCGCAGAGATAGCCGTCTTCATTCAGATTTCCGATGATGGAATGGCAGGCCAGCCGGATCTTGTCCTCCACAGTAGCCAATCCCAATTGCCATTCCAGGTGATCCGTTAGCGTCTGCGGCTTGGCCAGGAAATTCTCAAACGATGGCTTTTCAAAGATTTCGGTTTCACGCGGACGGGATGAGCCGTCGTTCAAATAATTATCGAAGCTTTGAAAATCGATGTCCGCGTAAGGATCGTCCGCGACAGTGTCCGGCTCGGCCGGAGCGGCCACTTCGACACTGGCCTCAGGGGTCGGTTCCGGGTCCGTGACGCAATGATTCATCGCCTCTGCCTCCATCAGGCGCTGGTATTCGGCGTCGGTCGTATCCGCCTCTCCATCCGCGGCGGCGGCTTCGGGGCGCTCGTCCGGGTTCTCCGGATTCAGGTCGACTTCGGGTGAGGCCTCTGTTGATTCGACGATTTCTGTTCCTTCTTCCAGTACAGGATTCTGAACCAGCTCCTGCTGGATCATCTCCGTCAATTCCAGTTTATTCAGCGTGAGCAGGCTCACCATCTGCACGAGACCGGGAGTGAGGACCTGCTTCTGGGTGGGCTTTATAACTAACTTCGGTTCCAAATACGGCATAGACGCGATCTACTTCTAATTTAAGCTGAAGTGCTCCCCAAGATAAACCCTCTTGACCTCGGTGTCGTTTCCAAGCTCTTGGGGAGTTCCGGACCGAAAAATCGTTCCGTTGTTGATGATATAGGCGCGATCTGTGACCTGCAAGGTTTCTCTGACATTATGGTCGGTCACCAACACACCGATGCGTTTAGATTTCAAGTGGTTTATGATTTTTTGAATTTCGATAACCGTAATCGGATCGATCCCTGAAAACGGCTCGTCCAACAGGATAAATTTTGGCGAAATGACAAGTGACCTCGCAATTTCGACCCGGCGCCGTTCGCCTCCCGAAAGCGTGTCGGCGACGCTCTTCCGCACGTGAGCAATTCCGAATTCATCGAGCAAAATCTCCAGCCTGTCGCGCCTTTCTTTGCTCGATAGGGGCAGAGTTTCGAGAATAGCCATAATGTTGGCCTCGACGGTTAACTTACGGAATACCGATGCTTCTTGGGGTAGATAACTGATTCCATTTTTCGCCCTCAGATACATAGGTAACTTCGTGATGTCGTGCTCGCCAAGGAACACGGAACCCGAATCCGGACGCGTCAATCCGACAATCAGATAAAACGTCGTCGTCTTGCCTGCTCCGTTGGGTCCCAGCAATCCGACGACCTCTCCCTGGGCGACGGCAAGGCTGACATCCCGAACCACTTTTCTGCCCTTGTAGGATTTGGTGACATCAACGGCTGTGAGTGAGATCATTTTTTGTTGTTACTGACCGGGTGCTGCGTCAACGTGCGCTCGCCGATTCCGCTCTCGACGGACACCGTGTCACCATTCTTTTTCATGACCAGACGCGCACCTTGGGTCAAGCCGTGTTCTTGATCGCGGACCTGGGCATTCTTTCCGCTCAGCGTAACCGAATCCGTGGCCGCATCATACACAGCTCGTTCGCCCGTGCCGCGCTGACCGGCTCGCGCCGCTTTGACACCACCGACTGCGGTGATCTCGGTGACGTTGTTATCGCGAAAACGGACAGTCACGTCGGGCGACTCCACAATCATATCCTGCTTTTGGGCATGAACATTGCCCAGGTAATGAGCCACACTCAAGGTATCGTCATAATCCAGTTTCTCTGAAGTGGCGCGCACAGCCTGCAGAATCGACTGCACGTTGCCTTCTGCATGCACGCGCATGTTCTGCTTCTCATGCCCCGCCGCTTCGAGCCGGTCGGCTTTGATGAATACGTCTCCGCGCCACAATTGAACGTTGCCGGTATACCGCATCATTTCGGCATTTCCTTCCGCGCGCGCGGCTTTGACCAGCACTTGTCCGTCGGAATTTTTCGTAACGATACGGACATTCTTCGTTGCAGCAAACGAGTTTTCTTTTTGGTTGAGACGGATTTGTTCGGCTTCCAGCCTTTTCTCGGAATCGGTCACCACCGGCGCGCCTTCCAGAATCACCACGGCCCCGCCGTCTTCAAATCGCGCCGTCGCCGAGCGTCCCTGGTATTGCGGGTCGCGGAATTGAAAATTGCCGGATTGAACCAACTCCAAAAGCATATTGGTGTGGCCATCGAAACGGGCGGTTGTGCGGTCGGCGGCGCTGAGCCGGTCGCCGGACTTCAGATCGGCTCGGCGGAGTGTATTGAAGTTGACGATATCTTCGGCGTTTTGAATTGTGAATTCACGCCCCTGGATCGTGGAATCGCCCAGTCGCAGCGTGGAAGTATCGAACGTTTGGACGGAACCGGCCGCATCGCTGCGTATGACGTTCGATTCCAACGTTTGATCCGGCCCGAAAACCATACGCGCATTCTGGCGGGCTTCGATGATCTCCGCTTCGCCCTTTTCGTTGAATTGTGCATCGATCTCGCTGCCGGTGAGCCGCTGATGCGTTTCACCTGAAATCTTTTCGAGCTCGACATTGCCGCGCGTCTTGACGCGTTCGGCAGTCCCGTTGGAAGAAACGGCTGTCTCCATCCACGCGGCACGAATCTTCCAAAGCTCGCGTCCAGCTTGGGATCGCGACTCGGCGGTGACGTCTCCCTCGACGGTAATCGTCTTTGGTTTGTATGTTTCCGGCACGAGCTCAGCCCGGCCACTTGTTCCGTGTATCCAGCCATTCTGTGATTTAACCGACACGCCGCCCGTCATCGTGGTCCAGTTTTCCTTCTGCTGGAATAAGGCCGAATCGGTTTCGACTTCGGCATGTTCGGCAGTCTGAATTTTCACATGGCCGGCGAGTTTGAGAAGGCCGCTTTCGAGGGCATACTCCACACGATCGGCGTGACCCGTCGTGCCGAGCTGTTTGACTGTCGCGCGTTGCGGAGAAACAACTGTCCTATCGCGATGCGTATAGATCAGTTCTTCGGAGCGAACAAACGTTTTTTGGTCGAGCTGTGCTTCGACGTTTCCATCGAATTGGAAATCGTTCGTCTCCTGATCGTATGTACATTGCTTGCCACGGATCTTCTTCGGCGGCTCGTTTTCCGTCGGGCCGTAGACAATGACATCGACATCTTCAAGGACACCCTTGTTCCCTTTCAAACCCAGGTTCGACTTCGCGTGAATCGTAAACAGAGTTCGGCCCCCTTCGGTACGCGAAAACGTGAACCCTTCGGTGTGGACGGAAACATTCCGGGGCAGCTGCGTCCCGCTGCGAATCGATTCCGAACCCTTTTGCGCGCGGCGCACGAGGTAATTCCATGCCGGCACTGCGGCGAGTCCCGCCACGACGAGGGGAAGCAGAACGCGCAAGACTCGTACCAGCCGATGTATGAAAACCCGCTCTAGATTCATTCTGCTCCACAGAAGGTATGAATCCCTCTCCCAGAGGGAGAGGGTCGCAATCCCAGACAACCTAGCATACAATACGACTCCGTTCCCCCTAATTGCATTAACCATTGCATACCACCAAGGAGACTCCACGTATGCAGGTGAAAATCAAAATTAACGGCAAGCTTTACGACAAAGACGTCGAGCCACGTCTTTTGCTAACGCACTTCATCCGCGATGTGGCCGGCCTGACCGGCACCCACATGGGTTGCGAAACCAGTATTTGCGGCGCCTGTACGGTCCTGGCCAATGGGCTCGCGGTAAAGTCGTGCACGATATTTACGGTTCAGGCAGACGGCGCAGACGTCGTCACGATCGAAGGTATGTCTAAGGATGGGCGGCTTCATCCTCTTCAGGAAGGCTTCTGGGAAGAACACGGCCTCCAGTGCGGTTACTGCACGCCAGGAATGATCATGTGTTCGCATCAGCTTCTGTCGCGAAACCCATCGCCAAGCGAAGCAGAGATCCGCGATGCCCTTGCCGGTAACCTTTGCCGTTGCACGGGGTATCAGAACATTGTGAAGGCCGTCCAATCCGCCTCACGCAAACTGCAGCGTTCGCCCAAAGCCGCTGCAGGAGACTAACCATGACGCAACGTTACGTCGGTCAAGCTATGAAGCGAAAGGAAGACCCGCGTCTTGTGTCCGGGACGGCCACATACGTGGACGATGTCGTGCTTCCCGGAATGCTGCACATGGCAGTGACGCGCAGCATGCACGCACACGCGCGGATCAAACGCATCGACACGTCCAAAGCGCAAAGGCTCCCGGGTGTCGTCGCCGTTGTTACCGGCGAAGAGGTGGCCGCCCATTGCGGACTGATACCGTGCGCCGCATCGCTTCCGAATATGAAAAGAGCGCAACGGCACCTCCTGGCAACGAACAAAGTTCGTTTTGTCGGTGAACCGGTTGCCGCCGTTGTGGCAGAGGACAAGTACATCGCTCGCGACGCTGCCGATCTGATCGAAATCGACTACGAGCCGCTTCCTGTGGTGGTCGATCCTGAGAAGGCTATGGATCCCGCAAGTCCCCGTCTCTACGAAGAATTTTCCGACAACATTGCTTTCAATTTTTTCTTTGAAAGCGGAAACACGGAAGAGGCATTCAAGAAAGCCGACGTCATCGTGAAAGAGCGCCTCATCAATCAGCGGCTTGCGCCGGTCACCATGGAGCCGCGGGGAGTGGTTGCTACTTACCGGATGCCGGATAACGAACTGGTGGTCTGGTGCTCGACACAGACGCCGCATGGTCTCCGAACGCTGCTTGCCAATATGCTCCGCGTTCCGGAAAACCAGACGCGTGTCATCGCGCCGGAAGTCGGAGGAGGGTTCGGGTGCAAAATTGATCTGTACGCCGAGGATGGTCTTGTCGGCTATCTGGCGAAAAAGACCGGACGCCCAGTGAAATGGATCGAAGGCCGCCGCGAGAACATTGCCGCGACCATTCATGGGCGCGATCAAATCGACGATGTCGAGTTGGCATTGAAAAAAGACGGGACGATTCTGGGCATGCGGGTCAAAGCCATTGCCGATCTCGGTGCTTTCTTGTCGTTTTTCACGCCCATGATTCCAACACTCACTGGACTCCTAGCACCAGGCTGCTACAAGGTCCCAGCCCTCAAGTTCGACCAGGTGGGCGTGCTCACCAACAAAATGGCGACCGACGCTTACCGCGGCGCCGGCCGCCCTGAGGCGACTTACTTGATCGAGCGGATAATGGATGTTGCTGCACAAAAGCTGAAGATAGACCCCGCGGAGATCCGTAGGAAGAACTTTCCACAACCAAGCGAGTTTCCTTTCAAGACATCCGGGGGCGTTATCTACGACAGCGCGAACTATGAAGCGGCGCTCGATCTCGCCCTGAAGAAGGCCAACTACGAAGGCCTACGCCAGAAACAAGCCGAGCTTCGGAAGCAGGGCAAATACATGGGTATCGGCCTCTCATCGTACGTCGAGATTTGTTCGGCAGGTCCGTCCCATGCCGTAGGCGGAGGCGGTTGGGAAGCGGGCACTGTTCGCATCGAGCGCACCGGCAAAGTCAGCGTTCTGACCGGCGTGTCACCGCACGGTCAAGGACAGGAAACCTCGTTTGCACAAATTGTAGCGGATGAGTTCGGGATCGAACCGGACGATGTGGTCACGATCCACGGTGATACCGGGCGCGTGCCTTCCGGCATCGGCACATTCGGAAGCCGCGGCACGTCCGTCGGAGGAACGGCCGTATATCTCGCCGCGCAGGACCTGAAAGAAAAAATGAAGAAGATTGCCGCACACCTGCTGGAGGCCACGCCGGACAAGATCGAATTTGGGATCGGAAAACTCTTGGTGAAGGGTAATTCAGGACGATCCATCAATTTCAAGGAGGTTGTGACTGTGGCCTACAACGCTGTGAAACTTCCTCGTGGAATGGAACCGGGCCTGGAGGCAACGCGGTTCTTCGAACCGTCGAACTTTACGTTCCCGTTCGGTACACATGTGTGCGTCGTGGAAATCGATGAAGAAACCGGCGAACCGAGGATCACGAAATACGTTGCGGTGGATGATTGCGGAAACGTTATCAATCCGTTGCTGGTTGAGGGACAGATTCACGGCGGACTTGTTCAGGGCATCGGACAGGCGCTTCACGAGGAAGTCGTTTACGATGAGAACGGCCAGCTCCTCACCGGCTCGTTGATGGATTACGCCATACCACGAGCACACGACTTTCCTGAATTCGAACTGGATCGGACGGTTACGCCATCGCCTGTCAATCCTTTGGGTCTTAAAGGTGTCGGCGAGGCAGGTACGATCGGATCAACACCGGCTGTGGTAAACGCCGTTGTCGATGCGCTTGCGCCTTTCGGAATCACGCATATCGACATGCCCGTACGTTCAGAGAAGATCTGGAGAATTTTGAAAGGGAGAAAGGCATCATGATTGCGCAAAATTTCGAGTACGTCGTCCCGTCATCCTTGGGCGAAGCCGTCAATCTCCTCGAAAAGCACACGGAACGCGCAAAGATTCTGGCCGGCGGCCACAGTCTGATCCCGATGATGAAGCTTCGGCTGGCGACGCCTGAATTCTTGATCGATATCAGCAGAGTTCCGGGACTCTCCTATATCAAGGAAGACAGCGGAACGATCCGCATCGGAGCCTTGACGACGCACTACACGATTGAAACCTCGGATCTCATCCGCCGCAGACTGCCGGCGCTCTCCGATGCAGCAGGATTGATCGGTGATGTTCAAGTCCGAAACAAAGGCACGATTGGAGGTAGCATTGCGCATGCAGATCCTGCCGCCGATTATCCAGCAAGCATCCTTGCCGCCGATGCGACCATCGTCGCACTCGGACCAAAGGGCGAGCGGCAGATCCCCGCATCGAAATTTTTCGTTGATATGCTCACCACGGCCCTCGATCGGAATGAGATCGTGCGCGAGATTCAGCTCCCCGTGAAAAGTGGAAAAACCGGGAGCGCTTACCTGAAGATGGCACAAAAAGCTTCCGGTTTTGCGATCTGCGGTGCCGCTGCCCTGATCGAGCTCGACGGATCGGGGGCATTGTCGAACGTCGCAATCGGTATCACCGGCGTCGCCAATCATGCATTCCGCGCCGCGAAAACCGAAGCCGAGCTGAAGGGCAAAAAGCCATCGGCGGACGTGCTGAAGAAGGCCTGCGAGCACGCCAGTGATGGCGTCGTCGCTTTGGACGACATTCACGCTTCTGCCGATTATCGGCTCGATCTGGCTCGCGTATTCGCGCGCCGCGGTTTGGAAGCGGCGATTGGACGCACCGCCTAGAACATGAAAATTGAGGGGGAATTCGCGTTCGATGGAATCGCACCTTTGCCTGTCTGGGGTTTTCTCACAGACGCGAATCGAATTGCCGAATGCCTTCCGGGCTGTGAGAAGCTGATCCAAACCGGCCAAGATGCCTACGAAATGGAAATGCGCGTGGGCATCGGGCCGATCAGCGGCGTTTTCCGCGGATCCATCCGCCTGCACGATCTTCAGCCCACTCTGCAATACCAAATGTCGGTCGAAGGCAGCGGCGCACCTGGATTTGTAAAGGGCGAAGGAACGATTCAAGTGGCCCCCAATGACACCGGCACGCTGCTTCACTATTCGGGCGATATCACCGCCGGCGGCCCGATTGCCGGCATCGGACAACGTATGATTGGCGGAGCCGCGCGCATGGTCATCGACCAATTTTTCAAGTGCGTTGCTGGGAAGTTGAGCGCAACTTAAATCTTCTTATCCAATGCAATCCATCAAGCCAGAAGCCCGGGAATTTATCACTCAGGCTTCCCTGGGCCGCACGTCGGTCGAGAAGGTCGCAGCGATGCTGCCCGACAACGAAGCGGAACTGGACGAGTGGATCGGCGAAGCAGTGCGCGAGAGGGATGCGATGGCGTTTACGCTGCTCGTCCTCGCAGCTTTCAGCCGCGAGCGTGCGGTCGATGGCCGGCATTTAGTGGGGGGCGCGAAACTCGTGGGCGTCTGGACGCACCTGGGAGCCATTGCATTTCGTGTGCAGGGCGACATGCCGGAGTACTTGCTCGACGGAATTCGCAATACGGCCATCTACAACCAGAACCATGCGATGGCCCTTCTTTCAATTGCGGTTTGGTGCGATGAGCATCGCGGCGGCGTTTATCCGAAGCAGTTGATTCCGCAGGCGAGAACGTTTGCCCGGCAAACGAACCACACTGCAGAGGTGGACGTTTTCCTGCTCGAGCTGGCTTTACGCGCTCGCGATCCGGGATTGCAGTCGGTTATTCGCAAATACTATCCAAAAGCATCGGATGAGGATTGGGAAAAAGTCCTCGACGATTGCCACAGCGCCGCGGAGAAGGCGATTGCCGAATGCCGCCGGCCAATTCTCGATCTGCTGCCGGAAACGCCGCTCGAGCCGGCTAATGTCAGCGCTACCATGCGCCGCGCTGTTCCACGCACGGGCCGTAACGACCCGTGTCATTGCGGCAGCGGCAAGAAATACAAGAACTGCTGTCACGACAAAGATCGAGAGCGTTTGCAGCAGTCTTCCGAGGTCGCCGGCCTTACGCGCAAGGAACTGAGGGCGAGTCCCGAGCGTCATTTGACTCAGGAGCGTCTGGAGAGAGCCACTGCCGCCGAATTGACTCACATGAATCCTCTGGAGATTCCTCGATTCCTGCTCACCGACTACTTCGTGCGGCTCTCTTTGTCCGATCTAGATCGCACCTCGGAGTACCTGGAACGACTGGGGTATGCCGACGATCTGGAGGACGCCTGGTTCTTCACAATGTGGGCCGCGGTTCGCGCCGGGCGGAAAGACATCGGGGACCGCTTGATGAAACTTCGCGAGCCCACCGGTTTCACAGAGGACAAGCTGCGCTTGAGCCAGCGACTGCTTATTGCGGAGGACGACCCGGCGAAATGCATTCTGTTGATCGAAGAAGCTGCGCGGAATGCCTTGAGGACAGAAGATTCCGAGGAGTTGATGGATCTCGCATATTCGGTTGCATTTTCAAGATTCAGCGCCCTCGGAATTCTCCTCTATCGCGCCGTACTGCCATTCGTTTCCCCAGAAAAAACGGAACAACAGTACGAGCAGATGCTGATGATTCGCGACCGTTTGAACCTCACGCCCGACGATCCGGTTCATGAACTGCTCGAAGCGAATATCGCCAAAAGCGGCGAGGACGCCGAGGCCGCATTGCGCGAGGCTGAGAAAAAGTTCGAGGCCAAACGCCGCGAGGTCCGTACCTTGAGAGAATCTCTCGATCAGCTTCAAAAGGAGCTTGTGCGCCGTGAAAGGTCATCAGTGGCCGACTCATCAGTTCCGGGCCCGGCGACAACGGAAAGCGACGAGAAGCTCCGCGAGCTCCGCCAGAAGGTGAAATTTTTGGAGTCTACTCTCAAGGAAAGCCACACCGAGCGAAATGCGTTGGAGCGGGTTCTGGAAGAAATGCAGGCGAAGGTGGAGGCACTCAATCAGCGAGCGCAGCGTGTCCCAGCAGGAAACGGTGGCGATGCGGACGCCGACCACGAAGAGGAATTACTGCTTCCGCAGGACGCCGAGGGCCAGCACCCTCTGCGCCTCATTGAGTTTCCCCGAGATTTCCACGAGCGGTTCCGTGAATTTCCACATCACGTTTCACGGGCGGCGATGGTCATGCTGGGACGCCTTGCCGGCGGAGATTCCGCCGCCTTCAGCGGTGCCAAACGGCTGAAGAGCCGCCCGAATATCGTGCGCCAACGCATCGGCATCGACTTCCGGCTGCTGTTTCGATTACTGCCCGACCGCATTCAGGTGATTGACTTGATCCCCCGCCAGGATTTCGAACGAAAGATCAAAACCTTGTGAGCACCTCACCAAACTGTTTCGAGCAATCCGGACTCGGATATAACTGTGTCCTTTGTGATTAGTGGGACGCCTATCCGGAGTGCCGTACCAGCGATCAGACAATCGAACGGGTCGTCGAACGGCAGGCCTCGCGCTTCATTGACATCTTCCCAAAGTAATGGCTGGATCTGAAAACCTTGTTTCGAGCCGAGAGCGCGGCACCAGTGATCGAAACGCTGTCGCAGGCGTAAGGTTCCCAGCCTTAACTGATCGGCGAGTTCCCAGAGAACGACCGACGGTACATAAATGAGAGTCCGCTCCTCTTCTGCTTGCTCGAATAGAGACTTTGCGCGCTTACCGAGGCGGGATTTTTTCGGTTGCGTATACCAGATCAGCGCGTGGGTATCTGTGACGTACATCGGTCTCAGGATTCACGAGGTAGCTTGCCCAACTTTCCTCTTCGCTCTCTCCACTTACGAATCCGAGCTTCCTTCGCCTGCGCAAGGGACTCATTGATATCAACGCCGGATTTAACGATGATGGAACCCTTCAACATCCACTTCTTTCGTTTGGGTGTGTCCACGAACTGTTTATAAGTGTCGGGGTCGATAATTACGGCAGCCGGCTTACCCCTTCTCACAATAGTCACCGCACGGCCGAATTTTTCAACTTCGTCGACTATCGAGGTGAAGTTTTGTCTTGCCTCGCTGAACGGGATCCGCCTGTTGGTCATAACTATACTGTACAATCCATTTGTACAGCTTACAACCGCATGCCTTGCATCGCAGACGCAAGCCGAATTTTGCTGGACACACTAAAAACCGGTTGCTAATGTCGCCATGATGAAAACTGTATTCACGCTCTTCGTCTGGCTTGTTCTGTCGTGTGTCGCTCTGGCGCAGTGGGTGAACTATCCCGAACCGGGAACGCCGCGCACGCGGGACGGAAAACTAAACCTGAGGGCTCCAGTGCCTCGCGCCGCTGATGGCAAGCCCGACCTGACGGGCGTCTGGTTTCATGAGATCACGACTCCGGCGGAAATGAGGCGCCTCTACGGTGCTGTCATCGATGAGGCGATAAAAGTCGGTGTGCCCGGAATGGAGATCGGCACGCAGCATAAGTATTCCCGCAACATTTTTATCGACTGGAAACCTGAAGACGTGCCAATCCGTCCCAATGCCGCGGAATTGGTCCGACGGCGCGCGGGGCAGGCCGATCCATCAAACGTTTGCGCCGAGGTCCCCGGTTTCCCTCGAGCCGGCCTGCTGTCGGAGCCGATAAAGATCGTGCAAGCTCCGCGAGTAACGATGATTCTTTACGAAGTCGATAACTTGCACCGGCAAATCTTCACAGACGGCCGCAAGCTTCCTAACGAGTTCGCCTTACCTGCGTACCTGGGCTACTCGACCGGTCATTGGGAAAAGGACACGTTTGTCGTCGAAACGGCCGGCTTCAACGACAAGACGGTGTTGGATGGAACGGGTCATCCACACAGCGAATCATTGCGGGTGGTAGAGCGTTTCCATCGCCGCGATTTCGGGCACCTGGATTATGAGATCACCTTTGATGATCCCGAAATGTACACGAAGCCCTTTACTGTT
>WNGG01003035.1_pt1 | contig 18981 bp, 13 predicted proteins | sample 5400661 | NCBI WGS metagenome assembly WNGG01 (sample SAMN13153372, study PRJNA577476) | soil metagenome | isolation source: 100 cm soil or saprolite under Garry oak tree replicate 1 | place: USA:California | collected 2016-06-15
GAATGTTTCGCGTCCCAGCGGCGAGAACGACTGGGTCCCGCCGAGCGGGCGCATGCCGAGCAGGACCAGCGCCGCGCCGCCGCCTGACGTGGCGACCAGGTCCGCGTGCCCGGTGTTCTGGATCGGGCGGGACGTACCGGACGCGCTGAGCACCGGGTTGGCCGGGTGCCCCTCGAACGGGCCCTCCGGGGAGGGTCCCCGGGCGACGCTGACGCTGTGCCCCCGCTCGGTGCCGCCCTCGGCGATGAACAGGTACCAGTAGTCGCCGTGGCGGTACAGGTGCGGCGCCTCAGGAAACTTCAGCCCGGTGCCCGACCACAGCGAGCGGGGCGGCTCCAGCGCCTTGCCGGCCTCCAGGTCGACCCGGACCTGCTGGATGCCCAGGTGCTGGCCCATCTGCTCGCCGTTGGTGTAGAGCCCGGAGAAGGTGACGTACGCCGTGCCGTCGTCGTCCCACGCCAGGTCGGGGTCGATGCCGCCGACGCCGTCGATGGTGATGCCGTCGCTCCACGGGCCGGCCGGGTCGGTCGCGGTGAAGACGACGCATCCGCGCGGGCTCATCGCGATGGTGACGATGACGTAGAAGACGCCCTCGCGATACCGGATGGTCGGCGCCCAGACGCCGCCGCCGGTCGCCACATCCTCGAGGCTGACCTGCTCGGGCCGGGTGGCCACGTTGCCGATATGCGTCCACGTCACCAGATCGGTGCTGCGGTAGACCGGTATCCCGGGCAGGTATTCGAAGGTCGAGGTGACCAGGTAGTAGGCGCCGTCAGCCAGGACGATGCTCGGATCCGGGTTGAAGCCGGAAAGCAGCGGATTCGGCAGCATCACACGAGCTCCACCTTCGCGGCCAGCGGCAGGTCGACGGCGGAGGTGCCGACCCGCAGCTGGTATGCGCCGGGCTCGTAACGCCAGCCGTCCTGCCAGTAGGCCAGCAGCCGGGTCGGCACGCTGATGTGCAGCTGTGCCTTCGCACCGGCCGGCACGCGCGCGGGCGCGAAGCCGACCAGCCAGCGCACCGGGCGCTCCACCGCGGAGTCCGGCCGCTCCGCGTAGACCTGCACGACCTGCTTACCATCGCGCTGGCCGCGGTTCTCGACGTCGACGGTTACCCGCAGGGATGCCCCGGCGGCGACCGTGGCGGGCGCGTCGACGCCGGCCAGGGTGATGTCGGTGTAGCCCCGGCCGCTGCCGAACCAGTACGCCGGCGCGGCGTCCTGCCTGAGCCAGGCCCGGTAGCCGATGTGGATCCCCTCGGCGTAGTCCAGCGCGCCGTTCACCGGTGTCGTCGACAAGACCGGGACGTCGGCTTCGGCCGCCGGCCAGGTGGTGGGCAGCCGCCCGCCCGGCTCGGCCACGCCGAGCAGCACGTCAGCGACGGCGTTGCCGAACTCCTGACCGCCGAAGTACCCGATGAGCACCGCCGCGACCTGGTCGCGCCAGGGCATCAGCACCGGAGCGCCCGAGTTCACCAGCACGACGGTGCGCGGGTTGGCGGCCGCGACCGCGCGGACCAGAATGTCCTGGCGCCCGGGCAGCGCGAGCGAGGTGCGGTCGTAGCCCTCGGACTCCACCACGGAGTTGGTGCCCACGACGACCAGCGCGACATCCGCCTTCGCGGCCGCCTCCGCGGCGGCGGCGATGAGCGCTTCGGAGTCCACCGCGGCCGGCTCTGTGCCGAAGCGCAGCCACAGCAATTCGGCCATCGGGCCGGTGCGACCCTGCAGGTCGTACTCGAAACGCAGCTCGACAGGCGTGCCCGCGGTGAGGCTGACCTCCGCGGCGGCCACCGGAGGGGCCATGAGCGCGGCGCCGAGGTCGGTGTGCTGGGACTCGGCGATCTCGTCGACGATGAGCTCACTGTCGACGTATACCTTGCCGTGGCCGACGGCGGCGAAGCCTACGCGGACCAGGCCCGACTCGGCCGGGGTGAATCGGGTGGCCAGCTCCACCGTGGCGGACCGGGCGATCGGGGCGTCCCCGCCGAACCAGACCAGCGCGGTCGAGCGGCGGTCCTCGGCGAACAGCTCGGTTCCGGCCGCGTCCAGGAACCGGGCCCGCAGGCCAGGCCCGCCGGTGACCGGGTTGGTCAGCTGCGCCAGCGGCAGCTCGGTCACGCCTTCCTGCACGACGGCACCCCGCGAGTAGCTGACGGTCACGCCGGGCAGCGCGGCGCGCAGGCCGTCCAGCGGCGAGACGGTGTACTCGGGCACGACGGTCGCGCTGCCGCCTCCCTGCGTGCGGGCGTTGGCCGCGTTGTCGCCGATCACGGCGACCGAGCGCAGGCGGCCCGGGTCCCACGGCAGCTCGCCGCGGTTCTCCAGCAGCACGGTGCCCTCGATCGCGGCGTGCCGGGCGAAGGCCACGCCGTCCTCGACCCAGACCGGTTCGGCCGCGACCGATCCGCCGATCGCGCCGACCCGGCGCGCTAGAGCGAGGATGCGGGCCACCTTGCGGTCGACGACCGCCTCGGGGATCTCGCCGGAGCGGACGGCCTGCACCAGGGCCTCGCCCCACGGCCCGTCCGGGCCGGGCATGACGAGGTCCTGCGAGGCTCGCGCGCTGTCCAGCGACCGGACGGCCGTCCAGTCGCTGACCACCACGCCGTCAAAGCCCCACTCGCCGTTCAGCGGCGTCTCCAGCAGGTCGTTCTCGGTCGCGGTGGTGCCGTTGACCGAGTTGTAGGAGCTCATCACGAGCCAGGCGTGCGCCTCGGTCACCGCCTTCTCGAACGCGAGCAAGTACAGCTCGCGCAGGGCGCGGTCGCTGACCCGGATGTCCACGGTGAAGCGGTCGGTCTCGGAGTCGTTGGCGATGAAGTGCTTCGGCGTGGCGCCGACGCCGTTGTCCTGCACGCCGCGCACGTAGGCGGCCGCGAGGTCGGCGGTGAGCACCGGGTCCTCGCTGAACGCCTCGAAGTGCCGGCCGCCAAGCGGGGAGCGGTGCAGGTTGATCGTCGGGCCGAGCACGACGTCGACCCCCTTGCGGTGGGCCTCCACCGCCGCCGCGGCGCCGTAGCGGCGGGCGATGTCGGGGTCCCAGGAGGAGGCGAGCGCGGTGGCGGACGGGAGGTTGAGCGACGGGTCGCGCTCGTCCCAGGTCTCACCACGGACGCCGGACGGGCCGTCGGAGACGAGGATGCGGCGCAGCCCGATCTTCTCGATCGGCCAGGTCGACCAGAAGTCGCGGCCGGTCAGCAGCTGAACCTTCTCCTCCAAGGTGAGCGCGGCGAGCGCATCGGCGGTGGTCGAGTCGGTGGTGAGAGCAGTCATGAAGAGGCTTCCCTAGTTGTTGAGCGCGGCCAGCAGGCGGCGGCGTTCGGCGCGGCGCCTTTCCTGCGCCGCGGGGTCGGGCACCGGAGCGGCGAGGAACAGCTTCTGCGTGTACGGGTGCCGGGGCCGGGCGGTGACCTCGTCGCCGTCGCCCCATTCGACGATCTCGCCGCGGTACATGACCGCGACGCGGTGGCTGAGGTGGCGGACCACGGCCAGATCGTGCGAGATGAACAGGTAAGACACGCCGGTGCCGTCCTGGATCTCCTTGAACAGGGCCAGCACGCGGGCCTGGGTGGACAGGTCGAGCGCGGACACCGGCTCGTCGCACACGATCAGCCGCGGGCCCAGGGCGAGCGCGCGGGCGATCGCGATCCGCTGCCGCTGGCCGCCGCTGAACTCCCGCGGCAGCCGGCGCCCGGCGTCGGACGGCAGGTGGACCTGGTCGAGCAGTTCCCGGACCCGCCTGGACGCCTCGGCCTTGGCGACTTTGCGGACGGTCAGCGGCTCGGTGAGGATCTGCTCGATGGTGAGCGCCGGGTTCAGCGAGGTGTACGGGTCCTGGAAGACCACCTGGATGTCGCTGGCCAGCTCCCGCCGCTGCGCGCGGGACAGGTGGCCGATCTCGCGGTCGTTGTACCGGATGGCGCCGCCGGTGACCGGGGCGAGCCCGAGCAGGGCTCGTCCCAGCGTGGTCTTGCCGGAGCCGGACTCGCCGACGAGGCCGACCGTCTCGCTGGGCAGGATATCGAGCGAGACGCCCTTGAGCGCCTTGAACGGCTGGCCGCGGAAACCGTGGCCGTGATATTCCACCTCGACGTTGTCGACGTCGAGCAGACGCTGACTCATATCTGCAGCTCCTTGGGGGTAAGAGGGCCGCGGGGCGCGCTGTCCTCGAGGATCGCCGCGAACAGCGACCTGGTGTACGGGTGGCGGGGGTCGGCGAAGATCGCCCGGGCGGGCCCGGTCTCGACGATCCGGCCGGCCTGCATGACCGAGACCGTGTCGCACAGGTCGGCGACGACGCCGAAGTTGTGCGTGACGAGCAGGACGCCCATGTTGAACTCGGCCTCCAGGTCACGCAGCAGGTCCAGGACCTCGGCCTGCACGGTGACGTCGAGTGCGGTGGTGGGTTCGTCGGCGATCAGCAGGTCCGGGTGGCAGGACACCGCGCCGGCGATGAGCACCCGCTGGGCCATGCCGCCGGAGATCTCGTGCGGGTAGGCGGCGAAGGTGCGCTGCGGGTCCGGGATGCCGACCCGTGCTAGCAGCTTGAGCGCCCGCTCCCTGGCCTCGGCCCTGCCGATCCCGAGCACCACCCGCATCGGCTCGGTCAGCTGGCTGCCGATGGTGAACGCCGGGTCCAGGTTGGACATCGGCTCCTGCGGGATGTACGCGACCTTGGCGCCGCGCAGCCCGGTCAGCTGTCGGCCGGACACCGAAGCCAGGTCGGTGCCTGCGAACATGATGGCGCCGCCGGCGATCCGCCCGCCCGCGGGCAGCAGCCCCATGATCGCGAACGCGGTCTGCGTCTTGCCGGAGCCGGACTCGCCGATGAGGCCGTGCACCTCGCCGCGGCGCACGGTGAGCGAGACGTCCTGCACGACGGTCTTCACCGAGCCGTCCGGCTGGTCATAGCCCACCGCCAGCTCATCGACGTGCAGCAGTTCCTCACCCCCGGCGGCGGCCGTCTCGTCATGAGTGACGACCGGCTCCCGCTGAACGCTCACGGCGGCCGCGCCGGGGCGCCGCCGACGGCGCTGTGCCGGCCCGCCGCTACGCTCCAGCTCGTCGCGCAGGGCGTTGGCCAGCAGCGCCAGCGCCATGCAGGTCAGCGCGATCGCCAGGCTCGGCCACAGCAGCCCCAGCGGCGCGGTGTAGATATGGTTGAAGGCGTCGCTCAGCATGCCGCCCCAGGTTGGGCGAGACAGGTCCCCGAGGCCGAGGAAGTCCAGCCCGGCCTCGATCGCGATGGCGATGCCGGCGATGCCGGCCGCCAGGATGATGGTCGGCGCCCGGACCACGCTCAGGATGTGCCGGGAGATGATCCGCGCGTCGCTCAGACCGGACACGCGAGCCGCGTCCACGTACAGCTCGTGCCGCACCCCCGACACCGCCGAGTGCACGACCCGGTAGAACGCGGGGGCGAGCAGGATGCCGAAGACGGTCATCGTCCAGAACAACGACGGGCCGATCACCGCCCGGGCCGCCAGCAGCACCACGATGGCCGGCAGCGCCATCAGCAGGCTGGCGACCCAGGACGACGCGCCCTCGAACCACTTGCCGTAGTAGCCGGAGATCAGCCCGGCGGTGATGCCGACGATCGCGGCCACGGCGACCGCCAGGGCAGCGCCCTCGATGGTCGGCCGGATGGCGAACAGCAGCCGGGACAGGATGTCGTGCCCGGATCCGTCCGTGCCGAGCAGGTACTTGCCGCCAGGATGGGCGAGTATGTTGGCGGCGTTGGCGGCGTTCGGGTCGTGCGGCGCGAGCACCGAGGCGAATATGCCGGCCAGCACCACGACGACGAGGAACGCCAGCGAGGCGACACCGGTCGGGTTCTTCAGCAGGCGGCGGAACAGCGAGGCGTGTGCCGTCTGCTCCAGGGTGTCGACGCCAGGGACGGCGCCGGGAGAAACGGTAGCGGCAGTCATTATCGAATCCGCACTTTCGGGTTGAGCCAGCCCTGCAGCAGGTCGACTATGAGGTTGAGGACCACGACGATGAGGGCGGTGGCCAGCACCAGCCCCATCACCAGCGGGATGTCACCCTGCCCGGTGGCGCCGACGGCGACCTGGCCCAGGCCGGGGATGGCGAAGACCTCCTCCACGATTACCGCGCCGCCGAGCAGGCCGACGAACTGCACCGCCAGGACCGACAGGGCGGGGCCGGCCGCATTGCGCAGCCCGTGCTTGTAGACGACCCGGGCCTCGGACAGGCCGCGGCTGCGTAGCGTCCGGACGTAGTCCTGGCGCAGCGCGTCGATGACCGAGCCGCGGATCTGCGCGGTGACGCCGGCGATTCCGCCCAGGGCCAGGGCGATGACCGGCAGCGCGATCGAGGACAGCCACAAGCTCGGCGAGGCGGTGAGGGCCGTGTAGCCGGTCGGCCTGAACCAGTGCAAGTTGATCGCGAACAGGGTGACCAGCCCGAGCGCCACGAGGAAGCCGGGGACCGCGAAGCCCAGGACGGACAGCACCTGCACCACGCGGTCCGCCCACCCGCGCCGGGTGGCGGCCACGATGCCGAGCACGACGGCCACCACCGCAGTGATCACGGTCGCGCTGATGACCAGGGAGAGGGTCACCGACAGCCGGCTCGTGATCGCGTTGGTGACCGTCTGGCCGGTGAACCAGGAACTGCCCAGATCGCCGTGCACGGCGTGGGACACCCAGGCGCCGAACTGGGTCAGGACCGGGCGGTCCAGCCCCAGCTCGTGCGCCTTCTGCTGGACGGTCTGGGCGGTTGCCTGCTGGCCGAGGATGCGGCGGGCGATGTTGCCCCCGCTCAGGTAGAGAAGGAAGAACGTGACGGTGGTGATTACCGCCACCAGTACGACGCCCGCCGCCAGGCGGCGAAGCACGAATCGCAACACGGTGACCCCTATGACTTAGTTGGTTCTGGGATCAGCCCTTGGGCGTGATGTTCCAGAGGTACGGGTAGGCGTTGTCGCTCTGCTGCACCACGGTGGTGTTCTTGTCGGCGGCGAAGGTGCTGGCGACGCGGTACCAGGGGTCGAAATAGGCCTGGTCCACGGCGTACTTGTCCAGCTGCTGCGCGGCGGCCGTCGCCTGGGCGTCGGATCCCTTCTGGATGGTGCTGACTAGCGTGTCGACCTTCGGGTCGTCGGCGTGGAAGGGGTTGAAGACGGCGGTCTTGTCGATGGAGAAGTTGGCGATCTGCCAGGCCGTCGGGTCCTCCTGCAGACGGAACCAGGACGCGGCGTACTTCGGCGCGAGGATCGCGGCGATGGCGTCATTGAGCGCGACCTGCTGGTAGCTCACGGTGATACCGACCGCGCCCAGGTACTGCTTGACCAGGTCGTAGACGGTCGTGCCGCTGATGTTGATTTCCGGCAGGGTCATCGTGAAACCGTTGGGGTAGCCGGCCTGGGCGAGCAGCTGCTTGGCCTTGGCCGGGTCGTACGGGTACGCGTTGTCCAGGGTCTTGTCGTAGGCCGGCGACGTGGTCGGGAAGATCTGCCCGGTGACCGTGCCGTTGTTGGCGTCGACGGCCTTGAGCATGGCGGGGCGGTCGATGGCGTAGTTGATGGCGCGGCGCACGTCGATGTTGCCCAGGGCCTTGTTCATCTTGCCGGTGCGGTCCATGAGCATCAGGCCGGTCCAGTCAAGCTCGTGCGGGTACAGCGTGTAGCCGCTGCCCTTGACCGTGTCGTTCGCGCTGTTGTCGATCATGTTCACGCCGTTGACCTGGCCGCCCTTGATGGCGTTCACCTCGGTGCTGGTGTTCTGGTAGACGTCGATGACCAGCTTGTCGTAGTGCTGGATGCTCTTGTTCCAGTAGTTCGGGTTCTTCGTGTAGACGTAGGTGGAGCCGATCACCGTCTGGCCGGTGCTGAGGATGTACGGGCCCGAACCGACCGGCTTGGTCTTGACGTCGGGGGCGTTGAACGCCTTCGGGCTCTCCTGAGCGCCGGCGTTCTGGGCCAGGTAGACCAGCAGCGCGGGGTCGGGCTGCTTGAGGGTGATCTGCAGCGTCGAGGGATCGACGGCCTTCGCGTCGCCGACGTTGGCCAGTTCAGACTTATTGGCCGACGTGCCGTCCCGGAAGCGGAGGATGTTCTGCGCCGCCGCCGAGGCGTTGAACGGAGTGCCGTCGGTGAACGTGACGCCGGTGCGCAGCTTCATCGTCAGCACGGTCTTGTCGGCGTTATACGACCAGCTAGTGGCGAGCCACGGCACGACCTTCGCGTCGGGCGTCTCGTGCAACAGCGAGTCGTACACCGCCTGGACGTACGGCGACTGGTTCGCCCACTGGGCGCCCGCCGCGGCCTCGGTGTCCGGCGGAACGAGCGCGCCCAGGGTCAGCGTCCCGGTGCCGTTGGCGCTGCCGCCGCTGCCGCCCGCGCTGCCACCGCCGGCGCAGCCGGTCAGCACGATACCCAGGGCGGCGGCAGCGGCCGTCCCGGCGATCACCGTTCTCTTCGTCCTCTTCGTCCTACGCACCTCGCGGTCCCTTTCATCCTGTACACCTCCCAGCGAGGCGTCTTAGACGAGAACCATAAGCTAAAAACCGACCGAGTGCTAGGTAGCTTTTCAAGTTTTTTTCCGCTATTTTCTTGGCATGACAACTCGGACGCGACGTGGCGAGTACACTCCGGCGCTGGCCCGTCGGCAGCAGATCGTTGATGCCGGCCTCGCCGTGTTCTCCTCATCCGGGTTCCACGGGGGCTCGCTGCGAGATGTCGCCGAACGGGTGGGCCTGAGCCAGGCCGGCCTGCTGCACCACTTCCCGAGCAAGAAGCACCTGCTGCAGGCCGTGCTCACCTGGCGGGACCACCAAGCCCGTCGGCAGCTAGGCGAGCCGTTCCCCGATGGCCTCGACCTCATCCGCCGCCTTGTCGCCCGGCCGGCGACTACGCGTACGCGGGAACTCGTGCGGTTGCATGTGATCGTGTCCGCCGAGGGCGCCTCGGCGGACCATCCGATCCACGGCTACGTCCTCGAGCGCCACGCGTCGGCCTTCACGATGGTGCGCGAGGCGTTCGAACGCGCCGTGGCCGACGGCGAACTGCGACGCGATGTGGACTGCGCGGGGGCGGCGCGCACGCTGATCGCGCTCATGGACGGCTTGCAGGTGCAGTGGCTGCTCCACCCGGATGAGGTCGACATGGCAGGCGATCTGCGGCGCTGCTTGCAGCCGTGGTTGACGGCCGACCTGTAGGCGCCCGCCCCGCGGTCGGCCAACGAAAACCGACCGAGCGGTTGATTTGTTTTCGCTCCGTTCTCGGACTAGCCTTGGCAGCGTGACGACAGCGGCGAAGACGCGAGGCGAGTACGCCAAGACACCGGAGCGACGCCAGCAGATCGTGGATGCCGCCGTCGAGGTCTTCTCGTCCTCCGGCTACCGCAAAGGCTCGCTCCGCGACGTGGCGGAAAAGGTGGGCCTGAGCCAAGCCGGGCTGCTGCACCACTTCCCGAGCAAGGAGCACCTGCTGCAGGCCGTGCTCACCTGGCGGGACGAGATGTCGGCGCGGCTGATAGGAGAACCGTTCCCCGAGGGCATCGACCTGCTCCGGGCGCTGGTGAAGGTGGCCGAATACAACGCGAGCACCCCGGAACTCGTGGAACTGCACATCATCGTCTCCGCCGAGGGCACCTCCGCGGATCATCCCCTCCATGGCTATTTCGTCGACCGCTCCGTGCGGCTCATCGACCTGGTTCGTCAGGCGTTCGAGCGTGCGGCCGCCGAAGGCCAATTGCGGCCGGACGTCGACTGCGCCAGCGCCGCGCGGTCGTTCCTCGCGCTTTGGGACGGGCTGCAGATACAGTGGCTGCTCGAACGCGACCAGGTCGATATGGCGGCCGACCTGCGGCGTTACCTGCAGCCGCTGCTGACCGTCGAGCTGTGATCGGCACCTGGCAGACCACCGAGATCGCCCTGACGGCGGCGGCCAGCTACCGTAACCCTTATACCGGCGTCGACGTCTGGGCCGACTTCACGTCAGAGGCCGGCGGCACGCTGCGCCGGCCGGCCTTCTACGACGGCGACGGTACCTGGCGGATCCGGTTCGCGCCGCCCACGGCCGGCACATGGCACTGGCGTACGGCCGCGTCGGTCCGGGACGCCGGGCTGAGCGGGGTGACCGGAGCTCTCGACGCCGGCCTGGAGCCGAACGGCCACCGGTTCTACCGCCACGGCTTCTGGCGCATATCACCGGCAGGCCGGAGCCTGGTGCACGCGGACGGGACGCCTGCGCTGCTCGTCGCCGACACCGCGTGGGCCCTGCCGTGGCGCGCGAGCGAGGCCGACGTCGGCTACTACGCCGGGAACCGGCAGGGCAAGGGCTTCAACGCCGTCCTGCTGATGACGCTCCAGCCGGACATGCGCGCCCGCGGCCCGCGGGACCGGCAGGCGGACGAAGGCTTCGACGTCGCCTTCGAGGACCTGCCCCGGGGTCGGCTCACCGAACTGAACGTCGGCTACTTCCGCACCCTCGACCGGCTGCTGGGGATCCTCGTCGCGCACGAGATCGTCCCCGTCCTGCAGCCGGTGTTCCAGGGCTTCGGCTGGAAGGGCCTGGACGTCGCCGGCGCCGTCGTCCCGCCCGGCGACTACGCGCGCTACTGCCGCTACCTCGTCGCACGTTACGGCGCCGCGCCGGTGATCTACCTCGTCGGCGCCGACGGCTGGGGCACCGAGCCGCAGATCGAGGCCGGCGGCCGCGAAGTCGAGGCGTGGGACTGCTACCAGCAGCCAACCGGCGTCCACTACAACCCGTCCGCCACCAACCGCGAGCACCAGGACGCCGAGTGGCTCGACTTCCAGTGGTGCCAGACCGGGCATGCAGGCGAGCACGTCCCGGAACGGGTCGCCGACATGTGGCGCAACGTACCGGCCAGGGCCGTCGCGAACGGCGAGCCCACCTACGAGCACACGCGAACCGATACGACCGCGTCCGCCTGGTGGCAGGGGCACGAGGCCTGGAGCAACCTGTGCGCCGGCGGGACCATGGGCGTCGTCTACGGCGCGGCGAACCTCTGGCAGTGGCGGCACCATCCGGATGAGCCGGGACACAGCCCGTACTTCCTCGCCGCGTCCGGTTCCTGGCGCGAGGCGCTCGACTTCACGGGATCTACCTACGTCGGCCTGGTGGGCCGCATCCTGGGCGGCCTGCCCACAACTGACATGGAACCGGACTGGACCACGTTCCTGTCTCCGCGCGGGCTCCGCGTACCGCGACGACTGCAAATCACCTATCAGGAACACGGCGGCACGCTTGCACCTATGCGAGAGGACGGGCTGCCGCGGCACTACCGCGTCGTCGACCCGTGCACCGGCGAGACCGTCGTGGACGGCATTCGCGTCCCCGGCCAGCCGATCACTGATCCGCGCGGAGGGCCGCGGCTCGTCATCTTCTTCGACCACGGCTGACCCTGGCGAGCCCTCACATAGCCGGAGATCTACCTCGGAGAACGTTCAGGCGGGAGGCTGAGGAGATGTCAGGTGTCCAGGTGGGGCCCCTCCGCTTCGAGCACCACCGCGCCGCGCTGGGTATCGGGGAGCGCGCTCCCCGCCTGTCGTGGCGCATCGACTCCGCGCCGGACGGATGGCGGCAGGTGGCGTATGAGGTGCAGGTCGACTCCGCCTGCCACCGGGCCGAATCGCCCGAGTCGGTGCTGGTGCCATGGCCGGCCGCGCCGCTCTCGTCCGGGGATCGCCGGGCGGTACGCGTCCGGGTGGTCGACGCGGACCGCGGGATCTCACAGTGGAGCGCACCTGCTGTCGTGGAAGCGGGGCTTCTGCAGGCAGCGGACTGGACCGCGCGGATGATTACCCCCGAGGCCGACCCGGCGGCGCTGGTCCGGAAGGAGTTCACGCTTGACGGTCCGGTCGCCTCGGCGCGGCTGTACATAACCGCGCACGGCCTGTACCGAGCCGATATCAACGGGCATCTAGTGGGCGACGACGCGTTCGCCCCCGGCTGGACGACCTACCATCACCGGCTGCGCTACCAGACCTACGACGCGACCCGCCTCCTCCGGGAGGGCGGAAACGTCGTGGGAGTGCAACTCGCCGACGGCTGGTTCCGCGGCCGCCTCACATTCGCGAAGCAGAAGCGCAACGTCTACGGAGACAAGCTCGGGCTGCTAGCCCAGCTGATGGTCGTCCTGGACGACGGCCGGGCCGTCGTCGTCGGCACCGACGGCTCCTGGCGCTCGTCCACCGGGCCGGTGACCTCGGCCGACCTATACGAGGGGGAGCACTACGACGCCCGGCTCGAACGGCCCGGCTGGTCCGCCCCGGGCTTCGACGACAGCGCCTGGCTGCCCTGCTCAGTGACCGATTTCGACGCCGGCACCTTGGTGGCGCCCGACGGGCCGCCGGTCCGGCCCGCCGCGGAGGTGCCAGTCAGCGAGGTGCTAACCTCGCCGTCCGGCCGGACGCTGCTGGACTTCGGCCAGAACCTCGTCGGCGCGCTGCGCATCCGGGTCAGCGGCGCGAGCGGCACTGTGGTGACGCTGCGCCACGCCGAGGTGCTCGAACATGGCGAACTCGCCGTCCGGCCGCTGCGGACAGCGACCGCCACGGACAGCTACACGCTTCGCGGTGATCCCTCCGGCGAGGAGTGGGAACCCCGGTTCACCTTCCACGGCTTCCGGTACGCCGAGGTGACCGGGTGGCCGGGGGAGCTACGCAAGCAGGACGTCACGGCGGTCGTGTACCACTCCGATCTGGAGCGCACCGGCTGGTTCGAGTGCTCCGACCCGCTGCTGACCAAACTGCACGACAACGTGGTATGGGGAATGCGCGGAAACTTCCTCGACGTCCCGACCGACTGCCCGCAGCGTGACGAGCGGCTCGGCTGGACGGGTGACATCCAGGTGTTCGCGCCGACCGCCACATACCTCTACGACTGCACCGGGTTCTTGGCATCGTGGCTGAAGGACCTGGCCGCGGACCAGACGCCGGAAGGCGTCGTACCGCTCTTCGTGCCGCGGATCGACCTCAGCGGTCCGTTCGGCAAGCCGATACCGCAGGCCGGATGGGGCGATGCCGCAGTGCTCGTGCCGTGGGTGATCTATCAGCGCTTCGGCGACGTAGACATACTGCGCCGCCAGTACCCGAGCATGTGTGCCTGGGTGGACGGGCTCACCGCCACGCTGGGCGCCGGAACCCTGTTCGACCGGCCGCCCTGCCAGCTGGGTGACTGGCTGGACCCAGCCGCCCCGCCGGACAACCCCGCGGCGGCCGCCACTGACCCCATCCTCGTCGCCACCGCCTACCGGGTGCGGGTCGCGCTGGTGCTGTCGGAGATCGCCGGAATACTCGGCCAGCAGGCTGATGCGGCCAAGTACGCCGAGCTGGCCGACAGCATGCGTCAGGCGTTTCATGACGAGTACGTCACTCCGCACGGCCGGGTCGCGAGCGACTCGCAGACGGGCTACGCGCTGGCGCTGGAGTTCTCGCTGCTCCCCGACGAGAACCAGCGCGCACATGCGGCGGCACGGCTGGTCGAGGTGGTCCGGATGAAAGCACACAAGATCGCTACCGGTTTCCTCGGCACCCCGCTGATCTGCGACGCGCTCACGTCCGCGGGCGCGATCGATGACGCCTATCAGCTGCTGCTGCAGAAGGACTGCCCGTCCTGGCTCTACCCGGTAACCATGGGTGCCACGACCATCTGGGAGCGCTGGGACAGCTTGCTGCCCGACGGCAGTGTCAACCCAGGGGAGATGACCTCGTTCAACCACTATGCCTTCGGCGCGGTCGCGGACTGGATGCACCGCGTGCTCGGCGGCCTGGCTCCTGGCGCGCCCGGCTACCGGGTCCTCAACGTCGCGCCGCAGCCGGGGGGCGGCATCACCTGGGCCAAGACCGCGCATCTCACGCCGTACGGCCGGGCCGAGGTTTCCTGGCGACGGGAGGACCGGAGGCTGACTGTCGACGTCGTCGTGCCGGCCGGAACCATGGCCGTCATCACGCTGCCCGACACGACGCCCACCCAGAATGGCCCAGGAAGACACCGATTCGAAAGCGCCTGTCGCGCTGCCGCCGACGACCCCAAGTGGCGCCCGCCCTTCAGCCCCGAAGTGTTCGAGTAACCGAGCGTCCCTCTGCGGAGTGAGCGGCTGACGCTTCCATCGAGTGCTCAGGGTCAGCACATGCGATGTGCGGTTGGGTCGTTCGCAGCGCATTCGCTGTCCGTGACATTCACACTGGCTCTCACTTTCTCAGCTGCCCGCCGCCCGGCCGATAACCGGTTGCCCGGCGTGGCCGACGCGGCGATGATGCTCGCGCGATGGCGGCCGCCGCGAGCAGGTAACGGGAGGCACCCGATGGCGAGTGAGGAACTGGCGACGGTACACGAGCTACTGCGCGGCGTCGACCTGGACGACCTGACGATCGCCGAGCGCCGTGCGGCCATCGAATCGGTCGCCGCGCCGCCGCCGCCTGGCACAACCGTCGAGCCGGTCGACGCCGGGGGAGTACCGGCCGAGTGGGTGATCGCCGCGGGCGTGGACAGCGTCCGCATGCTGCTGTACCTGCACGGCGGGGCTTACCAGATCGGCTCGCCGGCCACGTTGCGGCGCATGATCGCGCTCATCTCGGCGGCCGCGCGGGTCCGCGTGCTCAGCGCCGGCTACCGGCTGGCGCCCGAGCATCCGTTTCCCGCCGCCGTGGACGACGCGCTGACCGCCTACCGGTTCCTGCTGAACGGCGGCGCCGACCCGGCGGCCATCGCGATCGGGGGCGATTCGGCCGGCGGGGGCCTGGCTCTGGCCACGCTGGTGGCGCTGCGCGACGCTGGCGATCCGCTGCCCGCGGCGGCGGTCGCGATGTCGCCCTGGACGGACCTGGCGCTCACCGGTGAGTCGGTGTCCACCCGCGCGGGCGTCGATGTGATGATCCAGCCGGACGGGATGCGCGAGAGCGCGGCGACGTACCTGGCCGGCGCGGATCCCGGGCACCCGTATGCCTCGCCGCTGTACGCCGACCTGCACGGGCTGCCGCCGATCCCGGTCCACGTCGGCGACGCTGAGGTGATCCTCGACGACTCGACCCGGTTCGCCGCGAAGGCACGCGCCGCCGGGGTCGACGTCACGCTGGAAGTCTGGGACCAGATGCCGCACGTCTGGCACGCGTTCGCCGGCTTGCTGCCCGAGTCCGGCCAGGCGATCGAGCGGATCGGCGGCTGGCTCCAGGCGCGCTGCCCCCGGGCTGACCGGCAGGCCCGGTTACGGTGGTGCCGGTTACCGTGCGAGGCGTTCCAGCTTGGCGGCATCGGACGCGGTGGCCGGGTGGAGGATCACGATGCGGATCGTCGGGTCGCCGGCCATGAGCAGGGACGTGCTGTGGAGGGTCAGCGGTCCGGCGCTGGAATGGCGGAAGCGCTTGAGCCTGCACCCGGCACCGGCCACGTCGCTGCTGTCCCGGAACCGGGCGAAGTCGGGGGAGAGCCGGGCCAGCCGCGCGGACAGGGCGGTCCAGGCCAGGTCGTTGAGGGGGATGGTCATCGCCGCCCGGTGGGGTCGGTGAAATCAAGGTGCAGCATGTTCGCGGGCCCGGCGTCTGAATACGTTGGCTCCCATTTCTGGCCCTCGCCGTCGGCGACAAGTTCGAGATGCTCGGCGCTGTGGAGCCATGGCAAACTCACTCACCTCGGCGGTCAGCGATCGAGGACGTGGAACGCCGCCGGCGCTCCGCGAGCAGCAGCTTCGCAACGAACTGCGCCAGTTCCCTGGGGACGTCAAGCGTGGCACGATAGACGATCACGTGGAGCCTTCCAGTGAAGGTGATCTTGTGGTGAGACAGTTTCTACTGGGGCTCCACGGCCATTTCCGGGCAGTCCGTTTCGTCCGCGTGTCTGCCCCGGTGCCCTCGCCTGGGTGGGATAAAGCCCACCTGTCCGAACCTATTTCGCTGAGATCACCTCATTGAGGGTGCCTTAATGCTGTGAGGGATGCGGGGGCACGCACCCCGGTCCGTTCGGCAAAAAGATGTCTTGTCCGGAACGGGCCGGATGTTACTCGCCCCGCCCTGCGCGCGGCGGTCGCCCGGCCCGAACGGCCCCGGGTGTCACGTCCCCAGCGACGCGATCTGGTCCCCCAGCCAGCGGGCGGGCGGGGCCGCGGCGGCAGTGGCGGCCAGCGCGGCGCTGCGGCGCTGGCGCTCGGCGTCCGGCATGGCCAGCGCCTGGTGCAGGGCCGCGGCGGTCTCGCTAACGTCGTAGGGGTTGACCAGCAACGCGTGGTCGCCGAGGGTCGCGGCGGCGCCCGCCTCGCGGGACAGCACCAGCGCGCAGCCGCGCTGCGACAGCACCGGGCCTTCCTGCGCCACCAGGTTCATGCCGTCGCTGATCGGGTTCACCAGCAGCACGTCGGCCACCGCGCAGGCGGCCAGCGACCGCGGGTAGTCGTCCCTCACCTCGAGGATCAGCGGATTCCAGTCCGGCGTGCGGAACTCCTCCACGATCTCCTGCGCGATCTGCCTCACCTGCTCGGTGTAGGCGCGGTACTCGGGTATCGCGGACCTGGACGGGTAGGCGAAGGCCAGGTGGAGTACCCGGCCGTGCCATTCCGGCCTGGTCGCGAGCAGCTCGCGGTACGCGGCCAAGCCGCGCACGATGTTCTTGGACAGCTCGGTCCGGTCCACCCTGACGATCAGCTTCCTCCCGCGGGCCACCTGGTTGATCGCGGCGACGTACGCCTGTACGTCGTCGGCCGCTGCCCGGGCGCGCAGCGCGGGGGCGTCCACCCCGAGCGGGTGCACACCCACCTCGGTGACGTGCCCCCGGTGGACGACCCGCCCGACCGCGTCCGCCGAGCCGGGCCGCCTCACGTCGGCGCCCAGGATCGCCTCGCAGCAATCGAGGAACGCGGCGGCCCACCACTCGGCGTGAAAGCCCAGGTGATCCGCGCCGAGCATGCCATCAAGCAGGGCCCGGCCCACCTCGCGGGGCAGCAACCGGTAGTAGCGGGGCGGCGCCCAGGGGGTGTGCGAGAAGTGCGCCACGCCAATGTCGCGGGCGGCGTCACCCAGCCTTTCCCGCAGCAGCCGCGGGGCCAGGCTGAGGTGGTAGTCCTGGATCAGGGCGCAAGTGCCCGCCGGGGGCGCCTGCTCGCGCCGCGCGCCCTCCGCTAGGGCCTCGTCCGCCAGCGCATCGGCGAACGCCTGGTTATAGGCCAGGTAGGACTCCCAGTCGCGCCAGAACTCACGGCCGAACAGGGGCTGGTGCGGGGTGTCGAACAGCATGTGGTGAACAAACCACAGAGTCGAGTTGGCCACGTTGTTGTACGCCCGGTGGAAGGTGTCCTGCGGGATGTCGAGCATCCGCACGGAAACATCGGCGGCGATCCGGGTGCCCTGGGCGCCCAGGGTGGTCGGCGGGTCGGCGGGGTCCTCGGAGTCGGCGCCCCACTGGTGTGCGGCCGCGCGGTCCGCGTCGGTGAACGCCGCGCAGATCCAGATCACCTCGGCTTGCGCCGCCACCGCCGCCACCCCCGGCGTCATCCCGGCGATCAGGCCGCCGCCGCCGCGTCGGCCGATCAGCGTGCCATCGGCGCCGAACCAGTAAGAAAACGGACCGCGATTAGACGCCAGGAGAACCCGTTGCTTCATAGTCCGGCAGGCTAGTGCAAGTTCATCCGGACATCTCATGCGAAAAATGTCGTGGGCCGCACTGATCGCAGCACTACGCTGTCATGAACGACGGGCTGACCGTTCACCGCTGCGGCAGTATGCCGGCGGTGCGGACAGCAATCCTCCTCGCCGCTAGTAACGTGTTGCGTTAATAACGCGACGCGTTATCATGGGTGTGTGCTGCGATCCTTCCGCGACAAGGAAACCGAGGCCATCTGGCATCGGCAGCGATCACGCAGGCTGGACGGGCCGGTACAACGCGCCGCCTGGCGCAAGCTCGCGATGCTCGATGCCGCCGAGACCTTAACTGACCTGCTCGTCCCGCCGGGCAACCGGCTGGAGAAGCTCACCGGGGACCGCGCCGGGCAGTACAGCATCCGGATCAACCAGCAATGGCGGATCTGCTTCGTCTGGTCTGACGCAGGGCCGGAAGACGTGGAAATCGTTGACTATCACTAAGGAGGGGCCCGTGGCAGCGGACACGGTGATGCCGCCGGTGCACCCGGGCGAGATCCTGCTGGAGGAGTTCCTCGTGCCGCTGGGCGTGAGCCAGTACCAGCTGGCCAAGGCGGTCGATGTCCCGGCCCGGCGGATCAACGAGATCGTCCACGGCCAGCGGCGCATCACCGCGGACACCGCGCTGCGGCTGTCCCGGTACCTCGGGACTTCGGAGCGGTTCTGGATGAACCTGCAGGCACGCTATGACCTGGAAACCGAGAAAGACCGGCTCGGCGCCGCGCTCGACGATATCCGCCCGCTCAGCGCCGCAAGCTGACCAGAGTCGGCGGTTGACTTCGCGCCGATGCACGAACGGGGCTCTTACGGCCATAAGACCCGCTCGGATTGTGCCGGCCACGCGGCATGCCCATCATCAGCTTGCACCCGCGCATCATCCACGACAGCCAGCATGCCCCAAGCCTGACCCGCCGCGACCGTCAGATCACGCCGCCACGCCGATCACGGCGCGCTGTTGTAGTACCAGTGAGGCTGTGTCAGTCAGCAGGCGTAGGCGATGCAGATCACCAGCCAGCCGGTGCTGGTGCGCGGACTCAGGGTGCAATGCCCAGCCCGTTCGGGATGATGGAATTTTCCGAACGAACTGTGGTGCTTGCCCCAGCCGATCGGCATGGCGCCGCGGCCAACCGCGCTCCTCGTAGAACGCGCGCCAGCCCGGGTCGATCAGCAGCGGGTAGTGCGGCGGCGAGACGGAAATGAAGGACAGCCAGCCGCCGGCCCCGGCCGCAGCACGCTCGCGGCGGCTGCGGACCGGAGGCGGGCCGGGTCAGGCCGTCGTGTAGACCTTCTCGATGAACTCGGCGAGCCGGTGATCGTCGAGGTTGCGGGCCAGGTCGGCCTCGGTGATGATGCCGACCAGGCGGTG
>WNGG01004500.1_pt1 | contig 18980 bp, 17 predicted proteins | sample 5400661 | NCBI WGS metagenome assembly WNGG01 (sample SAMN13153372, study PRJNA577476) | soil metagenome | isolation source: 100 cm soil or saprolite under Garry oak tree replicate 1 | place: USA:California | collected 2016-06-15
GTTTGCGCGGAGATCATGCTCAAACAAAAAGATAGAGCGGGATGACGATTCGAAGAAAAGTCATCCCGCTCTAAGATTTCCGATCCGACCGACGGGGCGCCCCTCATGACCGACACCCAAGCCGTTCACACCCCGCCGGATCCGGAAACTGAGCCCCGCGGCGATCTGTCGATCCGCACGCTGGCGATGCCGGCCGATACCAATCAGAACGGCGATATTTTCGGCGGCTGGCTGCTCAGCCAGATGGACATCGGCGGCGGAATCTTCGCCTCCAAGGTCGCGAAGTCGCGCACGGTCACAGTCGCGATCGAGGCGATGAATTTTCGCAAGCCCGTGTTCGTCGGCGATGTGGTCTCGGTGCATGCCAATCTGGTCCGGATCGGCAAGACCTCGGTCACCGTCCATATCGAGGCCTGGGTGCTGCGCCGCAATGAAATGTATTCGATCCTGGTGACCGACGGCAATTTTACGTACGTCTCGATCGACGATCAGGGACATCCGCAAGCTATCACGCGGGATGGAGCGCCGATTTCGGCTTGAAAGTTTGCCCGGAACTTTTTTTCGCCTCCCCTGTTATTTGCCCGCACTGAGCAACAGAGGCTTGGAAATGTCGGAAAATTTCATCATCGAAATCGGCTCGCAGGCGGCAGGAATCGTGGTGCGCAACCCGGACGGCTATCGCTTTTTCGCCGCCAACCACCGCTTCAATCGGCTGGAAGGCCAGCTGTTTCACAACGCGCGTGAGGCCGAGCGCGCGGTCAGACGCCTCGCCAATGGCGAACTCACGATAGTGGCGTAAGAATCTCGCACGCTTGCGTCATTGCGAGCGTAGTCCTGTAGGGTGGGCAAAGGCGCGCTTTGCGCCGTGCCCACCTTTCTTGCAAAGCATGCTGGAGCGCACGCCGCAATCCAGCGTTACGCGATCACAGTTTGGTTGACGCACGCGACAGAAGTTTCCAGTCCGCAGCCTGTTTTTGCCAGTTCATCAGGATGTGGAGATTGGTGGAGCTCTTCTTGCCATCGGCCACGGCCTCCTGTTCGCCCACCCAGTGGAAACGCACGATCGCTGCGGGGCCGACGACCCGAATTTTGGTGTCTTGGTATTCCAACGACAAGAACTTCGATTTTCCGTTGGTGGCGTTGGCGATAAAGGTCGCCTTGTCCTCGACCCGGCCATCGCTGTGGCTGTAGCTGAGTTCCGTTGCGCAGAGCGAGGCGAGTGCCTCGGCGTTGGCGGCGAACTGCGCCGCGCGGAATGCCTCGACGCTCTTCGCGACCGCATCTTCATCCTCTGAAGCTGCGAAGGCCGGGATCACGCCGACCGGGACCACGCTCAGGAGTCCGAGCGCAAGCGCCGGCAAGATCAACTGGCGACGATCGATATCCATCGTTTCCTCCGTTCTTTTGATTTGAGCGTAGTCTTGCAGCCACGCTGTGTTTTGTCGAGTACCCGCTTCGGTCCCCTACAAGACCGAACAATATGCTGCGTCTGCGAACGCGATTCTCCACTGCGGTGAGGAGCGAAGCGACGAAACAATCCAGGTCTTCGACGGCTATTTGTCGACGTGCGACGATCCCTCACAGTCAATTACGACCTCCCGGGTTCAGAGGTATACTTTATCAATATCTACCGATGACTCGACGCCCAGTTTGGCGAAGTTTTTCGCGAGCCAGTCGCCCGCACATTTTCGTCCCTGGTCGCGAAGAAAAACGAGAAAGTCCCAGTCGGCGTTGTACTTGCTTGTCGAACTGAGTGCCCCCATGAATTCGTCGTCCGCGACGCTGTGGATCCGCACATGCGGCAGCCCTTCACCGACGATACGGTTTTGCGTGACGAGCCCGGTGACGAAGCTGACCGCCCGCATCTCCCGCATCAGAGATGAATTGAAGCTGATCTCGTTGATGCGGTTCAAGATATCGGCTGCGGCGCGCGGCACCTCTTTGCGAAACAGCGGATTGATATGAACGATGACGATGTCGGTGCTCTTGCAGTGGTAGATTAGCGGGAAGAGTGCCGGGTTTCCCATATAGCCGCCGTCCCAATAGGCTTCGCCGTCGATCTCCACCGCGCGAAACATCGTGGGCAGACACGCCGAAGCCATCACGGCAGACACGGAAATTTCCTTACCAGCGAAGACCTTCACCTTGCCAGTGCGAACGTTTGTCGCAGAGAGAAAGAGTTTGACCGGACAGTCCGGGCGCTTCAACACGTCAAAATCGATCGATTGCTCGACCACATCACGCAGTGGGTTATAGTCCGCGGGGTTGAACTCATATGGCGACAGCACGCGGGTCACGAAGCCCATCAGGGAGAAAACCGGCGACCAGGTCAACTTGTGATCCCCCAGCATTCGGTCGATGGGATTTGGCTGCAACGGCCCCAGCTTGGCCGCATCGCTGACGCGTTTCCAATAGCCGGTGAGCGCTTTGCGTGCCCCTTCGCGACCGTCGACCGCAAGCCCATAGGCAAAGACCGCCGCATTCATTGCTCCTGCGCTGGTCGCACTGAGCCCCTCGAAGGCAAGGTTTTTCTCGTCCAGGAATCGGTCGAGCACACCCCAGGTAAAGGCACCATGAGCTCCACCTCCCTGGAGGGCCAGGTTGATGGTCCTGACCTGGCTAGCCGGTTCGTGACCGGTTCCCCCAGTTGCCTCAGGCCTCTCCGCCGAGTTCCCCTCCGAAGTAATTTCCATAGCCGAATCCCACCCCATTTGCCTTTGCGAGGAGCGTAGCGACGACGCACAGCCCTTTTGCTTTGCTCTGGATTGCTTTCATTTCAAGACAATTGTGCCAAACCAAGCGTTGGTGTTGGCGCGTTCGAGACATCAAGTGATGTCCGTTGCTCGGTCGCTATCGGGGATAAGCGCACATGTCGCAGGCGAGCCGCGCATGGTCGAGCGCGCGCAACCATCCCGCGTGCAGGCGCTGGAATCGCCGCTACTTTTCAGCGCGCGTTCATCGGAAGGACAAAGACCTGGCCGGGATAAATACGATCTGGATTTCGAATTTGGTTCTGGTTCGCTTTGTAAACGACTGCGTATCGCATGCCGGCGCCGTAGGCGTTACGGCTGATGCGCCAGAGGCTGTCGCCAGGGGACACCACCGCGGTCACTAACGGAGACTGGGAGGACTGGCGCGTTTGAGCAGACCTAACGCCCTGGTCCAGCACGGAATGGTTGGTCCCCACCGTGTCCGGAACATTGAACGGCACCTCGGCGCGCGATTGGAGCGCGCCGGGGCTGGACCCCAGCTCGGCCAGCGCGACCGCCACGCTCTGTTTGGATATTGCCTGCTTGCCGTCCGGCTGTTGGGACCTCAACGTCAGCTCATAGTTCCCAGCGGGAAGCCGGGGCGGCACCATGACGAATTGTCCGGATTTATCCGCGACCGTTCGATCATGGGGCTCGCCATTGCGCAACAGTTCCACGATCGCACCCGGCGTGGCCGTGCCGGCAATGACCGCGTCACCCGTTCGCTCAATGCGGGCAATGTCGAAGGCGGGCAAGGACTCATCGGTGTCCGGCGCGCGGGGCGGTACGGCAAGTGCAGCCGCCGCGGCGTTCGCTTCAGCTTGTGCTGTTGCGAGCGCGGCCGAGCCATTATCTTGGGCCCCCGATGCAGGCGGTGAAACCTCCGGCGCCGCGATTGCGGCTCTGGTTTCAACCGGCGGCTCGCGCCATACGTGCATGATGCCGAAGCCGAGTGCAGCACCACATGCCGCAACAAGCGCCAGCGACGGCACGACTATTCGGGCTATCGATGTGGCAGTCATGATAGGCGCCCCTTTTGGCTAGAATCGTTGGCTCGTCAGCCCCCCGGGGGTGACCCTGCGCCGATTTGTCATGGCCATCAAGTCCGCCAAATCGGGTATCCCATCGGTCAGTCGCGCTGACCAATGCACATTGGCACGAAACCGACGTGCCGCGACGAGCAAAAGGCGAAAGTGAGTAGGACATCGCAAGACTGACGGGATTGAGCCGAAGCGGTGTTTCGTTGCTTCCAGCCCGTTGCCGCCAGCTATTCCACGACGTCAAGCTTGACCTTTGCGACACCCCCTCCAACCATTCCCAGTGTTCTGGCTGCAGAATACGAGACGTCGACGACTCGTCCGGGAATGAACGGTCCGCGGTCATTGACCCGAACTGTCACGGACCGCCCGGTCGCGACGCTTGTCACGCGCAACCGAGTGCCGAATGGCAAGGTGCGATGAGCGGCGGTCAATTCGTTGGTATCGAACTTTTCACCGTTCGCGGTCTGTGTCCCTTCGGTGTAGAAGCTGGCAAGTCCATGTGACGCAACCTCCGTCTCGGCTGCATTCTTGTGCGAAGCGAACGGGGTATGCTTTCTCGCGATCGCCACGCGCCTATTCGTCACGAATGATGTCTGTCGATTCTGTTCCAGCGATGCCTGCCGACTGGCGGAAACTAATTCAGATTTTCTGGTGACCACGGAGGACTGAGCGCAGGCCGCAAGCAAAGCCGCGATCAGCGCGACGGCAAACAGCCGAATGACGTTCCGAACACCCGCGGCCGAGACCAAAGGGGCGTCAAGATGAATACGGTTTGCTTTAATGTCGACGTACGCAATTCTGGCACAGCTGATGGAAGACATGTTGTACCCCCAACCCACCGAAATCCGACAAGTAACAATGGCGGAACGCAATAGGCGGCACTATGGCCAGATGAAAACCGGCAGGGGATCAAGCCCACAATTCATCGGAGTGTGGTCATTGTGCCACTACTCGCCGCGAATAGCTCAGGCTGCTGGCGTTTGTCTCGATTTTGCCGCATTCTAGATCACGATCGAGCTTTTAGGTTGCAAGGCGTCCGACTGGTGAACGGGATGACCTACGTCGCAGCGACAGCTGATAAGATTTCGTCGGGGCACGGCATTTCATTCTCCGCCCCGATCGCATTGGTGATTGTTGCATTGGCATCCGGAGCGGCCTGGACTGCCTATCCGGTTGCTTTGGTCTCAGATTCCGCATCCTCTGAAGACATCAACACGTTATCGTTCGATGACCGGTTCCCAGCGGATTTGGGGTCCAGCTTGGCTCCAACGTACGTCGCGCTACCTGTTGTTCGATCTTTGCCGCCAGAACTCGAGATCAAACTTCAGCAAGCAAAAGACCAGCTCGCGCAGAAATTGCAGTTTCGAGATCATCAGGCAGCCCTGGTGGAGGAACCCACGCCGTCAAGCGTCGCCGCCGTTCCCGTTCCCAGGTCTCGTCCGGTTGAGGCTAACCTCGAGTTACGGGACAGCCCTCCTGCGGCACAGCCTGACAATCGCACGCTGCTGCAGAAGCTTTCCGATCTGCTCCCGGCCCGCGTCACGCTTGCGTCTCTATCTCCATCCTCCGATGGTGGGCTCCTTGGCGGCGGGCCAGATCTCACCGCTCTTGGCTACGACAATCTCACCGCCGTCTATGACATCTCGGCGCGCGCTGTTTACATGCCAAACGGGGCGAAGCTCGAGGCGCATTCAGGCCTTGGCAGTTTGATGGACGATCCGACACGTGTGAGCGAGCGAAATGCCGGAGCGACGCCACCCAACGTCTATGACTTGAAACCGCGGGAGCGACTGTTTCATGGCGTCCAGGCGCTCCGCATGATTCCGGTTGGTGACAACGACACGCTCGGACGGTCCGGGTTGCTCGCGCACAGCTACATGCTCGGGGCGAACGGCGATTCCAACGGCTGCGTGTCGATCAAGAACTATGAAAAATTCTTGAAAGCCTTTAACAGCGGTGAGATCAAGCGCCTGGTCGTCGTCCCGAGCCTCGGTGACAGCGCGTCGGCCGCGCGACGATCGGTTTCACAATCATGATGCTGGGGCTGTCGTCTTCCGCCCACTAACGCCATGGATTTGTGGGTTCTCACCCTGGCTCCGGTCGTCGGTTTCCAACGCTCGTCGCTTTAACCAGGATTCGCCTTTCGGCCGTCGGACCGCTTTGAGACCGATCTGCCGCGTTGACCGGATGGTGGAACCGCCGCACGATACGGCTCCTTACGCCTGAGGTTGTCCTGTGACTGGCCTTACTCACCGCCAATCGGAGATCCTGAATATCGCCCGCGCCTTTGGCCGGGTGATGGTGGAGGATCTCGCCAGGCGTTTCGAGGTCTCGGCGCAGACCATTCGCAAGGACTTGAACGACCTGTGCGATCATCGGTCGCTGACGCGGATTCATGGCGGCGCCATCATTGCCTCCGGTGTCGAGAATCTCGCCTACGAAGCGCGAAGGTTCGTCGCTGCCGAAGAAAAGAAAGCCATTGGTGCTGCCGCGGCGGCGCTGATCCCCAATGGCTGCTCGCTGTTCATCAACATCGGCACCACCACCGAAGAGGTGGCGAGCGCGCTGACCTCGCATGAGGATCTGCTGGTCATCACCAACAACCTCAATGTCGCGATGCTGCTGTACCGCCATCCGCGGATCGAGGTGATCGTGGCGGGCGGCGCGGTACGCCGCGCCGATGGCGCCGTGATCGGCTCGACCGCGATCAGCCTGATCGGCCAGTTCAAGGTCGATTACGCCATCATCGGCGCTTCCGCGATCGACGAAGAGGGCGCGCTGTTGGATTTCGATTATCGCGAAGTGCAGGCGGCGCAAGCCATCATCGCCAACGCCCGCAGCGTGATGCTGGTCGCCGATAGCACGAAACTCCGACGCAGCGCGCCGGTTCGCATCGCCCATATCAGCCAGATCCAGACCTTTGTCACCGACGCCGCATTGCCGGCAGGCCTTGCCAACATCTGCCATAGCAGAGGCATCGAGGTGATCGAGGCGATGCCCAAATCCTCCGTCGACATCGACGAGCCCGGCATTGAGCCACCTTCGACCGTCACGCGGCTGAGATAGAGGACAAACCGCATCATCCTGTGAGGGCGTGAAGCTGCGTGTCCCGGACGCGGTGCAGCGTTCTTCACGATGCAGCGCAGAGCCGGGGGCCCAAGGCGACGCGGAGGAAATAATGGGCCCCGGATCAAAGCGCACCGCAAGAGCGCTGCGCAGCATCCGGGGCACGCATTCCTCATCTGTTGGGACCCGGCCCAATTCACGGCCACCCTACACAGATTTCCCCCCTTTTCACTTGCTTTCGCTTTTGATTGTGATTTATTCGAAACCGAAAGCGAAATCGCCAAAGTGAACTGGCGAACGCCGGGGAAGCGTCTTTTGGACCGAATTTTTGACCTCGCTATCATTGGGGGAGGCGTCAATGGCTGCGGCATCGCGCGCGATGCGGCGGGCCGGGGTAATTCTGTTTTCCTGTGTGAAATGAATGATTTGGCCAGCGGAACGTCGTCCTGGTCGACCAAGCTCGTGCATGGCGGCCTGCGCTATCTCGAATATTACGAGTTTCGGCTGGTTCGCGAGGCGCTGATCGAGCGCGAAATCCTCTGGCAGATCGCGCCGCATATCATCCGGCCGCTTCGTTTCGTGCTGCCGCACCATAACGGGCTGCGTCCGGCCTGGCTGCTGCGGCTGGGGCTGTTCCTTTACGACCATATCGGCGGACGAAACCTGCTGCCGCCGACGCGTTCGGTCGATTTGACCCGCGACGAGGTCGGTCAACCCCTGATTCCCGGCCGCTACCTCAGGGGCTTTGAATATTCGGACTGTTTCGTCGATGACGCCCGCCTTGTGGTGCTCACCGCGCGAGACGCGGCGGATCGCGGCGCCGAAATCCGCACCCGTTCACGCGCGGTGGAAATTCGGCAGGTGGACGGAATCTGGCAGGTCACCGTCGAAAACACATCGAGTGGTGAGCGCTCTACGATCAAAGCGCGCGCGCTGGTCAACGCCGGCGGGCCGTGGGTCGAAGATGTGCTGAGGTCGGGCGCGGGCGTCAACGCGAAAGCAAAAGTGCGGCTGGTGCAGGGCTCCCACATCGTGGTGCGGAAACTGTATGCGCACGACCGCGCCTACATGTTTCAGAACAGCGACGGCCGGATCGTCTTCGTCATTCCGTACCAGGAGGACTTCACGCTGATCGGCACCACCGATCGCGACTTCGACGGCGACCCGGCCAAGGTGAAAGCCTCGACCGAAGAGATCAAATACCTCTGCGACTCCGTCAGCGAATATCTGGCGAAACCGGTCAAACCCGAAGACGTGGTCTGGACCTATGCCGGCGTTCGGCCGCTGTATGACGACGGCGCCAGCGAAGCCAAGGCCGCTACCCGCGATTACGTTTTCGAACTCGACACCCCCGGCGGTGCGCCGTTGCTGTCGATCTATGGCGGCAAGATCACCACCTATCGGCGCCTCGCCGAGGAGGCGCTCGAACGTCTGTCGCCATATTTGCGCAGCGCCAAGGCCCGCGAAGGCTGGACCGCCAAATCGCCGTTGCCCGGCGGCGATCTCGACGTTTCGGCAATCGCAGCGCTATCGGCGGAACTGGCGCGTAACTATCCGTTTCTGACGCCGGCGCATGCCAACCGGCTGGCGCATGCCTATGGCACCCGCGCCAGCAAGCTGCTCGGCACTGCGAAATCCCTTGGCGATCTCGGCCAGTCGTTCGGCGCCACCTTGACGGAGAGCGAGGTCCGGTACCTGATGGCATCGGAGTGGGCCTTGACCGCCGATGACATCGTATGGCGGCGATCCAAGCTGGGATTGCGGTTGTCGCCAGCCCAAATAGCCGCCATCGACGCCTGGATCGGGGCCCATGGTGTCGCTTCCGGACGTCCCCTGCTGGAAGCACGAGGGCGGACATGACCGTTACGCTCGAAAACATGACGCGCACCGTCGATGGCATTGCGACCATTCGCAATGTCTCGCTGACGCTTGAGCGTGGCACGCTGAGCGTGCTGCTGGGCCCGACGCTGTCGGGCAAGACATCGATCATGCGGCTGCTCGCCGGTCTCGACAAGCCGGCGACCGGGCGTGTCCTGGTCGACGGCAAGGACGTCACCGGCTTCGATGTGCGGCAGCGTTCGGTGGCGATGGTCTATCAGCAGTTCATCAATTATCCCTCGCTGACCGTCTATGAGAACATTGCCTCGCCGCTGCGGGTGCAGGGCAAACCGCGCGCGGAGATCGACAAGCGCGTTCAGGAAGCCGCCAGACTCCTGAAGCTCGAGCCGTATTTGAATCGCACGCCGCTGCAATTGTCCGGCGGCCAGCAGCAGCGCACCGCGATTGCGCGCGCGCTGGTCAAGGGCGCCGATCTGGTGCTGCTGGACGAGCCGCTCGCCAACCTCGACTACAAGCTGCGCGAGGAATTGCGCACCGAACTGCCGCGCATCTTTGAGGCGTCCGGCGCGATCTTCGTCTACGCGACGACCGAGCCTTCCGAAGCGCTGCTGCTTGGCGGCCGTACCGTCTGCATGTGGGAAGGCGAAATCCTGCAGGCCGGCGAGACCTCGAAAGTCTATCGCCATCCCAACACCCTGCGCGTCGCCCAGGTGTTTTCCGATCCGCCGCTCAACATCGTCGGGATCGAAAAGCGCAGCGGCTCGGTGCAGTATGCCGGCGGCGTGCAGGCGCCGGCGTCCGGACTTTATGCAGGGCTCGGCGACGGCGCCTACCGGGTCGGTTTCCGCGCCCACCAACTCGAAGTCGCCCACGGCATTGCCGGCCGCCACGCGTTTCACGCCACCGTGACGGTGACCGAAATCACCGGTTCGGAAAGCTTCGTGCATCTCAACCGCGATGCTTCCAACTGGGTCGCCGTGCTGCAGGGGGTGCACGAATACCCGCCCGGGCACGTGCTGGACGCGGTGCTCGATCCGAACAATGTTTTCGTGTTCGACGCGGCCGACCGCCTGGTCGCCGCACCCGGCGCGATGTGAGGGACATGGCACATGGCCCGCATTGACCTCGTCGACCTCGCACACTCCTACACCGGTAACGCCGCCGATCCCGAATCCTTTGCGTTAAAGCCGATCTCGATGACCTGGCGGCAGGGCGGGGCCTATGCGCTGCTCGGGCCGTCGGGCTGCGGCAAGACCACGCTGCTCAATCTGATCTCGGGCATCGTCACCCCGTCGCGCGGCCAAATCCTGTTCGACGGCGCCGATATCACACCGCTGTCAACCCAGAAGCGCAATATCGCGCAGGTGTTCCAGTTTCCGGTGATCTACGACACCATGACGGTCGGACAGAACCTTGCCTTTCCGCTCAGGAATCGCGGCGTGCCAAAGGCCGAGATCGACGCGCGGGTCGCGGAGATCGCGCGTCTGCTCGACCTCACGCCTTATCTGGCGCGCAAGGCGACGCGGCTGACGGCCGACGCCAAGCAGAAAATCTCGCTCGGCCGCGGACTGGTCCGGTCCGATGTCGCGGCGATCTTGTTCGACGAGCCGCTGACGGTGATCGATCCCGAGCTGAAATGGCAGTTGCGATCGAAGCTCAAGGCGCTGCACCGCGCGCTCGACCTGACGATGATCTATGTCACCCATGACCAGACCGAGGCGCTGACTTTCGCCGATACCGTCGTGGTGATGCATGACGGCCGCGTGGTGCAGAGCGGCACGCCGGCCGAATTGTTCGACAAGCCGGAACACACCTTTGTCGGCTACTTCATCGGTTCGCCCGGCATGAACATCGTGCCCGCCGTGGTTCGGGGCCGCGAAGCCCGGATCGACGGCCACACCATCGCACTGAAGCGGAGCTACGACAGTCTGCCGCCGGGCGCGAAGATCGAGATCGGCGTGCGCCCCGAATTCGTCGACGTCGCGCCATCGGCGCCGGGCTTGCTGTCGGCCAACATCGAGCGGATCGATGATCTCGGCCGCGTCCGCTTCGCCCGCGTTCGCATTGGCGATGCAAAATTCGCAGCCAGGGTGCCGCCGGGATTTTCGATTCCCGGCGACGTCGCCGGGCTGATATTCGACCCGTCGCACGTTCATGTCTATGCCGACAGCCGTCTGGTCGAGGGATCGGCGTAATGGACAAGACCATCAACCAAAAGGCCTGGTTCCTGGTGCTGCCGGTGTTTCTGGTGGTGGCGTTCTCGGCCATCCTGCCGCTAATGACGGTGGTGAACTATTCGATGCAGGACACCTTCGGAAACAATCAGTTTTTCTGGAACGGTGTCGGCTGGTTCAAGGAATTGCTCGATCCGTCGACCGACCTCGGCGAGCGGTTCCTGGCGTCGCTGTGGCGCAATCTGTTTTTCTCCGCGGTGATCCTCGCGATCGAGGTTCCGCTGGGTATCGTGGTGGCGCTTTCGATGCCGCGCGAAGGCTGGCGGGTCGCCGCCTGTCTCGTGATCATGGCGTTGCCGCTGCTTATTCCATGGAACGTGGTCGGAACCATCTGGCAGATCTTCGGCCGGCCCGACATCGGCCTGATGGGCTATGTGCTCAACCACATCGGGCTGCATTACAACTACGTCTCCAACGAGCTCGACGCATGGGCCACCGTCATCGTGATGGATGTCTGGCACTGGACCAGCCTCGTCGCGCTGTTGTGCTACGCCGGGCTGAAATCGATTCCGGACGCCTATTATCAGGCGGCGCAGATCGACGGCGCCTCGCGATGGGCGGTATTCACCGCGATCCAGTTGCCGAAAATGAATCGCGTCCTGCTGATCGCGGTGCTGCTGCGGTTCATGGACAGTTTCATGATCTACACCGAGCCGTTCGTGGTGACCGGTGGCGGGCCGGGCAATTCGACGACATTCGTTTCCATCGAACTCGTCAAGATCGCGCTCGGACAATTTGACCTCGGCAAGGCGGCCGCGCTGTCGCTGGTCTACAACCTCATCATCATCATCGTCTGCTGGGTGTTTTATACCGTGATGACCAACGTCGGCGCCGAGCGGCAGGCCAACAAGGGAGTCGCATGATGCATTCGATTCCCGGCCGCCGCATCATCATATCGGCGTTCCTGATCTTCCTGCTGTTGCCGATCTATTGGCTGGTCAACATGAGCTTCAAGACCAACTATGAGATCGTCTCGACCATGACGCTGTGGCCGCACCAGCCGACCATCGCCAACTACATGCGCATCTTCACCGATGAGAGCTGGTACTCCGGCTACATCCATTCGTTGAAATATGTGCTGATCAACACCGTCATCTCGATTACGGTCGCCTTGCCGGCAGCCTACGCGTTTTCGCGTTATCGCTTCCTCGGCGACAAGCATTTGTTCTTCTGGCTGCTGTCGAACCGGATGGCGCCGGCGGCGGTCTATGCGCTGCCGTTCTTCAATCTTTATTCGGCGATCAATCTGTTCGATACGCCGTGGGCGGTAGCACTTGCGCATTGCATCTTCAACGTACCCCTGGCGGTATGGATCCTGGAAGGGTTCGTGTCCGGCGTGCCGCGCGAGATCGACGAAACCGCTTTTCTGGACGGGTACTCGTTCCCGCGCTTCTTCCTCAAGATCCTGGTGCCGTTGATCGCCAGCGGCATCGGCGTCGCGGCGTTCTTCTGCTTCATGTTTTCCTGGGTCGAATTGCTGCTGGCGCGCACGCTGACGTCAGTGGAGGCCAAGCCGATTTCGGCAGTCATGACCCGTACGGTTTCCGCGGCCGGAATGGATTGGGGCTTGCTGGCCGCGGCCGGCGTTCTGACCATCATTCCCGGCGCGCTGGTGATCTGGTTCGTCCGCAATTACATCGCGCGCGGCTTCGCGCTCGGCAGGGTGTAGGAGGGCCGCCGCAATGGAAAACATCGCATGGATGGCCTGGACGCCGCCGACCGCGATCTTTTTCGCGCTGTTGGCCACCACGTTGGCGGTCATGACCTGGCTCGCCGTGGGCTATCCGGAAGCCGAGCGGGTCGGTATTTTGCACATTCCGACGACGCGCGGCGACAGGCTGTTCATTTCACTGATCATGACCGCCGTTATCCATCTGTTGTGGATCGGTTTCGTCGGTACCGACCCGATCGCGACAATTCCGATCGGGGAAGGAATTGAAATATCGAGCCTGTGGCTCGCTACCGTGATTTCGCTTGTTTCGGCCGTTGCGATTTTCCGCACCGTCTGAGTGAGCGAATAAAGAGCAGATCCGGGGGCAACCCGGGCCTGAATATGTTTGTCGCTGCAACGGAGGAACCAACATGCGACACTTGAGGAGAAGGAACAGTCCCCTGACCAAGAATAGTTTTCTGACGATGAGCAGCGCCGCGGCGCTGATCGCGGCTTCCGTGACGATTGCCGCGCCTGCGTTTGCCGACGATGCAACCGCGCAGAAGTGGATCGACAGTGAGTTTCAGCCCTCGACCTTGTCAAAGGCCGATCAGTTGAAGGAACTGCAGTGGTTCGAAAAGGCGGCCCAGCCCTTCAAGGGAATGGAAATCAACGTCGTCTCGGAAACCATCACGACGCATGAGTACGAGTCCAGGACCCTGGCAAAGGCCTTCACCGAACTCACCGGTATCAAGGTCAAGCACGACGTCATTCAGGAAGGCGACGTGGTTGAAAAGCTGCAGACCCAGATGCAGTCCGGCAAGAACGTGTATGACGGCTGGATCAACGACTCCGATCTGATCGGCACGCACTTCCGTTACGGCCAGACCATCGTGCTGTCAGACTATATGACCGGCGAAGGCAAGGAGGTCACCGATCCCCAGCTCGACGTCAACGACTTCATCGGCAAGTCCTTCACCACGGCGCCGGATGGAAAGCTGTATCAGCTTCCCGACCAGCAGTTCGCCAACCTGTACTGGTTCCGCTACGACTGGTTCTCCAATCCCGACTACAAGGCCAAGTTCAAGGCCAAGTATGGCTACGAGCTCGGCGTTCCCGTGAACTGGTCGGCCTATGAGGATATCGCCGAGTTCTTCACCAACGACATCAAGGAGATCAACGGCGTCAAGGTCTATGGCCACATGGACTACGGCAAGAAGGATCCGTCGCTGGGATGGCGCTTTACCGATGCGTGGTTGTCGATGGCAGGCAACGGCGACAAGGGCATCCCGAACGGCCTTCCGGTCGACGAATGGGGTATCCGCATGGAAGGCTGTCGTCCGGTAGGCTCGTCGGTCGAGCGTGGCGGCGACACCAACGGTCCGGCGGCGGTCTATTCGATCGCCAAATATCTCGACTGGATGAAGAAGTATGCTCCGCCGCAGGCGCAAGGCATGACCTTCTCCGAATCGGGACCGGTGCCTGCACAAGGTGCGATCGCGCAGCAAATCTTCTGGTACACCGCTTTCACCGCCGACATGGTGAAGCCTGGCCCGGTGATGAATGCCGATGGCACGCCGAAATGGCGGATGGCGCCGTCGCCGCACGGGTCGTACTGGAAGGAAGGCATGAAGCTCGGCTATCAGGACGCAGGATCGCTGACGCTCCTGAAGTCCACGCCGGCCGACCGCCGCAAGGCAGCCTGGCTCTATCTGCAGTTCATCGTGTCCAAGACGGTGAGCTTGAAGAAGAGCCATGTCGGTCTCACCTTCATCCGTGAATCCGACATCTGGGACAAGTCGTTCACCGAGCGCGCGCCGAAGCTCGGCGGGCTGATCGAGTTCTACCGCTCGCCCGCGCGCGTGCAGTGGACCCCGACCGGCAACAACGTTCCGGATTATCCGAAGCTTGCTCAATTGTGGTGGCAGAACATCGGCGATGCGTCGTCCGGTGCGAAGACGCCGCAGGCGGCGATGGATTCGCTCGCAGCCGCGCAGGATTCGGTGATGGAGCGGCTCGAGAAGTCGGGCGTGCAGGGCGCTTGCGGACCGAAGCTCAACAAGAAAGAGAAGCCCGAGTTCTGGTTCGCGAAAGCCGAGAAGGACCACACCATCGCGCCCCAGCGCAAGCTGGCGAACGAGAAGCCGAAGGGCGAAACCATCGACTACGACGCGCTGATCAAGTCGTGGCCGGCCTCGCCGCCGAAGCGCGCTTCGAACTGAGAGCGATAAGGATGTCCCGGACGCGATGCGGCGCGCTTGCGCCGCTTCGCAGAGCCGGGACCCACACCTAGTCAGGTAGATAGGCGCCGGATCAGCAGCGCACCGCTTCGCGCTGCGCAGCATCCGGGAACGCAAGTAAGCGAAAGGCCGGGAGCGATCCCGGCCTTTTTTGTTTCGCGTTGCGCAGCTCAGTTACCGACGTCATCATCCGCGAAAGCGGATGACCCAGTATTCCGCGCGTTCCCGATTCCATCTCTGGCGGCGGCGATTACTGGATGCCCGCCTTCGCGGGCATGACAGGAGGAGGGCCGGGAGCGATCCCGGCTTTTTTTTGTTTCGCGTTGCGCTAGCTCGGTTTACTGACGTCATCATCCGCGAAAGTGGATGATCCAGTATTCCGCGTGTTCTCGATTCTATCTCTGACGGCGGCAGTTACTGGATGCCCGCCTTCGCGGGCATGACGTCCTGATATGCGGCCAGCCTACTGCGCCGCCTCCGCAGCCTCCAGCGTCGGATAATCCGTATAGCCCTTCGCCCCGCCGCCGTAGAACGTCGCCTTGTCCCACTCGTTGAGCGGCGCGCCCTTCTTCAGGCGCTCGACCAGATCGGGGTTGGAGATGAACGGCTTTCCGAACGCGATCAGGTCGGCCGCGCCCGCCGCGAGCACCTTGGTCGCGAGTTCGAAGTCATAGCCGTTGTTGGCGACATAGGCGCCTTTGAAGCGCTTGCGCAGACTGCCGTAGTCGAACGGCGCGATATCGCGCGGGCCGCCGGTCGCGCCTTCGATGACGTGGATATAGACAAGTTTCAGCGCGTTGAGATGATCGACGATGTAGTCGAACAGCGGCTGCGGATGAGAGTCGGAGACGTCATTGGCCGGCGTCACCGGCGAAATCCGGATGCCGGTTCGCTCGGGCCCGGCTTCGGCCGCGACGACCTTGGAAACTTCGAGCATCAGCTTCGCCCGGTTCTCGATCGATCCGCCGTAAGCATCGGTGCGCTTGTTGGTGCCGTCCTTGGCGAACTGATCCAAGAGATAGCCGTTGGCGCCATGGATTTCGACGCCGTCGAAACCAGCCGCAAGCGCGTTCGCGGTGCCGCGCTTGAAACTCTCGATGATCCCGGGAATCTCTTCCAGCGCCAGTGCGCGCGGCTCGGAAATCTCGGTGAAGGTGCCGCCGACGAAGGTCTTGCCCTTGGCGCGGATCGCCGAGGGCGCGACCGGTGCACCATCATTGGGCTGCAGCGAGGTGTGCGAAATGCGTCCGACATGCCAGATCTGGATGAAGATACGTCCGCCACGCTCGTGCACGCGGTCGGTGACCTTGCGCCAGCCCGCGACCTGCTCTTTTGAGTAGATGCCGGGGGTGTCCTGATAGCCCTGGCCCTGTTGCGAGACCTGGCTCGCCTCGGTGACCAAAAGCCCCGCGGAGGCGCGCTGGCCGTAATACTCTGTCGCCAAGGGGCTTGGTACCAGGCCCGCGACCGCGCGGTTGCGCGTCAGCGGCGCCATGACAAATCGATTGGGAAGGGTGATCGGGCCTAGCTTGTGGGGCTCGAAGAGTTTGGTCGGCGTGCTCATGTTGTGATGATTCCGAGGAAATTGCAGGTGAGAAACAGGTGGGTATTGTTATCGCCCCGGCAATGCCGCGAGCTATTCGGCTTTTGCAGGCTAGCCGCGCACGATACCGCCGGGATGGCCACCGTCGAAAGCAGCGGATGCGCGGTGGCGTAGGATGATCCATTCGAGATCAGAAACTGCGCAGCATGGGCGACCTGCCGGCCGGTGCCTTGGCGGTTGAACCGTCATTCCGGGGCAGTCCGCAGGACTGAACCCGGAATCTCGAGATTCCGGGTCTGGTCCTGCGGACCATCCCGGAATGACGTAAGAGTTACTTCACCCCCAGAAAATCGCGCTTGCCGATTTCCACGCCGTTGTGGCGCAGGATGCCGTGGGTGGTCGCGGCGTGGAAGTAGAAATTCGGGAATGCAAAGCCGCTGAGGAATTGCTGGCCCTTGAGCGTCATGGTGTTGTTCGGACCTGCGGGAAAGCTGACATCGCGGCTGTCGGCGCCTTCGAACTGTGCCGGCTTGAACGACTTCACATAGTCGATGGTGTTGGCAAGCCGCTGCTTCAGCTCTTCAAACGTCTTTTCGGTGTCGGGGGTGGATGGCACCTCGCTCTGCGTCAGGCGCGCGCAGCCTTTGGCCGCGAAATCGCAGGCGAGCTGGATCTGACGCGACAGCGGCAGCATGTCGGGAAAAAGCCGTGCGCCGAGCAAGACGTCGGGCTGAATGTTTTTCGCCTTGCAGTGTGTCTCGGCCTTGGTGAGGAGGCCCGAAAGGCCATTGAGAATTTGCAGGAAGGCCGGAACGGTAGCGTCGTAGAAGGACATGCGGTGCTCTTTCGGTTGATGAGGAGATTTTCGGGTTTGTCGTGGCGGGAGTACGTTGCCTCGAGCATGATCCGGAAAAGTGGGTACCGGTTTTCCGAAAAGATCATGCTAAAAAAAAGATAGAGAGGGATGACGATTCGAAGAAAAGGTCATCCCTCTCTAGCGAACGGCCGATGATACCGGCGGAAGCGACGGCGCGCGCGGCTGCCCGCGCATCCGCGCCAGCAATTCGGCGGTGGGCCAGGAATCGGCGGGCAGGCCGTATTTGATCTGCATCGTCTTCACCGCAGTTCGGCTTTGCTGACCCATGATGCCGTCGACCTTGCCGACATTGAATCCCGCGCGCACCAATAGTTGCTGCATCTCGCGAAGCTCAGCGAACGGCAGTTGCACGACCGGTGCTCCGGGACGGCGCATCGCCGGCGCGCCGGCGATGCGGGTGGCGAGATAGCCGGCGGTGGTCGAATAGATCAGCGAGTTGTTCCACTCGGTATAAGCCGCGAAATTGGGATAGGCCAGAAACGCCGGTCCCATCCGTCCCATCGGCAGCAGCAGCGAGGCTGGCAGATCGTCGTTCGGCAATGCGCGTCCGTCCGGATAGCTCACGCCGAACTGCGCCCATTTCGAACGCGGCAGCTGGATGGTGAGGTCGGCCTGGTCCCAAGGAAAACCTGACGGGAGGTTTTGCGGCACGCGCACTTCCTGCAGCCAGGGTTCGCCGCGGCGCCATTTCAGTCCGTTGGCGATGTAGTTCGCGGTCGAGCCGATCACGTCGGCCGGGCTGCGCAAGAGGTTGCGATGGCCGTCGCCGTCGTAATCGACGGCGTAGTTGAAATAATGCGTCGGCAGGAACTGGGTCTGTCCCAATTCGCCGGCCCATGAGCCGACCATCTCCTCAGGCGCAAGGTCGCCGCGATCGATGATTTTCAGCGCGGCGATGGTTTCCTTCTCAAACATCTGCGCGCGGCGGCAGTCATAGGCGAGTGAGACCAGCGAGCGCAGCGTCGGCAGGCTGCCCATGTTGGCGCCGAAATCGCTTTCAAGCCCCCAGAACGCGGCGATCACAGCCGGCGGCACGCCATATTCCTTCTCGGCGCGCGCGAAGGCCGCGGCATGGGTCTTGATCCGGGCCTGGCCCTGCTGCATCCGGGAAATCGCAGCCATGCGGCCGGCGAACTCGGTAAATATCTGCCCGAACACGCGCTGGCCGCGGTCGCGGTTGACGATGCCCTGGTCGTAGACAAGTCCGGGCGAGGCCTCCGCGAGCGCACGCTGCGAAACGCCCGCCGCGAGAAAAACGTCAAGAAAAACGTCAAGCAAAACACCAGGAAAAATTCGTGCCGTTAAGGTTCGCATGCGGTTACCGGTTGGGTGCAGATTCGCGAGCTGGTGCCCAGTCGTAGCATTATTGCAGTCCCGGCGTCATGCCAGGCCAAAGCAGCCAAATGATCGATTTGCCTTCAAGGACCATGGCTGCGACGCAAGCTCGCTCCACGCATAGGAGCATGCCGCTTGGACAGGACCCCGGAGGCTGTTCCAATCGTTTTTGCCCGTGTAGACTTCCCCATCTGCAGGCCTGAGCAAGGCGAGCCAACAATCACAAGGGGCGGGCGGACAGGGGAGACGGCGGAACAACCATGACGGATATCCAATATTTAAGCCCGCGTACGCTCGATGAGGCGATCAGCGCATTTGCCGCCGCCGGAAGTGCTGCGCGCATCATGGCCGGTGGCACCGATCTTCTGGTGCAAATGCGCTCCGGCGCGGTGCGGCCGGGCCTGA
>WNGG01006073.1_pt1 | contig 18979 bp, 8 predicted proteins | sample 5400661 | NCBI WGS metagenome assembly WNGG01 (sample SAMN13153372, study PRJNA577476) | soil metagenome | isolation source: 100 cm soil or saprolite under Garry oak tree replicate 1 | place: USA:California | collected 2016-06-15
GTGGCAGTTACCTACCAGGAGCTCTATCGCCGGGTGAACGAGTTCGCCGCGCTGCTGCGTGACTTCTGCGGCGTGCAGGCCGGCGACCGGGTGACTCTGCACATGCCCATGGTCTCTGAGCTGCCGGTCGCCATGCTCGCCTGTGCCAGGCTGGGCGTCATCCACTCGCAGGTGTTCGGCGGGTTCAGTGGCACCGCCTGCGGACACAGAATCGCCGACTCGGGCAGCCGCATTCTGATCACAATGGACGCCTATTACCGCGGCGGTGAGCTGGGCGATCACAAGGTCAAGGCCGACGAGGCGATCGCAGCGGCGCGCCAGGAGGGCGCCGAGGTCGACAAGGTACTGGTTTTCCGCCGCCACCCTGCTCAGTACGCATCGAAGACGCCGATGGTCGAGGGCAGGGACTTTTTTGTTGACGAACTGCTTGACCGCTACCGAGGGCAGGTTGTCGCGCCGGTTTCCATGCCGGCCGAGGCACCGCTGTTCATCATGTACACCAGCGGCACCACCGGCCGCCCCAAGGGATGCGAGCACAGCACCGGCGGATACCTCGCCTATGTTGCTGGCACATCCAAGTACTTCCAGGACATCCACCCGGAAGACACGTACTGGTGCATGGCCGACATCGGGTGGATCACCGGGCACTCCTACATCGTCTATGGCCCCCTCGCGCTGGGCACGACCAGCGTGATCTACGAGGGGGTGCCGAACTACCCCGACGCCGGCCGTCCCTGGCGTATCGCCGAGCGGCTCGGGGTGAAAACCTTCCACACCGCGCCCACGGCGATCCGCATGCTACGCAAGCTTGGCCCGGAGGAGCCTAAGAAATACGACTACCACTTCAAGCACATGACCACGGTGGGCGAGCCGATCGAGCCCGAGGTCTGGCGCTGGTACCACCAGGTCGTAGGCAAGGGCGAGGCGGTCATCGTCGACACCTGGTGGCAGACAGAAAACGGCGGCTTTCTCGGCAGCACTCTGCCGGCGCTCAAGCCGATGAAGCCGGGCAGCTGCGGTCCTGGCGTGCTCGGGGTCTATCCGGTGATCTGGGACGAGGACGGCAACGAGGTGGCGGCGGGCAGCGGCAAGGCGGGCAACATCTGCATCCGAAACCCCTGGCCCGGCAGCTTCCAGACGATCTGGGGAGACCCCGACCGGTACGTGCAGACCTACTACGCGAAGTACAACAGGGACGCCAACAGTAAGGACTGGCACGACTGGCCGTACTTCGCAGGCGACGGCGCCGTCCAAGCCGCCGACGGTTACTACCGCATCCTTGGCCGGGTCGACGATGTGATCAACGTGGCCGGGCACCGGCTGGGCACCAAGGAACTGGAGTCGGCAACCCTCACCGTCGAGGAGATCGCTGAGGCGGCGGCGGTTCCGGTCATCGACGAGCTACGCGGCCGTGCCGTCGAGATGTATGTCTCGCTCAAGCCCGGGCTCGCGCCAAGCATCGAGGTCCGAGACAAGGTGGTCGCGGCGATCGAGACCGAGATCGGGAAGATCGCGCGGCCGAAGAACGTGTGGATCGTCCCCGACATGCCCAAGACGCGATCCGGGAAAATCATGCGCAGGGTCATCGCCGCGGTCTCCAACTTCGCCGACGTGGGCGACGTCTCCACTCTTGCCAACCCCGAGATCGTGGACGATATACGGCACCACGTTCAGGCCGAGAAGGCGGCGCACGGCGAGGTTCCGCGTGAGCTAACCGCGGAGGAGGAAGCGGAGATCAAGGCATTCGGCCAGGCCGAGTGACGGCGCGTGCCTCCCGGGCGGGCAGGCCCGCCCGGGAGGCACGCTTAACACGCCGTGGTGAAGGCGACGGGTAATGCCCTGAGGCTTCGCACGTTTGGGGTTACCCGGTAGGACAGGTGCCGAGCGGGACCGCAAGCTTAATGTCGCGGCAGCGCGCGAGCAGCGGGGCGTTCGGAGGCCGGGAAAGTTACGGTCGCTGGCCACCCCGGCCGATTACCCACGCCGCCAGCTGGGCGCGGGAGCTGAAGCCGAGCTTGGTGAAGATGTTCGCTACGTGACGTGCGGCGGTCGCAGGGCTGATCACAAGCTCGTCAGCGATTGCCTTGTTGGTCAGGCCGCGCGCGATCAGCTTGGCGATTTCCCATTCACGCGGTGTCAGTAGGAAACTGGGCTGCGGCCGCGAGAAAGCGCCCGCGGACGGGTCCTGAATGGTTCCTGCCAGCTCTGAAGACCTCATCGCAGATCCTTGGTTTACCGGCTCGGCCGCGTAGCTGACGGCCTCATCAGGGAGCATCGCAGCGCCGTCGGCAAGTAGCGCCGCGGCCGCGGCATCGCCGAGCTGCCTGCGCACCGGTTCGAGCAGTTGCTCGAGCTGTGCACCTGAGCCCGGCGACGCGCCGATCGCCGACCGCAGAGCCCGCGCCGCCCCGGCGAGCCTTACCGACCGGGCGTGGGATGCCTCGCGCGCCGCGAGTTGTGCGAACGCTTCAAGCCCGCGTGCGACCGCCAGCCGCTGCCCGGTCGCAAGGCTCAACCGGAGGCTCTCGGTCAAATGCGACCTGGCCACGCCGAAGTCGGCCTGCGCCATGGCGACCCGGCCGAGCCCTGCCAGGCAGCGCGCGATCTCCGGGCGGGCATCAAGCTCGCGAAACGTCACAAGCGCATCGCTGAAGTACCTGACCGATGCCTGGTGATCATCACGGGCAAGTGCGAGCGTCCCGACGCCGTAGAGGATGTGAGCGACACCCCAGCGGTTGTTGTCGCGCAGCACCTCAAGAGCGGCCTCATAGCAACGCTGCGCCTCGCGGATCCGGCCTTGCCGCGCCGCCGCGGCGGCCCGCGTGCCGAGCGCCAGCCCTTCCTCCCAGTCATCCTTTGTGGCCTGCGCTGCTGTGGCCGCCTCGTCCGCGAGCTCGTATGCATGCGGGGCGTTGCCGCGCCGCAGCTCCACAGAGCCAAGCACCCGCAATGCGCCCGCCACGAACGACAGGTCGCCGGCTCGCCGGCATTCGTCCAGGCCCTGCTGTGCGCAGCGCTGCGCGGTCGGGTACTCCTGCTGCTCGAACGCGAGTTCGCCGCGGACTACCAGCGCACGGCCGAGCGCGCCGTGCGCGCCGTCGCCGGCCTGGCCGAGGAAGCGGTCCAGCCAGGACGCGCCTTCTGCCACGTCGCCATCGGTGACCCATGGCGATCGCAGCGCGATGCACAACCGCAGGCCTTGCTCGGTCTCACCTTGCTCGAGCGACCAGTCGAGGGCGGCGCGGAAGTTGTCGGCTTCCAGGCAGGTGCGCTGGTACATCCCGACCCGGACGGGCCACGGCGGGTCGCCGCGGCTGAACGCCCGCCCGGCGATGCCCTCGACAAACTCCAGCAGGCAGTCTCGGTGCCTGCGGCGAAGCTGCGCCGCCTCGCCGGAGGCGGCAAGGCGCTCGGACGCGTACTGCCTGATCGTGTCGAGCAGGCGGTAGCGCGCATCGCCGACAAGCTCGGGGTCCAGCGTGACCAGCGACTTGTCGATAAGTGCAGCTAGCAGATCCAGAACGGCTTGCGCGGGGAGCTTGTCGTCGGCGCAGACCAGTTCGGCCATCTCCAGGTTCCAGCCGGAAAACACGGCCAGCCGGCGCAGCAGCATCTGCTCCGCAGGGGTGAGCAGCTCATAGCTCCAGTCAACCGTGGCGCGCAGCGTGCGCTGTCTGGGCGGCGCGGTGCGGTGGCCGGCGGCGAGCAGCTTGAACCGGTCAGTGAGGCGGTCGTTGATCTGTCCCACCGCGAGCGCGCCGACCCGCGCGGCGGCGAGCTCAATCGCCAGCGGCATGCCATCGAGGGTGCGGCAGACCCCTGCGATTGCTGACGCGTTCGCCGGGCTTAGCGCGAAACCGGGGCGCACTGCGGTCGCACGCTCGATGAACAGGCGCACGGCCTCGTGGCTGGAAAGCTCACCTGACGCGGAATCTGCCGAGGGCAGCGACAGCGGCGGAACCCGCCAGACGGTCTCGCCAGGTACCCGAAGGGGCTCCCTGCTCGTTGTCAGGACGCGAAGCCAGGGGCAGCGGGCAAGCAGCCGTTCGCACGCCCGCGCCGTTGCGGCCACCACATGCTCGCAGTTGTCGAGAATCAGCAGCAGACGCCGTCCGCGCAGCGCATCGGCGAGCGTCGCGTCCAGCGGCTGCCCCGGCTCCTCGCGCACGCCAAGCGCCCCGGCGATCCGCGTGGTAACCAGGGCGGGCGCGGTCACGTCGGCCAGGCTGACCAGCCATGCGCCGTCCGGGAATCCGTCGGCGACCGCACCGCCGAGCCGTAGTGCGAGCCTGGTCTTGCCGATTCCGCCAGGACCGCACAGGGTCAGCACGCGAGCATCGGTAAGCAAGAGCGCCAGCTCGGCCAAATCCCGCTCGCGGCCGATGAAGCTGTTCGGCTCCGCGGGAAGGTTTCCCCGCGCAAGCGCAAGATCAGTTGACATAAGCTCCTGAATCGTGCGTGCCTTGATAGCTGAGTCTCTCACCTGATCGGAGTGTTCAGACAGCAATCGACACCGCGAGCGCCCTGCAGGAGCGCATCGGCGAGATGTTGAAATGTGCCGTCCGTGGCGGCAACGCGGCCAGGCGTGCGCCGGACGAGCAGTCCGGCTGACCGACCAGTCCGCCAGCGCCACGGCGTGGGCCTGTGTGGCAGGACCGCACTGGTGCGTTACGTCGTTGTGGTTCCGAGCGCTCGGCTCATCTTTGCCAGGGGCGCCAGCCAGCGTTCACGCGCCGATTCGGCTGAACCGTACCATTCCACACTGTCAAAGTCGGCAAGATCGTTTCTGTTAACCCAGAGCGCCGTCACCGCATACCAGACGTGCGGTCTTGGCGATCCCCTGCGCGCGCCTGATAGCACGCGCATAGCGGCAACCGCAGCTCCCGCGTCATTGCCTTGAGCCTTCCGCAGCAGAGTCTCAACCATCCATGGGTGCCCGATCGCCAGTGGGTCCGCGCCGTGCCCGCCCGCCAAGGCCAGCAACCTCTCGGCCTCGGTGACATCTCCCAGCCAAGCATGTGCCAGCGCGCTTGCCATCTCACATTGCGCGACGCCAATCCTTTCTCCGAGTGCCTGATTTAGTTCCTTCGCTTCTGTCACCATGGACAGCACTCCCTCTGGATCGAACCACATCCTCGCGTGCGCGACGTGCCGCATCGAACGCGCCACCCATAGCGGCAGGCTAGCAGCCTTCGCATTCTGCAGTGACTCCTCAAACAATGCTGCAGCCCTCGCATGTTCGCCGCCCTGGAGGTAGATGTGCCCGTGAAGATCCAGGGACGCTGAACGATGAATCGGATGGGAGACAGGAATCTCATCTGCGTAGATCAGCGCACTTGCAAGCCGACCCACACGTAGCGCATTGCCCGCCCTGCCCAGAGCTCCATAGTGTCCCATTTCGCCACCAGCCGAGATCAGGGAAGCGTAAGCGCCGGCAGCCTCTTCGTATTCACCCACCTCTTCGGCAGCTCTGGCGAATTCAGTAGCGACAAAACGGTCACAGGAGTCTGCCGAGTCTGGAACGAAGTCTCGTTGAATGACCTCATAAGCCTCCCGTGAGCTCCCGGCGGCGTGGGCGATAGCATGTGCTACCCTGAGAAGACGCCCGAGAGGGTTATTTTCAGATCCGACTGTAGGCAGAGACTCGAAGGCACGCCTATAGCCAAGTTGGTTCACTGTGAACCCGAGGTCGCCAAGCCGTGCCGGCGTCAAGCCGTGCTCAACAGCCGCAGAAGCCGCCAGCAGCAGGGCCGCTACAGACCGCCGTCCATACTCGTCCTGCTCGGCCTTGGCGGACGGATGGGCATCCCATATGCGAAGTGCCTCATCTTCCAGCCAGGACACCACTCGCCGAACTCTGTCGGCCCACTCATTGCTTGTCCACGCATCCGCTGTGAAACGGTCATGAGTCACAATCGCTTGTCGCAGACTCTGATGCAAACTGTAGTTAAGCCAGCTACCCGGAGCACGGTGAATGAAGGAGCGCTCGACAAAGCGTCGAATCTCGCTGCCCCTGACTTGTGGCAGCACAGTTGCAAGTACCTCTTCGTTAAATGCCTCGATGATCGATGCCGCTCTAATAAGGTCGCGTTCCGAGGGCGTCAGATCTCGCATGATCCGTACTACCAACTCTGGAAAAGGCCTGCCCACGTCAGCAAGGTCGGGCGCTTGTCCGCTAATCAGTAGTTGCCGGTACCAGTTGACGGACAGCTCCAAATACAGCGGGAGACCATATGAACCGCGCACGATTCTCTCACGCACGGCCAACGGCATCGCTGGCTCTCCATCGACTTGCAGCGAACCCGTTAGTAGCTCCTCCGAAGCCTGCGTGTCCAGTCCAACCAGCTGTAGCTGACCTTCAGCTCCATTCTTCAATTCTGGCCACCTAGCTGGACCGCCAAACGTAAGCGTCGCCGACCTCGTGTCCTCCGCCCAGTTGAGCCGCAAGCGGCTGGCAACGAGAAAGGGCATGTTTGGCATTAGGTAAATAAGGCGAGCTAGCAGATCCTCCAGTGAACCCTTCTGTTGCGGTCCGCTCTGAACGTACTCGGCCGTATCAATCAGGCAGAGAGCTGCGACGTTCCTCTTCTCTCTCACCTGTTCCCAGTCGTAAGCCAGCGCCGCGCCGAGGTAACCGAGGACAGTCTCGGGATCTGGCTCCATCATGAGGAGTTCAAATGGAGGATAGCTTTGCCTCAGATGTCTTGTGATCCACACTTCTGAGACCTTCGCACCGAGCGCACTGGCGAGCCGGTAACCCGCTCCAAGCAGGCCCATACCGCCAAGAACGCTGTCCAGTATAGAGGTGAATTGTTGTGAAACTTCTCTGCGCTGATCCTCGTTCAAGAAGCCCGCGTGGTCGATGAAACGCATCAAATTGACACCCGGATGCTTGGTAGCCCAGTAATGAGTGAACACCAAGTCGAACGCATTCCAGACTGGGCCGAGGCTGGAGAGTGACCCGCGCAGCCGCATTAGGACAGTTTCGAAATTATGATTTGCAAAATCTCCGAAGTCAATTAGAATAACAGATTGCTTTCGTTTTTCGTCCTCCGCGCTGAAGGTGTCGGCGACAGCCCGCAGGAGGGCTGATTTTCCGATGCCGCCCTCACCGAATATCGTGCTAACGTTGACCGCCGGTCGGCGATAATCAGTGAGTTGAGGTACCGAGAATCTCTGCTCAGTGATTAGCCTCAGACGCCTGAGCAGCACTTCCTGTTCGGGGAGTCGGTCCGTAAAGATGCGGATCCGACGAATGTGTTCGTCCTCGTGGCCGAGGAAATAGTCTTCTAGCGACATGGGAAGCCTCCGATTGCATGCGCTAAGTGTGGAGGGACAACGGCGTTTGTAAATTCTGCTGACGAGCCAGCCTTAGCGATGCTACGGAAGGGCCAGCAGCAACTGTCTGGCTCGTGTCGAGATATTGCTGATTGAGAAATTCTCTAGAAGCTCCTGAATCGTCTGACGCCTGCGCGCCGCCGAGGGACCGTCATTGTGCACAACCATCCGCATGCATCTGCGCAGGCTCTGAATCGATGGTCGGAACCAAGACTGTCCTTCGAAGTAACGCCATTCGTCGATTGCTTTTTGACTAACGTCGACAAGATCACCATTGACCAAGAGTGAATTTGTGTCATTCATATACTCAAGATTTGCACTCCAGCGCGGCCCAATTACCGGCAAGCCGCAGAGCATTGCCTCAATGAATGGGCGTCCCCAACCTTCGCCCTTTGAGGCAAGGACGAAAGCGTCCGCGGCGGCGTAAAGGCTTATCATCTCAGGAATAGACAGCTCGCTGGTTAAGATCTCTATATTCTGAGGCTTGCCGAAACCGTTGATGGAGGCGTAGGCCTCAAATTCTTGCCTTGGGCGATCGGGATTGCGCCGGTCGAAAGGTGCTGCCTTAATTACGAGATGTATATCATCGTCGCCGCCAAATTCTTCGAGAAATGCGCTAACTAACATGTCCCAACTTTTTCTCTGCTGCCATCTCATCACGCTGAGGAACAAATACGGCTTCGCATTTGTGGTGTACAATCCGTGCGCTTTCGCGACAAGGCTACCATGCCAAGTGGGAATTGGGCACGGCAACCTTTGAATCTTCTTAACTGGTATTCCGCCCGCGGCAAATGTTTCACAGTTAAACTGCGACGGTACCCAGATGGCGTCATAGGACTCAGCACAACGTCGCCATTCCGGATGGACCGATGAGGTCTCGAACATCGTTCGCCAAATATGATAGCCGACGTAGGGCAGTGGTGGAGCTGGCCAGTAACGGTGGTAAATGTAGATGTCTGAGGGATCTGGATCAGCAATTACCTCACCTATTTCCTGCATTTTGGACACTTGATCGAAAGTTTCAGGCTGCGGAATGTCTATCTCCTGGACCGAGAAACCGGCGGAGCGTATTGCAGCTGCTAATGCCCTGCCTTCCTCCGCATAGCCGCCAGAACCTGCGAGCGGTCCAATCCAGTACACCTTCCGGTCCCATCGGTTCCTACCTGGCACCAAATGCTCCCTTGGTAACGCCCAGAATCAAACTGTAACAAATCATTGAGACTTGTTCAGATAACAATCGAGACGGCAAGTGCTCTCGTATAGCGCACACGGCCAAAATAGCTGACCTTGACGAGCGCCCACCACTCAGCGCCAGGTCGCGCATCGGCTGGGGCCGCCACCGGGTATCGCAGCACCGCCTCGCCGCAGGGTTCGAGCGAGAAGCCCTGGGTCCACGGGCTGATCAGGTCCCACGTCCCGAACGGGCTGAGCAGCTGCGCCTCGCCGCGGATCTGCGAACGGCTTCCGCTTTTCAATCGGACCACCAGGTCAGCGCGCCCGCCAGGGACCAGCGTGAGCGCGCTTGGAGATGGCGTGACGTCAAGCTCGGCGGCGGTCGCGCGCTGATCGACCTCGAACAACGGCAGCAACTCCTCGAGCGGGGTATCGAGCGGCGGCAAGGGCTGTTCACCAACTGCGACCATGGCAGCGTCCTCGAGTCGTTGCCCGGCCGCGTCGCGGATTTGGGCGGCAACGAAGTACCGTCCAGGCGGGCCGGTCGCACTGACGGTCACGTCCCAGCTGGCGTGGCCTCCGGCCGCCAGCTGGTAAGGCAGCGGCCCGGGCGGGTCGGCCTGCAGACCATCGGGCACATCGAGCTCCACGCTGCCGGACGCATGCCCGGCGCCGTTGCTGAGCGTGACGCACAGCCGCACGGGGGCACCGTCACCATCGCCTGCCGGGATGGCGACTCTGCTGGGGGAGATGTGCACTGCAGTTGGGAGGTAGCCGACCGGGGCCGGTCCCTTACCGTGCAGCCAGTAACGGGTGAACACTGGCTGCGCGGGTTCGGACGCCCGGTCGCTTGCGTCGGGCAGCGGCCGGCCGACGGCGGCAACGAGGGTGATCGTGCCGGATGGCGCCAGGCTGGCGGTCACCGCGCTGTCGTCGGTTACGAGCGACGGCCCTGCCTCCTCCTCCAGAAGGTTGGTGAGCCGCGCGGTCATCGCCGTCGCCGAAGGCACGTGCAGCCGCACTTGGGCGGGCCGGCCGGATGGCTCGCGCAGCCGGACCACGATCGCGTCAGACCGTGCGGCCACCGCGCTTGCGTCCGATACCGCGGACTCCGATAGTCCGAAAACCCCCGGATGGCCTGTGGCGGCCGGATTGCCCGCGCGCTTCAGCGCGGCGAGCGTCGCGCTGCCCGGGCCGGACGTCTCGACGGCGAGCAGGCCCGCCGCTGCGGGTAGCAGACCTTCGTGGACGGTGGTCTCGACACCGAGCAGCCGATGATTAAACTCCTGCCCTGCAGTCGTGAAGCCGGCCTGGCGCCAGTCACCGCGGTTGCTGACCAGCGCGTAGTCGAAGGTGTGGCTCCAGTGCTGCCAGCTGAAGCTGGATCCATCTGGTGCGGTCCGCTTCGGCTCATCGATCCAAATCCCGGACGGCCAGCCGCTGCAGGAGCGCATCAGCGAGATGTTAAGAGCGCCGTCCGTGGTTGCGACGCATCCCGGTGTGCCGCGGTTGAGCAGCCCGGCCGACCACCCAGCGAGCGGTGTGGCGATATTCGGGCCAGCCGCGCTGGTCGTGCCGTCGGTCGGTGTCACCGCCTCAATCTCCGGGGAGGCGAGGCTGTCCGCCAGCGCATTCACCGTGTCGGCAAGATCGGCGCCGGCCACGATCAGAACCGGCAGGTCTCTTGTGCCGCGCACGTCGGCGCCCGGCGCGAACGCGTCCGCGCGAGTCTTCGCGGCGGGTACCCAGGCGCGCACCGCGCCGTCATTCGCGAGCCGCTGCGCAAGCTCTTTGGCATAGGCAGGCCCGGCGGCGGCGAGCACTTCGGCGGTGAAACTGTTCACATCTGGGCCGCCGATCGAGATCCGGACGTCGGGCAAATTGGAATCCAGATCTATGGCGCCGTAGCGCGGCGCGCCATCGCGTGAGCAGGTCGCGGTCACTCCGTGCCTGGCGAGGGCGGCGATGAGACTTCGGACCGCGCCGCGGCAGCCGTTAGGACGGTGCTGCTCCGGGGGGGCACGGTGCCCTCCGGGGACACCCCAGGCCCCGACGGCCCTGGACCCCCCGCTGGCCCATGTTTGATTCGCGCCGCGGCAGCCGTTAAGACTGTGCTGCTCCGGGGGGTCGACCCCCCTGGACCCCCCGCTGGCCCATGTTTGATTCGCGCCGCGGCAGCCGTTAAGGATACTTGGGGTGATTACCTCTGCCACGCCTATCGCCTCCGCCCGCGTGGCGCCGTTACCCTCGCGCACGATGACGCGCGCCGTGCCGCCGAGCCCAAACCATGTGTAGGCGGGGTTATCGAGCGTGAACCAGTGTTGCGCCACGTCGATGTCGGTTGGGCCGAACGGCCGTCCGATAACGGCAGCGGCCGTCTCGTAGACCGGCAGGCCGCCGGGAACGTTGAGCGGGAAACGGACCCGCAGCAGCCGGTCGTGCCCGATCGAGCCGTCCACCTGGGTGCGGAACTCCAGCCGCGGCGCGCCGTCCCACAGCAGCGTCTCCTGCGTCACCGCCAAGCTGGCCTGTGTGTCAGCCAGCGTCAAGCGCGCGACAAGCCTGGCGCCGACGGGGCAGCGCTCGGCGCGGACCTCCGCCGCGACCGTCGCCGAGCCTTTGCCAGCGCCCTTCGGGGTGAGCAGCCACGGCCCCTCGGTCCAGCGCGGGTGATAGTCGTACTCTTCCTGCAGCACCAGCTCGTTGCCGGCCGCGCCGGCGGTGATGAGCTCGACGCCAGCGCGCTTGTCCAGCACGCTAGTGAGCCCACCGCCGCGCTCCGGGTCGGCCTCGACCCGGTAGTAAGCGTTCTCTATCACCGTGCCTGCGGCTTGAGCCCAGCCTGCTTGGTCCGGCGGCGCCGCGGTGGCGGCAGCCTGCGCAGGTACCGACTCTGCCCAGTAGGTCCGGTAGCCGAGGCCGGGAACGCCGGTGGCCAAAAACGTCAGCGTTACCTCGGCGAGCGTCCCGTCCGGATGCAGGCGCAGACCGTCGGCGAGGGCCGTAACCCGCGCGCCGCCGCTGTCGCGGAGCTCCAGCCAGCAGGTGCCCGGCTGTTCGCAGCGCAGCGTTACCGTGACCAAACCGTCTCGGGTCGCCGCGAGGGTGTTGAACACGACCACGGCACGATCAGCCGCGGGCAATGAGCCACGCGGGCGCGTGTCGGCCAGACCCGCGAGGTGGCGGGCCGCCTCCCGGCGTACGCCGTCGCCGCGTTCGTATGCCTCGCGCCAGCCGCCGAGCAGGTCCAGGTAGACCTGGTCGGATTCGGTGCCGGTGATCGCGTCATGGTGGCCGCCGAAGATCAGCTGGCGCCAGGCCTTGTCGAGCGCGGCGTCCGGGTAGGGTGCCCCGTGCAGCCAGGCGAGGGTTGCGAGCCGTTCACCATCCATGACCGCTGTCTCTGCGGCCCGCTGCGCCTGTTTGGTGTCGATATAGGAGACGTCCTTGCCCGGGTAGACGGGATTCATGTCCCGCGTCTGCGGGGTGAACATGATGTCGCGGCTGGCGGCGTCTGCGCGGACCGCCTCGAAAAACTCGCTCGGCACGGCCGTGACGAACCGCGGCCAGACGTAGCGGGCGTTCCATGCCCGGTGGATCTGGGTGCACCAGCGGGATGGGATGACATGATCGGCGCCGACCGGCAGGAGCACGTTGCGGGTCGCAGCGACCGGCTTCAAGGACAGAAACTGGTCATACGCCTCGCGCTCGGCTGCCGCCAAGTCGCCCCGCCGCTCCATTGCCCAGCCGGCCCTGTAGTGGTTAGGCATGTAGGCGGTGAGCAGCCCTTTGCCGTCCGGCGACATCCACTCGAACTCGCTGGGAAACTGCATCCGCGCGTTGTCACCGACCGTGCCCCGCGGGCCCTGATGATGATAGGGGCCCCGCGCCCAGACGCTCGCCGTGAGCCCTGCGGCGGCCATCAGCGACGGGTAGGACGGGTCGTGACCGAACACGTCAAGCATCCACGCCGCCTTCGGGTCACCGCCAAGAACGTCGCGCTGGTAGCCGATGCCGTAGATCGCGTTGCGTATCGTGGCTTCTGCGCAGATGAGGTTGGTGTTCGCCTCGTTGTAGTTGCCACCCACGATCTCCACCTGGCCCTGTTTGAGCAGGCGCTTGAGGTCCTCGCGCCGCTCCGGGTGAGTGTCGAAGTACGGCTTCAGGTAGTCGATCTCAGCGAGCACGAACTTGTAGTCCGGGTCGCTCAGTGCCATGTCCATGTGCAGTCCGACCAGCTCGAACGCGGTGCGGAACTCGGGCAGCTCGCCGTTTTCGTCGGGAAGCAGGAGCCGACTCTCGGTGAACTGGCCCTGGGTGTTCCAAAAAACGGGGTCGTAGTGAAAGTGGCTGACCATCCACATCGTCCAGCCCGGCACCGCAGCGACGACCTCCGCTGCAGCCTCGGCGCGGGCGCTCGCGGAATCCGCGCTCCCGGTGTGCGCACCAGGCCCCTCGGCCGCGTGCTCCGCGATCACGGTCGCCTGACGGCGGCTGCCTTCTGTGACGGGCGCCGCCAGCTCGACGCCAACTTCTGCGACGTGCTCCTCACCTGGGCGCACGACGGTCAGCACAGCAGGAACGGGTGTGCTCACCGTCGGCCCTTCGATGCGCACGGATATAACCGCAGGGCTGCTGACTCCTGCCGCGCCGTGGTCAGGATCAGCGACGCCATCAGCGCCGTAAGCCACATCAGCGCTGTCAGCCACGACCGTGACGCGGACGATCTGCGCGGGCCGCTGTGTGGTCCCGGTGAAAAGCTCGGTCGGCTCGACCGCCGTGATCCGCATGGGTTGCCCTCCGTCCGGAGGCCAGCGCGCTGGCCGGGGTGGCGAAGCCCTTGCGCCATTGAACCCAACGCAGTGGCGAGATGGGAACGGCCAAAGGCTCGAACGGCGAAACGGCCGAAAGCCCAGCGGTCAGCCGCTGCCAGGCACGTTCAAGTCCGGCGGCGAGGCAGCCGTCCACGACGGCGTCCGCGCCCAGCGCGCTCGCCCGGACCTCCGGCATGACAGGGGCGAGCCTGCGCAGTTCGCTGGTGACCGCGGTGCAGAATCCGGGCGCCTGGCCGATCCCGCCGCCGAGCACGATCAGCTCTGGGTCGGTGACCGTAATGATCGCGCAGATCGCCTTGGCGACCAGCAACGCCTCCTCCGCGACGACCACGCGAGCGCGCTCGTCGCCGTGCGCCGCCAAATCGAAGACCCGGCTGGCCGAGACCGGCCCGCGGATGCCCGCACGGCGTGCGGCCCGGACCACCGCCGAGGCCGAAGCGGCCGCTTCCAGGCGGCCACGCCTGCGGGCGTCCTTTTCGTTGAGGCCGTGACCCTCAGGCAGCGGCAGAAACGCGATCTCACCGGCGACACCATGAGCGCCCCTGTAAAGCTGGCCACCGAGCACCATCCCAAGCCCGATGCCGGTTCCCACGTGGACCAGCGCAAAGCTGCCAACGCCTTGACCATGACCGTGTGCCTGCTCGGCGAGCGCCGCGGCGTCGACATCGTTCTCCACCATCAGCTCCGGCCCGAAGGCCGCGCGCAGCTGCGCGAGCACGGCAGGAAGTGCCCAGCCGGCCAGCGAGCCTGTGAAGGCGATGGCGTCGCGGCGTGGGTCGTAGATACCCGGACTGCCGATTACTACCTGGGTGATCGAAGCTTTGGTGAGACCTGCCGTTTCTGCGAGCGCGTCCGCGAGGCTGACAAGCTCGGCGACCCGGCCGAGCGCGCCCGCCGCCTTGACCCGCCGTGAGGCCTTCGCACGGACGATTCCGGTCAGGTCTGTGACAGCCCCGCGCAGAAACCTGCGGCCGACATCGAGCCCAAGCACGAAGCCAGCCTCAGGCCTGATCTCGTAGAGGTGCGCGGCGGGACCGGGAGCGCCGGTGCGCCGCCCAGCCCTTCGGACCAAGCCGGCGCGCTCCACATTGGCCAGCGCCAGCGACACAGTGGGCTTGGACAGCCCGGAGCTGCGTGCCAGATCAGCCCGCGAGCACGGGCCGCTGCGGCGGATGTGATCAAGCAGCAGTTGCTCGTTCAGTGCGCGGATGAGCTTCGGGCGCGCAGCGGACCCGCCGTTGCTTGGCGCGACCGCCATCGCGTTCACCTTCGTCTCCGTGCTTGGGCAGTTACCGCCGTGTCCGTGCTCAGCCCGTTACCGCGTGTACGTGGCTGGCAGCTACCAATGTGTCCGTGCTTGGGTCGTTATCAAGCTGGGCCTTGAAGCCCAGCGTTTGTTAGGATACTTTCCTAACAATCATTAGTGAAGGGGCATATCAGCGATGCTGCCTGCTCGGGGACGGGCGGCCGGGCGTGCCACCGGCCGCCAGGCCGGGCATGCCGCTGAACGCGAGGATGGGCGGGGAACCGGCCGCCAGGCCGGGCGCGCGGAACTCCAGGCCGGGCATACCGCTGAACGCGAGGATGGGCGCGCGGAACGCCTGGATGGGCGCGCGGAACGCCAGGCCGGGCGTGCCTCAAGTCGCGAGGTTCCGCTTCGCCATGTGATCCTCGGTATCGACTTCGGCGCCAGCAAGATCGCCACGGCGGCGTGTGGCCCTGATGGCACCCGCCTGGCCTCCCGAACCGTCCCCACGAAGGCGGGATCTGGCGCCCGAGCGGTCTTTGACCGGGGTGTCAGCGCAGCGCGAGGCCTGCTCACCGACACAGCGGCAGGCAGCGAGCTTGCCGCCGTCGGCGTGTCCACCGTGGGGATTCCGTTCGCCGACCGGGTGGAGCTCGCACCTACCATCTCTGGCTGGGACAACTTCGCCCTCGGCGAGGAGCTGCACGCCGCGTTCGCTGGCGCCGAGATCAGGCTAGCCACCGACGTCAAGGCGGCAGCCCGGGCAGAAGCCTGCTGGGGTGCCCTCGCCGGCTGCGACCCAGCCGTCTACCTCAACCTTGGCACCGGCCTCGCCGCGGCCGTCGTCGTCGGCGGGCAGGTGCTTGCCGGTAGCCACGGTGCGGCCGGCGAGATCGGTTACAACCTGCGCGGCATCGACGACGTCGGTCTCGCGATCAACGAGCGTACGCTGCTCGAACACATGGTGAGCGGGCAAGCACTGTCGCACCGCGCGACGCAAACGCTGCGCCGGCGCGCGGACGCTGCCGAGATACTCCGGTCCAGCAGCACGTTGTCCGTGCTCGTCGACGAATTCGTCGCCGAGCTCGCCTTCCACCTCGTCAACCTCGCGATTCTCGTGGATCCGCAACGCATAGCCGTCGGCGGAGGCATGGTCGGTTCGTGGGAACGCCTGCGGCCCGGTCTGGAGGCGGCATTGGCCGCGGGTGTCCCGTTCCCTCCCGAACTCGTGGTTGCCGCCTTCCCGTTCGACGCTCCGCTGATGGGTGCCATCGCGCTCGCCGCCGAGGCAGCAGCCGAGCTGCCCGGCATGCGGGGTGACGGCGCTAATGATCCTGCAAACCCAGAACCGGCGGCCACTGCCGGCGCTTCCATTCAGCACTGAAGGGCTACCGCAATGAGACGCTCAATGAAATTCGGGGCCATCATCGCATCGGGTCTGCTGGCCACGGCGCTTGCCGCCTGTGGCTCCAGCGCATCGAAATCCGCAACGAAGTCGGGCCCAAGTGGGACGCTCACCATTTCCAATGAGCAAGGCTCACTGTGGACCTGCGGCTTCAACCCATTTAACCCAGCCGTACTCCCACAGGGCGTCACGATGGGACAGGTGTACGAGCCGCTGGTGTTCGTCAACTCCCTGCAGAACGCCAAGGCAACCCCTTGGCTCGCCACGGCCTGGACGTGGAGTAACAACAACAAGGTGATCACGTTCACCATCCGCAAGGGCGTCAAGTTCAACGACGGCACGCCGATGACCGCCGCAGACGTGGCCTTCACCTTCAACCTGCTGAAGCAGTTCAAGGGCCTCGACATCAACTCGATCTGGTCGGTGCTTTCCAGCGTTAGCCAGCAGGGCTCTGACCAGGTGGCCATGACCTTCAAGAACCAGGCGGTGCCGTACTTCTACTACATCGCCGACCAGATACCGATCGTGCCGCAGCACATCTGGTCCAAGATCGCGAACCCGGTGAACTTCAAGGACGCCAACCCGGTGGGAACCGGCGCGTTCCTGGTCAAACCGTGCACGCCGCAGAACATCACCTACGTGGCCAACAAGCATTACTGGCAGCCGGGCAAGCCGAAGATCGCCAAAGTTCTCTACCCAGCGTTCACGTCAAATGACCCGGCCAACACTTACCTAGCCACCGGACAGGCGCAATGGGGCAGCCAGTTCATCCCGAGCATCAAGGCTTTCTACACGTCCAAGAGCCCGGACAACCACTACTGGTTCGCGCCCATTGCCAACGTGAGCCTTGTCATCAACCTCAAGGTCCCCGGGTTGAACAACGTCGCGGTGCGGCAGGCGATGGCCTACGCCATCGACCGCAACCGGGTCTCCCAGATCGGTGAGTACGGATACGAACCACCCTCGAACCAGACCGACATCGTCACGCCCACCTTCTCAAGCTGGCTCGACACCGCCGCCGCGTCGCAGTACAACTACGGGTACAACCCCGCCAAGGCGCAGCAGATCCTGAAGGCGGCCGGATTCAAGAAGGGTTCTGACGGCATCTTCGCTTCTTCCTCGGGCAAGAGGCTCTCGTTTACCGTCATCAACATCGGCGGTTATTCCGACTGGGTGGCTGCGATGCAGGTGATCCAGCGGGAGCTGAAGGCCGTTGGCATCCAGGTGACGGCCAACAACCTGTCGCAAAACGACTTCCTCACCCGCTTGTACGACGGCAGCTACCAGCTCGGCTACAACGCCCAGACCGGCGGCCCGTCCCCCTACTACGAGCTGCGCCAATGGCTCTACTCGGCCAACTCCGCACCGATCGGCAAGACGGCGGCAAGCAACTGGGAACGCTACAGCAACCCGGCCACCGACAAACTGATCAATGATTACGGCACGACCACGGACGTGGCCACCCAGCACCAGATCGTGAACCAGCTGCAGCAGGTCATGCTGAAGGAGGTGCCGATCATCCCGGTCACAGAAGAGGTGGCCTGGTATCAGTACAACACCGCGCATTTCACTGGCTGGGTCACGCCCGCCAACCCCTACGCTCTCCCGGCTGCATATGCCTACCCTGACATGGGCCAGGTACTGCTGCACTTGCAACCGAAGTGAGATGACTCCCGGGGGCTCCGGCCACCCCCCCGCCGGGGCCCCCGGGCCAGCGTCAGGCGGCGGGTGAGGCGGCGACGATGAACACGCGGAGCAGAGCATGAGGTTCGCGCTTCGGCGGCTTGGCTTCTTTCTGCTCACTCTGTGGGCGGCGCTCACACTCAACTTCCTGCTGCCCCGGATGATGCCAGGGAACCCGGCCATCGCGATGATGGCCAAGTTCCACGGCCGGCTGACTGGCCAGGCGCTGAAGGCACTCGAGGTGATCTTCGGAGTCAACTCGCACCAGAGCCTGGCCAGCCAGTACGTCCAATATCTGGGCGACATCATGACCGGCAGGTTCGGCACATCGCTGTTCTTCTTCCCCGAGCCGGTCAGCCAGGTCATACTCAACGCGGTTCCGTGGACGCTCGGCCTGGTCGGCATCACGACGATCCTGGCGTTCGGACTCGGCACGGCCATCGGGATCGCGGGCGCCTGGCGGCGCGGCGGCCTGCTGGACAGCCTGCTGCCGCCGGTGTTCGTGATCACCTCGGCCATCCCGTTCTTCTGGATCGGGATGATGCTCATCCTGGTGTTCGCCGTCCGGCTGCACTGGCTGCCGACCGCGTTCGGCTACGACCCCACCATGACGCCGGGCCTGTCCGGGCAATTCATCGCCAACGTGGGTCAGCACGCATTGCTGCCCGCGCTTACCCTGCTGATCACCACGATCGGCCTGTGGATTCTGACCATGCGCAACAACATGATCACCACGCTTGCCGAGGACTACGTTCGGATGGCGCGGGCAAAGGGGCTTACGTCGCGCCGCATCATGTATGACTATGCGGCGCGTAACGCGATTTTGCCCAATTTGACCGGCTTCGCGATGTCGCTCGGCTTCGTGCTCGGCGGCGCGATCCTGATCGAGTACGTCTTCTCCTACCCGGGCCTCGGCTACATGCTGCTTCAGGCGGTGGAGAACGAGGATTACCCGCTCATGCAGGCGTTGTTCCTGCTGATCACCGTGGCGGTGCTTGTCGCGATCCTGCTCGCCGATATCGCCACCGCTCTGCTTGATCCGCGCACGAGGTCGGCGAGGTAGCCGATGACCATGTTGGGAGCTTCCACCGGGCTCGGCCAGGTCGGCCAGGTCCCTGTCGCCGGCCCGCCGCAGCAACGGCACAGGTCACAGGCATTCGGCAGGGTGCTGCACGCGGTGCGGTCCAACCGCAAGGCGACCGCTGGCAGCATCTTGCTCGCGATCTTCGTGGTGGTCGCGCTGGTCCCGGGTCTCATCGCCCGCAACGACCCGACTGCGGAGATCTACCGCCGGAGCCT
>WNGG01003210.1_pt1 | contig 18978 bp, 15 predicted proteins | sample 5400661 | NCBI WGS metagenome assembly WNGG01 (sample SAMN13153372, study PRJNA577476) | soil metagenome | isolation source: 100 cm soil or saprolite under Garry oak tree replicate 1 | place: USA:California | collected 2016-06-15
GGAGCAGAAGCAACAGGCTACACTGTGGGAATGACTATTTTCCTTCATACAACGGTACCGTAAAATAGAACGTCGTGCCCTCATCTAAAGTACTGTCAAACCCAATCTTGCCACCATGTTGTTCAACAATGAGTCTGGCGATAGAAAGCCCCAGACCGTAGCCACCCATTTTTGATTGACGCCTATCATTGGATTGATAGAAACGCTCAAAGACATGGGGGCGGTCCTCCAAGGGAATACCGTAGCCAGTATCGTCAACTGAGAGCAGGAGGAAGTGTTCATCATGGGGCCGTGCGCGAATGGTAATGGTTCCCCCTGGCGGTGTATATTTGATAGCGTTTATCACCAGATTATTCAGCACCTGCTTCATACGTTGCGGATCAACATAGAGGAGCGGGGAAGGGGAAGGAATATCTCTACGCAGCACAACTTCTGCTTTATGTACCTGCGGCTCTAGACTGCTGACAATCTGGCGTGTTAGTACGCGCAGGTTGACCCTTTCCTGCTTCATTTCAAACTGACCAACATCTGAGCGCGTCAAAAAGAGGATGTCTTCGGCAATAGAGATCAGTTGCTGTACGCCCTCTTGAGCATAGCCAAGATATTTTCGTTGCTCTACCTTTAATTCACCCATGTGTCCTTGCAACAGCAGATCAATAAAGCCATGGACAGAGTTTAAGGGGGTACGTAGCTCATGTGAAACCATCGACACAAAGTTGGCACGCACATGGTTGGCAACTTTGACTGAAGAGACATCACGGGCGGAAATGATCACATGCATTTTACCTTCGCCCATCTCCACTGGAGTCACGCTAGCACTTACCTCTGTATTGCCAATAAACAACTCTTCGTTGGAGAGAGGTTGCTTTTGCTGTAATACACGCATATGCTAGATGAGGATAGTCTTTGCCCTCAGTCACGGTGGGCCGGGCAAGAGGCTCGGTCTTATTCCCAACCACAGAATCGATTGGGAAGGTATTCGACATTCCCTCATTTGACTTTTCCTCAGAGACTTCTGATGTCTCCAGTGTCTTCTTAGACACAACAGTTGGCTTAGCAGCACGTTTCGACACAGCACACGTCCCCCCTATTTTGCAATAAACTTATAGCCGAGCCCCCGTACAGAGATAATATGTTGCGGCCTATCAGCATCGGCCTCTAACTTCTTACGTAAACGACGCATATACACATCGACGATATTGCTGTTGCTATCGTTGTCATTCCAGACTTCGGACAACAACTGCTCTCGTTTGACTACCTGCCCAGCATAGGCCATAAGCATACGCATGACCTGCATTTCTTTGGGCGTCAAGATAATGGCCCGACGATCCGGCATGGCAAGCTTTAACTCGGCAGGCAGCAATTCAAATTGCCCACCACGGATCACTTGCTCACCAATAGTCTTATTCTTCTTGACGCGACGCATCACAGCATGGACACGCGCTACCAACTCCTGGAAATTATAAGGCTTACAAATATAGTCCTCAGCCCCGATCTTGAAACCGTACAGCTTATCCTCAACGGAATCCTTGGCCGTCACAAAAATAACGGGCGTTTCGTAGCCCGCGGTTCGGAGTTGAGTAAAAAATTCGAAGCCTGTTATGTACGGCATGGTAACATCAAGGATCAGCAGATCCGGTTCGCGTTTCTCAATCATTTGCAGAGCATGGCGGGCATTATCGAGAGTCTCGACTTCAAAGCCTTCTTTGCGAAGCGCAAATTGCACCAGCTCGTTAGCAAATCGTTCATCGTCAATAACGAGAATATACACGGTTCTTCCCCTCTTTGAAAAGAGTACACGATCAGCGCGGAGGTACTATCTTACCCTTCAAGCCGCTTCCAACCTCCGGTCACAACAACACCCTGAGAGCAAAGTGTTGCCCCATATCTGTGCTAGACACCTATGTAACAAGCAATTGCTTAGCTTGAAGTCTGAGGCAGCTTTTAAGTTGCCTCCAAAGCAATTTTCAATCTTGCTCTCCAATTCAGAGTGGGCTAACCCTACATCGCGCTGACATACGTGGGGGAATACGCCGGTCATACGCCAGGGTTAACTTTAGGACGCTTTCGAATGTTTGGAGGGGTGTGATGGGTTCTTTTGGACTACGTCGTCGCCAAAGAGCAAACCCCTACCATTTGTTTAACGTTGGAGATAAAGTATACAACCTTATCGTACCCGTTTGGCTTCAACGTTGTCAAGGGAAGCTCTACTTCCCCGGTGTTTTTCCAGATAGACCATCAAGATGGCTATGTCTGCCGGTGTGACACCTTCCACTCGCGAAGCCTGCCCAACTGTCCGCGGGCGGATGAGTGAGAGCTTCTGGCGAGCCTGGGTACGCATGTGTGTGACATCTTGATAGTTGATATGTTCAGGAATAGGCTGTTCCTCCAGACGGTGGGTGCGCTGTACCATCTGTTCCTGCTTGCGTACATAATTTTCGTATTTCACCTGCAATTCAACCTCTGCCGCTGTCGCCTCCGACAGTGTTGGTAAAGGAGTAGGAGTTGCATGCTGCGCTAATTGTGCCACCTGGCTATAGCATACCTCGGGGCGACGCAACAGTTCACGTCCTGAGAGCAATTGCCCAAGTGGGGCTATCCCCAGTTCTTGCGCGGCTTGCTCTATTGGGCGTGATGAGGTAAACATCACCATATCCAGTTGTGTCAGCGTCCGGTGAATGTGTTCACGCTTCTGTACCACCTGAGCATAGCGTTCCTCAGCGATCAAGCCTAGCTTGTAGGCATAGTCGCTCAAACGCAAGTCAGCACTATCGGGACGAAGCAAGAGACGGTATTCGGCACGTGAAGTGTGCAGGCGATATGGTTCACTCATAGGTCGTGTCACCAGATCGTCAATCAGTACACCAATATATGCCTCGTGACGTCCCAGCACAAACGGTGCTTCGTTCCGTGCATGTAAGGCCGCGTTGATACCGGCAATAATACCTTGAGCCGCCGCTTCCTCATAACCAGAGGTGCCATTAATTTGACCGGCGAGAAACAGACCAGAGACGGCTTTAGTTTGCAAAGTAGTAAACAACTGCTCCGGCGGCACATAGTCATACTCAACAGCATAGCCCACACGCATCATCTCGACATGCTCCAGAGCAGGAATGCTCCGTAACATGGCCAGTTGCACATCTTCGGGCAGGCTTGTGTTCATGCCTTGCACATAGACTTCGCCTGTACGCCATCCTTCCGGCTCCAGGAAGATTTGATGACGACTTTTATCGGCAAAGCGCACAATCTTGTCTTCAATTGAGGGACAATAGCGGGGGCCAATGCCCTCAATAATGCCGGTATACAGGGGAGAACGATGGAGGTTATCACGAATAATCTGATGAGTGCCTCCGGTCGTATGCACTAGATAGCAAGGCAATTGCGCCCGCCAACCATGTAAGTCCGCATCGGTGACAGGATAAAGAGGGTTGGGACGATTGCCGGGCAACTGCACATCTTCACGAGCCGAGGTATCCTGAGAGAAATAGAGCGGCGTACGGCTCCCTGGCTGCATCTCAGTCTTACCGAAGTCGATGGTACGTGCATCAATACGTGGTGGAGTGCCTGTCTTGAAACGACGGACAGTTAAGCCGAGAGCCCGCAGCGAATCCGAGATGCCCAGTGCGGGCCCTTCACCGGCTCGTCCACCGGGCTGTGTCTTTTCGCCCACGACCAGTCGCCCATTGATGAACGTGCCTGTGGTTAAAATGATGGCCTCGGCCATGTACTGCCAGCCATTGTTAGTCACTACACCGGTGACACGCGGTCGGCCATCTGCACCTATCTCGCTAAGCAGGCGTGCAATAGTCACCTGTTTCAATTCCAGGTTCGGTTGGCCTTCCAGGACATATTTCATGGCCAGTCGATACGCCTGTTTATCACATTGCGCACGCAGGGCCTGGACAGCCGGGCCTTTGCTAGTGTTGAGCAGGCGAATCTGTATAAAGGTGCGATCGGTATTGCGTCCAATTTCTCCGCCCAAGGCGTCGATCTCTTTGATCAGATGTCCCTTAGCGGGCCCTCCCATCGAGGGGTTGCAGGGCATCAATGCCACGCTATCCAGATTCATTGTCAGTAAGAGCGTTCTGCGCCCCATACGCGCACTGGCTAAAGCAGCTTCGCAACCGGCATGACCAGCTCCAACCACAATTACTTCATATCTTCCCCGTACAATTTGCTCCGGGGATACAGCTTTGTTCTCTCCATTCGTACCCATAGATGATATTGCCAATTCTCTCGTGCATTCCTGAACGTTTCTTCACACACATCCGCAATGTATTATGCACAAGATGAGGCATTCAGTCAAGACTCTGAGACATATTGCTGTCCGATCCTGCTTGACAATTGACATATCTTCATGTATTCTTGTCACAGTCAAATACAGGAACGCACTGATCAGGAGCAGTAAACAACGGTGTGGTCGAGCAGCGAGCCGGGAGAGTGAAAGCCGGTAGACTCTTACCCTGTTGAACCCACCTGAGAGCGTCAGTGATAAACTGACCGGATGTCTCACCGTTAGCAAGAGGAGCGGTTATCTCCCAGAGAAATGTGAACAAAGGATAACCGCGTGAGTGGGATTGTGCGGAAAGGCATGATTCAAAGAAGGTGGCACCACGGGTTAATGATCTCGTCCTTGATTGGAAGGGCGAGTTTTTTTATGGTTGGTTTAGCCGAGAAATCATTCTACGGCTGGTAAAGAAAGGGAAACGTATGATTAGCGAAGACAAATATGTCGAGGAGCTTGTCGACCAGGATGACAATTTTTCAATGTGGTACAACCAGGTAGTACGTAAAGCTGAATTGGCTGACTATGCTCCTGTACGTGGATGTATGATTATTCGACCCTATGGCTATGCCATTTGGGAGCATATTCAGCACCTGCTGGATACACGCTTTAAAGAAACCGACGTTCTCAATGCCTACTTCCCTCTGCTGATTCCCCGCAGCTTCCTGGAAAGGGAGGCAGAGCATGTCGAAGGTTTTGCACCAGAGGTCGCATGGGTGACACGCGGCGGTGGCGAGGAGCTGGAAGAGCCGCTAGCTATCCGTCCAACCAGTGAGACGATCATTGGGCATAGCTTTGCTAAATGGGTACACAGCTATCGTGACCTGCCAATCCTCATCAATCAGTGGAATAATGTGATGCGCTGGGAGAAGCGCACGACGTTGTTTTTGCGTACCTCTGAATTCCTGTGGCAAGAGGGCCATACGGCTCATCGCAATATCGAAGAGGCAGAAGAGCGCACACGGCTGATGTTGGAGGTCTATCGATCCTTTGCCGAGGAAGACTTAGCTATACCTGTGCTTGCCGGACGTAAGAGTGAGAACGAGAAATTCGCTGGAGCCTTGCGTACCTACTCAATTGAGGCCATGATGGGTGACGGGAAAGCTCTGCAGTCGGGGACGAGTCACAATCTTGGGACAAATTTTGCCAAAGGTTTTGATATCCAATACCTCGATGCGGATGGACAACGTAAGTACTGCGCAACCACCAGCTGGGGTTTGAGCACGCGCACCATCGGTGGTGTGATCATGGTGCATGGCGATAAGTCCGGCTTGATCCTGCCTCCTCATATCGCTCCCTATCAAGTAGTGATTGTGCCAATCTGGCGTAAAGACGCCGATAAAGCAGCGGTTGGCGAACAGGTAACACGTATAGAGAAAATGCTTAAAGGCAAGGTCCGTCTGAAAGTGGACATGAGTGAGAACACGCCTGGCTGGAAGTTTAATGAGTGGGAGATGCGCGGCGTCCCTGTGCGCATGGAGATCGGGCCACGTGATGTCCAGAATAACAGCGTGGTGCTGGTACGACGTGACAACCGGGCCAAAGAAATTGTGCCTGTGGACGCGCTGGAGACGCGCCTGCCAGTGCTGTTAGAAGAAGTCCAACAGAGCTTGTTCCAGCGTGCCCTTGAGTTCCGTGAGAAGAATACCTCCTACACCGAGAGCTACGAGGAGTTCAAACAGATCATTGCCGAGAAGCGTGGTTTTGTGCGTGTGAAGTGGGCTGAGGACACTGCAGCAGAACTGGCGATCAAGGAAGAGACCAAAGCTACTTTGCGTGTCATCCCCTTTGATCAACCCGTAGGCGGGGTCGAAGGCAAAGCCATCTATACCGGCAAGCCTGCCACCTGTGAGGCAATTTTTGCTCGCGCTTACTAATATGAGCCATTGCAAAGGCAGGATGTACTCCTTGCCTCTGCAATAGCGACTCACAACATTTTTCCTCCCAGAGGAACTTCTCTTGCATGGTCAAACTATCTTGTCGTTGGAGGAAGAGATGAAGATGCAGTTTCCATGGCATCCCTCTGCTAGCACACGGGGATCGATCTTGTATGTAGTCGCACTCCTTACATTGTTTGCCCTCTACTTCGGCACCGCACAACTCGGCCTTTCTCTGGGGCCCGTTAACAGGTTTGCCACGCTCGTCTGGTTGCCCTCAGGTCTCTCGGTTGCAGCCCTGCTGCTCTTTGGATATCGTCTCTGGCCAGCAATTACTCTGGGAGCGTTTCTGGTCAACCTGCTCACTGGGGCACCACTCCTGGTGGCCGTAGGCATCGGCATCGGCAATACCCTGGAAGCCCTGGTCTGCACCGCGTTGCTCAGACGCCAGAGGTTTCGCCCTTCGCTTGACCGGCTCAGGGACGTGCTTGTTCTGGTGCTGCTTGCCATGCCCACGAGTGCCCTCATCAGTGCCACTCTAGGAGTGTCCAGCTTGGTGCTGGGAAGGGTCATTGCGTTTTCCTCATATTATCCGACCTGGAGTGCGTGGTGGATCGGTGATATGATCAGTATCCTCATCTTCGCGCCCTTGCTCCTCACCTGGATCACCTGGCCACATGGGAACGTCTCCAGAAAACGCTTGGCTGAAATGGGCCTCCTGGCGGTGTTCGTCCTGGCTGTTGGCCTGTTTGTCTTTCTCGGATCGCTTCATTCGGATCGGGGCAGCTACCCCGTGACGTATAGTGTCTTCCCTCCCCTGATCTGGGCTGCCCTGCGCTTTGGCCCACGTGGAGCACTCGCTGCCATCTTTGCCTTCTCCGTACTCGCCGTTGTCGGAACCATCCGAGGCGTCGCCCCATTCTCAATCGGCAACCTCAGTGAGCGGCTTGTCCTCTTACAGACTTTTATGGGAACCATCGCGGTGACTACGCTGATTTTGGCAGCAGTGATGGCCGAACGGCGATCCCTGGAGCAACGCAAGGACGAGTTTATTAGTATAGCCAGCCACGAGTTGCGCACGCCCCTGACCAGCCTGAAGGGCTATACACAATTGCTGCAGATGAAGTTTGCCGGGCAGGACAATCAAGACTTGCAGCGCACGCTCTCTCGCATGGCGGCGCAGATCGAGCAGCTCTCCGGGCTGATCGCCGACTTGCTCGACCTCTCAAAGATGCAATTGGAGGGGTTAGCGTTTGTAGAGAAAACTTTTGACATGGACGCGCTCGTGGGCGAGGTGGTCGAAGCCCTGCAACAGACCGGGGCGCAGCACCAGATAAGCATTGAGGGAAGCGTGCAGCGGGAGATCGTCGGCGACAGGGAGCGTCTTGGGCAGGTGCTGAGCAATCTGCTCACCAATGCCATGAAATACTCGCCGCGTGCGACGAGGATCGTCGTTCGCCTCATCCCCACCCCTGATACCCTGACGGTGGGGGTGCAGGATTTCGGCATGGGCATCCCCAAAGCGCAGCAGGAGAAGGTCTTCGAGCGGTTCTATCGCGTCAACCCTGACGAGGGAAGGACCGCCCCTGGACTCGGTATTGGCCTCTACATCGCACGTCAGATCATTGAACACCATGGCGGGAAGATGTGGGTAGAAAGCGTGGAAGGACAAGGCTCCACGTTCTTCTTCTCGCTCCCCCCTGTTTTTGCTCACGAAAGTAGGAGACCGTCCTAAATTTGGTGATTCGTGATTGAAGGAAAGATGCTATGCGACAATCGCAACTACTCACCACCACCCTACGTGAGGTACCGCGTGACTCTGAGGGTGGCAATCAAGAGCTACTCGTGCGGACTGGCTTGATGCGCCAGCTCACGTCGGGTGTCTATAGTATGTTACCGCTTGGCAACCGGGTCATCCGCAAAATCTCACAGATTATTCGTGAGGAGATGGATCGAGCTGGTGGCCAGGAAGTCACCATGCCGGTTCTTCAGCCGCGAGACCTGTGGAATATACGCCCGCTTGGCGGAGGGGCCAGCCGTAGCGAGACAATGGGCGATGTGCTTTTCAAACTTCAAGATCGCAAAGGGCGCGATATGGTGCTTGGCCCCACTCATGAAGAGGTGGTCACCCTGCTGGTTTCGGAGTTTGTGCGTAGCTACCGCGACCTGCCCCAGATGATCTATCAGATACAAACTAAGTTTCGTGACGAGCTACGCCCTCGCGGCGGCCTGCTGCGTGTACGCGAGTTTATTATGAAAGACCTTTACAGCTTTGATGCCGATGCTCAGGGCATGGATGTCAGCTATCGTAAGATGGCTGAAGCCTACCGTGCTATCTTTACACGCTGTGGCATGCGCTTCATCGTCATCTCTGCCGATAGCGGAGCCATTGGTGGCAAAGACTCTCAGGAGTTCATCGCCATCACCGAAGCTGGTGAGGATGATGCTATGATCTGCACAAACGGCGACTATGCTGCCAACCGCGAAAAGGCCGAGTTTGTGCGTAGCGAGCTGACGAAGGAGCCAGAAGCAGAACTGGCAGAGGTGCATACGCCCAATTGTACATCCATCAGCGAGCTGGCCTCCTTCCTGCATATACCAGAGGCAAAGACGCTCAAATCCGTTTGCTACGTTGCTAGTGGCAAGCTCATTCTTACTGTTGTGCGCGGCGATCTGGAGATCAATGAGATCAAACTTTCCAACACGCTGTATCGCTGTGGTTTGAACGCCAGCGATCTGCACCTGGCAACCACCGAAGAACTGGAGCAAGCCGGTATCGTTGCCGGTTATACCTCGCCTATGGGCAAGGAGAGCGATATATTGATTGTGGCTGACCCCTCGGTGAGCATGGGCAACAACTTTGTGACCGGGGCCAATAAGGCCAACTATCACATCAAGAATGTGAACTATCCACGAGATTTTCGCGTGGACATCTGGGAAGATATTGCTGCGGCCTTCGATGGTGCTACCTGTGTACGCTGTGGTAGCACGCTCCATGCCATACGTGGCAGCGAAATCGGGCATATTTTCAAGCTTGGTTCACGCTACAGTGAGGCGTTGAATGCCACCTTTCTTGATGCCGAGGGCGTATCCCATCCTCTGCTTATGGGCTGTTACGGTATCGGTATTGGGCGTACTATGGCAGCTATTGTTGAGCAGAGCCATGACGAAAAGGGTATCATCTGGCCCTTTAGCATCGCTCCCTACCATGTTGCATTGGTTGGGCTTGACCTGGATAAGGCTGAGATCGGCAGGGCTGCCGAGCGACTCTACGCTGATCTGCAAGCTGCCCGTGTGGAAGTTCTCTTCGATGACCGCACCGAAACCGCCGGGGTTAAGTTCAATGATGCCGACCTGATCGGTTTGCCGCTACGTGTTGTCGTCAGTAAGCGTTCGCTTAAAAATGGAGGGGTCGAACTCAAACTGCGTTCCCAGAAAGAGAGTCGCATTGTGCCTCTTGCTGACGCTGTACAGGTGATCCAGGATGAGATTTGGCAGAGTATAGAGTAGATGAGGTAAATGAGCAAATGAAAACGCTTAAGGAGGGAACCGGGGGGAAAGACCCTTCTAGGGGATAGAGAGTCTACGGTTCCCTCTCTTAAATATTCGGACGTTTTTGGTTTTCCAAAAGTTCCCATTATTTTTCACGAATAATTACCACGATGGGCAACTTCGCTACTGAATCAATTGCCACATGCTGGTTACCTGCATTCACATACAGTCCTGTAGATGCCCCGCCATCCAGATTCAAGGCGCGATCGATGGACAGATCGGAAGCCACGAGCAAATCCTCCAATTCGCCAAGCGAAAAGGCCAAGCTGGGACTGGCGATCAACAATAATCGTCCCTGGCGATCCATAGCCACCACGCTACGCCGCGAGCCAGCAGCGTTCGCATTAAACTGGGTAGCTTTGCCGCCGACCACCAGCATTGGCGACGACTGCGTAGCCTGCTGTAACTGCTCATTATTGGGATCATAGGGCTGCTCATGTAACGAACGTAAACTGATCTGCCCCTGACCATCTACCGCAAGCATGCCCCCAAAACCATCGTATGATGTTCCGAACGCCTGTCCATTGGCTACCACCAGTGCTGTTGCATTATTCTGATTATCAAAGTATCCACCATTGATAATAGCGGTGGCATGTTTCTGCTGCATCCACTCGCTTGCCAGTAAGGGATTGTCAGGCTGGTAGGCCACGCTTAATGTGATATAACGCAAATCAAAGCGCACAATCGTCACCGTATCTTCGTTATTGCCAGGGCTTTTCCAGTCTTCATAACGCACCTCAACGCCACGGCCACCGCTATACCAAGTATTCAGTTGTGGCGTCCCTGAAGTGCTTGCAGCTCCCGTTATAGCTGAAGTCGTAGGCGTACTTTTGAATGAGACGGTGGGCCATAGATCACAGGATACCAGCGAAGAGAGGAACAGACAAAACAGCACACAGCATAGTAGCAAGTATTTGAACAGTCTCATACGATATTCCTTTTTCTTTAAGAGTATAGGCAAAAACATAACACACGACTTCCCCTCACTTGCTACGTAGCTTGTAAAACATACGGTATATACGTGCTGGTCAAAGCCTGGTTGTGTTCACCGTTTCCACGGTGTCGCATCAATAGCCGACACTGTTCCCTTGAACTGGTAAGCCAGTTTCAAGGCTGCATCGTGCGCGGCATTTTCCTCTTTATCGTTCAGGGGTGTCAGTTCGACTTTGCCATAGCGTTTTTCCAGGCCGCGCTGAATCAGGAGGTCGGTGAACCAGGGATTTTTTGGTAATACTGGCCCATGCAGATAGGTGCCAAAGACATTCTTGTATGTTGCGCCCTCGACCTTATCTTTGTCATTGTTGCCCCAACCGGCCAGTACTTTGCCTAGTGGCCTGGCTTTCTCTCCCAGATAGGTGCGTCCGCTATGGTTCTCATAGCCAACAAGAATCTTTTTGCCTTGGCCATCCAGATCGCACTCTAAAGCCATATGGGTCATAAAGCGGGTACCACCGGCCTCAGTGTACATATCCAGTACGCCTACGCCCTTCAGTTCTGGCCCCTCGAATGGCTTATAGTAATGCCCTAAGAGCTGATAGCCTGCACACACACACAGTACTGTTGTATTGGCCTCGACGGCGTCTTTCAACGAAGGTGCCTTAGCTTGAATGTCGTGTGAGGCCAGTTCCATTTCACGATCAGCCCCACCATGAAACAGGAGCAGGTCATACTTGTTGAAATCCGGCGTCTGCTTCACATAAATTTGATCCACTTCGACGCCAATGCCGCGCCACTTACAGCGTTTCTCTATGGAGAACAAATTGCCGCGATCGGCGGCTACGCTCATCAACGTTGGATAGAGGTGTCCGATCTTGAGTACCATGCCAGTATCTTTCATATCTTCGGTCATAGAATATCACTCCTTTTCAAAAGGGGGTTCTGATATCACTCCTCCCAAAAATGCTTCACCCACCCGCGCTTCTGCATAATTCGGCGAAGTTCGTGTGTTGGCGTATAGCTTGCCATAATATAGAGTGTCCCACCGGGGCCAGCATTTTTCAGAGCTGCATCCAGAGCAGCCTCGCGTTCGTGGACAACACGAATTTTCTCGCTCGGCACCTCGGCATATTTCAGGCGCATGGCCAGTTCCTCGGCTTTACCACCCGCGCATATAACATCACGCAACTGATCGGCAATCTCCTCAAGATCGACATCCCACAGCCATGCAAAGTCCTCACCGTCAACAACGGTGTTGCTCATCACCATCAAAGCATGTTTCTCAGCTGCATGCTGCTTGATCAGGCGGAGCATGAGGTTAAAAGAGGTAGGATTTTTCACAAAAGCAAGGTAGATGGTCTGATCGCCTGCCTGTATCTTTTCCAGGCGTCCAAAGGCTGGGCGCATGCTGGCGATGGCTGCCGACACCTGAGTCATATCAAAACCCGCCGCCATAGCCGCGCCAAGAGCCGCCGTGGCATTGTAGACGTTATGCAGCCCGGGTAGGGGAATATTCAGTTCAATCTCGCCCTGTGGTGTGCGTATCTTTACCTGCGTCGGGCCTTCGCCATCCGACGAGAGTTTGACAGAGGTCGCTGCAAAGTCTAGTTTAGGCAGGGTATAGCCACAGTTGGGACAGCGATAAAGGCCAAGATGTGACATGTAGGCTACTTCGTATACCAGATCTTCCTGGCAGTGAATGCAGCGGATCACATCTGCCGACGACTCAGGGACAGGCGTTCCTACCTCGGTTGTTTCCAGACCGAAGAAGAGACGTTGAGCCTTTGTGTTCTGCCCAAAGTTAGCTACCTGGGGATCGTTGCCGTTGAGCAAGACGCTTGCTGTCTCCGGCAATTGTTCTAGCATCCTATCCAGTGCTCTGGCAACGGAGTAGAGTTCACCGTAACGGTCGAGCTGGTCGCGGAAGATATTGGTAATTACCACCACATCTGGTGCAATCTCTGGCACTGCTAAGGGAATGGTTCCCTCGTCAACCTCGAACAGCAAGACATCGCTATCCAGGCGACCAAAGACATCCGCGAAGTTCACCGCGACTGCTGTGACTCCTTGCAGCATATTGGAACCAGTACGGTTATGGGAGATACGTTTCCCACTAAAATCGGCAATGGTTGCCGTCATACGGGCGGTGGTTGTCTTACCATTACTGCCCGTGATGACAATTTTCTTTGCCTTGCTTGCTCCCACGACCTCTTTGAGTATATTGGGATCAATGCGTCGTGCAATCATTCCCGGTAGGCTGGTGCCACCCCCAATACGAAAAAAACGTCCCGAAGCACCGGCCAATTTCCCGGCAGAGATTGCTAGAGCCAGTCGCGCTCTACCCAACCCCGATAGTGCCGTTTTGACTGTCGTGCCATCAATGTTATGGCTTGTCGATGTATCTTCTCTTGCCATTATTGCAAAACCTGACCTCCTGAGTTAGCCTCTTTGTTCTCAGCAGTATAACAAACCTGCATATTCTGGGCAAGGGGTATTAGAGTGCGCGAGGTGTTGCGATAAAACTTTGTGCTACCTTGGCAAGAGGTCTATAATATATCCTGGCAAACACAGATATACAACCAGGAGTACACCCATCTTATGTCACATATAAAAAGCCTGCTCAAAATACAAAAAGTACAAGTCGCCCTTGCTTTGGTCGCCATCTCCTTCGCTGTCGTAGTCAGCTTCTTTCTCCCTAAAGAATCCGATCCTAACATCGGTCTCGTCAATGATTCTACTACACCCACTGTCGGCGTCACCTCCCCTGTCGGAACGCTCATGATCAATCACACGGTGAATTTTCATAATGTGCATTTCACCGTGCAAAAAGCAGAAGAGGCAGGAGCTTTCTCCGATGATCGCAAACGTAGTGGTAACTACACCGTGCGTGTCTATGTACATACGGTGCCAGATAACCAGGTGCAAACCGCTGAAGGTATCGACTACGCCTCGCTTGTACACCTCATCTTACCGGACGGGCAGACAGTTTCACCTAAACTGACATCCTTACTCCCCGTCGTCCTACCAGGGCAACCCGGAGACGGCTTTTTCGATTTTCCCCTTGCGGGGCAACTACCACTTACCTCATTATCACTACGTTTGGGCAATGATACAATGCTTGCTTTTAGTTCGTAGAGGATGAAAGCAGGTAACGCTCCAATTTCGTCAGCAAATCTTCCATTTGAAATGGTTTACCAATCCAATCAACTGCCCCAGGTACCGCACCGGCACCGCGTACACGATTATCAGCCGTCATAATCACGATAGGAATATTGGCATAACGGGGATGTTGGGAGAGATGGGCAGCGATTTCGTAACCTGTAATCGTCGGCATCATTAAATCTAACAGAATCACCCTGGGAAAATGTTTGCTATCCAGCCCTTCTAGCAGAGGCACAACTTTTGTACTATCAGCCATACCCAGACCTATATACTCTTCCATTTCTAACAATAACAGAACAACGGAAAGGATGGAATCATCATCATCAATGACCAGGACATAAGGGCTATCCAGTACAACAGTAGATATACTACTTTCTCTCTCAAGTACACACGTGGACCCGTTTAATAGCTTAGTCTGCATATTCTTCACTCTGCCCTTCCACAAAGCTATAAATCTCAAAGATAGATAAGCTCCATAGTTTATTATAATAACCCAGCCAAATACACTGATGAAAGGAAAGACAGAAATGCTGGTGCGTCAATTGCAACTGACGCACCAGCATTTCTGTCTTTCCTTTCATCAAAGCATGCTAGCGTACTCTTTTATGTATGAATCCAGCTAAACCTAAGAGAGCCAGGGCAACACTGCAACCAACAATGATCAGCCAGAGCCAGGAGTCGAGCGCGGTGTGGACAGTACCATCTGCCACGTTGGCTGCTATTAATTGGAGGCCATTCTTACTACCCGTCGCACCACTGGTGGGCGAAGGCGTGACTCCTACCGTTGGCGTCTGAATGGGTGTGGCCGTTGGTGTTACCCCCATGGTAGGCGTGGGCGTCGGTTTTGTCTGTGTCGGTGTAACAGACGGAGACGGCTGCACAGTAGGGCTAACCCGCGGTGTTGGACTAACCGGCACAGGTGTCTGGTTTACCGGCGTTGGGAAAGTACCGCCCGTGCTGGCCGTAGCTGTCGCCGTCACGCCGGGCGAGGACGAAACCACCACCGGAGGTGTCGGTGTCGACTTCTTGCCAAATGGCCCCGCTACCAGCACAACTGTCACATTCACCGAGCGACTACTAACCATATCCTCTACTCTAATCATATGTTGCCCTGCCGTCCACCCACTATCATCGAGCAAAGCATTAAACCCTCCCTGAGTATCCACCTCTATAACGCTCGACTGGCTATTTATGTCAAGCACGGGCTGACCTTTTTCATTGGTAAAAAGCACAGTACCACGTGCAGTAAAATCTTTACCCTGCAAATGAATAGGCTGCCCCGCCACTAATGGCCCACTGCTAAGCAACGTCAGCGTCAGACCATTCATTGTCACTACTGTCGGTTTGTTTGCATGGCTCGTATTTCCATCATTCCCGCTGCCACTAGAGACGGTGCTGGTAGGACCGGATTGAAAAGGAGAAGTTAGACTACTTTGAAGCTGAAAATCTGGCGTCACCCACGAGAGGCTCACAGCCGTTGCCAGCAAAAGGACGAAGGTAACAACCATCAACAGCATGGTACCCCCAAACCAGAGAAGAGATTCAATGCGACCAGGGTGCAAGAGCCACCAACGTACATGATCGAGGCCATGAAAGGAAGCGGTATGTCTATACTGGCGATTCTTTGTCCCTTCAGCAATGCGGCGAGCATAGGCCGACCCGCTAGCTCCACCAGCTGTCCAGGATGAGGGAACATCGGCAGTGGCTTTCTCAAGCTGATTGGTCGCCCTCAGCAGGCGGCTTCGTTCTAATTCTGCCAGTCTGTCCTCAGCCGATAGGGGCGACAAAACAGGTGTAGTCGGCGGCTTTACCGTTACCGCAAACGGAGGAGCCTGACCTGACTCTCTCAATGACCAAAGAGAGGGCGACGGGGCGGGCACAGGCAAGGAAGATTTCTGCAGCTCTATCGGTGGCGGCAGCGTATCAATTTCGTCGATATCGACAATCTGTTTCGTTGGCTGCTCTCGCCGAGCCAGTCCTGTCTCAATCTCGTCAATATCGACAACCTTCGTCTGTACCCTATCAATTTCGTCGATATCGACAATCTGTTTCGTTGGCTGCTCTCGCCGAGCCAGTCCTGTCTCAATTTCATCGATATCAACTATCTTGTTACTCGCCTGTACGCTGTCAATTTCATCACTCCGCGCAAGACGTCGAGTCGTTCGCGGAGCTATAGGCATCGGCACTTCAGGATGAGTCGGTGCATCTACGATCAATGAAAGGGTAGGCAAACTACTCTCTATCTCAAAATCAGGCGTCTCGTATTGCCACATCGTCGGCTGAGGCAACGTTGGGGTGTCCGTGAGGTCAGTTTCTTCCTCAAGAGGGGGGGTAGAGCGTCCATATTTCGGGCGCACTTTAATATGGCTGGATGGCTGAGCAGAGGCTCGTGATGGAATAGGAGTCGACGGGTTCGGTTGTGGCTTCCTGGAAGCTTGCCGGTTGGCACCGTTGGAGTTAACAGAAGTTACTGGATAAACAGGTGGCTCAATATTTTGTTCACTACTAAAATAAGGTGAGATAGCCGGATCGATCCATACGGACGAACCAGTCAGAGTAGACCGGCGTCGGACAGACGATGCATCGTGTGTTTGACGAGAGATCAAAGGCGCAGAATAGCCGCACGAGGGGCAAGTGACCATCATACGCCGCGATGGAGCTGCGCTATTTCTGATGAGTGCTGTGGTACAAAGAGGACATCTGCCTAGTTGTGTCGATTGCCTGCCATCTATATCTGCCTGCATACTTCTTTTCTTTCGTAAAGCGAAAAAATATTCTCAAAAAAGCTGGTTCATCTCGAGCTCCGGCACATCTATGAGGAATAAACGCGCCTCTTACGTGTTTTGGAATAGATACAAGCAGTGTTTTTCCGCAAATTTTTCTGCGGAAATATCCACACCATCTGGAAATAACTTCCAGATTTTTACCCCATACGATAGGTGTAGAGCATAGACATATATATTGGCACGTATCTTGCAGGAAGAAGAAATAGGGGGGATACGTCTGAAAAATTTTTGGGCGATGTGGAAGGGAAATATACCCCTGCACAGATATCTCCGGTTACCAATTTTATTGTGGAAAGTGGATTGGAGAAGATTGGTTTCTATGGTAGCCATAGCAAAAAGGGATTTCAGCAACGTCCTGTCTAGCAGCAAGAAAGCAAATGCAGCCTATGCCAGCATACAGGGCGGCATCAAACGCAAAAAGTCAAAGTCTCAAGAACGGAATTTGGAACTTGTTCAGCCAGCCGAAGACAACTATTTAGAGGACGAGGAGCTATATCTAGATGAGGACGATGAAGACACTGTTGACGACGATAACACGGTCGATAACACCATCCGCCAATATCTCGGCGAAATTGGACGTTATCCTCTACTCACTGCAGAGCAAGAGATGGCACTTGCAAGGAGAATCGTCGATGGCGATATCGAGGCACAGCAGCAGCTGGTTAAGGCCAACTTGCGCCTGGTTGTTAGCATTGCCAAGCGATACAATAATCAGGGTATTTTCCTGCTCGATCTGGTACAAGAAGGCAATCTAGGTCTGATTCGTGCCGCACAGAAATTTGATCCGGCGCGCGGCTTTCGTTTTAGCACCTACGCTACATGGTGGATACGCCAGGCTATCAGCCGGGCCGTAGCCGAGCATACACGCACCATCCATATACCCGTGCATGTCGTTGAACTGATTTATAAAATGAAGCGCGTTGGACGTCAACTCTATCAAGAATTGGGACGCGATCCCCTACCCGAAGAAATTGCTCAGGCCGTCGGCCTCTCCAAGGAACGCGTTGTAGAGCTACAGAGCATGGCTGAAACTCCCATCTCTCTCGATGCACCCTTGATTGATGACGAGCAATACCACCTTGCAGATACCCTGGAAGACACACGAGCTACCGCCCCTGCTGACATTGTCACTCACCAGGTACTCCGTGAGCAGATCGACAGCGCATTGGAGGTCCTAAATACTCGCGAACGCCAAGTCATTGAACTACGCTATGGCTTGTACGATGGGCACTGTCATACTCTTGAGGAGCTAAGCTCTCACTTTAAGCTGACTCGCGAACGCATCCGCCAGATCGAAGTCAAAGCACTCCGCGCACTACGCCAACCTATCCAGGTACATCTGTTACGTGACTACGCATAAAAGATGCATCTATAGGAGAAGAGGAGACAACAAGCCCGGCAAAGACGGCCGTCTTTGCCGGGCTTGTTGTCTCCTCTTCTCCTGTAAAGATTGAGAGATGGTACCTTTAGCTCTACTTCTTGACGATTGCTTACCAGGCACCTTATAGTGATGAAAGGGGAATATGAAAACGAGTTCACCATCGCTTCAATAGGGTGAACACATTGTAATTTTTCGGGGTAGTATACACATGCAGAACGACATGAACCATACCACGTCCATCAGAACTCTGGCAGGAGCACTCTGCTTCACATTACTCGTTCTTTCGTTCCTATGGGTAAGCATCAATTCGTATGCCGCGCCCGCCCAATCGACAGTTGGCAATACAGCCACTCCACCACTGATGAAACCGACTGCCACTCCTACTACACCACCAACTGCCACTCCTACCAAGCCTCCTACACCTACTCCTACCACGCCACCAACTGCCACGCCAACACCACAACCGACTGCCACACCGACATCACAACCGACTGCCACTCCTACCACACCACCAACTGCCACTCCCACATCACAGCCAACAAGCACTCCTACATCACAACAGACTGCTACGCCTATAGCGGGTACCACGCCTACGCCTACTACAAGTGGCGCTGCTACCCCGACTACAAATCCTGGCCCTACAGCAACGCATACTGTACCCACTCCATCAACCTCTACCGCGCAAACACCTGTTGTCCCATCGGGAAATAACGGCCCAACAAACAATGGAGGAAGTAATAGTAGTACTAATGGCTCAGCATCAAAGGCACAAGGCCATTTCACCTTACCACCTCTTCCGCTCATCATCGGTGCTGTGCTCCTTCTCAGTCTAGCTGGTGTCGGCTTGTTCGGTGTCACATTACTACGCAGGGATATCTCTCCGCTCCCGGCGGGCAAGCTGCGCCTGCCCCCCAGTGGCGCGAAACCCTGGAAACGCATTCGTACAGACGAGCTCGATGACGACATCAGTCTGAACGGTAGTCTGCCCTTAAATGGTGC
>WNGG01003536.1_pt1 | contig 18970 bp, 18 predicted proteins | sample 5400661 | NCBI WGS metagenome assembly WNGG01 (sample SAMN13153372, study PRJNA577476) | soil metagenome | isolation source: 100 cm soil or saprolite under Garry oak tree replicate 1 | place: USA:California | collected 2016-06-15
AGGGCCGGCCGTTCAAGACCCGGCTGGAGTTCATCAACGGGTCCGAGATAGAAGCGATGCCGAACAGCCCAGACACGGTTAGAGGGAATACAACGCACATGATCCTGGTAGATGAATTATCCTTCGTCATGAACGACGAAGAACTCTACGACTCAGTCGTCTACTCCCTCGGGACAACTAACGGGAGGTTCATCGGCGCAAGCACGCCCGGGTCGCGTGACAGTCTGTTCTACAAGATGTGCACTGATGACGTGAAGTATGGGAAAGTGTCGCGCCATCACGTTGGCTGGAAAGAGGCCCTGGAGCCTAATGGACCGTTGAAGAAGGAGATCGTGGAGACGATCCGGGCTCAGATGATCGAGGACCCCTGGCGGTGGCAACGGGAGATGGAGGCAGAGTTCGCGGTCGACGAAGACGCCTACTTCAGCTACGCCCTGATAGAAAAGTGCGTTGATCCACAGCTCGAATTCTGGGACGATAGAAATCTGATCGGGGTTGCGTCAAGTTGAGCGCTGTTCCAGGCGATAAGCCGTGGAATGTGGGAACGTTCTTCATCGGGACGGACCTTGGCCAGAAAGTCGACCACTCCGCCGTCGCAGTAGTGCGGAAAGACGGCGATATCATCTCTCTAGTCCATTTGAAACGGTTCAAACTGGGAACGGAATACGGGGCAGTCATAGGGCACATGAAATTGTTGCAGAAGGCGCTGCAGACCGTCCATAGGATCTACATTGACCGGACAGGTGTCGGCGAGTTCTTCGTCGAGCAGGCAGCCAAAGAAGAACTCAAGCACGTCAAGGGAATCATGCTGAGCCTCTTAGAAAAAGAGAACATCATGGGTCTCCTAAAGAGAACCATGGAGAAGGGCGAACTAAAGATCCCATACGACTCCGAGCTGATCAACGAGATCAACGTGGAGAGATACGAACAGACACAGACAGGACAGACAAAGTTCACGCATCCGAACGGGACCCACGACGATAGACTTTGGGCCCTCGCCCTGGCAGTATACGCGTCAGGACCCTCGATACCAAAATTCGTTCCATTCGCAGCCTTGGGACACGTGAGCAAGCCCCTATGGGACCCGCGGCCGAAGGTCTACCCTCTAGCGGGAAGCGCGCCTCCGAATATAACAACTCACAGATGCCTGGCGTGCTGGAAGCCATACACAGAATGCCGCTGCCCACCCGGTGTCAGAAACGAGCGCTCTCCTCCCTCCTAACTCGTTACAGATATCTTCGAATCCTGCACGGAGGGTGGACTACCAGATCAGAGGTGGAACGTCCGTCCAGCGGAGCACCTGGCGTTAACGACTGATGCGGCCTCAACTCCTTATCCTGATTCTCAAACGCGAAGCCTTGAACTCATCCATTGCCTGAAAGAGCAATTCGGGTCATTGGAACCCCAGAATTCATGACATTTTACGATGGTTTTCTTGTCGGCTCTTCTGAAAGAATAATGATTGGATATTCAGTTCTGGTCTTGGAGGTTTTCCTCAGCCACAAGTCTTACAACAAGAGGTTCGGTTATTCCTGACCAGTTAACGGAGCTGGGTGCTTCGCGCGATGAGATCTCTGAGCTTCTTGTCGTCCGGAAAAGTCCATACGATATGCCCCTTGTCTATCAGGATCTTCTTCGAACTTTCCAGGTAGTTCAAGACCAAGTTTAGCGTCTGATACTGTACTCCTTTTGGAAGGCTCTCCCACAGTTCCTTCTTCGTGGGATATGACCTGCCCTTTCGAATCTGATTCTCGATCATCAGAATCGTCTTCAATGTGGGCTGATGAAGGATAGTGGTAGCCAAGGTCCCCTCGTCATATACGACCACTCAACTAATTATATAAACTTATATAATCGCGATCCGAATCTTGCAAGTACTCAAGATCCTACTCCATCAGACCGTGGAACCATCCCTCGAAAAAGTACCCGGCGAACGGGAACCCCTCCCAACATAACAGTTCACAGATGCCTGGTTTGATGGAAGCCAACCGCAGAGTGCCGGTGCCCGCCTGGTGTCAGAAACGAGCGCTCTACTCTATCCGAGCACATTGACAAACATCTCCTCATTGGGAGGATTGCCATACAACCTACTCTCGTCGCAAAAATTGATGAAGAGCGTTTACTCCTTTCCGAGGCCGCTGATGATTTCCCGGTATAGTTCGTCTCTTTTCTTATCAGTGTATAGCCAGTGTAGCTCAGCTCCAGAACCCTGTAACCTCTCTTTCGCAGTAATGTCCGTAGTTCTTTCGTTTTTCATCATCTGGCTTGTCTTCAGGTGAGACTCGAGCATGTGTCTTTTTGGTTCTCCCCTCTTAGATGAAGAACTCCTAGAGCGCTTGGAAGGCGTGAAGACGGCCTACGTGATCCCCCCTCAACCACAAAAGACGGCCATTGGACCTAAAGGCTCAACCTTCTACGTAAAGTACCATCCTGAAGCGCCGAAGTGGTTCAGAACAGATGTTGTCTCGACGGTCTTGGACCCCGAAGCGCTCTTTGGACAAATGAGCAAGTTCGCTCTGTCACAGCTAACTCCAGGATATCTGCATCCACTCGTTGACGCTCATCGGGCGGCTATTGAGCTGAGGAAATACCCTAAGCTCTACGACGCGCTACTCTATAGAATCGCAGACCAAATTGGGATAAATCCGATGGAGGTAACTTGGGGAAGAACCAACATCGAGGGAAGAAGACGGGACGCCTTCCACTCCTACCTCGATTTGATCAGCAAGAGGTCCGTCGGGAGTCAATGACCTTGGAAGAGAAGGAGGGTACAATTGGAGAGGTTATCGATGCTTCCGTTTCTTCCGGAATAAACATCAAGTTGAGTCTAACCAGCCCAGAGAACATTAAGACCGGATACCCGGTAATCGCGGAAGGCGAGAAATACGCATTCTACTGCGTCGTAATGGATGTCTACAACCCATCACTTGAGGTTGTCGACTCACTGGCGACTTCTGATTTCGGAAAGCGCTCCATCCCCGCCCTTTCACCCTCAATGCAGAAAGGGTACTTTGGTAACATGTTCTATTCGAAAGCCCTGCTTGAGCCAATTCAGCTGATCGATAGGAAAGACGGGAATCTCCGCGAAGTCGAAACTATTCCCCAATATTTTACGAAAGTGAGATTCGCCACTGCGGAGGATGTCAAGCTAATCTATCAACCTACGAAGTACTCAATGCCAATTGGGAACCTTCGCGGAATCCCTGAATTTGAGATTCCGATAGACTTCGAAAAGCTCACAGAGAAGGCATTCGCAATTCTTGGCAGAACATCAGCGGGAAAATCATTCCTCAATAAGATAGTCTGCAACTTCATTCTGAAGACAGGAGTAGCGTCGGTTGTTCTGTTTGATATGCACAACGAGTATGGTTCATTTTCTGCCACGGACAACTCGCGCGGTCTGAAGTTCTACTATCCCGAGAAAGTGGAATGGTTGACTCTCGATCCAGAGAAGAACAAGGAAGCATCACCATTCTTCATCGATCCAGGTTCGATAGACCCCGAAGATCTAATCCTAGCCATCACAGATCTCAGCACAAGGATGGAAGATGCGATTTGGGCGATCAACCAACGTCGCAGACAAGTGGATCTTCTCTCGGCTATCCGAACGACTCAGCCTCGGTCAATTGAGACAGTGCCGGACTCTACCTTGCAGGCCCTGCAGGCTAGAATTGCCCGTCTAGATCGGCTGCGATTCCTGAGATCCAAGCCCAGGTCCGAAAGGGAAGATTCGTTCACTTCAATGCTCAGGAAGGTGAAGGAGGGGAAATCCATCGTGATCGACTTCGGAAAGTATGGAAGAGAAACGATGGTCTACCTTTTCGTTGCAAACATAATTTCACGTAGGCTCCACGACATCTACACAGAGCAAGGTGAAAACCTTCCAAGATTGGTGATCTTTCTCGAGGAAGCGCACAAGTTCTTGGCTCCAGAAGTCGCGGAACTGACGATCTTCAGCATACTTGCAAGGGAGATGCGCAAATTCAACCTGGTCGTGTCCATAATCGATCAGCGCCCTAGCAAGATTGACGATGAGGTAATGAGTCAACTCGGGAACAGAATAATCCTATCACTGAAGGACACGGCCGACCTCGCGGCGGCACTTGCAGGCATTCCGAAAGCGAAGGTTTGGACAAACATCGTCCAATCAATCCCTCCTCGCACCGCACTCATAGTGGGGGATGCGGTCAGGGTCCCCACCGTCATAGATGTCCTCGATTATTCGAAGATTGAGGAGCTACTAAAGGCTGGGACCAAGAGGATGGACTCTGAAGGCATAAGGAAAATAGCAAAACAAGCCGATAAAATTGTAAAGTCCATAAGATAGGCTGTTCGAAATCTCGTGAGTTCTGGATCATTGTGTCACTAGCGTCTCCCAATCCTCGAATGTGATAGATACTATTACGGTCCGACCGAGAAACATGAACTTACAGAGAAAAATACCCTTTTTTGCAACTCGTCGAACGTCATTGGCGACGAACCCTCCGACGGAAGCTGGGTCGGACTTCACTCTTACTCCAGAGTGCTTACACGTCACTACAGGTTAGATTCAATTATCCCCCGAAGTACCATAAAGCACCGAACGTGTCCCACATGTTGGAACAGGAACAAGAAAAGGGCCCTGCAGTTTCCTTGGATGCAGCTCCAACGGCAAAGACAGTTCACAAGATTCTCTATGCTGACTCGCGTGACACTGTCGATGACCTCACTGCGAGTATAGATCTCGTTGTCACATCTCCCCCTTACCCAATGATCAAAATGTGGGACCATGCATTCTCGAAATTGAACGCCGCGATACAAAGCGCTTTGAGCAAACAAGACGGAGACAAAGCGTTCGAGCTAATGCACGGGGAGTTGGACAAAGTCTGGACGAATGCTTACAGAAGCCTTCGCACAGGAGGAATCATGTGCGTGAACGTCGGAGACGCGACAAGAACCGTCAACGGAACTTTCAAGTTGTACCCAAACCACGCCCGAATTCTCTCGTTCTGCTTGAATCTTGGTTTCCACGCCCTCCCAGAGATTCTTTGGCGGAAGGAGTCTAACAAGCCCAACAAGTTCATGGGTTCTGGAATGCTTCCGGGAGGCGCATACGTAACCCAAGAGCACGAATTCATTCTCATATTAAGAAAAAATGACAAACGACAATTCACCGCGCAGATTGACAAGCAAACGAGACAAAGTAGTGCATTCTTTTGGGAAGAAAGGAACACTTGGTTCTCAGATCTTTGGCAGAATTTGAAGGGGACAAGACAAATGCTCAACCACGAAGGCATGAGAGAGAAAAGTGCAGCTTTTCCATTCGACCTCGCTTATCGTTTGATATCGATGTTCTCCGTGAAAGGAGACTGGATAGCAGATCCTTTCTTGGGAACCGGGACCACAACCCTCGCCTCTATGGCGCTAGCAAGGAACAGTCTTGGTTTTGAAATTGACCCACAGTTCAAACCCCTATTGACAAGAAAGATCAATAGGATAGTTGACTTTGCGAACGACTATAATCGAGAAAGGATAAGCAGACACCTTGAATTCGCAAAATCTATGAAACGAGAGCATGTGCACCGAAACGAAATCCACGGGTTTCCTGTAGTGACAAGTCAGGAGCGTTTTCTGGAGATTCCCTCGCTAAGATCTGTCACCCAAACTGGTAACGATATTTTCGAAGTTGACTATTTCGCTGAGCCTTTGAAAGTCGGAATAGCTCTTTTTTGACAAATCCGAGACAGAGAAAACGTCATGAGGGGAGTTGAGAAATGGAACCCTTCCCGTTCTTACTGGCTATCAGACATTCCATAACTACGCAGGGCGCACGAAACCATGAACGGTAGGACCCTGCTGAAACCTCAGGGATCACTGTCAAAGGAGAAAACAAGTGGCTGGCACCGATGCAAACCGCTTCACGGAAACGCTAAATTCGTACGGATCTGAAGCCGAATTCGTGAGCTTCAAGCCCAACACTATCTACTGCGGAGATTGCACTCAAGTCCTGGCCCGGTTTCCGGAGGCTTGCGTTGACCTGATCTATGCAGACCCACCTTTTTTCTCCAATCAGCCATACGAAATCCTTTGGGGCGACAGCTACGAGAGACGGGCCTTTGAGGACAGATGGGAAGCTGGAATACAGAATTATCTCAAATGGATGGAACCCAAGCTCCGACTATGCCACACCGCACTCAAGCAAACAGGGTCGATGTATCTTCACTGTGACTGGCACGCAGGACACTACTTGAAAGTCGTCTTGGATAGGATTTTTGGGGAAAACCATCTTGTTAATCAGATAATCTGGAAACGAACTTCCGCCCATACTGGCGAGGGCAAAATTAGGAGGTATGGAACCGTGCACGATACGATCCTATTCTACGCCAAGAGCGATGACTACGTTTTCAATCCGCAATATGTCCCACTTGAAGAGGGATATGTCGAACGCTTCTACAAATTCACCGAGAAAGATGGACGGAGATTCCGGTTAAGCGACTTAACTGGGGCTGGAATAAGGCATGGCGAAACAGGAAAGCCTTGGCGGGAAGTAAACCCCACAAAGATAGGAAGACACTGGGCCTTTCCTCCCACTCGACTAGACGATTTGGCGAGAGAAGGAAGAATACATTTTACCAAAAAACTAGGGGGAGTGCCCAGCTACAAACGTTACCTAGACGAGATGAAGGGACAACTAGTGCAAGATATTTGGGCGGATATTCCCCCAATACAATCTCACTCCGGGGAACGCCTGGGCTACCCAACACAGAAGCCGGAGAAGTTGCTTGAACGAATAATCGAGGCCTCCTCAAATCCTAATGATATTGTCCTAGATCCTTTCTGCGGGTGTGGAACTACTCTCGCGGCGGCGCAAGGCTTGAAGGACCAGAAAGGAAACCCTGCTCCTAGAAGATGGGTCGGGATTGATGTTTCTCCCACAGCTTGTAAACTAATGGTTAGACGGCTTGCCAGCTTGCACGTTCCAATTTCCAATCATGACATCATAGGATTACCGCGGAGCCTGAAGGAGATCAAGGCCATGGAGCCCTTCGAGTTCCAGAACTGGGTCTTTGAGGTTCTAGGTGGCCGCGTCAATCCGCGGAAGGTTGGCGATATGGGAATCGATGGGTGGGTTGAACTCGACATGCCACTACAGGTCAAACAACAAGAGAATGTCGGACGCGTCGATGTGGACAAGTTCGAGACCGCACTTCAGCGAGCGGGCAAGAACAGAGGTGTAATAGTCGCGTTCAGCTTCGGCGCAGGAGCCATTGAAGAAGTTGCTAGAGCGAAGAACAACCAAGGCTTAGAAATCGCACTCAAAACCGTAGAAGAAATCCTCAAGGAGACATGACATTGGGCCGTTGAATCAGGCTTTTGCGGTAATGAAAGCGACCAACAACTTGATAGTACTTGAAACGATCATCGTCAAATCACTTGAGCACATTGTTGTGTCGTAGACAAGCTGGAGGAGGTCCCGCTTACGGGCACAAGTTGGAACCTACCGTTCCGATATGCGTACCTGATTGAGACCAAGTCTATGCCCTCAGCAATGCGTCTTTGCAGAAGCGAGAGTGCGTCCTGCGCAAACTCCCGGCCTATTATGTAGCCCCGGACCTTCTGAAAATCATTTTCAGCTAGGAATTCAGTAACCCATTTTACGTACCGAGCCAATTGATCGATATGCTTGCTCTCCACCTCTCCCTTTTTTGTCTCGACAATTTTGAACGTTCTATCTTGGTCGCTATCCTGTTTGAAACCAAAAACGTCCATGAACTTGATATAGAATGAACGGATAGTATTAGCAACAAAGGTGAACTCGCCCAAAACCTCCAGCAAGTTTCTGTGGGCAGCTTCATCTTCTGGGGTGATCGCATTTTCCATCAACCACGCCTCAAGCAGTTTTTCATCTCGAATCTGACCATTGATTAGAGCCATTGGCAGTGAAATAGGTCGAAAGTGAATGAGGTCTTTAGAATTCACGACCAGACTACGTCGAGCTGCCCGATTTGCGTAGTCCAGCAAAGCAGTGAGCGGCCCCGCCTCGTCAGGTAGAATTGGCCTTACTGTTTTTTCCTTATCCTCGTATTTCCACCGCTCTGGCACCGTCCAGACCTGTCTCGTAAGCTCCTTGATACGGAAGACCTGATTTGACTCAAAGCCATCTGAAAAGCATTGATCCAGTTTGGAACAGATTCCCACTTGCCATGGAAACATATTCGCGGGCATCAGCGGTAGGTTTCCTGAAGACAGCAGATCCATAGTCAGATTGATACTCTGCACAGCTGCAGGTACAGAAGGATCTTCCAGAAAGCGCGTGGTAGCAACAAAGACCCCAAAAATCCTTTGTTGGCCTTTGACATGCAGGAAAATCTCATCTCCAGGCTTCACGCGCTTGAGATCAGCGAAAATATCGTACATTGTACCAAGGAAACTAGCCAGCTTCCTCGCGGAAACCTGTTGGCCCTGATATTCGTCGTAATATTTTGCGGGAAATCTCACTCCGACGTAGCCTTCGCGAGTGAATCTCTCGAAGGTTTCCTCGTCATCAACGCTGATAATGTGGGGCACGATTCATTCGAATCGTAACAGTTCCCGATTTAGAGCTTCGTCCAAGACCGTATTCGCTAAGACATGACTTCATCAGACTGTTTGGTATCTATGTTGGGCCGGAAATCCCAAGCGACGCGCAACTTGCACTTTGCTCGCATGACTAGGCGCTTTGCGGTCCCCACAACCTTCTCTTGGTGTGGACAAACGATCCCCAAATCTCGTCTGAGACTGAAAAGAACTAGCCCAATCTACATCCGACATCTCCTACCAGCTGCCCAGATTGGGAATCTCAAGACTTCTTAATTCAGAAGCTTCAACATCAACGACTTTGCCAGTCGAATATCTAAGAACGGAGGCTTTGTCCTTCTCTTTTTCGTGCTAGACATAATAGTCCGATTACACTAACGTCAGAATCGTTGAAGGTAGTTTTAGGGAGAGGATAGATAATGCAGAAAGTGAGCGAGAACGCGACTGACGACTGCAGACCTGTATTCGAAAAGCTGGAGCAATGGAAGAAACGCCTTCTAGATCTTACCAAGCGCAACAGATTGCTCTACCTCACGGAGGCGAAAGCGAAGAGATCCGTTGAGATCACTTCACCAGATATTGCCTCTCTCATTGATACGGTTGTTAACAAAGGGCGTCCTCTAACCTTCCCAATGCTGGTTGCTGACGGCCAAGTAACATTGGCCAACACGGTGCAAACGGAAGGCATCACAGAAGAGCCTCCAATTCGCGAAGGCGACCTAGAGACTAATCTTCCCATCGTTGATTTGTCCCGCAGCCTCTATAGGCTTCGGCATGAATGGTTGACCTGGCAGGAAGAACAGGGCATACACACGCTCTTCCTTGCAACCGGTCTTCTGAGATGGAGAGAAGCGTCCCCCCAAGACGAGGAGTTCCTCGCCCCAATAATCCTAATCCCTGTGGGACTCGAGAGAAAGTCACTAGATGAACCGTACACGCTGAAATTTGTCGAAGAAGACATTGTGCTCAATCCAGCGCTGAGTTTCAAACTCAGTGCGGACTTCGGAATCAACTTGCCCGACCTACCCCATGAACTCGACGGCTCATCAGTAGAACAATACTTGGTAGGCGTCGACGAGATCGTGAAAAAACTCGGTTGGCAGGTAACTCGTCGGGTTAGCCTCGGGAGATTCACCTATGAGAAATTCGTCATGTACAGCGATCTGACCTATCACCGCGACGAGGCGTGCCACCACCCAATCGCCCGTGCGCTGTCCAAGGTTCCGACGACCCCACAGGATTCTCTGAGTTTTCCTCCCGACCTAGATGAGATCGTCAATCCTTCTGAGGTTTTTCCCATATTGGATGCTGATTCTAGCCAATTAGAAGTGCTCCTGAGGGCTCGACACAGAGAAAACCTCGTGGTGCAAGGTCCTCCCGGAACTGGAAAATCACAGACGATTGCCAATCTCATTGCTCAGGAGCTTCGTGAAGGCAGGAAAGTTCTCTTTGTTAGCGAAAAAATGGCTGCCCTCGAAGTCGTAAACAGAAGGCTTAGATCAGCCGGACTCTCGTTTGCATGTCTTGAGGTCCACAGTCATAGGAGCGACAAATCCCAGGTTGTTCAAGAGCTAGCAAAGACGCTGAGCTCGCCGACCTCACTATCCGAGATGGACGCGAGTGAACAATATGCCAAGCTCGTCCGCCTGAGAGACCGGTTGAACAATTACGTCAGAGAGTTGCATTCGGTTCGTGGTGCGCTCAAACTCTCAGCTTTCCAAGTTCATGGTCGACTTTCAAAAGTGATGAATGCCCCGAATGTCGAATTCAAACTTCCGAGTTCGGCCATTCAAACGAGTTTACAACAGCTAGAGGAATTCCTAGAGACGGTAGCTAGCCTCCAACAACTCGCGAACGTGTTTGACAATCTGCGAGACCATCCGTGGTATGGAATACGAATAGAACTGTCGGGCCAGCCGCAAATGCTTGTCGTCGATACCATTGGCAATTTGATGCACTCGCTAGCGATTTCAATCTCCACTCTCCAGGGTTTCTTTCAGCCTCTAGGCGAAGGTACTAGTCTTGAGCCACCGGCCTCTCTGAATGCAGTTGAAAGATCCGCGCAATTAGCGAGAATTCTTGCGCAGCCTCAGCCGATAGTCGAAGGTTGGTTGCACTTGCCTGAACCTAAATTGAAGGAATTGCCACAAGAAATAGCATTATTCAAGAATCAATGGGAAGCTCGCATTGCCCATGTGACTTCTCTAGGGAAAGGTTTCGATTCGAAACTCCTGGAGCTGCCGGTCCGAGAGATGCTCGATCGATTCACGAAGCTCTACAAGACGCGTTTTAGAGCCCTCAAGTCTAACTATCGAAAGGATCGCGCCAATATTGGTCGCTTCTGGAAATCCAGAGGAAACCCATCCTATTCAGCTATCGTGGAAGGGCTCACTGCTGCTGTGGGAATCCTTGACGCCGATGAATGGCTCGAACACAACCGAGCGAGAGCGCAGGCGCTTATCGCTCAGTTTTACCTAGGCGATGCAACCAACTGGGAGGCCCTATTCCAATCTCTTGAATGGCTATTGAAAACCACCCAAAACGTGGGTCAACCGAATCTCCCATCCAAGCTAACGGAACTAGTGACGCATGATCCCAAAACGCTATCGAGTTTAGCTCAAACCTACTTGGAAAGCATAACGGTGGTATTGACGAAGGCATTCGAGACAACCGATAATTTGACTAAGTTTCTCCCCAATCACATGATTGAAGGGAAAGACTTCAGGAATTCACATTTCTCCACGCTGATCAACTGGCTGGACTCCAAGAAAGACCCTCAAGATCTTCAGGACTGGCTAAGGTTCCAAATCGAAACTGAAAAGAGCAACGCACTTGGCCTGAAGAGTTTCTTTGATTCGGCGATAGAGAACAAGATCGCGGCGAAGGATCTTAGAGATAGTCTTCTCCAGAGGTTCTGGAAGATGTGGCTATCGGAAGCATACAAAGCGTCCCCTTTGCTCGACCAATTTCATCCCACCTCTCATGAGCAGGTCATTCAGGACTTCAGAAAATCAGAAAGGGAACTAAAAGATGCCACGATTCAGGTCGTCAAACAGAATATCGCACGAAAACAACCAAGGGCTTCGTTATCATATGTAAAGGACTCGCAGAGAGCAATACTCCTCCACGAAGCACAGAAGCGACGGAGAATCAAACCACTGCGGAAACTCTTCGAGGAGATCCCACAACTAATACAGGAACTGAAACCTTGCCTTCTGATGAGCCCGTTATCGGTTGCCAGTTACTTGGGGACAAGCCCATACCATTTCGACGTGGTGATCTTCGACGAAGCATCGCAAATTCCTCCTGCCGACGCTATCGGCTCCATCTTGAGGGGAGACGGCCTGATAGTAGCAGGTGATAACAAACAACTCCCGCCAACAAGATTCTTCCAAGCCGACGTCGAATTAGACGAAGATTCTGAGGAAGGGAGTCTTGAGGAGCCATTAGAGAGCATACTTGACGAGTGTCTAGCGCTACCTGGGTTCAACCGATCTCTTCTGAAATGGCACTACCGAAGCAGAAATGAGGAACTCATAGATTTTTCGAACAAGAATTTCTACGATGGAGAACTCGTCACCTTCCCCAGCCCAAGACCCAAGGATTCGGACGCAGCCGTCGAACTACGCTATGTTAATGACGGAATATACGACCGAGGGGGGTCAAGGAAAAACCGCCAAGAGGCAAAGACGACCGTCGATCTCATCGAGAATCACTTTCGACAATACGGCTCAGGCATCACGTTAGGCGTGATAACCCTCAGCATCGCACAGGAGGAGGCGATTTGGGAGGAGTGGGAGCAGAGGAAAATCCTCAAGCCCGACCTAGCAGCAATGGCGGACAGCAGCTTGGATGAGCCGTTTTTCATCAAGTCACTTGAGAAAGTCCAGGGAGATGAGAGAGACCGCATTATCATAAGCCTAGGGTATGGCCGCGATAGCAAGGGAGTGCTATCGATGAACTTTGGGCCGATAAATCAGTCCGGAGGCGAAAGGCGACTGAACGTTGCCGTGACACGAGCCAGAGACCATCTCGTTCTCGTTTCTTCAATACTCCCTCAGGAAATAGACCCAATCCGTCTATCCAAAGGGGGCCGTGGTGTTGGATTGCTCCAGCGATACTTGGAATATGCTACGAATGGCGGACGCGTGCCGACTGAAACCTATGGTGGTGCGGAGCCGGAATCCGATTTTGAATATGAGGTAAGAGAGAGACTCGTGGCTCGGGGTTTGAAGGTAGACCCTCAAGTAGGGTGTTCTGATTTCAGAATAGACCTTGCGATAAGGCATCCCGAACACAAGAACAGATATGTCCTCGGAGTTGAGTGTGACGGAGCCACCTATCACACCCAGCGATCCGCTAGAGACCGCGACCGGCTCAGACAAGAGATTCTCGAAAGACTTGGATGGAAGATCTATCGGGTGTGGTCTACTGACTGGGTGAGGAACCCAGAAAGGATCATTCAGGAAATATTTCAGAGAGTTCAAGAGCTTAGGGAAGATGCCGGCGTACAAGCTTTAGTCAGGATAGACACCCCTCCCGAAGGAGACAATAGACCTGCGGCGCCTTTGAAACAAGATGCGAGGAATGCTCCTGTCGAGGAACTCCAGACATCTTCGGCCCCCGCTAACCCCTATGGGTTCCGGACATATGACTCATTTCCAGCTCGCCAAATTGCTTCTAGGGAGAGCTTCTACTACTTGGCCGAATCCAGAAGCGGCTTGAAAAGACTCGCAAATGAAATACAGGTCATAGTAAAAATGGAATCTCCGGTCCACTCCAGCGCCATTGCCCGCAAGCTAGCTGCAGTTTATGGGATCGAAAGAGTGGGGTCCAACGTGCGACTAACAGCGGAGCGGGCCACAAAGGTAGGCGTTTCGGAACGAATGTTCCAGCTCAAAGGAGAGTTTCTGTGGAGTAATGACGGTGTGGCTCCTCGGGTCCCCGGGCCGGGTGATGATCCACGTCCCATCGAGGAGGTATCGTCCGAAGAGATTGGGGCGGCCCTCGAAATCATCGTTGAGAGAGAGATTGGAATCTCACGTGATTCTCTAGTCAGAACTACTGCCCGCGTTTTCGGGTATGACAGATCTGGTTCCAAGGTAGAAGAGAGAATAAGTGAAGCAATCGACCGGCTATTCTCCAATGGGCGGTTCAGCTTGTATGGGGAGCAAATCACGCTTAAGCCACCTCAAAGATAAGTTGCCCAAGTGTTCTAGTCGAGGCCGCCCGCCGCATTGATTCCCAAAAATTCTGCGCCTCTACAACTCGAATCGTTCTTCGTGAGACATACGAGCAAACTAGACATCATAGACACCGCGCTGGACAACCTTTTCGACACCGACACAATTGCAATACACTTTCCCGAAAGACGGCTTCACCTTGAAGGAGACTTCGAGAGCCTAGACCCAAACAAATACGGAGAAGTCGCGGCAAGGCTTAGCATGAAGACGCTGAACATCCTCTCTGATCACGGCGGGTACATCTGGGCTCAGTACAGACAACTAAGGAAGGGAAGGTACGCGGATACAGTTCGAATCAAGGTGGGTAAGATCTTGCCACAGTCTATCGCCCTCTACCGGACTCGATGGCGTACTAGGGATCGCGACGCTGTGCTGAAAACCCTCAGGATGACTAGTGTTCGTCAGATTTGGCCCGGTGAGGAGAACACTCTTCGAAAAGTGAGACCGAGGGAAGGGACGATTAGAAGATGGCCTGCCGCTAGAAATCAGCTAGGACTGCTGGTGGAAGGGAAACGAAACGTCAGTTGATGGGGTTTGTCGCGCAGCTCAGGTGCTCGCCCTCTAGTTCAGTCTCAGGTTAGCAATTTCGTCACTGAAGCGCTCTCTTTCGGCTCCATCTTCAAAATTGACCAAACTCACGCCGATTCTATCAAGGAGCACCCTCGTATCTCTGGGATTCTCGCCTTTCGTCGGCAGACGGTTAACTGCGAGGAACAATCGAACATTTTCGTTGGCGTTTCTGATATCATTGAGGTGCATGTAGCCTCGGGCTAGTCCGGTTACGTAGGATCCCGGCGACACATGTTTTCCCGAGTATTTGCATTCGACAATTGCTCTTACTTGCCCAATGACACCAGACTTTCTGAAGTCTCCAGATTCACTTATCACGATGTCAGCTTCCCAGGGACCTGCTGAGCCCATGACTGGTTCCAGCCGGCGTACCAAGAGGTTGGCCCCGACAACCTTGTTTACGAGTTTGGCTACATCGTTTTCGAACTCTTGCCCCTTCTTAGTCGAACCTTGATCCCCTGAGGCTTTGGGCCAATCCTTGGTCAACCGATGCTTACTGCGCTTCGAGTCGAGACGTCCTACTCGTTCGTACCAGCGTGTCCCGTTGGAGTACCAGTGTATGTTGTAGATTATCCCATCACGACGATCGTCCCAGCGTGTGACTCTGATCTCGCTCTTGGGAACCATAGCGCTTGCGTGTAGCCGATTCTATATATCAACCAATGGAAGAAAATTCTGTTCAGTTATTCTGAAAGCTACCTTTGGAAATACAAGCGAGCCCCCACGACTCCTCAATGTTTTTTTTGGAGATCCAGTACCTAGTCATAGACGTTTCAGCAGTTTCGTTCTCGTGTCTGAGCAATAGCCTGGGAGTAGCTCAATCTTTCGGATGTCGAGTCAGCGGAGCGACTGGCGTGAGCGGCTTAACGTTAACCCTTCACGGATGGAGCATGAACTGGCCTTGAGGCTACAGGAGGAAGGAATAAGCTATCTAACGCAAGTCGAGATACCTGTAACCACGGCCGACTTCTACTTCCCGCTAGAATCTCGACCATTGATCGTGTTCGTTGACGGCCCCGTCCACCTAAAGGTGAGCCAGATGATGAAAGACGAAGAACTACGGACATTACTGCGAAAGAGAGGATACATGATATTGGAACTGAGCTATAGTAGCTACTCGGATAAGAAGAGAGACGAGCTGTCCAAGAGATCTTGAACGGTATCGGAAAGTAGTCTGCGCCTCGCTTGAGGTCCGGAATCCATTCGTTGCGTTCCTTGTTCTTTTTATAGAACGATTGTTCTATTGATAGTACGATTGTTCGATGAGTAGAACGTTTGACTATCCCGGTCTAAGGATCCTTGAAGCATTCTTCGATGATCCTCACAGCGAAGTGTATCTGAGAGAGGTTGCCGCAAGGGTCGGGGTCAGCCCCAGCACCGCAAAACGGTTCCTTGACGACTATACGAAGATCGGTTTGCTGGCCGAAACCAGGAAGGCGAACCTTCACCTGTTCAAGGCCAGGCTCGAGGAGCCGGCGTTTCGTCTCTGGAAAACCTCCCACCTCCTCTTGAAAAGCAGACCATATCTCACCCGTCTCGCGGAGCTGTACCCTGACTCAAGCCTCACCTTGTTCGGTAGCTGCGCTCAGGGCACCGATGGACCTGGAAGCGACATGGATCTCCTTCTAGTTACCAGATCGACCTCCCCGCTTCCTGCCAAGCTTCTCTCCGAACTCTCCAAGCATTTGCAGCGGGAAGTACAGGTTTTGAGGTATACGCCTGAGGATTGGGACTCGAAGGCACGTGAGGATAAGCCATTTTATGAGAGGGTTATCATCGACGGCATCGCCCTAGGCGGAAGTCTTCCGGTCGTGGCCACATGAACCTAGACGAATGTTTCAAGAGACGCCTTCTAAGGAAGGACAAGCCGGGTTCCCCAAAGAGCGCGTCGCTCTATCGAGGTGGCCGAGGCGAAGTTCGAACAGGCCCAGAAGGCTCATGCTCATGAGCTTTACGATGCGTCTCTCGTCCTTGCCTATACTGCGATGTTCCATGGGGCCCGAGCTCTCTTGTTCGCTGATGGAATAATCGAGAAGAGCCATGTCTGCCTAGTAGAATATTTGAGGTCTGAGTATTCTAGAAAGGGAGTGATCAGCGAGGGATTAGTGAACAGTCTTGACAGAATGAGAATCGATCGTCACGAAGCTGTGTACGGGCTCGAGGTTTCTGTGAGGAGCGCCCAGGCAACGTATGGCCTGAAGGAGTCAGAACAGTTTATTCAAGCCGCCAAGCTGCTTCTGATCGCCAAAGGGAAGAGAACCTCTCAAACCGTTCCAGCACCCTGAAGTGGAGCGCACCCTTACCGAACCGTGCGTCTATCCTTAGCCCTGTAGAGCCTAACGCCCGTTCGCTAAACAGGCTTAACCCGCCAAGCGTTTGAACGCGACAGCAACTATCTATTGGCTGATTACCATAACGGTAATTGAAAATCATGAACAGGTATATGGAGCTCTGGGGCTGGGTCTGCGAAGTCTTTGGCGATCAAGCCTTCACAATAGACCAGTTCCGCACTGAATTTCCCAGCCCGGACCCCGCAAAGGTAGTTCATGACCTAGTCAAGCTGAACCTGATTACACGGCTTGAAACCGGGATTTACAAATCGACCTCACCGCTCGACTTCTCCCGGAGGATAGTCAAGGAGAGCATGTCGAAGGAGAAACTGCTCGCCTCGGCCCCGGCATCTTTCGCTTACTCTCATGATGACGCGGTCAGAATCTGGACGGACGGCTATTATTGGACAGGATTCACCGCAGGATACAAACCCGTTCACATCGAGATAAGAAGCGCTGACACCCGACGCTGGGAACACTTCTTTCGCAGCAACGCTGCCGCTTACGCTTTCGAAGGCGACCGTAAGACGCTGTACGGACTAGTATTCATCCTCCATCGTGTCCAAGAGGTCCGCTCTCAGACGAGAGATGGGGTTCCAGTGATCTCTTTAGCGGAGGTTATGGATTATTGCTTGGAGAGGAAAGGCGTTTACGAACCCGCCGTGGACTATCTTCGACGGAGGTTCGGAGCCAAGCTCCGCCGGAGCTAGACTTTCTGCCTGTCAAACCGTTCAAGCTCAGACTCAGTGAGAAGCTGGAGGAGTTGTTCCTTGAAGCCGCGTTCATGATCTGATTGGAGGCTATGCCGTTTCGTCTTTTCTTTCGTTCTTCCTCTGTGGATTCAAGTTCGAAGGGCGTCTTTGGGATGAGTCGCTGTGATGTTCAGAGATTTTCGGACCTCGTCTGTCTTGCCGAGGATTGCTTCGTCTCCGGTGACAAAGCTGGAGATCGAAAATTCTAGTTGTGATATGAGGCTGGCGTAGGCTAGGTGTAGAAGGTCGAGTGATCTCAGCTTGAGGTTCGGGGCCAGAGCAGCTGCGGTTGTGTATTCCATCGGCACGGTTACGCTTCTGCCTCCTAGGCGAAGCTTAGAGGATCCAACTTGGGAGGCTATCGTAAGACGGCAGTCTCTGACCATGTATTCGGCCAGGGCTCTAATCCGTCTAGGGGCTGGCTCTTCTCTCAAGACAGTTGGCAGTTCGAGACTTTCTTCAACTCTTGAAAGGACGGAGGACAGTTCTGCGAAGGTCAGTGGTGAGATGATTCTCGGGGCACGACTCTTTGCCAAGAAAGCTTTTGCAGCTGAGCGCAATGGGTCCTTGGGCGCATACGCTGCTATTAGGACGCCCGTGTCTACGTAGGCCAATGATCTCTTCCGCTGGCCACGAACTCTGTGGCTGATTGTTTGAGTCGGAGGACCAACGGTTCTTTCCCAGCCTTCTTCAGCTTCAACAGAGACTCTACGAGCTTGTCGACATCCTGGTCATCGGCTGTGGATTCTGAAAGCATGGTCTTGATCATCTTCTTTATGGCTTCGTTTCTGCTGCGAAAGGCTTGGTGCTTGACCAGAAGATCTATCCGTTTCAGATCCTCATCGTCAAGTCTGACCGGAACCACGCCCATGGGTTTCATATACAAATTGTATACACTTCTATATTGGGCTTTCTGGGAGCCAGTTCCCCCGGTACGGTTCTGGTCAACCGATGGGATTGGGGACCCCGTCTTTTTCGGCGTGCAGATGACGAGACACTTCCAGGCTAGGCACCAGAAGATGGGTCTTGGCAGTGCATTGCCAGCCGCTTTATATGCAGCTTGGCAGTCGATTGCCAACGCATTGTTGATCCAGAATCTATTATAGAAAGCATCCATCATAACTGGACCGGTATAACGCGGAATCCAGCTGGATGAGCGATTGACCAAGATCGTTGCTGACGACCTCCAGAGCGAGGAAGTCTCCTCCCTAGTTGAATACATGACGGCCGTGTCCAGCGGTCAGATAGCTCAGCACAAGAAGCTCGTCGAAGTCACCGGTCTCTCGAACACGAAGATCAAATTCTTAGTCAACAAGTTCCTCTACACCCGACACCTTCCCGGTTACAGAGTGCTCGAAATTGGAGGAAACTTCGAGATAGTTCGTCTCAAGCCTGAAGAGAAACGGACCGAGCAACACGAAACCCTCAGCCCAACGATGCTCCCAGAGTCCATAGGCTTGGGAGGCCTTCCACGCTGGGGCAAACCGTCAGACATGATTGAATGGGAGGGACAGCCGCC